>Ga0335083_10001076_pt1 | contig 38341 bp, 26 predicted proteins | sample Lox_Sample_42_FD_206716 | JGI IMG/M metagenome (GOLD analysis project Ga0335083, IMG submission 206716) | Soil microbial communities from Loxahatchee National Wildlife Refuge, Florida, United States - Lox_Sample_4.2 | ecosystem: Environmental > Terrestrial > Soil > Wetlands | place: USA...
CGTTGGCGACGATACCGGCTTCGATTCCCTACATCGTTCCCCCAAGCGATAAGATCGCGCTCTGGCGGGCGAAGCTCGGCGCCAAGGCCAAGCCCAGGATTGGCCTCGCCTGGTCCGGCAATCCAAAATATCCCAACGACATCAGACGCAGCATGCCGCTCACAACGCTGTTGCCGATTGCCGACGACAAAGCCGAATGGCATTCACTGCAGAAAGACCTGCGGCCGCAGGACCTGAAGGCGCTGCAATCGCAGACAGCCGTCATCGACCATGCCGCGGAGTTCAAGGACTTCGGCGACACGGCGGCGCTGATCGCGGAACTCGACTTGGTGATTAGCGTCGACACCGCGGTTGCGCACCTCGCCGGCGCCATGGGCAAGCCGGTATGGATCCTGTTGCCTTTTCATCCGGACTTTCGTTGGCTGCGCGATCGCGAGGACAGCCCGTGGTATCCGACCGCCCGACTTTTCCGGCAACGGCAGGACGGCCTCTGGGACGACGTCATCGCGCGGGTCGCGCAAGAATTGACGGCATTCCAACCGGCAGGGGCGAGAGCAGTCAGCGCCGCGGCGGATCGCGCGTGAGATTTTTCGCCGCCAACTCGTCGATATAATCCTGCCAATAGGCTTCTTGGTTGCGGCCGAGATCGAACAGATATTCCCAGCCGAAAATACCGGTTGAGTGCATGTCGTCGAATACCAGTCGCACGGCGTAATTCCCGACCGGGAGCACCTCGAGAATCGCCACGTTGCGCTTGCCGGGAACGGTCTTGCGTTCCTCGGCCGAGTGACCCTGCACTTCCGCACTTGGACTTTTCACCCGCAGGTATTCGGCCGGCAGATCAAAGTGCTCGCCGCTCTCGAAGGCGATCGAAAGCGTCTTGCGGTCCTTCTGCAAGCGCAATTCCGTCGGCCAAGCTTCGCTGCTCATGGCGGCGCTTATAGCAGCGCCGCGTCAGGTGTAAACCAAGCGGCCGCTAGCCGGCGAATAGCGCCTTTGCCGCCGTCTTAGACCGGCTCTCGCTCTTCCGCACGGACGTAAAGGCGATCGCCGCGTCAGTGGCATGGTCGAGACGCAGCGTCAGGCAGCAAGCCGAACCGCCGCTACGCAGGAAGGCGTGCAATGGCGCTTTGACGACGTCATAGCCGCGCTCCTCCAGCGTGCGGCGCAGTGCCACGCTGCAGCTCGACATCATGATGGTGCGGCCAATACATACGGCATTGGCGGCAAAGCGCGCGGCATCGGCGCGGTCAAGAACGATTCGCCTCGCCGGCGCGACATGCGAGTGAATCGTTTTGAGCGCCTCCGGCGTAAATGCGCGCGGATAATAGATGACATCGCCATCGGGCAGCGCGCAAAATGCCGTGTCGAGATGGTAGAAACTTGGATCGGCGAGAGCGAGCGGTACGCAAGGCACGCCGAACTGCTCCTCCACGATTCTGCCTGCGGCAATTTCCGATCGGAAGCCGCATCCCATCCAGAACAGATGGCGGCGTCGGTCCCAGATGCAATCCCCGGCGCCTTCGAGCGCGATACCGGCGGGCATTTCCACGATCTCGTCGATGACCCCGCGCGCCTTGAGTGAGCGGAATGCCGAGACGATCACCGGTTGCTCGCGGCGGCGCTCGGGATGAAAGAAGCACGCGAGCAGCGCCTTGCGATTGAGCACCACCGCCGCGTTGGCGGTGAAAACGAGATCCGGCAAATCTGGTCGCGCCTCGAGCGTCTCGATCTCCGCACCGCTCGCCAGCAAGGCTCGATGCAGGCCGTCCCATTGCCGTAAGGCGGTCGCATGCAGCGTTGCACCGCTCTCGGCCCAGGCCTTGGGATCCATCCACGGATTGATGCTGTAAGTGACCGCAAAATATTGCGGCGGGCACATAAGATAGCGAGGCTGCGGCGGTTGAACGCGCGACGTGCGATTATTCATCGTCAGCGGAACGAAGCCCCCTCGCGTGAAACCCGAATCGAATCGCCGCGTCGACGACAGTCTAGCATCGCGGACCTAGTTCGCCGCATCCCTCATTCAATGGCTTTGCCGGTGCGCGAGCTTTCATCGAGCAGCTTCAGATTGCTCTGCACGAACTTATTCGACGGGTCCTTGCGCTGGGCGGCAAGCAGCGTTTTCCGCGCCCGCTTGTAATCCCCTCGCAGCATGTAGGAATAACCCTGATTATTGAGGATCTCGGGCACCGGCCCGAGAATTTTGATCGCCTGCGCATAGGCGCGATCGGCGAGATCAAAGCGGCGCAGCCGATCGCAGGAGGCCGCGAGCCCTAACCATGCCTCGGCGTCGTTCGGATGCAACTCGACGGCATGGCGAAAGTAGTTCTCGGCTAGACCAAAGTTGCCCGCGCGGAATTGCTTTTTACCGCGACTGAGGTCGTCGTTGGCCTCGGCGCCGAGCAGCGCAGGCTTTGCTTCGCCGAACAGGCCGCCGCCGTCGACCGAAGCCATGGCCTCAGCGCCGGGCTCGTCGACCTGTGCCGCCTGATCGGCCGGCTTGAATGTGCCGCACCCGGCAAGCGCCACGCCAAGAACGGCCAACATCATCGCCTGACGCATTTCAATACGCATGACAAACCTTCATGAGAGCGCCGCGGTGGCCTTGCGGGCAAAGGCTAAGCGAGGCTGGTTAAGATTGTCTTCAATCTTTTGCCGCCGGCGCGTTCAGTAATTTCCTGTGTGCAAGCGAATGAACACCGGCAACAAAATGACCACGAACAACACCGGAAAAATACACACCATCATTGGCAGCGACAGCTTGGCTGGCAGCGCGTAGGCTTTTTCCTCGGCGAGTGACAGCCGCTTATGCCGCATGTCGTCAGAATAGACGCGCAGCGCATCGTTGATGCTAGAGCCGAGATCGAGCGATTGATTGATCAACGTAGCGAACTGACGCGCCTCCTCGAGCCCCAGCCGGTCGGCAAAGCGCTCGAGCGCGTCTTTCAGCGGTCGTCCGGCCCGGATTTCAAGATTGGTCATATGAATGTTTGCGGTCAACGACGGGTAGCTCTCGCCCATCTCGCGACCGATGCGCTCGAGGGCAGCCTCCATTGACAGCCCGGAATCGGCACAGACCACCAGCAAGTCCATAAAATCCGGAAAGCCCATGCGGTGCTGCATGCGGCGCGCAGCAATGCGCTTATCGAGATAGACCGCCGGCGCCACATAGCCGGCGATGCCGCCGACGATGATCATGAGCCAGAAAAGCGAGCCGCTTTTCGAGGTGATCATGGGGACGAGGATGAGGAGCAGCAAGGCGACACCGATGGCGAGCCCGGTGCGCAAGAGAAAGAAATAGGCGACCCCGCGCGGATCGAAAATTCCAGCCTGCACCAGCCGCCGCCGCAGCGTCTTCATGTTTTCGTCATTGGCGGCGCTGTAGTGCCTGGTCGTATATTCGATGAGCCGGGCCACCGCCTGCACGCTCGAATAACGCAGCGACCGCCGCGAATTGGCCGACCGTTCGCTTTCGTCGAGCGCGATGCGGCTGGTGCGGCGCTTGACCGCGCCGCGAACCCGAACCGCAGTCATGACTGAGAAGGCGAGCGTGCCGGCGGCAAGGAAGACGAGCAGCGCCAGCATGAGGCTTGAGCCGTCGCGGAACGCCTCAAGTGAAACGATTGTCTGCATGGATCAGACCCGGAAATTGACCATGCGGAACATGATGACGTTGCCCACACCCATCCAGCAGCCGGCGACCGCCAGAATGACCTTGGTCAGATTTTCATGCCAGACATGGGCATAGAAATCCGGCGTGGTGATCTGGATGGCGGCAAAGATGCAGATTGGCAGCGCCGAAAGAATGAGCGCCGAGGCGCGGCCTTCCGCCGCCAGCGCGCGGATCTTACGTCGCATCTTGAAGCGCTGGCGAATGACGGCGGAGAGATTTTCCAGGATTTCGCCGAGATTGCCGCCGGTCGAACCCTGGATCGCGACCGCGGTCACGAACAGCGGCAGATCGTCGGTGCCGACGCGGTAAAACAAGTTGCGCATCGCCGATTCGAGGTCGGCACCGTAGGTGATTTCGTCGGCGACAATGCCGAATTCGCTGCCGGCCGGGTCGCGCATTTCGCGCGCCACCATGGTGATGGCGATCGGCACCGGATGGCCGGCTCGTAAACTGCGCACGATGATGTCGATGGCGTCGGGGAATTGCGCGCTGAATTTTCTTTGCCGCCGCCAGCGCAACAGCTTGAGCGTGAAAAACGGCATGACCAGCCCGGCGAACAGCGCCCCGAAAATCGCATGCGAAAGAACGCGTTCAAATGCCAATATGCCGGCGAAAGTCACCGCCATGCTGACGATAATGAACAGAATGGCCTTGCCAAGACCGAGGGCCAGCCCTGATTGCAGCAGCAGCTGGTTGAGATTGACGAGCGCCAGTCGGTATTCGCCGCTGCCGGTCAGACCACGCTCGCGGCGCAATTGTATCAACGCTGTTTCGCGGTCGACGTTGTCGTCGATCACCTGCAGACGACGGTTGATGTTCTTACGGTACGACGCTTGCCCGTGCAGGAGCAGATAGGCGCCTTCCGCGAACATGGCCGCAGAGGCGCCGACCATGAGATAAAACAGATAGACCTGATTGAAATTGAAATTGATCATTAGAGCGGCTGCGACGGATCGAAGTAATTGCCGGGCAGCTTGATACCCTGACTGGCGAGCTCGGCGAGGAAACGCGGACGGATGCCGGTGGCGGCGAAATGGCCGATGACCGCGCCGTCTGCGCCGGTGCCGGTGCGCACGAATTTGTAGATTTCCTGCATTTGGATGATATCGCCTTCGAGCCCGGTGATTTCCGCAATCGAGGTGACCTTGCGTTTGCCGTCGGACTGGCGCTGCAGCTGCACGATGAGCTGGATGGCGCCCGCGATCTGCCCGCGGATCGAGGCGACCGTCATCGGCAGGCCGGCCATGCCGATCATCTGCTCGAGGCGGGAAATGGCGTCGCGCGGCGAATTGGCGTGGATGGTGGCCATCGAGCCTTCGTGGCCGGTGTTCATCGCCTGCAGCATGTCGAAGGCTTCCTCGCCACGGCACTCGCCGAGGATAATGCGGTCGGGGCGCATGCGTAGCGCGTTCTTGACCAGCTCGCGCTGGCGGATTTCGCCCTTGCCTTCGATGTTGGGCGGCCGCGTTTCCATGCGGCCGACATGAGGCTGCTGCAACTGCAGCTCGGCTGCGTCTTCAATGGTGATCAGGCGTTCACGTTCGGAAATGAAGGCGGACAGCGCGTTAAGCATCGTCGTTTTGCCCGAGCCGGTGCCGCCGGAAATGATCGTCGTGATGCGGGATTTCACCGCCGCGGCGAGCATGTCGGCCATTTGCGGGCGCAGCGCGCCGATCTCAACGAGCTTGTTGAGGTTGAGCGGCTTCTTGGAGAACTTGCGGATCGACACCAGCGGACCATCGACGCCGATCGGCCGCACCGCGACGTTGACGCGGCTGCCATCCTGCAGGCGCGCGTCGCACAAGGGGTGCGACTCATCGACGCGGCGACCGACCGCGGAAACGATCTTGTTGATAATCCGCAACAGATGCTGCTCGTCCTTGAAGCGCGCAGACAGCCTTTCCAGGATTCCCGCACGCTCGACATAGATGCACTCGTGGCCATTGATGAGGATGTCGTTGATGGTCCCATCTTTGAGCAGCGGCTCGAGCGGACCCAGGCCGGTCATCTCGTCGAGAATTTCGGAAACGAAATCGGCAAGCTCCTGCGCGTTGAGCGCCAGGCGCTCGACCATCACATATTTTGAGACGAGCTGCTGCACGTGGGCGCGGATTTCCTCTTCCGGCAGCTTGTCCAGTGCGGAGAGGTTGATTTCCTCGATCAGCCGCCGGTGCAGTCGCACTTTCGCGTCCAACACCTTGTCGGTGAGCAGCGGATTGGCGGGCGGTGCGATCGGCACCTGTTCGGGCGCCGCCTCGGGCAACGCGCTCCACGTCGGCATCTCCCGCGCCGATTGATCTTCGGGAGCCGGGATGCGCTCTGTTGCGGTGAGGCGTCGGGCTGTGAAACGGCCGGCCATCGATTGAGTCACTTCCTCGTTATTTCGCCAGTGACGGCACGAATTTCTGCAGCATCGAGGCCGTCGACTTGCTCATCGCCGATTTGACCGGCTGGTCGAGCACGAGTTTCTTGATCTGCGCGGTGATCTTGTTGCCGGCTTTAACTTCATCGAGCGGCACGCCGCGGTCGATTGCCTCGCGGACGATGGCGTAGTCGTTGGGAATGCACCCGGCAAAGGCCTCGCCCAGCGTCTGCTGTAGATCGCTTTTGCGCAGGCCAGGCGAGAACATGCGCTGGGCGAAACGGTTGACAATGACCTTCGGGTGCGGCCCCTCGCCGAGACGCTCCTTGATCGCCGCGACAAGCTGTTTGGCGTGACGCAGCGCCGGCACGGTCGTCTCGCTGACGATGAACAACCTGTTGGAGCCGAGCAGCACACTATCGGTCCACGAGAACCAGGTGCGCGGCATATCGAATACGACATATTCGAAGTGCGTGGAAACGAGATCGAGCAGCCGCGTCACTACGTCGGGGTCAAAGCTGCGCATCTCCGCCGGCCGGTTGGGCGCGGCAACCACCGCGAGCCCGGAGGCGTGATAGGATAACATCACCTCCAGCAACTGGCGGTCGAGGCGGTCGGGCCGCGGCTCGATTTCCGCGAGATTGAGGCGCGGCTCGAGGTCTAGATAATCGGCGACGGTGCCGTGCTGGAAATCCAGATCGACGAGACAAGTCGCCGGCCGCGAGCGCGGGCCGGCGCTATTGAGTAGGATCATTGCGGTGTGCACGGCGAGCGTGGTGACACCGGCTCCGCCCACCGAGGGAAGGAAAGTGTAGATTTTCGCTTCCGTATGTTCCGCGCCGGCGGCGGGGCTTTTGGCGACGCGCGCGCAAGCGCGGACGAGATCGACGGCCGCCACCGGCTTCACCAGGAAATCGGCGACGCGCATCTGCATCAAGTTACGGGCGAGATCGGCATCGAAGCTCGGTGTCACGGTGATGACCGGCGGCCAAGCACCGAGCCGGGCCATCAGGCGCGCTAGCGCCCCGATTTCATCGGCCTGCGTCGCGTCGATATCGACGACAACGACGGAGGCCGTCGTCGCGTCAAGACTATCGGCCGCGGTGACGAAGCGCTCCGCGACGACCTGCAGGTCGATCTGGCTGCTGGTGCCGAAGATCGCACGCGCCGAACGCTCGAATTCGACGTCAGCGGTGACGACGACGACGCGTGTGCGATCGAAATTGTGGTTGCGTCCGATGCGCATCGGTGAACCTACGGTGACTTCGGCGCCGGCGGCGGGCTGCCCGCCGGATCGGGCGCAGTCGGCGCGGTCCCTGAATCCTGCTGCTGGTAGCTGCCGGAGGTGCCGGTGCCGACTGGCTTGATCACCTGATTGAGGCGATAGCGCTGGACGGCGCTCTGCATCTTCTGGCCGTTGAAGGCGATGTTCTTGTCGCCGCTCTCAACCGGCCAGGGATCGACCATCTGCGTGTCAATGTCGGTCGCAACGGCGTTGCCGCCGTCGAGGGAGATGGTGTCGCGGCGGCCGGTGTATTCCGAACAGCCAGCGAGGACGCCGGCGCCGACGACCAGCATTAGCGCACACACGGATTTAATTGGCCGCATTGGAAAACTCCGTAGGAGCGGCCAAATCGATGATGTGGCCGGTATGGGGCTGGTCCTCGCCGGCAACGATGCGCGCTTCGAGAGGGCTAAGCACCTGCGCCTCGTCGCGCGTAAGCTCCGCTTTGCCGAGGAGGAAGAAATCAGCGTCGTTGGAAGGGACAGTGTCGTCGGTCGGCGCCTTGACCACATCGCCCGGCCGCGCCGGCCGCACGAGATGCGGCGTGACGATGATGACGAGATCGGTCTGATCTTTTTGATATGACTTGCTGGAGAACAGCGCGCCGAGCACCGGCACGCTGCCCACCCAAGGAAGTTGGTCAATCTGATTTTTGTTGGTAGCCGAGAGCAGACCGCCGATCACGAAACTCTGCCCATCGCGTAACTCGACCGTGGTCGAGGCACGGCGCACGATCAGCGCCGGCACGGTGATGCCGCCGGGCACCGCGATAGTATGACTCGGATTGGTGTCGATCTGGCTCACCTCCGGCTCGATTTTCATGTTGATCAAGCCGCGGCTGAGCACGGTCGGCGTGAACGCAAGGCCAATGCCGTATTTCTTGTAGTCGACGGTGATCTGACCGAGCTGCCCGGCGACGGGTATGGGATATTCACCACCGGCGAGGAAGCTTGCGGTGTCGCCGGACAGCGCCACCAGATTCGGCTCGGCCAGGCTGCGCGCCAGTCCTTTCTGCTCCAGCGCGTTGATGGCGACGTCGGCATTGAAAGCTTTTCCGGCGAGGCTCGCGATGACAAAGCCGAAAGGATTGGAGCCAGACAAAACGCCTGCCGCGGCGACGCCCGCCGCGGACGTAATCGGCAAGCCTGACGCCATGACGTTGTCGCCGACATTTCCGTTAATCTTGCCAAAGGTATTCCACTGCACGCCGAGCTCGCGGCCGGCGGTACGCGAGATCTCTACGAAGCGCACCTCAAGCAGCACCTGCTGCGGCGACGATACCGACACGGAATTGATGATGTCCGGCCCGAACTGGCGGGCGATCGTCACCGCCTTGTCGAGCGTGACGGCGTCGGCGACTTCGCCGGTCAACATGATGCGGCCATTGACCGACGACGCATGAATATGCGAGCCGGGAAAAACCCGGCCGAGCTCCATAGTGAGCCGCGTTACGTCGTAGGTCACCTCCACATCGAAGATACCGACGAGTTTCTTGCCCTCGCCATAGACCGAGACGCGGGTGGTGCCGATCTTCTTGCCGAGGATGGACAGGGTATGGTCGGTCAGCGGATTGACGTCGGCAACCTCCGGATCGCCTACCATGACGTCGAGGAAGTTTGAATCGGTGCGCACGTCTTGCGACTTGCCCACCGCGACGGTCACCATGGCGGTGCGGGTGGCGCCGTTGATCTGCACCACTTTTTCCTGAGCTTGCGTGGGGGCGCAGGCAAGCGCGGCCATCATCACAGCCGATACCAAGGCGAAGCGGCGCAACCACGGGCGCTGGCCCGCAATATATTGTCTACTCACGACTCATTCCCCCGAACAGCTCCACCGCCGTCAATGCGCGGCGCGGCTCCTTCCGCTCAAAGCCAATGCCTCTTCTCTTGTTTCGACCGGTACGTTGTATTCCTGCGCCGTCGTCGCCCGAATGACGACGACGGTCGCGCTGTTCCGTTTTTCGTCGCCCGGATCGGCGCTGCTGAGATCCTTGAGCGTGATCTTGCGCGTCTTGCGCGCGGCGGTATCGCCGGCCTTGCGCAACAGCAGCGACAGCGTACCGACCGTCGAGGCCAATGAAAGCTTCTGCGCGTCGAAGGTATCGACCTCGAGCGTCACCGATTTCGGTATCGACGTCTTGGTCGCGCGCTCGTCGGCGCTCTGGTCGATCGCCAGCACCTTGGCGTCCTGCAAGACCACCTCGGTCGAGGCCGAAGCTTTGTCGACCTGGCGAGTCAGCGCCACGTCGACCCGGTCGCCCGGCAGCACAAAGCCGCCGACGCCCTCGACGTCGTTGACGCGGATGGTGACCGCCTTCATTCCCGGCGCCACAAGCGCCGATAAAGTGGCGCGCTGGCCGGAACCGGTCACTTTCAGCGCCAGCACCGGCTCGTTCGGCTCGATCGCCGCCAGCACCACGCGCGGCCCGCCTTTGAGCAGGTCGCCGATCTTGGCGAAAGCGCCCGCTGGCAGCGCTTGTTTCGGCCACGGCACTTCCGCAAGCATCGTCGGCTCCAACTGCACGCCGAAACGCAGCGGCTGTTTGGCGACGACGATGGTCTGTGTCGCCACGACCGGCTTATTGGCGTCGAAATTCTTCGCGCGCAAGTCGGCCTGATTGTTGAGCCAGGCCTGCGCGATGAAAACGGCAAGCAGACCGAAAACGACGGCGAAGGCGATCATCACAACGGTGCTGGCGCGCATGGTCTCTCCGGCGTCCGGAAATTCTCCGGCGTATCCGTAAAGACCCTAAGGGCTGAGGAAGTATCCAATTACTAAAATTGGCAAGCCGTTTGCGCTTATACTGAAAGTCGATTGAAGGAGGCCCGGAAATGAGTCGCGCTTAGTTGAACGAAATTCGACTTAATCAAATGTGCTGCAATTCGTGCCCAACAATCGATTCAAATTTGAATTCACAGAGACCTAGCGACCGCCGGGCGTGCGCACGCCGAACCAAGCGTCGCGGATTTGCTGGTAATGAACCTGGGTGTCGTAGGGAGCAATCTTGATGCCGAGCGCCTGGGGTGAGAGGCGGCCAACGGCCGCCAGAAGGTTGTAGGAATTGACGACGCGATCGCGTTGCGCCGAGATAAGATTGGCGCGGGCACCGACCAATTCCTGCTGCGCGTTGAGGACGTCCAAGGTGGTGCGCTGGCCAAGGCGCGCTTCCTCGCTGACGCCGTTGAGCGCTTCCTCGGTCACCTTGACCTGCGCCGTCGCGGTATCGAGGCTGCGCTTGGCCGCTTCTGTCTGCGCCCACCACTGCAGGACGCCAACGCGCGCCTGGTCGCGGGTGAAATCGAGGTTGAGACGCTGCTGGCCCACAGTCTCCTTCGCCTGGCGGATCAGGGAGTATTCCGAGCCGCCCTGATAGATCGGGACGCTGACCTGGCCCAGGACCGAAGCGGAAAAAGATTGAATCGTAGCCAGCGCGCTTCCGTAATTCTGCTGCACGTTACCCTGCACCGACACAGTCGGCGCCAGCCCGGATTCAGCGACCTTAACTTGCTGCATCGCTACATCGACGTTGTATTGGGCAGCGATCACAGTCGGACTTTCGGCGACGCCGACGGCGACCGCACCCGAAAGAGTCTTAGGCACGAAGCGGTCGACCGGCGATGCGGCGGTGAGCTTGCTCGGCTCGAGGCCGATCGCCTGCCGGTAGACCGCGCGCGAGGTGTCGTAGTTGGCTTGCGCCGCGAACAACTGAATGCGTCCCGCCGCGAGACGCGACTCGGCCTGATAGACGTCGGTTGCGGTCACGTTTCCGGCGTTGAGGCGCGTCTTCGTTTGGTCCAATTGGTTTCCAAGAACCTCGACGTTGCGCTTCTGCAGTTCAAGGATCGCTTCATCGCGCAGCAGGTTCATGTAGGCGGTCGCCGCGTTGAGCAGCACCGTCTGCTCCATGGCGCGCAGGTTTTCGCGCGCGGCGAGTACCTGGCTTTCCGCCTGCCGCGTTTTGTTCGCGGTTAGGAACCCGTTGTAGAGCGTCTGTGTGACCGTCGCACCGCCGCCAAAGGGCGCATTCTGACCGCTCTGCGTGAAGTAGGTCGCCGGCGCGTTGGGCGGGATGGTGGTGCCAACATCTTTTGTCGTTGTGGACAGCGACTGAATGCCGGCGGTTCCGTTGAGCGAGATTTTGGGACGGTAGCCGCTCAAGGCTTGCGGCACGTTTTCATCGGTCGCGCGCACCATCGCGCGCTGGGCGTTGAGTTGCGGGTTGTTTTGATAGGCGTAGGCAAGCGCGGCCTGCAGCGTTTCGGCGCGCGCCCGGCCGCACGTTATCGTCGCGCAAGCGAGGACGCCGGCCAAAATGCCGGCGTTGACGACCCGAAAAATGCCAACAAACATCTCTTCGCCTGACGCTTGATTAAGCCCCACGCGCCCTGACCCAAATCACCGCGCTATCGTATGGGCCGAGCCACGATTCTCCAACGGCGGAGGCTGCAATGCCCCCGCTATCCGGTCGTCTTTTTAGTGCGCTGTGACCGAATCGGCGCACTTTTTTAGCAAACGCTCTCAAGGACTTATCGGAGCGGTTGGCCGTCGGCGGCTTGGAAAATGTTCCTCACGCCGACGATTGCCCGGCAGCGCCTTCCTGCGGGCGAGTAAAATTGCCGTATATGGACGAGCCCAATCGCCACAGGCGCTACTTGGTCTCAAGCGCATAAGCACCCTGCCAGTCGTCCGGCGGCGGCGTCACTTGAAAAGAGCGGATACGGGCGGCGTAGACGTTATAGAGCGTCGCGAACCGAGATTCCTCGTCCACAGCCCTACCCTCGTCTATGACGGCCAAGGCCCCCGTCCAATCGCGGCTGCGGTAGCACGACAGCATCTTTATGTTGAGGTCGCGCCAACGCTGGAACCGCCCTGATTTGGCGAGGTCGTCGCGCCCCATGATCGCATAGACGACTTCCGGCTCCTTTTTGCCTTTGACGGCGATAAAGTCGATTTCCAGGATGGCGAACCTTTCCTTGGTCGCCTGCGCGGTTTTCGAGCCGATGATGATCGGAAGCCCGTAGTTCTTGCACTGGCCCTCGAGGCGCGAGGCGAGGTTGACGCTGTCGCCGAGCACAGAATAGTCGAAACGCAGATCCGAACCCATATTGCCGACGACGCATGAGCCGGTGTTGATGCCGATGCCGACATGGATCGGAATAAACGACTTGCCGTTGCCCTTCGCCTCCTGCTCGCGCGCCTGGTTGAGCCGCTCCAGCCGCTCGAGCATATCGATCGCGGCTTCGCAGGCGTTGACCTCGTGGTCCGGGTCGTAAAGCGGCGCGTTCCAAAACGCCATGATCGCGTCGCCCATGTATTTGTCGATCGTGCCTTTGCGGTCGATGATGGCGTTGGTCAGCGGCGTGAGAAAGCTGTTCATCAGTGACGTCAGCGCCTGCGGGTCGCTTTTGTAGATTTCCGATATCGTCGTGAAACCGCGCACGTCACTGAACATTACGGTCATGTCGCGCTGCTCGCCGCCGAGCACGAGCTTTTCCGGCTGCTGCGCCAACTGCTCGACCAGCGCCGGCGACAAGTATTGCCCGAAGGCAGAACGGATTTGCCGGCGCTTGGCTTGCTCGCTGACGAAATTGGTGAAGATAAGCGTGAGATAGATGATCGAGCTCGCCCAAACCGGAAAGGTGAAATCGACAAGCATCCGGTACTCGACAAACAGGTACCATGACGTGCCGATGAGCAACGCGACAATGGCGGCGCCAAGGATCAGCAGCAGCAAAGGCCCAAGAACAGGGGTCAACCAAATGAAAATCACCGAAGCCAGGATGCCCGCGGCCAATTCGAGGACGATTGCATAATTTGGCGAGGACAGCGTCGAACCGCTCAAGACGCTTTCAAGCACCTGCGCATTGATCTCGACGCCGGGCATGGTCGCGTCGACCGGCGTCGTCTTGATATCCAAAAGCCCCGCCGCCGAGGTGCCGACAATGACCAATCGCTGGGCAAACCGGTCCGCCGGCACTTTGCCCTGGAGCACATCGACGGCGGACACAAAACGTGCCGGATCATGCGGCGCGAAATGCACCCAGACCTGGCCGTTGCGGTCGGTCGGCACGTTGAACACGCCCAGAATAGCGACGCTTTCGACGCCGGCGGCGTCGCGGCGGATGAGGATCGTGCTTTTCCCGGCGGCAACTCGCAGCATCTCGAACGTCAAGGACGGCAGTACCGCACCTTGGGCGACCAGAACCATTGGCACGCGACGCACGATGCCGTCGCGTTCGACGCGAATAGTGAACAGGCCATGTCCCGCTGCGGCTTTTTCCAGGACTGGAATGTTCCGCAGGTGGCCGGGAAAATTGTAAAGAAACGGCGTCGCATCGCCCCCCATCATGGCGACGCCCGCAGACTGGCCGCCGCCCGGGCTCGCCGCCTGCACCGTCGGCAATCCCGTTTCACCCAGCACCACGCGCGACTTGCGGATGGCGTCGGCCATCACCTGGTCGCTGTCCGGCAAAGCCTGCAGCTTCTCTTTGGTGGCATCGTCGAGACCTTGAAAGCTTTGCGCCGCGATCTGCGGCGACATGCGGTCAGGTTCCGGAAAAACCACGTCGAAGCCGATAACGAGAGCCCGCATTTTCGTAAGCTGCGTTATCAGGTCCGCGATGCGGGTCCGCGGCCACGGCCATTGCCCGAGCGCTTTGAGACTTTTCTCGTCGATGTCGACGATGACCACCGGCCGCTGCGTGGCGACGCGCGGCTTCAGCTCCTGGAAAAAGTCAAATGCTTTGAGCCGAAGCTCCGCGATGGGCGATGGGTCGACGATGCGCAGGAAGACCATCAGCGCCAGCAGGACCAAGCACAAGGATCGCGCCAGTCCAAACCGTCGCGCCACCTGGACAGCCCACTTCATGACGGACGAGGCTAGCTCACTCGCGGAACATGCGCATCAATTGATCGCGCAGCGGCTTGGTCAGATAAGAAATCATCGTGCGCTCGCCGGTCTGCACGAAGGCCTCGACCGGCATGCCGGGCAGCAGGCGGACGTCGCCGAGCTTGACGATCTCCGCGGCAGGCATGGCGATGCGGATAATGTAGAAGCTCTGCCCGGTGCGCTGGTCGGTTGAGGCATCGGCGGCGATGCGAGTGACCTTGCCGAAAAGCTCCGGCGTCGTGCGCTGGTTGAGCGCGGAAAGGCGCAGCAACGCGGTCTGCCCGAGCTGGATCTGCTCGATATCCTGCGGATTGACGCGCGATTCGACCGACAGTTGGTCGGCGTCCGGCACGATCAGCATGATCGTGTCGCCGGCGGTGATGACCCCGCCGACGGTGTGCACCGTCGATTGGAACACCATGCCGTCCTGCGGCGCACGGATGTCGATACGCTTGAGTTGGTCTTCCGCGGTAACCTTGCGTTCGATGTACTCGCCGATCTTGCTGTCGATCTCGCGCGTTTCTTTGGCGACTTCGCTGGCGAGGTCATGATCGATCTGGATGATCTGCAGCGCGGTTTCGGAGATTTTTCCCTGCGCCTCGGCGATCTGCGCGATGAGTTGCCCGGATTCACCTTCAAGGCTCGCCGATTGACGCTGCAAGTCGGTCAATTTGTTGAGCGGCACAAGCTTGTTCTTGTAGAGATCCTCGACGCCGACCTCCTCGCGGTTGATCAGCTCGACCTGCTTGTCCTTCGATTCTTTCTGCGCCTGGAAGCCGCGGATCTCCTCCTTGAGCTGGTCGACGCGCTGGCGCAACTGGGCCTTTTGCCCGACGCGGGCGGCGCGCCTGAGAGCGAACAGCCTGCGTTCGCCCTCGAGAACCGCCGCCACATCAGCACTGCTCTGCGCCTGCGCCACCAGGTCCGGGGGAAATTTCACGCTGTCATCGCCGTCGCGCTCGCTTTCCAGCCGCGCCTTGCGCGCCTCGAGCTCAGTCAGGCCTTTGGTGACGATGGCGAGGTTGGCGCGGGTCACGGTGTCGTCGAGGCGCACCAGCACCTGACCCGCCTTGACCCGGTCGCCGTCGTGCACCAGGAGCTGGCCGACGATGCCTCCGGTCGGGTGCTGCACCTTTTTGACGTTGGAATCGACGACGATCTGCCCGGGCGCGATGATCGCGCCCGACATTTTCACGGTGCCGGCCCAGCCGCCGACGCCGAAGGCAAGGAAAATGACGATCCCCAAACCCGCGATCATGTGCCTGCGAATCGACTGCCGCGATTCCGACATCGGCACCGAAGTGGCGCTCAGCCAATCCAGCGCCTGCCGCACGGCGCCGCCGATATCATTCAGGTATTCGACAATTTTGTTCAGGAATTTCATGACTTCGCCGTCCCGATATCGGGCACGACCTTAAGCGGCCGCGGCGCGCTGTCGCGAGGCAGCGCCCGCGCCAGCACTTCATCCTTGGGCCCGATGGCCTGCGCGCGCCCCTGATTCATGATGAGCAGCAGATCGATGTTTGCGATCACGCTCGGACGGTGGGCAATCACGATCACGATGCCGCCGCGCGCCCGCACCCCCATGATGGCGCGGCCCAGCGCCTCGTCGCCCTCGGCATCGAGGTTCGAGTTCGGCTCGTCGAGCACGACGAGGAATGGATCGCCGTAGAGAGCGCGGGCCAGCGCAATGCGCTGCGCCTGCCCGGCCGAGAGCGCGTGTCCACCCTCGCCGATCTGAGTGTTGTAGCCGTCGGCGAGACCGACGATGAGGTCATGCACATTGGCGGCGTTGGCGGCGGCGATCACCGCGTCGGTGTCCGGCGAGGCAGCGAAACGCGCGATATTCTGCGCCACCGTGCCGGCGAACAATTCGACGTCCTGCGGCAAATAGCCGATATGGCGACCAAGCGCCGACGGCGACCATTGATCGAAGGCGGCGCCGTCGAGCCGAATACGACCGCGCGCCGGCTGCCAGACGCCGACCAGCAACCGCGCCAGCGACGATTTGCCGGAGCCGCTCGGCCCGATGATGCCAAGGCCGTTGCCGCTTTGCAGATTGAGGCTGATGTCCTGCACCACCACGCGATTGATTCCCGGCGGGATGCCGGCGATGCCCTCGACCACGACGCTTTTGCGCGGCGGCTGCAAGGCCATCAGCTCCGCCTGCGCCGGCATCAACCCCAAGAGCTTGGTCAAACGCTGCCAGCTCTGCCGCGCCGCGACAAAGCCCTTCCAGTTGGCGATCGCCAGATCGACGGGCGCGAGCGCCCGGGCGCTCAAGATCGAGCCGGCGATAATGATGCCGGCGGTTGCCTGCTGATTGATCACGAGCCAGGCGCCGACAGCGAGAACCGCCGACTGCAGCATCATGCGCAGCGCCTTGGAGAAGGCGCCGAAGCCGCCGGACACGTCGCTCGCGCGCCGCTGGCTCATCATGTATTTCTGATTGGCGTCGCCCCAAATCGCCCCCATGCGCCCGGTCATGCCCATCGCGGTGATCGCTTCGGCATTGCGCCGGCTGGTTTCCGCAAGGACGTTGCGCAGGGTGGCAAAGCCGGTCGCCTCGCGTGCGGGCTGGCGCATCTTGACCTCGGTCATGTAGGTAATGATGCCGAGAATGATCGCGCCGATCAGCGCGGCCAGACCGATAAGGGGATGAAAGGCGAAACAGACCACGAGATAGACGGGCAGCCAGGGCAGATCGAACAGCGCAATCGGGCCGAGGCCGGACAGGAAAGATCGCACATTGTCGAGGTCGCGCAGCGGCTGCATGCCGTCGGTGCGACCGCCGATGCGCAGCGGCAGCTGCACGACCGTTTCGTAAACGCGGCCGCTGAGCGACTCGTCGAGCGCGCCGCCGATGCGTACCAGGATGCGGCCGCGGATGAAATCGATGAGCGCCAGCGCCGTGAACAAGCCGCCGGCCAGAATGACGAGGCCGATCAAGGTGGGCACGCTGCGGCTCGGCAGCACGCGATCGTAGATTTCCAGCATGAACATCGCGCCGGTCAGCATGAGGATGTTGCTCATGCCGCTCATCAGCGCGGTGGCAATGAAAGCGTCGCGACAGGCGCCAAGCGCCGTCGCCAACTCCGAGCGTTGCTGGCTGGGAGAACGATTGGCCAGTCGCATCAGTTCCGATCCCTAACGAAATCTTGCGACATATGAGAGACTTATATCAGGTCCCGCCGGCTTCAGCGCCGATTCCATACACGGCGCGATTTTATATTCAAAACAATGGTTTATGTCGCGCGCCTGGCAACAGCCACCCGGCCCCGGTGCAGGTGTGTTGGTAAATACAAAAGGCGGAATTTTGGCCGGCTGTCGGCGCGGCTGACGGGGACAAAGAGTCAATGAAGCGTTGTTCCGCGCCGGAGGTATTTAGCGACCGGTTTCAGCGCCTCTTCGCGCCTTTGTGTTTCACTCGTGAGAAGCCGCGAGGAACCCAAAAAAAGGGGCCGCGGTTATCCGGTACGAGAGCAGAACCATGGCGCGTTCACACAGCCTTTTTTCCACCGATGAGTCGGCGCGCTATGCCGCCGAGTGCAGGCGCTTGGCCGCACTGTCACGCCAGTCGAAAGCCGCCGTGAAACCACGCGTGGCTGCCAAGGCAAAAACGCGGCATGTCGATTGGCTGAGCCAGATCTGGAGCCCGGCCGGCAAGCTCGCGATGCGCTAACGGCGCGTCGCCGCTCGGCGGCGGACCTCGTCGGAACTCAACGACAAGACGACGTGACCTAAGTAATCGCCGGGTGGGTGACAAACATATTGCCCGCCTGGGCATACACCACGCTCGTGCTCACGTGCGAGAAGGTGATGGTGTCGAGCTGGTCGCCGTGGCTGAGATTGACCACGGCGTTGCCGTGACTGTCAGTTGTCAGATCGGCCAGGATATCGTTGACGGTCAATGCGCCGCCCTGACTGTTGGTGAATTGGCTCACGTCGATGGTATCGCCGTGATAAACTCCATTTAGATCGGTCGAGGTCGAGAAGTTGACCATCATGTGCGCGCCGGTATTCGGCGTGAATACGAACATGTCGTTTTGGCCAGGATTGTTGGGATTGTAGCTGCCGCTGCCGACCGACACGCTGAGGGTCTGGTTCGCGGCGGCATTGTTTGAATCCGTCACCGTATAGGACTGCGTCTTTCCATTCAGGTCGAGCAACTGTTGGCTCGACGCATCGAACTGCCAGTTCGGACCAACGATCGAATTCGGAACCGAGCCCTCGTACCCCCCTGGCCCTGGTGGGCCGTTCGACTGGATAGTGACATGGTCGTTGGCGGCTATCGGCGAGAGCGATTGTCCATCGGCATTCAAGACATCGAGCGTTCCATCCGCGACATCTTTGGATGTCGACCAAGTGTTCGCGATTTGCACCTGGGCGCTGGCGCTCTGGCCGGCGCTGTCGTGCACGGTCATGGTCAATGTGTCGCTGGTGAAGCCGACGGTCGGCGTATAGGTGGCGCCGCTGCTGAGTAATTCATTGATGCCGGTGTGGTTCGCCGCCGAACCTGCCGGACCAAAAAACTCGAGCGTGCCGTCGCTGCCGTTAGCGTCCACGGCGGTGACACCGGCAGGCAGCGAGGAGTCGATTGGGATGAGCGCGCCATGCTGTACCGAGGCATCGAACGTGATGATGTCGCCGATATCCGGATCGCTCATCGAGGCACCGCTGAAAGTGTGACTACCTCCATTCACTGTAGTCACCGTCGGCTGCGAAATGCCGATCAAGGTTGGCGCAGTGTCAGTGCTGCCGACCGCAAGGGTCATTGCGCTTGTTGCGGTGCCGAAAGCCGGGCTGTTGAGATCGATAGCATTGACGATGACGCGGATGTTATCACCCGCATCGGCCGCGAGTACCTTATAAGTCGAGCTATCGGTGCCGATGTCCGCCCAGTTTCCGTTTGACAAGCTCTGCCATTCATAGTGCACGGTCGCGTTGGGATCATTGGTGGCGGAAATGGCGGTCAACGTGTCGCCGACCTGTGGCGATCCGTTCATGAAGCCGTGGTTATCGGTGATCAATACGTCGGGCGTGGTGTAGGCGACAAGGTCCGCACGCGTCCAGTTGACCAGGTTGTTGGAGTCGTTGTTGAAGATCGTCAGGTTTGGATCGGAGAAACTTTCCTGGAAGATGACGTTGCCGTTGTCGACCAGCGAGAAGTTCGCCGTCACGTTTGTCGAATTGGTCGCATGCGAGAATCCGAATTCGATTTGCGTGTAATCGGCCAACTGCTCGGGCGTCAGGATCTGGCTGGCGAGAGTGGTTAGCGTCGCCTGATTGGTATTGGTGTCGACACTGATCTCGTTGACTTCGATAGCCGCGCTGCCGTTCTGAAAGCCTCGCAGCAGGATCTGCACCTCGGGGACGATGGTATTCGCCGGGAGATTCGACTTCAGGCCGGTAAGCTCGAGCCCAAAAGCGCCGAACGGCACCAGAGTCTGTTCGCCGACCACGGGCGCCGGTGGGTCGAAGGTCGCGTTGACATTGAACTGGGCGCCGATCTTCAGGCCGTTCGAGACTGTGGGATCTTTATTGGTGTCGAGGCGGGCGATGACCTGATCGTAAACGACATTGTTCACGGTGACGTTCGACACGACCGCGCCGCTCGACGACATGACCGCATTGCCGTCGGCATCGGTCCCCCAGACGCTGCCGAGCGTCATGAACGTGACCGAGGTATTCCCGCTGTCGGGCGCGAACGGCGGCGTTTGGTCGAATTGGCTGAAGGTGTCGTTGAAGAACGAATTGCCGTTCTTCGTGATCGACAGGCTGTCGGCGGTAAATTCAAATGGAAGGGTGACCGTCGGCGTGACGTCCGCGATTTGCGGAGTGGTGTCGCTGTCCTCGGTGATGACATCGCCGGCGTGATCGGTGAATGTAGCTTCGACGTAGAACGCCTTGCCGGCGTCGCCGGGCTGCAACTGATAGAACGAGTTGTTGCTGCCGCCGTCGAGCGTGATGAGACTGTTATCGACGGCGACCGGCGGACCGACTGGCTGACCTGAAACCGGGTCGAGATTGTAATAGTACCACGTATAGGTCGGCGTTTGCGCCTGATCGATCGAGTCGCCGGTGATCGTGGCCGATGCGACCAGTTGTTGACCGACTTGATACGGGCGATCGCTATTCACCGCGAGCGAAACTGCCAGGCTCGCGGTGTCGGCGACATCGACCGCGACCGACTTGCTGTCGCTCGCGCCCTGGCTGTCTTGCACAGTAACGTTCAGTGTGTCTGTGCCGGTGAAATTGGTGTTCGGCTTGTAGCTGAGGTCAGCCAACAGGGAATTGATGCTGTCCTGAGAGCCGACGATCTGCAGCGTGCTGCCGCTGCTGTTCGGCACTGACAGCGTGCCATCGGCAACCGTCAGCGTCAGCGTGAGCTGATCGCCGCTATCCGGATCGGTGACGCTGATGCCGCTCACTGGCGTGCTGGTGTTTTCATTCGCACTCAACGGAGTGGTTGGCACGCCATTCACCGAGGGCGGATCGTTGACGCCGGTGATCGTGACGGCGACGGTTTCGACGGTGGTGGCCTCACCGTCACTGATGTCGACCTTGTAGGTCTCGTGCACGCTCTGGCCCTGCGCGAGGGAGGCGATGTCGCTATCCTGCGCCGTATAGGTCAGATCGACCTGGTGGTCGTTGTTGGGGTCGATCGTTGCCTGCAGATAGCCCAGGCTCTGGTTGTTTGGAGAGTCGGTCGAGAAGAAGTTTGGGTCGACGCTGGCGGAATAGGTCTGGTTGGTTTCCGGATCGGTGAAGACGACGTTCCCGTAGGCTTTTTCCGTGCCCGTTCCGCTGGCGCCCGCAACCACTTGCATCGTCGTCGTCGTCCAGCCGACATTGTCGACCAGCAGGGTCGACGGATCCAACGTATCGCCGGCATTCATCACCCCGAAGCCGATCTGATAGGTGCCGGCCGTCTGCGCGGTGAAGCTGGTGACGCCGTTCGACGTGTGCCATCCGGAATCGATCGGCGCTGTCGCGCCACCCGGATTGAGCGTGTCGACATCGTCGAGCTTGACCAGCTTGTCGATCGTCGAGCCGTCCGTAACGCTGAAGAAGGCGAAATCGTTATACGGCGGCTTGTCGCCGGCGATGAAGTCCCAGTCGAAGCTTATCGTTTCACCGGCCTGCAGCGTGACGCTTGTCGAGATCGCGGAGCCGTTCTGCGGCGTGAGGTGCGTGGGGTCCTGCGTGCTGTTGTTCAGCGCAGCCAGTTGCCCCGTTGCACTTCCAAACAGGGCGGTTTCGATCGCCGATTCCGAAGGCAGCCCGCCGGCGGCTGTTTGCAGCTGCGCCATCGTCGAACCAGCAGGCGCCAGGGGGTCGGTAGAGGCAATGGTCGTGGTCTGACTGCCGGCGACCGTCTGCCATCCGGAGTCGATCAGGCCGCCGGCGAAACTGGCGCCGACCTGCGGCGCGTCGTTCTGTCCGTCGATGGTGAAAGTGACCGTGGTCTGCGCGCCGGTGACGTTATCGGTGACCGGGATGATGAAGGAATCGGTCAGCGACTGGTTGTCGCTCAACGCGTCGACCTTCGGGTTGCTATTGTCGAGCGTGTACGTGACCGTGTTGTAGTTGGGACCCGTGGGATTGGCATGCAGAACGGCCGTGCCATACTGGCCGACGTTGGTGTAGCGGGCGGTCGCCGCGTCGTAGGTCCAACCGTGGTCTTGCAGAGCAGTGGCGTCGTACATCACCGCACTGCCGTCGCCGCCGCTGAGCGTGAGCGTCGCCGAGGACGTCGGCGTTCCGGCATTTGTGGCGGTCGCTTCGACGAGGTCTGCTGGCGCAGTTGCGCTGATTGTCGAAAGATTGAATTGGGCGCTGCCGGTCGCGTCCGAGAACGCGGTCGTCCCACCATGCGTGGTGGTATCGGCGGTCCCACCGGCCGTGCCCGAGGTCTGATCCCAGGCGCGATAAGCGAGCGAGGGCGCCGCGGCGCTCGGGCTCAACTTGACATAGCGCACCAGCGCGGTCTCGGGCAGGAGCAGAGCCGCCGCATCATTGACCGAGGGGAACGGCTGCCAGTTGCCGCCTTGCAGCTCATATTCCCAGTGGCCGCTGTTCTGGCTTTCCGTCGCGGCAGTGATCGCTATGCCCTTGAGCGCGCCTGGCCCATCGACGTCGCTGATCGTGGAGCTACCGAGAATGGTGTCCACGCTCACCCCGCCCGGCGACGTTGCGGCCGACGTCAGGGTCGTCGTCTGTGGCATCAAGACCGGCGCGTCGTTCACCGCCGTCACGTTGATCGTGAGCGTGTTCGGTGTCGGGTCGGTGTCGACGCCACCGTTGGCGGTGCCGCCGTTGTCCTGCACCTGGAAAGTGAAGCTCGCGTAACTAGTGCCGTTCGCGTTTGCCGGCGGCGTGAACACGAGTTTTCCAGCGCCGATATCGGCGGCGCTGACGAACTGCCCGGCGGTGACGCCGATATTGTTGTCTGTCAGCGTTCCAGATCCGGGAAGCGTCGTGATTTTCACTGCAGCAAGCGCATTTCCTTCGATCGGGTCACTGAACCCGAAATCCGCCGTCTTAAATGTGTACGCCTGGTCCTCGAGGGTGGTGACGCTGTTGTCGGTGCCGCTCGGTGGATCGTTCACCGGCGTCACGTTGACGGTTGCGGTGATTGAAGCCTGCGAATTGACGGCACCGCCGTCGTCGACGGTGAACATCACCGTGCGCGGAGCCGCCGACGGGTTGTCCGAGCTGTTCGAATATTGGATGTCCTCGACCAGGGCCTGGACGGCGGCCGGTGTGGCGTTCGTGTTGGTGAAGTTGACGACAAGATTTTGACCGTTGACGCCGCCGCTAAAGGTGCCGATGACCACGCCGTTATAGGTGACGTTGGAGCCGCTGACGCCGATCTGCCCCGCGGTCGTGCTGTGGTCGCCGATGGTGAGCTGATCCGCCGGCGTACCGTTCGCCGTGAAGGCGACGGTGAGCGAGCCGCCGGCGAAATTCGGCGAGTCGATGTCGCTGACGGTGATTCCGGGCGCGATCGGGGTGGCAACCTGGTTCTCGACATAATTGAGCGTCGCCGCGTTGCCCTGCCCCGCCGCCGATTGCGCGGTAACGCCGAGGAGGATCGGCACGCCGACGTTTCCTGTGCCGTATCCGAGATCGGTGATGATGATCTTAGTCAGTGTTTGGTTGGCGAATGCCGACGATAAGGCAAAGTCCTGCTCGTCGACCACATAGGTCCCGGTCGCACCGGTATTGACGTTGCCGGTGCCTCCGGCATCGCGCACCCCGCTGACGGTTAAAGCGTTCTGCGTAGTCGTGCCGTTAATCGAGTTGATCCACGCGCCCTGATAGAAATCGCGGATGTCCGTACCGTCGGTGAGCGTGAAAACCTCATCCGCACCGCCACTACCGATGAACTCTACGCTCGCGATCTGTCCCCCACTGGGCGAATAAGCGTTCATCAACGTGTAGACGTTGGTGACGTCCGGAATCGACACGTTGAGAGTTAGCGTACTGGCGTGCGTGAATGCGTCGTAAAAATTGTGACCGTTGGCGTCGGAGGTGATGTCGAACGGTGTAGCGAGCGAATTGTTGGCGACGAAGAGGCCGGTCGGAACCTCCTTGATCAGGCCGCTCTGGATATTGTTGTTTTTTTGGAAATCGATCGGCGTGTAAGTGTTCGCCAGCACCGGCGCGTCGTTCACCGGCGTGACGTTGACGGTCATGGTCGCGGCCGACGACGTGTCATGGCCGCCATTTGCCGTGCCGCCGTCGTCCCGCACTTCGAACTGGAACGAGGCGTAGTTGCTGCCGTTGGCGTTGGGAGCGGCGTTGAACTTCAAGTTGCCGTTCTGGATGTCGGCCGCCGAGACCACGGTGTTCGCGGTCGTAATCTGTGAACCGTTGAGCGTCAGGGTCCCGTTCTGCGGCAGCGAGGTGATGATAATGCTCTGCAGATTGTTGGCCGGCACGTCCACGTCGGTGAACGGGAAGTCCGAAGTCTGGAAGACGTAAGGCGTATCCTCGTTCGTCGTCACCGTATTGTTATGGGTGTTTGGCGCATCGTTGATGCCGGTGATGGTGATGATCAATTGCCCGGGCCCCGACTCCAGGCCGAAATCATTAGTGTCGACGAAGTTGTCAGCGACCTTGTAGGTGAAAATATCCTGCGCCGTTTGGCCGGCGCCCAAGGCAGCGATGGCGTTTTGCTGGTCCTGCGTCACACCCAGCGTGTAGGTGTAGGTGCCGTCCGTGAAGATGCCGATCTCGCCGTACGTCTTATCGGCGGTAAAATCATATAGATCGAGGGCGTCTTTGGCGACGAAACTCACGCCCAGGGTACCTGGCGGGGCATCGACGTCGCTGACATTAACGAGCAGGTCATTGACGCCGCTGACCGAACTAACCGAACCGTCGCCCGCGGTAATCGAATTGGTGGCCGGCGCGGTGATCACCGGGGCATTGTCGACGGGCGTAACCGTCAGCGTGGTGTGTTGCGTCGTGCTCGCATCGGTGCCGTCACTCACCTGCCAGTCGATCGTGCGCGTCGTATTGGCGTCATAATTGGTCGGATTGGCGCTGCTCGAGGAGAAGGTGACGCTGTCGAGCACCTGCTGGTAGTTCGCGAGCGTGTCCGTGCCCTGGAGCGTCAGCGTCTCGCTCGCGGAATCATAGTGCGCCATGATGTTTGTGGTGCCGGTGTTGGCAGACAGCGTGTCGCCATCGTTGGCAAAGGCGCCGTTGGAGATATGCACCGTGGCTGAAGTGAGCGTGGTGTTATCGACGTCGCTCACCGTCAAACCCTGCGACAATGTCGTGGGCGCTGCGCCTTCAGTATAGGCCGCCGTCGTCGCCACGTTGTTGAGCGCCGGCGGGTTGTCGACGGCGGTGATCGTCACCGTCGTCTGCTGCGTCGCGCTCGGGTCGGTGCCGTCATTCACCTGCCAGTCGATCGTGCGCGTCGTGTTGGCGCCGTAATCGGTGGGGTTGCCGCTGCTCGATGAGAAGCCGACGCTATCAAGCACCTGCTGGTAGTTCGCGAGTGTGTCCGTGCCCTGGAGCGTCAGTGTCTCGGTCGCGGAATCATAGTGTCCTGTGATGTTGGTGCCGTTAGTAACAGCCGATAGCATGTCGCCATCATTGGCGAAGGAGCCACCGGAGATATGCACGGTCGCCGAAGTGAGCGTGGTGTTATCCACGTCGTTCACGGTCAAGCCTTGCGACAATGTGGCGACCGCCCCGCCCTCGGTATAGGGCGCCGTGATCGCCACGTTGCCGAGCACAGGAGCATCGTCGGTGCCCTGGATGGTGAAGGCAACCTGCTTGGTCGTGCCGTCGAACGACGTCACCGTGAAGGTGTCGATTTTGCTGTCGCCATCGCCAAGGTACTGCACCTGAGAGTTGGCGACCGTGTAGGTGTAGGAGCCGTCCGACCCCAGCACGAGGTGGCCGAGATTGCCCGCCATGCTGATGACCGAGGTCTGGAACGACGATTGGTTCTGATCGGCGTCGACGATCGAGATATTGCCCGTCGCCACCAGATTGCCGGATTGGTTGACGTTGACGTCTTCCTTCACCGTCGCGACTGTCGGATCGCCGATCGTCGGAACGTCGTTGGTGCCCTGGATGGTGAAGGCAACCTGCTTGGTCGTCCCGTCGAACGACGTCACCGTGAAGGTGTCGATCTTGCTGTCGCCATCGCCAAGGTACTGCACCTGAGAGTTGGCGACCGTGTAGGTGTAGGAGCCGTCCGACCCCAGCACGAGGTGGCCGAGATTGCCCGCCGTGCTGATGACCGAGGTCTGGAATGACGATTGGTTCTGATCGGCGTCGACGATCGAGATATTGCCCGTCGCCACCAGATTGCCGGATTGGTCGACGTTGACGTCTTCCTTCACCGTCGCGACTGTCGGATCGCCGATCGTCGGAACGTCGTTGGTGCCATCGATTGTGAGCAGCGCCGATGCCGGCGTCAGCCCGCCGTTGCCGTCGGACACGTCGAAATTCGCCGTCAGCGTGACCTGCTGGTCGGCGCCGAGATAAGCGAAGTACGCCGGATCGACCGAGAAAGACACCAAGGCGCCGTCGACGATATTGACCGTAACTCCCGCCGGCGGATTATTGAGGTCGATCGCATTGTGGTTGGCGTCGAGCAACGAGAGATTGACGATCGTCAGCGAGTCGTTTTCGGCGTCCGTGGCATGAAGCGCGGCGAGCAGGCCCAGCGCCGTAAACGTCTGCACCCCGGCGTTCTGCGTGACCTCTGAAACCGCCGGCGAGGACACCGTCGGCGCGTCGTTCACCGGCACGACCGACAAGGCCACGCTTGTCGTATTGCTGAGATTATTGTCGCTCGAGCCGTCGTTGACCTGGAAGATGATGGTGCGCGCGTCGGCGGAGGGATTGTCGCTCGAATTATAATAAGTGACGGAGCGCAGCGCGGTTTCGTAGTCAGCAAGGCTCGCCGTCCCGGTCAGGGTAAGTGTCCCGGTCGTGCTGTCATAGACGCCGTGGATGCCGTTCTGATCGGTGAAGCCGAGAACATCCTGATCGCTGTGGAAGCCGGTGGCGGCAATCTTCACCGTGGCGCCGGCGAGCGTAGCGCTGTCGGCGTCCGACAGCACCAGCGCCGGATCGATCGCGGTCGCGGCCTGGTTTTCGGTATAAGTCGAAAGCGCGCTCGCCGCCGTGCCGACGTGTATATTGTCGATCAACAGGTCGGATTCGACGGCGGTATCGCCCGCGTCCATGACGCCGAAGCCGAAATGATAGGTGCCGTCGGCCGTCGCGACGAAGGTGACCGTTTGCCAGCCGGAGCTGCCGTAGTCGCCGACCTCCAGGACGTTCCCAGGTATCAGGTTGTAGGCCGTGCCGTTGACGCTGTAGAACGCAAAATCCTTGTACGGCGAATAGTCCTGGGTGGTGAACTCCCAGTCGAAGGTCAACGTCTCGCCGGTGTGCAGGACGAAATCCTTGGCAATCGCGGAACCCTGCGTCGGCGTCGTCTCGCCGTTAGGCCCGGCGTTGAGGTTGGCAAGGGTGCCGGAGGGCAAGCCGAGGAAAGATTCGACTGCGTCCACCGGCAGGTTCGTGGTGGCCGCCGTCTGCAGATCGGCGACGCAAACGCCGTGCTCGCTGTTGTAGACTTGAACGACCTGCCCCTCGGTGTGCCAAGCAGAAAAGCCGCTCTGGAAGTTGAAGACGTTGGTCGTTGAAATGACCGGCGCGTCGTTGCGGCCGTCGATTTCGAAACTGACGGTGGTGCTTCCGGTCACGTTGCCGTTGCTGTCGACCACCGGCACGGTGAACTGGTCGTGGACGACCTGGTTGGCGGCGAGCTGGTCGGTCGCCGGCATGTTGTTGTCGAGCGTATAGCTTAAAGCCGCATTGCCTTGCGGATCCGGCGGGCTGATCGAGGCGTAGCCGTAGGTCCCATACTTGATGTAGGCGCCGCTCGTGGAATCGAAGTGCCAGCCGTTGGCCAGCAGGGTGGCCGTATCGTAGGTCGTGTTCGCGGCATCGGTCAGCGTCAACAGCGATACCGATGTAGGGGTGCCCGGGTGATTGCTGTCGGTCGCCTCGACCAGCGCGCTCGGTGACGTGGCGTTGATCAATACGGCCGGCGGCGTCGGCAACGGCGCTGGCGGCGGCGGCGGCGGCGGCGGCGCCTGCAAATTGAGCGGCTGCGTCGGCGGCGTCGTTTCGTCCGCCGGCGGCGTTGTCGCCGCGGTTACCCCGGTATCGGTCGACGTCTGCGTGACGTCGACCTTGACCGTGGTAGTCGAGACGTCGGTCGACTCGATCTGCGTCTTCGGCGTCGTCGACGCCGTCGGATTCGTGTTGTTGTTGTTGTTGTTATTGTCGTTGTTGTTGTTGTTGTTGTTGTCGTGCGTATTGCCGTTGTTGTTGTTGTTGTTGTTATTGTTATTGTTATTGTTGTTATTCGACGGCAGCGGATCCGCCTTCAGGATCGCTTCGCCGACGGACTTGGTCTGGAACACCTGCGCAACGAGCGCCTGCCCAGTCGCCAGGTCAGCACCGCTTGCTTGAAAAACCTGGGCGATTGCCTGGAGCGGCGCAACCGGCGTCACCACGATCATGTTGTTGGGGTTGCTGACGACCTCGAGCAGCTGCCCACTCAGCGAATAGACGTTGAACTCGCCGTACACATTGCCCGGCTCGACCAGCAGATGGAGCTGGACCGTCGTCTGACCGTCTTGGCTGACGTTAATGTCGATGTGCACCGCAGTGCCGCGGATGCCCATCGTCGCGACCGGCGTGCCGACCTTCATGTCGCCGGTATGCGCAAGCTGGCCGGCGACGAAGGTGATCGAGCCCTGCACGAGATTGATGAATGCGGAATTCCCTGAGCCGGCGTTCGGGTCGTAGACCCAGTCGTTGAGCACCATGCGCGCGTTGGCGCCGAGATCGAAAGCGGTGCCGTCGGCGAAGATGATGCCGACCTTGGAATCGCCCTGCGTCTGGATGACATCGCCTTTGAGCACGACATCGCCGACATTGAGGGTCACCGAAACGCCGTTGCGAACGGCGACCACTGTGCCCTGCTCGGTCGCGACGCGGCCGATCGCTTCGCCGGTGCCCTGCGGCGGCGTTGCCTGCGCGTATTGGCCGGGAGCGATGGGACCCGCGAGTGCCGCAATCACATCGCCGGTCAGCCCGGCGCCGTTGGGCGCGTAAAGCGTGTGCGGATGGTCGCTCCTGAAGTAATCGTGCACGACAAAGATCTTGCCGTGCGCATCGGTGATCTTCAGGTCAAAGCCGGCGCGTTTGAATTCGCCGTGCAACAGAAATTCAAGAGGGACTGTGAATCCCGCCTTCGAATCCGAACCGTCCGAACCCGAACCCGGGCTCAGATCCACAAATGACGAACCGTTGCCGCCAAGCATCGTGGCGCTCCAGCCATAGGCTCACGTTTCGGGGAATCCCCCCCCGCCGAACGGTGCGAAAAAGTCTAGCGTTAACCTATTCTTAACCCCCTAAATTATTGCAACGCAGGGATTCCAGCAACGGGGATTGCCCCGCCCACCACAGTTAACGCCGTCTCACCGCTGATCTGTCGCCGGCACCCGGGCAAAGGTTCATGCCCATGCGAAGCCATTGGAAAGCCGCAAGGAATCGGCTTTTCTTAGCGGTTGAGCCGGTGCCGACAATCGCCCACACTGGCCCGGCGCCGTTAGGTTTAACTCGAAAACGTCGGCTTTTTTTATGCCGAAGCATCATCTCGACCATCTGCACGTTCAGCTCGGCCCGTTCCGCGCTAGCGCCCCGCGCGTCGTCGAGTTCGCCGTATTGGCAATCGGCCTTGGAGCGATGACAGCGATGACGGTGCCCGAGGTGCGCGCCGGATTCGAAAAAGAGCTCACCGCCACGCTTTGGTTCTGCCTCGGCATGTTCGCGATCGAGCTCTTATTGAATTGCTGGCCGGGGTCATTCACCGGCGGCGAGCCTAAACATCTCTTAACCGCCGGCGGGGTCATCGACCTCCTGGCGGTATTCCCGATCCCGCTTGCCCTGCTGCTCGGCGTTCCCGACGACACCGCCTGGCTGCTGGCATCGCTGTGGCTACTCAAGGCCACCGAGATGTTTCCAGGATTTTCCCTGCTCGGCCGCGTCATCGCGCTCGAGGCAAGGCCACTGGGCAGCGTGCTCATCATTTTTCTCATCGTCTTGCTGCTCGCAGCGACCGCACTCTACATCCTCGAGCGCGGCGGCCAGCCGGATCGTTTCGGCAGCCTGCCGCTGTCGCTGTGGTGGGCGGTGACGACGCTGACCACGACGGGTTACGGCGATGCAGTGCCGCAGACGTTCCTCGGCCGCCTCATCGCCGGCATGGTGATGATATCCGGGCTCGGCGTGTTCGGCCTCTGGGCCGGCATTCTGGCCAACGGTTTTGCCGCAGAGCACCGCCGGCGCGATTTCATCCGCAATTGGGATCTGGTGCGACGCGTGCCGTTCCTGCGCGATCTCGACCCGCCCGCGCTCATCACGCTCACACGTTTGCTGCGGCCGCTCGATCTGGCAAAGCGCACCATAATCGTGCGCCGCGGACAACCGGGCGATTGCATGTATTTTATCGCCGCCGGTGAAGTTGAGGTACAAGTCGATCCGAAAGCGATCCGTCTCGGTCCCGGATCCTTCTTCGGCGAAATTGCCCTTCTCAAGGACAGCGTGCGCACGGCAACGGTGGTCACTACCGCGCCGTCAACGCTTCTGATCCTCGAAGTATCCGACTTTCGCGAATTCATGGCGCACCATCCCAACCTCGCGTCGGCGATTGAGCTCGAGGCGGCGCGGCGCGCCAACGCCGCCAAGCCGGATGCAGGGGAACGCAGCCAGACTCCGCAATTGGCCGATAGTCGCGGCAACGACTATGAATACTACGAATGATCGGCTGTTGCCTGCCGGGATAGTCGGCTAATAATTGCCTGTTGTTTTCCAATTCCTGGCAATCGGCAAGTTTTCAAGGGCAGTCCATGCGTCACCACGCAATGCGAATACGGTTCTGGGGCGTGCGCGGAAGCATCCCCTGCCCGGGTCCGGAGACGATCCGCTACGGCGGCAATACGCCGTGCATCGAGGTGCATTGCGGCGAGCATCTGCTGATCTTGGATGCCGGGACCGGTATGCGCGCGCTGGGCAACGCGCTGATCAAGGACCCGAAGATCCGCGACATCAACATTTTCCTCACCCATTGCCACCTCGATCACGTCATCGGCCTGCCGTTCTTCGCGCCGTTTTTCCTCGACGGTTACCGCATCCGCATCTGGGCCGGCAATCTTCTGCCCGCCGACAATATCGAGCTGGTGATGCGCAAGATCATGAGCTCGCCTTTGTTCCCGGTGGAGGTCGAGATCTTCAAGGCCAAGATCGAGTACCACGATTTCCGCGCGGGCGAGGTGCTCCGTCCCTACGACGACGTGGTCGTGCAAACCGGCACGCTCGACCACCCCGACGGCGCCACCGGCTACCGGATCGAACATGAAGGCCGCTCCTTTGCGCTGATCAGCGACACCGAGGGCTTTCCGGGGAAGCGCGACAGCGACCTCGTGACGCTTGCGCGCAACGCCGACCTTATCGTGTATGACGGCACCTTCACCGAGGACGAGATCGCCAGCCGTGCCGGCTGGGGACATTCTACCTACATTCGCGGCATCCGTCTGGCGGAGGAAGCCAAGGTCAAGCAACTCTGCCTTTTCCATCACGATCCCTCGCACGACGACGATTTCATGGACGCGCTTGCCGCCGAGGCCGACGACGCCCGGCCCGGCACCATTACCGCACGCGAAGGCCAGATCATCGACCTGTAGATCCGCTCGCCGGCAGCACACTTCTCACGCCGCGCGCGCGACGGGCGCGACAAGGAGACGCCAATGCATTGGGATTTTACGATCGCGCTCGGATTCCTCGCCGGCGCTCTCTACATCGCCAGCCACTATATGAAGACGATGATCCCGCTGCGCATCTGCGAGATCGGCAGCAACGTGCTGTTTGTGGCCTATGGCCTCATGTATCCGTCCTATCCGACCTTCACACTCTACGGCATCCTCATCGTCATCAACGGCCTGCGCCTCAATGAGATGGTGCAGACGCTCAAGAAGGTGCGCACCGCATCGAGCGGCGATTTGTCGATGGAATGGCTCAAGCCGTTCATGCACAAGAAGTCGTTCCACAAGGGCGACGTGTTGTTCCGCAAGGGCGACGAGGCAGACGAGATGTTCCTTATCGTCAGCGGCGAATGCCGGGTTAAGGAGCTCAACCTGCCGCTCAAGCCCGGGCAGATCGTCGGCGAGCTCGGCTTCCTCAATCCCGAGCACAGTCGCACGCAGACGGTCGAATGCGCCGAGCATGGCGACCTGCTGGTGATCACTTATGACAAAGTACGCGAATTGTGCTTGCAGGATCCGAGTTTTGGCTTCTATCTTTTGAAGCTCACCAGCAACCGGCTGCTGCAGAACGTGAAGCACATGGAGCAGCTTCTGGAGGCGCGCACCCCGGCGGCGACAGCGTAGGTATCCACTCGCGCCGCTACTGCAGATGTTCTAGTCTTTTGTCGCCAGCGGCCCTAGAGCCGCTGCCAGGGGGGTTGGAATGTCGAAAGTCGAGAAGACAATCAAGCATCATCATTTCGCCGCCAAACACCACAGCCAGGCGGCGCATCATCACAACGAAGCCGCCAAGCATCACAAGATCGGGGCGCATGAGAAAGCGGCGCATCACGCTCACATCGCCCACGGTCACGGTCTCTACGCGCGGCGCCACGCCGAGCACGCGAGCCAGACGCATGCCGAGGTGCATGACGCGGAATTTCCTTGGCATGAGTGGGTGGAATGAGACGCGTCAATCGCCGCGTCTCCTCTAAGACTGGCGCTCCCTAGGGGACTCGAACCCCTGTTTTCGCCGTGAGAGGGCGACGTCCTGGGCCGCTAGACGAAGGGAGCCTGAAGGCTTTCGAGATAGCCTCGATATCCGCCGCGCGCAAGGCTAACCTGCCGAGGCATGATCGAGAGCATCGCCAGACACGTGAACGCCGACGCCAATCTGGTGCGCCGCGGACGTTTCGTCGACACCGCCTTCGCCATCGCCGTTGACGACACCTACTACCTCGTCCAGATCGAGCGCGGCCATGTCGATCGGGTCGTGGCGGGCCTGTTCCTTTCGCCCGACCACAGCTTCCTGCTGCGCGCCACGCGCAGCGTCTGGGAAAAATTCTGGCTGGATCCGCCGCCGCCCGGCTTCAACGATCTGTTCGCGCTGACCAAGCAGAAGCTGTTGCGCATCGAAGGCGATCAGTATCCGCTGATGTGCAACCTGCTCTATTTCAAAGACGTGATCGCGGCGCCGCGCAAGGAGCACGCGCGATGAGCCCGCGCTACGAGCCGATTGCCGGCCGCTACCTCAATCTCGATTTGCTCGGCCGTCCGCACCGGCTTTATGTCGAAGAAGCCGGGCAAGGCATCCCGCTGTTGTGCCTGCACACCGCGGGCGCGGACGCGCGGCAATATCGCGGCGTGCTCAACGACAACCGCGTCACCGAGCATTTTCGCGTCATCGCCTTCGACATGCCCTGGCACGGCAAATCCTCGCCGCCCGCCGGCTGGCAGGACGGCGAATATCAGCTCACCTCGCGCGACTATGTGCGCATGATCGTCGAGGTCGCCGACGCACTCGAACTGGACAAGCCGGTGGCCATGGGTTGCTCGATCGGCGGCCGCATCGTGCTGCACCTAGCCCGCGAACAGCCGGAACGCTTCCGCGCCTTGATCGGTCTTGAGACCGCGGCCTTCACCGAGCCCTATTACGATCTCAATTGGCTTAACCGTCCCGACGTGCATGGCGGCATGGTGTGCGCGGGCGTCGTCTCCGGCCTCATCGCGCCGACCGCGCCCGAGGCCGAGCGCTGGGAGACGCTGTGGCATTACATGCAAGGCGGGCCCGGCGTGTTCAAAGGCGACCTGCACTTCTACATGGTCGACGGCGACATCAGGCCCAAGCTCGGCGAGATCGATATCAGGCGCTGTCCGATGTTCTTTCTCACCGGCGAATACGACTATTCCTGCACGACCGAAGGCACGCTCACCGTCGCCGAGAAGCTCGGAGCGCCGGCGACGATCATGAAGGGCCTCGGCCATTTCCCGATGAGCGAGGACCCGGGGAAATTCGTCTCATATCTGTTGCCGGTGCTGGAGAAGATCAGGGCGCCGTAGCCATTCCGGGGCGCCACGAAGCGGCGAACCGGAATCCATAACCTGCAGCGCCGCGGAGTATGGATTCCGGGCCCGGCCCTGCGGGCCGGAATGACGGCGCTATTTGCGCTCGAGCCGCAATCTTCCGAGCGGCTTGAGCGTATCGGGATCGAAGGTGAGCAACTCCGTGGTGCCGCCGACGTCAACGGTGACGACGATATGGTCGCTGCTGACCGCGGTGGAGACGACCTTGGCGCCCGGCGGCAGCGCCGCGGTGACGTCGGCAAAAGCCGCCGGCGCGCTTCCCCCGCCATGGAAAACGCGATAGCCGATGACGAACAACACGGCGCCGATCGCGACAAACGTCGTGACCATCGCGACGAGCATGAGCATGCGCACCTTGGCGATGGCGCGCTCGGCGTCCGGGCTGAGAGGCTGTGCTTCAGGCATTGGTGAGACATGACGGACCGCGCCGTCGAAACAGTCAAGATCGGCGAACAGGAGGCGGGCAACCGCCTTGACCGCGCGCTGGCGGCACATATTCCTTCGCTGTCGCGTTCGCGGCTGAAAGCGCTGATCCTCGAAGGATGCGTGAACAGGGGCGAGAAACCGTTGCGCGACCCGGCCATGCTGGTCAATCCCGGCGACGTGATCAGCGTCACATTGCCGGCGCCGGAGCCGGCGAAGCCGGCGGGCGAGGCCATCCCGCTCAATGTCGTCTATGAGGACGATGAAATCATCGTCATCGACAAGCCGGCGGGCCTCGTCGTGCATCCGGCCGCCGGGCATGCCGCCGGCACTCTGGTCAATGCGCTGATTGCCCATTGCGGCGAAAGCCTCTCCGGCATCGGCGGCGTCAAGCGGCCGGGTATCGTGCACCGGCTCGACAAGGAAACGTCGGGCCTCATGGTCGTCGCCAAGACCGACCGGGCCCACCGCGCGCTCTCGGCGCAATTCGCTCACAAAGAGGCGAGCGGGCTCGAACGCGGCTATCTTGCGCTCGTCTGGGGCGCGCCGGCGCGGCCGAAGGGCACCATCGACGCCCCGCTCGATCGCCATCCGGTTGCCCGCGACAAGCGCGCGGTACGCGCAGGCGGCCGCGCGGCGGTGACGCACTGGCAGGTGCTGGAGCGCTACACCGCCAAGGACGGCAAGCCGGCTGCGAGCCTGATCGCCTGCACGCTGGAGACTGGCCGCACCCACCAGATCCGCGTGCATCTTGCCCATATCGGGCATCCGATCATGGGCGATCCGGCCTATGCCGCCGGATTCAAGACCAAGGCCGCGCTGCTCGCGGCGCCGGCGCGCGCGGCCCTCGAGGCGCTCGGCCGGCAGGCACTGCACGCAAGCAGGCTCACCTTCGAGCATCCGGTGACAGGCGAGGCGATGGAATTCCGCTCCGCCCTGCCCGACGACGTGCAGCAGCTGCGCGCGGCACTCGCCGCTGAGCGTGCCTGAAGCTGGCCGCGGGCCTTGCAAATCCGCTTCCGTGCGCCCATTTACAGACTATCGATTCGACAGTGAAAATCTGCACGATTCCTGGCATTCCAACCGGAACGCCGGGCGTTTTGCGTCGTTTACCGCATAGCGTGGCTGCAAAGCGACTATGCGGGCGCGCGGGGCCGGAAATCGATCAGCAAGTCCAATGATTTGCCCGGCCCTTTGACGCAGGTCACGGCGACGTGACGGGCGGAACTCTATCTTTCGCCGGTCCGCTCCGGTATGTTGCACCTGCGATCTGCTTTTCGCAGTTGCGATATCCGACTGCATCGTTGGCTCGGGGAGCGGCGATGCCAATCGCCTGCCGAATCATCGGGGGCTTACGTTAAGGAGGGCGCTGTAATGGCCCGTACTGCCGCACTGCCGGCACTGAAAGCTGAATCCGGCCTTTCCCATTATCTGGAAGAGATCCGGCGGTTTCCCATGTTGGAACCGCAGCAAGAATACATGTTGGCCAAGAGCTGGCGCGAGCACGGCGACACCGACGCCGCGCACAAGCTCGTCACCAGCCATCTGCGCCTTGTTGCCAAGATCGCCATGGGCTATCGCGGCTACGGCCTGCCCATTTCCGAGGTCATCTCGGAGGGCAATGTCGGCCTGATGCAGGCGGTCAAGCGCTTCGAGCCGGAGAAGGGCTTCCGCCTCGCCACTTACGCGATGTGGTGGATCAAGGCGGCGATCCAGGAATACATCCTGCGCTCGTGGTCGCTGGTGAAGATGGGCACCACGGCCAACCAGAAGAAGCTGTTCTTCAACCTGCGCAAGGCCAAGAGCAAGATTTCCGCGCTCGACGAGGGCGACCTGCGTCCCGACCAGGTGCAGATCATCGCCAAGCGCCTCGGCGTCACCGAACAGGACGTGGTCGACATGAACCGCCGCCTCGGCGGCGATGCCTCGCTCAACGCGCCGATCCGCGACGACGGCGATTCCGGCGAGTGGCAGGACTGGCTGGTCAGCGATGCGCCGACCCAGGAGAAAATCCTTGCCGAGAGCGAGGAGAGCGACAACCGCCACAAGGCGCTGATCGGCGCCCTCGATGTCCTCAACGAGCGCGAGCGCCGCATCTTCGAGGCACGGCGTCTGGCCGACGATCCGGTGACACTGGAGGAACTGGCCGCCGAGTTTGGCGTCTCGCGCGAGCGCGTGCGCCAGATCGAGGTACGCGCCTTCGAGAAGGTGCAGAAGGCGGTGAAGACCAGAGTCGCCGCCATGGAACAGCCGAGCGCAGCGCAGGCAGCGCTGCACTAAAGAGCGCTGGCATAAATCCGATGAATGGCCGGAAATTTTCCGGCCATTCTGTTTGGCGCCAAGCCTAACGCAGCCGGTAGAGGGCGTGCCGGCGGTTGCGAGTGAAGGGCCGCACTTCGCCCGGCCAGCGCCCCGCTTCGACGGCCTTCGCCCATTCGCGGCTCACCAGGACATGCGGGCCGTCGATCTCATAGAGCGCGCTATGGCGGGGACCGTCGTGCGCGATCTTCTTTTCTTCGCCGCCGATGCTCATCGCGAACGGCTCGCCCTCCATGCGGGCGACGGCGCGGACGCCGGGTACCTTCAGCAGATTGGGCACGTGCTCGGTGTCGTAGACCTCGTTGAAGAGCGCCTCCTTGTCGGGAGCGACGTCCATGCTGGCGACGAAGAGATATTTGGATTGGATGGGCATCGGGTTTTCCTTTACGGCTGTCGCATCATTTTATGAACTGCGTTGCCGCCGACAAGGCGCGCCACATTGATAATAAATCACCCCGCCAGACCCGCCTTGCGGAGGCCCTCGGTAAATTTGCCTGCGTCGGCGCGGTCTTTGAACGGCAAGCGGCCAAAATGATCTGCGTAGGAGTATCGAGGATTGATCTCCATGAGTTCGCGCCAAACCTGTCGAGCCTCCTCGACACGACCCAAATGACCCAAGGCTGATGCGAGCAAGGCGCGCGACAAATCCGTTGTCGGGGTCATGGCAATGCGTTCCTTGAGTACCGCCGCTGCCACCTCATAGTTGCCGGCCACCAGATAGGCCGTGCCAAGAAAATGCCTGTACTGCTGCTGAGCCGGATCGAGGCGGATCGCGCGCTCGATATAGGGGATGCCCTTGGCGGGCTCTCCCGTATAGACGTGCACCAGACCTCGAGCGAGGAGTGCAAGCCCGTAATTGGGATTGAGCGACACGGCTCTTTCGGCCTCAAGGGCCCAGCGCTCATGATCCTTCTTCCACAGGTAAACCAGGGCGGCGACATAGTGCACGAAAGGGTCATCGTCGTCCTTGGCAATCGCCTGCTGGATGAGGCGTTCGGCCTGGTCCAATGCGGTCCCAGGACTGTCGCTCCAATGGTTTTGATAATCAAAAACATAGGCCCATGCGAGCGCCGCATAAGGTCCAGCATAGTTCGCATCGAGCTCGATGGCGCGCCGGAGATACACATTCACCTGACCGAACATTTCTCGATCTCTTTTGTTTCCGCTCAACAATTCACGGCCTTTCAGGAAGAGATCATGAGCATCCACGTTCTTGGTGCCGCCACTCACGAGTGATGTCTTCTTGCTGTCGCTGAGCTTGATCTTCAGCGCGGCGATGATCTCCTGCGTGAGTTCGTCTTGCACAGCGAAGATGTCGGTGAGATCGCGATCGAAGCGGTCGGCCCAAATGTGCGCACCGTTCGTCGCGTCGATAAGCTGACCGGTGACGCGCACCCGGTTACCGGCCTTGCGCACGCTTCCTTCCAATACGTAGCGCACGCCGAGCTCGCGGCCGACCTGCTTCACGTCGACCGGCTTGCCCTTATAGGTAAAACTCGAGTTCCTCGCGATGACATAAAGCTCCGATACCTTGGAAAGATCCGTAATGATATCTTCGCTGATGCCGTCGGAAAAATACTCTTGCTCGGGGTCCCCGCTCATATTTGTGAAGGCGAGAACGGCGATGGAGGGTTTATCCGGCAGCGTGAGCGGTGCCGAGGAC
>Ga0335083_10001078_pt1 | contig 38309 bp, 46 predicted proteins | sample Lox_Sample_42_FD_206716 | JGI IMG/M metagenome (GOLD analysis project Ga0335083, IMG submission 206716) | Soil microbial communities from Loxahatchee National Wildlife Refuge, Florida, United States - Lox_Sample_4.2 | ecosystem: Environmental > Terrestrial > Soil > Wetlands | place: USA...
TGCATCGACGACGCGGTGAACCATTACATCGAGACGCTGGCGCTTCCGGCCGTGGGAACGGTCTGCCAGCAGGATGTCCCGTTCGCCGCCGCCGCGGCTGCAACCGCGCAGTCGCTGCGGAAGATCATGGAGTACCACGTGCGCGCGGAGCCGCACTCCGTGCCGCGCTGAGCATCGCTGGGGGCCGCTCGGCTGGAAGGCCGGGCGGCCTCCGCTCAGATCGTCTTGAACTGCTCGAACGGCTGGCGGCAGCTGCGGCAGTAACGCAGCGAGCGGCACGGCGTCGGGCCGAAGATGTTCTCGAGCGCCGTGTCCCGCGAGCCGCAGTAGGGGCAGCGGAAGCCGTTCGACTCGAGCTGGACGAGCGTCGGCGCGGCGGCCCCGCGACGGGCCGGCGGCGAGAAGCCGGCGGCCCGGAGCTTCTCCCGTCCCTCGTCGGTGATGCGGTCGGTCGACCACGAGTCGTCGAGGACGACCTCGACCTCGGGCTCGACGCCGAGCTGGGCGATCCTCGCCTCCATCTGGTCGCGCATCACTTCCAGCGCGGGGCAACCGAGGAACGTCGGCGTGAACTCGACGTGCACCCGCCCGCCCTCGACCCGCACGTCACGGACGACGCCGAGGTCGACGACGGAGATCACCGGGATCTCCGGGTCGGGAACTTCCGAGAGGGCGTCCCAGACCTGCTCGGCGGTTACCACGTCGTGCCCGGCGGCTGCGAGCGCCGGACCTCGGTCATGACTTCCAAGAGCTCGGCGAGATCGGGCGTGTGGCCGTTCCTGAGCTCCGGGTCGGCGATCGCCGTCGCGAGCGGCCGCAGCTCCTCGAGCGCGGCCTGGAAGCGCGGCTCGCCGGAGAGCCGGTCGAACCACATGTCCGCGTGCATCCGGTGGTAGGCCTCCTCGCGGTCGATCTTGGCAGCGAGCCCTGCGACCTCCGGGTCGTCCGAGGCGATGAGCCGCGCGAGGCGCTCGGCGTCCGCCGCCTCGTAGAGGCAGTGGCGGGCGATCGTGTGCTCCCAGCCCGGCAGACGCAGCTCGACCAGCTGCGCGCAGCGGTACTCGGCGGGTCTGCGGTCGAACGCGAGCTCGTCCGCGGTCGTGCCGAGGTCGCGCGCGGCCAGCTCGTACAGTGCCCTCGCGTGCCCGATCTCGTTCTGGGCGATCGACGAGAACGCGACGTCCTCCTCGAGGAACGGCGCCACGCCGGTCCACTCGGAGTCGCGCCAGCCGAGGATCAGCTCGTCGTCAGCGATCCCGAGGAGCAGCTGCGCTCGTCCCTGCTCGCTCACGTTCCTGAGCATGGGGGAAACCATGTTTCCCCCATGAGCCCCCTTCTTCGCCGTGGCGGCGAGACAGCCGAGGTGTGGCTCTCGCCGGGCAAAGCCCGGCTTCGCCGGTCGCTCGCCCCGACCCTATGAGCCGTCAGGAGCAGCTGCGCTCGTCCCTGCTCGCTCACGAGCCTCCTTCAGCTTCTCTTTGAGCGGATAGCCGTCGACGCGGTGGTAGTTGCGGTTCAGCTCGTCGACGAAGTCCTCGATCGGGTGGACGGCGTCGCGCGGGACGATCCACAGAGCGGCCGACTCCCCGCGTCTCCCGTACTGCTCGCGCGCGTACCAGTCCGCGAAGCGCTCGTCCGGCGCCTCGATCGAGCCCGCGTGCTGGAAGGCTTGGCCCTTCCGCTCCTGTCTGAACACTTCCCAGATCGTGGCCGTCACCGCCTCCAAGTAACAGTCTGTTACAAGGTCAGGCCGCGTCGGCGAGCACGACCTGCCGCACCCAGGCCGAGCGCTCGCGGGCCTGGCGCCGGAGGTCGAGCCGGTCGGCCGTCTTCGGCCCGTGCCCCGTGACCACGCTCTTGAGCTCGTCCCAGTCGGGCTCGGTGAAGTGCCAGCGCCCGGTCTCCTCGTCCTTGCGCAGCTCGGGATCGGGCACGGTCAGCCCGAGCTCCCAGATCTGGGGGACGTAGCCGTCGAGGAACTGCTGCCGCGCCTCGTCGTTTGCCTGGGTCTTGATCCGCCACTGGTAGGTCGGGTCCTCGTCGGCCGGGATCGGGTTGCCGTGGAACTGCATCAACGGGCCCCACCAGCGGTTCAGCGCCTCCTGGACGAGCTCGCGCTGGTCGTCGGTGCCGAGCATCATCGTCAGCACGACGTCGCGGCCATGGAGGATGTGGAACGACTCCTCCCAGCAGATCTTCTTCATGATCCGGGCGTAGGGCGCGTACGAGCACTTGAGCAGCGCCTTCTGGCTGATGATCGCCGCGGCGTCGACGAGCCAGGCGATCACGCCCACGTCGCCCCACGTCTTCGTCGGGTAGTGGAAGACGTTGTGGAACTTCGACTTCCCCGAGATCAGATCGTCGAAGCACTGCTCTCGCGGTTTGCCGAGGTCCTCGACCACGCGGTAGATCAGCTGCGCGTGGCCGACCTCGTCCTGCACCTTGGCCGTCAGCGCGAGCTTGCGCTGGAGGGTGGGCGCGCGGAGGATCCACTCGCGCTCGGGGAGCACGCCCATCAGCTCCGAGTTCGCGTGCATCTCGATGAACTTCCGCAGCCGCGCCCGGTACTCGTCCGGCATCCAGTCGTCGACCTCGACCTGGCCGCCGTCCTGGACGTACTGGAGAAACTCTTGCTCGCGCTGCTCCATAACGAACGATCGTTAGGCTACCAAGCGTGTCCGAGCGACGCGCGGAGCTGACGCGCCAGGCGGCCCGCCTCTTTGCCGAGAAGGGCTACCACGGCACCTCGATCGGCGAGATCGCGGAGGCGCTCGGCGTGCAGAAGGGCTCGCTCTACGCCCACATCGAGTCGAAGCAGGACCTCCTCTACGAGACGATGCTTCAGGGCGCGCGGGCGTTCCATGCCGGGCTCGACGCGATCCGGGACGAGCTCCGGCCGGCGGAGAAGATCAGGCTCGCGCTGCGCTCGCACCTGCGCGTGGTCGCCGACCAGCTCGACGTCGCGACGGTCTTCATCCAGGAATGGCGCTACCTCGCGGGCGAGCGGCGGGACGAGATCGTCGGCGAGCGCCGCCGCTACGAGGAGCGGATCCGCGCGCTCTTCCGCGAGGGGCGCGATCTGGGGGAGCTGCGAAGCGACCTCGACGACTCGACCGCGGCGCTGCTCGCGCTCTCCGCGGCGAACTGGGCGTACACGTGGCTCCAGCCCGGCCGAGACACCGACGAGCTCGCCGACCGTTTCTACTCGCTGCTCCTGGACGGCATGCGCGGGTACGCGACGCCCGAGCCCTAGCCGAGCCGGAAGCGGCGCCGCTCGCGCCAGCGCCCGCCCTCGTCCTCTTCGTATAGCTGCGCCTCGCTCACGCGCTGCCGGACCGGAAGCGCCGGCTCCAGCTCCGCGGCGATCCTGTCGAGCAGGCCCGCGTCGCCGGACTTGGCCACGGTCAGGTGGGGGACCACCGTCTCGTGCTGGCCCTCGTACGGCGGATGCTCGGGCCACTCTGCGGCGAGCGCGTGTGTCAACCGCACGAACGGCTCCGACGGTTCCGGCTCGACGTAGAGGATCTCCGGCCAGCGCGCTGCGCGGGGAAAGACGACATCGAACGCAGGCTCTTCCGCGACGAGCCGGGCAAGGCGATCCTCGACCTCCGGCGTGAGCTCCGACGGAGGGACCCACGGGACGAGCAGCGTGACGTGCGCGGGCACCCCGAGCGGCGCGTCGCCAGTGTGCAGCAGCCGCCACCCGCCCACCAGCGGCTCGGCCGCCGGCATCGCGACGATCACCGCCGTTCTCGGAGCGCGTGGCATGCTCGCCGGAGCTTATGGACGTCGTCCTGGTGGTGAACCCGTTCGCGAGCTCGGTCACGTCCGAGCGCGTCCACGCCGTCGAGCGGGAGCTCGGTCGGGTCGGTGAGGTGCGCACGCTGCTCACCGAGCGGGCGGAGCACGGGATCGAGCTGGCTCGCACTGCGGCCGGGTCCGACGCGCTGGTCGTCTACTCGGGCGACGGCGGCTTCAACGAGGTCCTGAACGGTGTCGAGGAGGACATCCCGCTCGGCTTCTTGCCCGGCGGCGGGACGAACGTGCTGTCCAGGGCGCTAGGGCTTCCGCGCGACGCGGTCGCCGCGGCCCGCCAGGTCGCGGACGCGCTCGAGGAGGGCCGCACGCGTCGCATCTCGCTCGGCCGGGTGAACGGCCGCCGCTTCGGCTTCTCGGCAGGGATCGGGCTCGACGCGGAGCTCGTACGGCGCATCGATGCCCTCGGCCGCCGCAAGGACGGCCGCAGGCCGGGCGACCTCGCGTTCGTCCTCGCGACGCTCCGGCTGATCGGCGGAAAGCGGGCCCGCTTCGAGCCCGTCCTCGGGGTCCGCGGCCTCGGGCGCGCGGCGTTCGCGCTCGTCGCGAACACCGATCCGTACACGTACGTCGGGTCGACCCCGATCCATGTCGCTCCCGACGCCCGCTTCGAGCTCGGCCTCGATCTCGCGGCGCCGCGGGACGTGAGCCCGCGCGGTGTGCCTCGCCTCGTCCGCTACGCGTTCACCGGCCGCGGCCGGCCCGAGGACTCCCGCATCCTCGTCGGCCACGACCTCGACCTGATCGAGATCGACTGCGACCGGCCGCTCCCGCTCCAGGTGGACGGCGAGGATCTGGGAGACGTGGAGGAAGCGGTCTTCGAGGCCGAGCGGGGCGCGGTGAACGTGCTCGTCTAGGGTTCGCCCATGAGCGGCGCTCGGAGGCTTATGCTGAGCGGAATTGCGCTGACCGCGCTGCTCGTGCTCGTGGCCGTCGCGAGCCGCGCGCACCGGCCCGGAGGTGGCAACGGGGCCGGACCGCAGAACCCGCCGACACTCGTCTTCGACTACCTCGCGAGCATGATGCTGGTCCTGCTTCCGGTGGGAGCGGTACTCGTCGTCCTGTCGCTCTTCATGCGCCGAGGACGGGATTTGCGTTCCGGCAAGTCGAACTGGCGCCGGACTGCGGCGATGCTCGCGATCTTGATGTCGTTTCTCGCGGCCGCCGTCCTCCTCGCCGATAGCGGCCGCTTCCCGTTCCAGCAACGCGGAGGCAACGAGCAGCCGGCGAGTGTCGGCGCCCAGTCCATTCAGCGGGCGCATAAGCAGAAGGGCCCGCCGGCGTTCTACCGCGCGCACTTCGAGTGGATCCCGGTTCTCATCCTCGGCTCGATCGTGCTCGGGGTCGGGTTCGGCGCCGGCTGGATCTTCGTGCGCAACCGGCTCGACCGCGAGGCCTGGGAGCAGGAGGCCGCGCTGGCCGTCGCGCTCGACGAGGTGATCGCCGACACCCTCGACGACCTGCGCGCCGAGCGCGATCCCCGCCAGGCCGTAATCCGCACCTACGCGCGGATGGAGCGCACGTTCGCCGCCTACGGCGTCCCGCGCGAGCAGGCCGAGACGCCGCGCGAGTACGTCGAGCGCGTGCTCGACCAGCTCCAGGTGAGCACGCACTCCGTGCGGCGCCTCGCGCAGCTGTTCAGCCGCGCGAAGTTCAGCGTCCACGAGATCGACGCCACAATGAAGGACGACGCGATCGAGGCGCTGGTCGGCCTCCGCGCCGAGCTCGAGCACACTCCGGAGGCCGCATGAGACACCTCTTGTCGGGAGCCCTGTTCTTCGCGACGCTCGGGACGATCGTGTACGTGGTCGTGCGCCTGGCACAGCCTGGCCGGCAGGAGCTCGAGCTCGACCTCTACGTGCTGCTGCTCGGCTCGATCGCGCTGGCGACCGCGGTGCTCGCGATCCGGGAGGCGTTCCCGACCTCGAACGAGTCTGGGATCGCCGAGGCGCTCGAGGTCGAGGCCCCGGCGCCTGTGCGGCCGCCCGACCTGGAGCGGACGGAGCGCCTGCTGACGATGGGGACCACGACCTCCTTCGACTTCCACTTCCGGCTCCGCCCGATCCTGCGCGAGATCACCGAGCAGCGGCTGGCCGACTGCCGCGGCCTCCGGCTCGACGCCGGCGGCCCCGAGGTCGAGGAGGCGCTCGGTGAGGAGCTCTGGGGACTCGTGCGGCCGGACCGCCCTCCGCCCGTGAACCGCTACCGGGCCGACGTCGACCGCGCAACGGTGCAGCGGGCCGTCGAGCGCTTGGAGTCCCTGACGTGACGATCGAACAGCTCGCTGAGCGGGCCGAGAGCATCCTGGCCGAGGTCGAGCGGGCGGTCGTCGGCAAGCGCGACGCGCTCGAGCTCGTGCTGCTCGGGCTCCTGGCCGACGGGCACGTGCTGATCGAGGACTTCCCGGGCCTCGCCAAGACGCTGATCGCCCGGGCGTTCGCGCAGGTGACGAGCATCGGCTTCACGCGGATCCAGTTCACGCCCGACCTGATGCCCTCGGACGTGACCGGCTCGTCGATCTTCAACCAGCGCGACGCCGACTTCGAGTTCCGGCCCGGGCCGATCTTCACGAACCTTCTCCTCGCGGACGAGATCAACCGCGCGCCCCCGAAGACGCAGGCCGCGCTGCTCGAGGCGATGCAGGAGCGGCAGGTCACGATCGAGGGCGAGACGCGGCCGCTCGGGCCGCCGTTCCTCGTCCTCGCGACCCAGAACCCGATCGAGTACGAGGGCACGTATCCGCTGCCGGAGGCGCAGCTCGACCGCTTCCTGCTCCGGATCGGGGTCGGCTACCCGGCCCGCGAGGAGGAGTGGGACGTGCTCGAGCGCAGGATCCAGCGGGCCGCCGACGAGGTCGAGCTCTCGCCGGTCGTCGGGAGGGACGAGCTGCTCGAGATGCAGCGGGCGATCGAGGAGGTGCACGTCGACCGCAGCGTCGGTCTCTACATGGTCGACCTCGTGGCCGCCACGCGCACTGCCTCGGGGATCCAGGTGGGCGCGAGCCCGCGCGGCTCACTCGCGCTGCTGAAGCTCTCGCGCTGCCGCGCCGCGCTCGAGGGCCGCGACTACGTGATCCCGGAGGACGTCAAGTCGGTCGCGGTCCCGGCGCTCGCGCACCGGCTTGCTCTGCGGCCCGAGCTGTGGGTCCAGCGCCTGCGGCCCGACGACATCGTGGCCGACCTGCTCGCGCGCGTCCCGACGCCCAGGGCCGAGGCGGAGTCCCAGCCAGAGGCCGAGCCCGCGGCCGAATGACCCGCACGGCGACCCCGAAGCTCGGCGCCTACACGGCGCTGGCGGGCCTCGGCCTCCTCGGCGCGCTCGTGCTCGGGCGGCCCGAGCTGGTCGCGCTGGCCGCCCCGTTCGCTGCCGTGCTCGTCGTCGGGCTCTCGCTCGCGGAGGCCCCGCGCGTCAGGTGGGAGCTCGACCTCGACCGCGAGCGGCAGCTCGAGGGAGAGACCGTCGAGGGCGAGCTCGAGCTCTGGAACGAGCGCCCGATCGGCCGGCTGGAGGTGCTGCTCGACCTACCGCAGGGCCTGGTCGCCGAGACGCCGAACCCAGTCCTCGTCGGCCTCGACTGGAACGACCGCCGGACGCTCGACTGCACGATCCGCTGTGAGCGCTGGGGCGCCTATCTCGTCGGCGACCTCGTCTTTCGCTCTCAGGACGCGTTCGGCCTGCTCGTGCACGAGTGGACGCTCGAGCAGCGTCGCCCGCTGAAGGTCTATCCGCGCGGCGAGAGCCTGCGCCGCCTGCTCCGCCCGCTCGAGACGCAGGCGTTCGCCGGCAACCAGGTGCCGCGCGCCCGCGGCCAGGGGATCGAGTTCGCGGACGTTCGGCCCTTCGTCCCCGGGGACAGCCTGCGGCGGATCAACTGGCGCGCGACGGCGAGGCGCAACGAGACGTGGGTCACCGAGACGCATCCGGAGCGCAACTCGGACGTCGTCATCTTCCTGGACACGTTCTTCGAGGCGAGGGCCGGCTACCGGAGCACGCTCGACGAGACCGTCAGCGCGGCGGCCTCGCTCGCCGTCCACTACCTGCGCGAGAAGGACCGCGTCGGCCTCGTCTCGTTCGGCGGGGTCATCAACTGGCTGACCGTCTCGAGCGGCGTCGTCCAGCTCTACCGGGTGCTCGACTCGCTGCTGGACGCCGAGATCTTCCTCAGCTACGCGTGGAAGGACCTCCACCTGCTGCCGGTGCGGACGCTGCCGCCCAGCGCGCTCGTGATCGCGCTCTCGCCGCTCCTCGACGAGCGCGGCGTGCGCTCGCTGCTCGACCTGCGCGCCCGCGGCTTCGACCTCGCGCTGATCGAGATCTCGCCGATCCAGTACGCGGCGGCCGGCGAGGACGAGCCCGAGGACGAGCTCGCCCGGCGTCTGTGGCTGCTCCGCCGCGACGAGCTCCGCGCCCGCTACCTGCGCCTCGGGGTGCCGGTCGTCGAGTGGAGAGACGGCGCCTCGCTGGAGGCCGAGCTCGAGGAGGTGAGGGCATTCAAGCGCCACGCCCGCTTCTCGCGCGTCTGACGACGGCGGCGGGCGCCCTCTCGGTGGGCGCTGCGCTCGCGCTTTCGTCCGTCGGCCAGGGGTGGCTCGACGGCTGGCTGGCCGTCGGGCTCGGCGCGCTCGGGCTGGCCGGCCTGGCGGTCGGGCTCGTGTTCAGGTGGAGCGCTGCGCTCGCGTTTGGCATCGCCCTGCTCGGAGCCGAGCAGGCGGTGCGACTCGCCGCGGGCCCCCGGCAGGCGGATCCGTGGATCCCGCTCTACGCGATCGCCTTCCTGTTCACGGCCGAGCTCGCGTGGTGGTCGATCGAGCCGCGGGTCGCCGCCTGGGCGGAGTCGGAGGTCGCGGGGTGGAGACTCGTGACCATCGGCCTGGCGTGTGCAGGGGCGGGCCTGCTCGGGGCGCTCGTCCTGTTGGCCGCCGGGACGCCGGTGGGCGGGGGCATCGGGCTGGAGCTCGTCGGGGTCGTCGCGGCGACCGCCGCGGTCGTGGTCGTCGCGGTGGTCGCCCGGTCCCGTAGGTTCGGCTAGATTCGCGCCGTCATGGCCCAGGTGCTTCCGGCCGAGCGAGACCTCCGGCGCGTGATCGGCGACGGCGAGGCTGTCCCCGATGGCGAGGTCGAAGGCCTCTCCGAAACCGACCTCCTCGAGCTCCACCGCTGGCTCGTCCTCCTTCGCACGTACGACGAGCGCTCGGTCGTCTACCACCGCCAGGGCCGCATCGGCACCTACGCGATCTTCTGGAACCACGAGGCGATGCAGGCCGGAGCGGTCCACGCGCTCGCGCGCGAGGACTGGATCTTCCCGAGCTACCGCGAGTCGGCGATCGGGCTCCTGCGCGGGATGCCGGCCTCGACGATCCTCTCCTGGTGGCGCGGCCATCCGGCCGGGTGGTGGAACCCGGCCCACTGGAACGTCGCCTCGATCTGCGTGCCGATCGGGACCCACGTGCCGCACGCTGCCGGGCTCGCGTGGGGGAAGAAGCTGCGCGGCGAGCCGGCCTGCGCGATCGCGTTCTTCGGCGACGGCGCGACCTCCGAGGGGTCGTTCCACGAAGGCGCGAACCTCGCCGCGGTGATGCGCGCACCGCTCGTCCTCTTCTGCAACAACAACCAGTGGGCGATCTCGACGCCGCTCGAGGCCCAGACCGCGGCCGAGACACTGGCCGACAAGGCGGCCGGCTACGGCATCCCGGGGCTGCGCGTGGACGGGGCGGACGTGCTCGCCGTCTACGAGGCTACGCGCGAGGCGGTCGCGCGCGCACGGGCGGGCGAGGGGCCGACCTTCATCGAGGCGGTGACGTACCGCACCGCGCCCCACGCGACGGCCGACGACCCCGCCGCCTACATCGACCTCGCCCGGGTCGAGGAGGAGAAGCAGCACGAGTGCCTCGGCCGCTACGAGGCCTACCTGCGCCGCCTCGGGCTCCTCTCGGACGAGGCGGCGGAGGCGGTGCGGGCCGAGGCTGCGGAGCTGATGCGGGCCGGGATCGCGGAGGCCGAGGCCGAGCCGCCGCCCGACCCGGAGCTGCTCTTCTCGCACGCGTTCGCAGATCCGCCCGCGTCGTTCGAGCACGACCTGGCCGAGTTGCGTCGGATCCTCGGGAGCCAGGCGAAATGAATCGGACCTCGGTTAGTAACAGTCTGTTACTTGGGGGGCTCGGTGGCTGAGCTCACGCTCGTCGAGGCGATCAACGACGCGTTCCACGTCGAGCTCGAGCGCGACCCGGACGTGATGGTCATGGGCGAGGACGTCGGCCGTGCGGGCGGCGTCTTTCGGGCGACCGCCGGGCTGCGCGACCGCTTCGGGCCCGAGCGCTGCGTGGACACGCCGCTCGCGGAGGCCGGGATTCTCGGGTCGGCGGTCGGGCTCTGCATGGCGGGCTGGCGGCCGGTCTGCGAGATGCAGTACGACGCGTTCTCGTACCCGTGCCTCGACCAGCTCATCACCCACGTGGGCCGCTACCGCTGGCGGACGGGCGGGAAGATGGCGTTCCCGCTCGTCGTGCGGATGCCCTACGGCGGCGGCGTGCGCGCGCCCGAGCTGCACGACGACTCGCCCGAGGCGTACTACGCGCACACGCCCGGCGTGAAGGTCGCGATCCCCTCGACGCCGGCAGACGCGAAGGGGATCCTGGCGGCGGCGATCCGCGATCCCGACCCGGTGGTGGTGCTCGAGCCGAAGTTGCACTACCGGACGATGCGCGGCGAGGTCCCAAAGGGCGAGCACGTCGTTCCGCTCGGGCAGGCGCGAGTCGTGCGGGAGGGGTCGGACCTGACGCTCGTCGCCTACGGGGCAATGGTGCCCCTGGCGGACCAGGCGGCCGCCGCGCTCGAGGACGAGGCCTCCGTCGAGCTGCTCGACATCCGGACGTTGAAGCCTCTGGACGAGGAGGCGCTGCTGGCCGCCGCGGCGAAGACGGGGCGGGTCGTGATCGTCCAGGAGGCGCCGCGGACCGCGGGGTACGGCGCCGAGCTCGCAGCGGTGCTCGCGGAGAAGGCGATGCTCGACCTGCGGGCTCCGGTCGTGCGCGTGACCGGATACGACGTCCCGTACCCGTACTGGCAGATCGAGGACGCGTACATGCCGTCGGTCGAGCGCGTGGTCGACGCGGCGCGCCGCCTGCTCGAGTTCTAGGTGGCGGTTCACGAGCTGCCGCTCGAGCCGCGCTCTCTGCACGGCTACTTCTCGCGTGAGCTCGAGCCGGTCGTGGAGGTCGAGCCCGGCGACTCGGTCTCGTTCTCGGTCCCGAACCACGCGTGGGACGTCAGCCCGGGCGAGCCGTTTCCTCGGCCGAGGCCGGAGCTCGACGTCGGCCACGCGCTGGCCGGGCCGATCGCGGTGCGCGGTGCGAGGGCGGGGCAGACGCTGGCCGTGCGGATCGATTCGGTCGAGCCCGGCGACTGGGGCGTGACGCACACGGGTGAGGACCACTCGGTGCACTGGGTGCTCGCCGACGGTGTCGGCCGCGCGCTCGGGCTCGGCGTGAGGCTGGTGCCGTTCCTCGGCGTTATGGGGATGCCGCCGCCGGAGCCGGGCACCCACCCGACCCGGCCGCCGCGCCGGTTCGGCGGGAACATGGACTGCAAGGAGCTCGTGGCCGGGGCGACGCTGTTCCTGCCGATCCCCGTCGACGGTGCGTTGTTCTCGGCCGGAGACGGGCATGCGGCCCAGGGCGACGGCGAGGTCTCGGGGACGGCGATCGAGACTCCTGTGCGCGCGCAGGTGACGCTTTCGCTACGCGATGACCTGCCGCTCAAGTGGCCGCTCGCGCGGATCGACGGCGCCTGGGTCGCGCTCGGCTTCGACGAGGAGCTCGGTGCGGCGGCGAGCTTTGCACTCGCGGGAATCCTGGGCGTGATGGGGCGAGAGCTCGGTCTCACCGGTGGGAATGCGGTCGCGCTCGCGAGCGTGGTCGTCGACCTGCGCGTGACCCAGGTCGTGAACGGCGTCCAGGGCGTCCACGCAGTGCTCCGGGACGACGCGCTCGTCTAGGGTCCGGCCCGATGGCGTACGAGTTCAAGCTGCCCGACCTGGGCGAAGGGCTGACGGAGGGCGAGGTCGCGCGGTGGCTCGTCACCGAGGGCCAGGAGGTCGCCGAGGACGACCCGCTGGTAGAGATCCAGACCGACAAGACGACGGTCGAGATCCCGTCACCGGCGGCGGGCGTCGTCGCGCGGATCCTGGTTGCCGAGGGCGACGTCGTCCCGGTCGGCACCGTCCTGGTCGTGATCGGCGGCGACGGCGCCGCCGTGGACGTGTCGACGGGAGCGGAACCGGCGACCCGGGGTCAGACCCCGGACATTGACCAACCAGGACGCGTCCGGGCGACGCCGCTCGTCAGACGGCTTGCCCAAGAGCTCGGCGTGGACCTCCACGGGCTCGAGGGGACAGGCCCGCAAGGGCGCATGACCGAAGAAGACGTGCGCGCCGCGGCCGGCGGGCGGGGTCAGACCCCGGCCGTGGCCGATGGAGGCCGGCGTGAGCGGTTGCGCGGCGTCCGACGGCTCGTCGCCGAGCACATGGCCCGCGCGCACCGCGAGGTGCCGCCGGTCACGTGGGTCGAGGAGTGCGACTTCGGCGACGTCGACCTCGGCCGGCTCGTGCCGATCACGCTCAAGGCCGTCGCCGAGAGCCTGAAGGAGTTCCCGGAGCTGAACGCGCGGCTCGAGGACGAGGAGATCGTCTACCTCGACCGCTACGACATCGGCGTCGCAGTCCAGACCGACCAGGGCCTCGTCGTCCCGGTCGTCCGCGGGTGCGACACCGCCTCCGTCGACGAGCTCGCGGCCGAGGTCGAGCGCCTCGCAGCCGCCGCCCGCGCGGGGACGCTCACGCCCGAGGAGCTCAGAGGCTCGACGTTCACCGTCACGAGCGCCGGCAAGCTCGGCGGCCTGTTCACGACGCCGATCGTCAACCATCCGGAGGCTGCGATCCTCAGCATCGGCCGCGTCGCAGAGCGCCCGGTCGTACGCGACGGCGAGATCGTCGCCCGGCCCGTGGGAACCATCGCCGTCACGTTCGACCACCGCCTCGTCGACGGCGCCCGCGCTGCCGAGTTCGGGCTGGCCGTGATTCGCCGGCTCGAGGCGGCTCCGTAAAGCGGACGGAACACGCGTCTAGACTCTCGTCGAGATGTGGGCGGTGTACTGGATCGGGGTCACGCTCGGCCTCGGAATCGCGATCGGGACGCTCCTCTCGGGCCTGATCGCGCCGCGCAAGGCGCTCCTGATCGCGGTCGCCGTCGCCGCCGGCGCCCTCGGAGCGGCGGTCGGGTACTTCACCGACGGCTGGGCCGGCGCCGTGGCGGGCGCGGCGGGAGGCGTGCTCGGCGCGGTCGCGGCGGCGACGGTCATCGCAGGCGCACTGCAGCGCGGCGGGACGAGGATGGGGACGGCCGTGCTCGTCACCGTCGTCGCGCTCGCGCTCGCCGCGCTCGCCTTCGTCCCGATCGTCGGCTATCTCGAGGCGATCGCGGTGTTGATTCTCGCGGTGCGGGCGCGACGGCAGCAGCCCGAGCGCTACGCCGGACTGCGCAGCCTGGCCCGCGACTGAGTGGCCGAGCGCAGGAAGCTGATCCTCGTCGTCATCGACGGCCTCACGCCGGCGGTGTTCGAGGACGCGGTCGAGAGCGAGGCGGCTCCGGCCCTCGCGTTTCTCGCTGCGCACGGGGGCTATGGCCGCGGAGTGAGCCCGTTCCCGTCGCTGACCCCGGTCTGCCTCTCGTCGCTCGCCACCGGCGAGCAGCCGGACGTCCACGGGATACCGCACCTCGTCTGGTACCACCGTGGCGAGCGGCGGGTCGTCGAGTACGGCTCCTCGTTTGCGGCGATCCGCGCAGCAGGTACGCGGCGCTCGATCGTGGATGCGATCTTCAACATGAACGAGCGACACCTCCGGCCGGAGGCCGTCACGGTTTACGAGGCGCTCGAGGACGAGGGCCTGACCGCGGCGGCGGTGAACGTCACGTGCTACCGAGGGCGCACGCGGCACCGGCCACTCCTGCCGTGGCTCACCCGGCCGGCCTTCGGCCCGAAGCGCTTCTTCTTCTTCAACCTGTACGAGTCGGACGTGACGGGGGCGCCGGTCGCGGTCTTCGGGCGGTCGGGCGGGTCGGTCGACGCCTACGCGGCCGCGGTCGGGCGCTGGCTCGTGACCCGGGACGGGTTCGACTTCCTCCTCTACTACCTGCCCGACTACGACTTTGCCTCGCACGCGCGGGGGCCGGAGGCGACCGGGGAGGCACTGGCCCGCAGCGACGCGGCGATCGGCGCGCTGATCGAGGCGGCCGGCGGCCCGGACGAGTTCCTCGAGCGCTACGCGGTCGTCGTCTGCTCCGACCACGGGCAGACGCCGGTCGAGCGCGTCGCCTCCCTGCAGGCCAGCTTCGCGAGCGTTGACAACGTGGTCGTGACGGCGTCGAACCGGGCCGGGATGGTCTACCGGCTGCCGGGCTGCCGCGAGGACGCCGCGGCGCTCGCGCGAAGGCTCGACGGCAGCGACGCCGCCGAGGTCGCGCTCTACCGTGAGGGCGACGAGGCCGTCGCTCGCCGCGAGGGCGAGGAGCTGCGCTTTGCCCCCGAGGACGGCGGCTGGCGCACGAGCGGCGACGCCGCGATCCTGGATCAGCCGGACGCGCTCGAGCGTTCCTGGTGCGCGCTCGCGAACCCGAACGCGGGTGAGGTGATCGTCTCGCCCCCGATCGGCCTCGAGTTCACCGACCTCGCCGGCCACAGCCACCTCGGCGGCGGGAGCCACGGCTCGCTCGAGGCGGGCGACTCGGAGGTGCCGGTCCTGACGGTCGGGCTCGAGCAGCCGGTGCCGCAGCGGATCGTCGACCTCGCGCCGCTCGCGCTCGAGCACTTCGATGCAGCCTGACGCCGCCGGGGCGCGGCGGGAGATGGTCGAGCTGCAGCTGCGCAGGCGCGACATCGTCGACGAGCGCGTGCTCGGCGCGATGGAGCGCGTGCCCCGCGAGCTCTTCGTCCCGGAGGACGAGCGCTCGCGGGCGTTCGAGGACGCCGCGCTCCCGATTGGGCACGGGCAGACGATCTCCCAGCCGTACATGGTCGCCCGGATCTGCGAGGCGCTCGAGGTCCGCGACGGCCACCGCGTGCTCGACGTCGGCACCGGCTCCGGCTACCAGGCCGCGGTGCTGGCCGAGCTCGGCGGGGAGGTGGTGACGATCGAGCGGATCCCGGAGCTCGCGGAGCAGGCGCGTGCCAATCTCGCGGAGGCCGGGTACGGCGCGGTCGAGGTCATGGTCGGGGACGGCACCCTCGGCGTGCCCGAGCGCGCGCCGTTCGACGGGATCGCCGTCGCGGCCGCCGCGCCGGGCCTGCCGGAGACGCTCTACGAGCAGCTTCGCGGGGGCGGCCGGCTCGTCGTCCCGGTCGGCGGGCAGCGAGCGCAGCGGCTCGAGGTGATCGTCCGCAGCCCCGAGGGCCCGGCGGTCGTCCACTCCGTGCCGTGCCGCTTCGTGCCGCTGGTCGGCGAGGAGGGTTTCGCCGGGTGACGACCCGAATGCGGGTCCGCGCACGAGGGCGCGTCCAAGGCGTCTTCTTCCGGGCCGAGGCCCGCGCGCGGGCGGAGTCGCTGGGCGTGACGGGCTGGGTCGCGAACCTCCCGGACGGGAGCGTCGAGGCCGTGTTCGAGGGCGACGAGGACAGGGTCGAGTCGATGGTCGGGTGGTGCCGACGCGGGCCGGCGGGGGCGCGGGTGGACGACCTCGAGGTCGTGCCGGAGGAGCCTGCCGGGGAGGACGGCTTCCGGGTCCGGTAGCGGACGGTTGCTACGCTCGCGCGCCGATGGCCAACTCGCCCGCCGCATCCCTCTCCCGCACGCGCACGCGCGCCAGACGGGCGCTGCGCCGTCCGCAGAACTGGGTGCAGCTTGCCAAGTTCGCGGTCGTCGGCGCGAGCGGGTACGTCGTCAACCTCGTCGTCTACACCGCGCTCCTGAAAGGGGCCGGGTTCCACTACGCGGAGGCCGCGACCTGCTCGTTTCTCGTCGCCGTCACGAACAACTACCTCTGGAACCGCCTCTGGACGTTTCGCGCGCAGCGCGGCCACTTCGCAGGGCAGGGCCTTCGCTTCCTCGTCGTGGCCGTGCTCGCCTTCGCGGCGAACCTCGCGCTCCTCGCAGCGCTCGTCGGCCTCGGCGTGGACAAGGTGCTCGCCCAGGCGATCGCGATCCTCGTCGTCACCCCGCTCAACTTCATCGGCAACAAGCTCTGGTCTTTCAGTCGGTGACGGGCGCTAGGCTGGGGCGCATGGGCCGCGCCCTCGCCCTCGCCTCCGTCGTGGTGGCGCTCGCGGCTCCGGCGCTCGCCGCCGCCGGGACGAACAGCGCGCAGCCTCCCGAGCCGCGCCTGCCCAAGGCGGAGGCGACCCGCATCTTCCTCGCCGACAAGAAGGTCGCCTCCTGGCTCGACCGATACCCGCACAGCGGGCGCACGGTCGAGACCACCTACAGGAACGGCGTCTGGACGGTCAAGGTCTGGTGGGGCGCCGCGGGCGAAGTCGCGGCGGGCTCTGTCGACGACCACAGCGGGGCGATCCTCACAGCCTGGACGGGCCCGCAGGTCGCCTGGAAGATGGCGCGCGGCTCGCCCGGCGCGTTCGGCGGCAAGGAGATCAACAGCGTGGCGCTCTGGCTCGCGTTCTGCGCGCTCTTCTTCTTCGGGCTCGCCGACCTGCGCCGGCCGCTGAGCGTCCGGAACCTCGACCTGCTGGTGCTGCTCTCGTTCTCGGTCTCGCTCTGGTACTTCAACAAGGGCCACATCTTCATGAGCGTGCCGCTTGCGTACCCGCCGCTCGCCTACCTCCTCGTCCGCATGGTCTGGAGCGCGTGGCGCGGTAGGCTCGGGACGACCTCGCCGCCCGTGTGGCCGGTCTGGGTGCTCGCGGTCGCGACGGTCTTCACCGCGGGCTTTCGCGTCGGGCTGAACGCGGGCTCCTCGAACGTGATCGACGTCGGCTACTCGGGGGTGATCGGCGCCGCCCGGATCGCGCACGGCCAGTCGCCGTACGGGCACTTCCCGGTCGAGAACGCCGTCAAGCCCTGCGGCCCGGCCGACTCCGAGGGCGAGATCAGGGACTGGGTGCAGACGAACGCTCGCTGCGAGTCGGCCGACCCCCAGGGCGACACCTACGGGCCCGTCGCCTACGAGGCGTACTTGCCCGGCTACCTGATCAAGGGCTGGAGCGGCAAGTGGGACGACCTACCCGCCGCGCACGTGAGCTCGGTCCTGTTCGACTTCCTCTGCCTGTTCGGCCTCGCGCTCGTCGGGCTCCGCTTCGGCGGCACGCGCCTCGCGGTGACGCTCGCGTTCGCCTGGGTCGCCTACCCGTTCACGCAGTACGTCTCGAACTCGAACACGAACGACGCGCTGCCGCCGCTGTTCCTCATCTGGGGCTTCTGGCTCGTCACCTCGCCCTGGGCGCGCGGGGCGGGCGTTGCGCTCTCGGGCTGGACGAAGTTCGCGTCGCTCCTGCTTGCCCCGCTCTGGGCCTCGTACCCGGACGCGCTCGGTCAGCTCCGTGCGAAGCTCGCGTTCGTGGCTGCCTTCCTCGCCGCGACGCTCGTCGCCTTCTCGATCCTCCTGCTCGAGCCCAACCCGATCCACGCCGCGCACGTGTTCTGGGACCGCACCCTCGGCTGGCAGATCGGGCGCGACTCGCCGTTCTCGATCTGGGACTGGCGGCAGTACCACGCCGGCCTTCCCGACCTGCACGTGCTCCAGCGCGTGCTCGAGGTCGCGCTCGTTGTCGGCGCCGTCGCCGCGTACTTCCTCCCGCGCCGGAAGTCGCCGTTCCAGCTCGCGGCCCTGACCGCCGCCCTGCTTCTCGGCTTCGAGATCGTGCTGACGCACTGGTTCTACCTCTACCTGCCCTGGTTCTTCCCCTTCGCCGCCTTCGCCCTGCTCGCGCCGGCGGCCGAGCGCGCCAGGGAGCCCGCACCCGCACGGCTGCAGGCGCCGCGCGCCGGCACCGGCGCGGAGGGGCGCGTCGGCGGAGCCCACGCGTCCTGAAGCCGGTGCACCTCGTCTACGCGGCGCTCGCCGCCCTGCTCGTCTCGTTCGCGCTCCTCCACGTCGGCTTCTACCAGCACCGGCTGATCCGGGACACGGTCGAATACCACCGCTACGGGATAGCGATGATGGACGGCGACGTCCCCTACCGCGACTTCCGGGTCGAGTATCCGCCGGGCGCCCTCCCGGCCTTCGTCCTCCCGGCGATCGGGCACCCCAGGCTCGACCGCTACGAGACCTGGTTCCAGGTGCTGATGGGGCTGTGCGCCGGCGGCGCGATCCTGGCGATGGCCTACGCCCTGCGGACGCTGAGGGCGTCCCCGCGCCACATGGCCGGCGCGCTCGGCTTTTTCGCGCTCGCGCCCCTCGTGCTCGGCTCGGTCGTGATCTACCGCTTCGACCTCTGGCCGGCGGCGCTGGCGGTCGCCGGGCTGGCCGCGATCGTCGCCGGACGGCAGCGGCTCGGGTTCGCGGTCCTCGGCGTGGGGTTCGCGGTGAAGGTGTTTCCGGTCGTGCTCGTCCCGCCTGCGCTTGCCTACGTCTGGCGCTCGCGGGGCAGGCGCGAGGCGCTGCTCTGCCTGGCCTGGACCGCGGGAGCTGCGGCCGTGATCGTCCTGCCGTTCCTGGCCGTCGCGCCGCACGGGCTCTGGGACAGCATCACGCGCCAGGCCGGCCGGCCACTCCAGATCGAGAGCCTCGGCTCGGCGGTGTTGCTCGCTGCCCACCAGGTCGGCGGGCTGAGCCTGACCGTGGTGACGAGCCACGGCTCGCAGAACCTCTCCGGCTCGTTGCCGGATGCGCTCGCCGCAGCCGAGAGCGTCCTCCTGATCGCCGCGCTGCTCGCGATCTGGGCCGCGGCAGCGCTCGGGCCGCAGAGCCCGGACCGCCTAGTCCGCTACGCGGCCGCCTCGGTCACGGCGTTCGCCGCGTTCGGAAAGGTGCTCTCTCCGCAGTTCATGATCTGGCTGATCCCGCTCGTACCGCTTGTGCGCGGCCGCCGCGGGCTCGTCGCCTCGGCCCTGCTTGGCCTTGCGCTGCTGCTCACCCAGCTCTGGTTCCCGATCCGCTACTGGGACCTCGCCCTGCATCTGAAGGCGTTCCCGTCCTGGGCGGTGGTGGCCCGCGACCTGACGCTGCTGGCGCTGCTCGCCGTGCTGCTCGTCAGGAGACCGGAACCCGCAGAGCCTCGCAGCTGAGGGCCCGGCCCTCGGCGTCGCACTCGACGATCACGCCCTCGATCCGCACGCCGCCGCCGGCCGGCTCGAACCGGACCGGCATCCCCGTCCGCATCCGCTGGATCGCGAGCTCGGCCTTGACGCCGATCACCGAGTCGTGCGGCCCGGTCATCCCCGCGTCGGTGATCGCGGCCGTCCCTCCGGGCTGGACGCGGGCGTCGTTCGTCTGCACGTGGGTGTGGGTGCCGATCACGGCGGTCGCGCGGCCGTCGAGCAGTCGCGCGGCCGCGACCTTCTCGCTCGTCGCCTCGGCGTGGAAGTCGACGACGACGATCTTGGCCCGCGAGCGCGCCTCGTCGACCAGCGTCTCGAGCACCTCGAACGGGCTCACGGGCGTGTCCATGAAGAGGATCCCCTGCACGTTTGCGACCGCGACCGGCGTTCCGTCCGCAGCCTCGGCGACGACGAGCCCTCGCCCGGGAGCTCTCGTGGACAAATTGGCCGGGCGGATGACGCGGTCCGAGCTCTCGAGGTACTGCGCGATCTCGCGCCGCCGCCAGACGTGGTTGCCGAGCGTGAGAACGTCGGCGCCGGCGCGGAGCAGCCGGTCGGCGAGCCGCGGCGTCACGCCCGCCCCGTCGGCGACGTTCTCGGCGTTGACGATGCAGAAGCCGATCGCGAGCTCTTCCTTGAGCTTCGGCAACCGCTCCTCGACGGCCGCCCGGCCCGGGGCGCCGAAGACGTCCGCGATGAAGAGAATCCTCAGGGGTAAGCCAGTGCGCTCAATCGCTACGGGTAGGCCAGCGCGGCGGGCGGGTGAACCGAGACGGCGACGTGATTCCCGGCGTCCTGGGTGAAGCGGGCGAGCGCCTGGCCTTCTACGCCGGCGAAGTTGACGACGGTGCCGATCTTCGAGGTGGTCGACGCCACCGACGAGCCGACGGTCAGGCTCGGGTCGGGGCGTAAGTGCGTCAGCGAGACGACGAGCGACGGGTTCCCGCTCGGCTGGATGTCGATCCTCGCCCCGTAGGACCTGCCGTCGAGGACGTAGGGCGTGATCCCGACGATCGTCCCGTCGACGGGTGAGTAGACGTCGGTGCCCGGCACGGCGCCGACGTCCAGCGCGGCCGTGCCCGGTCCCGTGCCGCCCTCGAGCACGTAGTAGCGCAGGCCGCTGTCGCCGCCGCCGAAGAGCTTCTTCGCCACGCGGCCGAACAGGCCCTGGTTGGCCTGGTGCCCGACGGGCTCGAGCGCGAGCGCCCCGTCACCGGAGGCGTGATACGCGATGGCGGTGACGCGGTCCTGCGCGATCGGGAGCTCCAGCCGGAGCGGGCCGCGCATCGCGACGACCTGCGGCTGCGGCGGCCCGGAGGGCAGGAGCCGCGTCGACGGAGCGGGCGCGACGGTCTGCACGGGCGGCGCGCTGCCGTGCGGCGAGAACGCCGTCAGGAACAGCGTGATCAGCGCGACCGTCGTCAGGAGGAGGAGGCCGACGAGGCGCCGTTTTCGGCGCGCTGCGGCCGCATCCGCCCGCCGTCGTCGCATGGCAATTGCGTGCCCGGAGGGTGACGGCATCCGCGGCACGGTAACGAAGGCGGCCTCGGGCTGCAACGCGGGTGCAGATTCGTCACGCCGCGGTTGGAGAGCGAGCGCCCCGTCCGACTCGAAGTCCCAGTCCCAGGCCGGCGGGCGCACGCCCCGGAGCGGTACGACGCGCGCGGTACGATGCCGCTCATGACCGGGCCTCCTGCCGGGGCCGCGACCATCCAGATCCCGCGCTGGATTCAGCTCGTTGGTCTCCCGCTCCTCCTGCTGTTTCTGTGGGTGGTGCTGGGGGCGGCGCGTCACGTCGTCTTCCTGTTCCTCGTCGCGGCGCTGATCGCGTTCCTGCTCAACCCGCTGGTGCGGGCGTTCACGCGCGCGAAGATCCCGCGAGGCTTCGGAGTCGCGATCGTGTATCTGGCGTTCGCCGTCATCGTCCTGGCCGCGGCCGCCGCGCTCGGCACGGTGGTGATCAACCAGGCGAAGACGAGCGCGACCCGCGTGAACGACTACTTTACGGTCGAGCACGGACGGGGCCAGCAAACGCATGCCGACCGCGACGTCGACCGCCTCCAGCACTGGCTCAACACCCATCGGTTGAGCTCGATCAAGATCCGCAAGCAGGGCCACGACCTCGTCGACAAGATCCAGAAGAAGGACGTCTCCAAGTACACGGGGAAGGCGCTCGACTTCGTCGAGGGCGCGGCGATCAGCACGATCAAGTTCCTCTTCAGCCTCGTGCTGGTGATCGTCGTCTCGATCTACATCCTGTTAGACATGCCACGCCTGGGGCGGGCCGTCGACCGGCGCTTCCCACCGCAGCCGGGCTCGCCCGCGCTCCTGCCGCGGATCGAGCGGTCGCTGGCGAGCTACGTGCGCGGGCAGGTCCTGCTCTCCCTGATCATCGGGACGAGCGCCGGGTTGGGGATGTGGATCCTCGGCATGACCGGGCTGGTGCCCGGGGCCGACCGGTACGCGGTCCTGTTCGGGGGGTGGGTTGCGCTGACGGAGGTCATCCCCTACCTCGGCCCGTGGCTCGGAGCGATCCCACCGATCGTGTACGCGCTCGTCGTGCACCCGCTGGGCGCCGTCTGGGTGGCGCTGCTGTTCCTCGGGATCCACCAGGTCGAGGGCCACGTCGTCGTGCCGAACGTGATGGGGAGCGCGCTCCGGCTCCACCCGCTCCTGGTGATCTTCGGGCTGCTCGCGGGCGGCGAGGTCTACGGGCTCGCGGGCGCGCTGATCGCGCTGCCGTTGCTGGCGGCCGGGCGCGCGATCTGGGAGTTCTTCGGCGAGCGCGTCGTGTTCGAGCCGTGGCGGGAAGGCGGGAAGGTTCCGGTCGAGGTCGAGGTCGAGGAGGCGCCGACGGTGACGTCCGTCCCGCCGCCCTCCGAAGACCCGCCCGCAGCGGCCAGCCGGTGAGCTCGGCCCAGCCGTTGCTCGCCGCCCGCGGGGTCGGCCGGAGGTTCGGCCAGACGACCGCGCTCGAGCCGGTCGAGCTCGAGGTACGCGAGGGCGACGGGGTCGCGCTCGCCGGACCCAACGGTGCCGGGAAGTCGACGCTGCTCGCGCTCCTGGCCGGGGCGCTCGAGACGAGCGTCGGTCGTATCGAGCGCCGCAAGGGGGTCAAGGTCGGCTGGGCGCCGCAGCGGCCGGCGCAGTACGGCCGGCTCTCCGCGCGCGAGAACCTCGAGCTGTTCGCGCGGCTGGAGTCCGAGCCGGATCCCGAGGAGGCGGCGGCTCGCCTGCTCGCCGAGTTCGACCTCCCGACAAAGCGCTCGCCGAGCGCGAATCTCTCGGTCGGCAACCGCCAGCGTCTCAACCTCGCGATCGCGTTCCTCGGCAAGCCGGACGTCCTGCTCCTGGACGAGCCGACGGCCGCGCTCGACCCCGAGCAGCGCCGCCGGCTCTGGGAGCGCGTGGGCGCGCTGCGAGAGGCGGGCGGCGCCCTCGTGTTGGCGACGCAGAACCTCGAGGAGATCGAGCGCCACGCGAGCCACGTGGCGGCGCTCCGCGACGGGCGGGTCGTCTTCTCCGGCCCGGCCGACGAGTACGACCGAACGCAGGCGGACACTCTGTTCGCATGAATCGGGCTTTTCTCGTCCTCCGCAAGGACGCGCTCGTGCTGATTCGTTCGCCGCTGCTGCTCACGATCCTGCTCGCGTACCCGGTCGCGATCGCCGCGCTCCTCGTCCTCGTCGCGAGCTACGGGAGCTCCAAGCCGCGGGTCGCGCTCGTTGACGAGGACAACCTGCCGGAGACGGTCGTGATCGGCGGCCACCGCTTCCACGTCGACCGCACGATCGGCGAGGTGAGCAAGAACGTCGACCTCGTACGCCTCTCGCCCGACGACGCCGACCGGCAGCTGCGCGACGGCAAGATCGTGGCGGCCGTGACGGTCCCGCCCGGGTTCGTGGCGACGCTCAAGGGGATGGTGCAGAGCCCGAAGCTCGAGGTCGAGCTCTCGCGCGGGACGATCTCCTCGCGCGTGAACCAGCAGGTGCAGGCGCTCGTGTACTCGCTGAACCGCCAGCTCCAGCGGGCCTACATCGGCAGCAACCTCAAGTACGTCGACCTGATCCTCAAGGGCGGGAACGGCGTGATCCTCGGGCGGCAGTTCAACGTGCTCGGCCTCGAGCGCTCGCAGAAGCTGCTCGAGCGGATGCCGCAGACCCCGGAGGTGCGGGGCCTCGAGGACTTCATCCAGGACGCGCGGCTCGGGCTCGCCGACACCGGCGGCGCGATGCGCGCGGTCGCCCACCCGATCGAGATCTCGTACACGCACTCGCGCGGGCGGACGCAGGTGCTCTCGGCCCAGGTCCAGGCCTACACGCTCGCGGTGACGATCACGTTCCTGACCCTGATGTTCGCGGCAGGGTCGCTCGCGGCCGAGCGGGACGAGAACGTAATCGGCCGGCTCGCGCGCGGGCTCGTCGGCCTCGGCCAGCTCGTGTGGGCGAAGGTGGTGCTGGCGGCGGGGCTCGCGCTCGTGCTCGGCCTCGCGATCGCGCTCGCGTTCGGGGTGGTGATCGAGGTCGGGAACGTGACCGGCGGCGAGCCGTGGGCACGCCTGCCGCTGCTCGTGCTCGGCCTCGTGCTCGCGGGCGGGTCGCTCGGCGCGCTCGGAGCGCTGATCGGCGCACTGACGCGTGAAGCCCGAACCGCGTCGCTCGTCGCGCTGCTGGTCGTGATGCCGATCGTCTTCCTCGGGCTGATCCCCTCCGAGATCGTCCCGCCTGCCGGCTGGGCGAGCGCTGCGCTCCCGTTCACGCACGCCTACCAGTTCTTCAGCGCCGCTCTCTGGGAGCTGCACCCGTGGGACGAGGTCGTCCGGCAGGCGGCCTGGCTGATCGCTCTCGGCGCGGTCTTCGGCGGGCTGGCGCGCCTGGGAGCGCGTAGATTGTTGGCGTGAATGCGTTCCCCACGACGCGGTTGCGGCGCTTCCGGCGAAGCGACCGGCTGCGCTCGCTCGTGCGCGAGACGCGCCTGGATCTGGAGGACTTCGTCTTCCCGCTCTTCGTCGGGCCGACGAACGAGCAGAACCCGGACCTGCCGGCGCTCGGGCGGCATGCGGTCGAGGACCTGGAGGGCGAGGCGCACGAGCTCGAGCGGCTCGGCGTGCGCGCCGTCCTCCTGTTCGGCATCCCGGACGAGAAGGACGCCGAGGGTTCCGGGGCCTGGGACGAGGACGGGGTCGTCCAGCGCGCGCTAAGGGCGCTCCGAGAGGCGTCGCCGGGGCTTCTCCTGCTGACCGACGTCTGTCTGTGCGAGTACACCTCGCACGGCCACTGCGGTGTGCTCGACGGCGAGGAGATCGACAACGACGCCACCCTCGACCTGCTCGCCCGGACGGCGATCAGCCACGTCGAGGCCGGAGCCGACGCCGTCTGCCCGAGCGACATGATGGACGGACGGGTGGGCGCGATCCGCTCGGCGCTCGACGACGTGGGGCTCGAGCAGACGCCGATCGTCTCCTACGCGGCGAAGTACGCCTCCGCGTTCTACGGGCCGTTCCGCGAAGCGGCCGAGTCGGCGCCCGCGTTCGGCGACCGGCGCGGCTACCAGATGGATCCCGCGAACGTGCGCGAGGCGCTGCGGGAGTGCGAGCTGGACGTGCGCGAGGGCGCGGATGCGCTGATCGTCAAGCCGGCGCTGCCGAACCTCGACGTGATCCGCGCGGCCCGCGAGCGGTTCGACCTTCCGGTCGGCGCCTACAACGTCTCGGGCGAGTACGCGATGCTCAAGGCGGCCGGGGCGCGCGGTTGGATCGACGAGCGGCAGGCGGCGGTCGAGTCGCTGACGGCGATCGTGCGCGCCGGCGCGGACCTCGTCGTCTCCTACTGGACGAAGGAGCTCGCGAGCTGGTCGTAGCGGCCGGACCGTGGGAGACGATCGCCCGGGACGCCGCCGCCGAGAGCGCCCTCTGGGCGGATGCGCTGCGCCCGGAGGACGAGCGCGAGCTCGAGCCGGTCTTCTCGACGCTCGCGGCTGAGCGGTACTGCCTCGGCCTCGAGACGATCTACGAGGGCTACCTGCTCCACTACGGCCGCTCGCGGCTGTTCGCGCCCCAGGACGACGACACCGCGCTGCTCCTCGGCGACTACCTCTACGCGCACGGCCTGGTGCGCGTCGCGGAGTCCGGGACGGTCGAGGCGGTGGCCGATCTCGCCGCGCTCATCTCGCTCTGCGCACAGCTACGCGCCGACGGCCTTGCCGGCGACGGCGAGGCCTGGGCCGCGACCGCGTCCACGCTCGGCGAGGGGCCGGCAGCGCGGTCCGGCTGGACGGCCGACGGTGCCGAGCCGGTCGTGCGGGCCCTCGAGGCTCACCGGCGGCGGGTGGAGTAGAGTCGCGCCGATGCCGCTTCTGGCGCTGATGGTCCCGCTCGCGGTCGAGACGGCCGCCGAGGAGGGCAAGAAGGTGATCACGGCGATGCTCGTCGTGGGCCTGATCTTCGTCGGCGTCATCGCGCTGGGCCAGCTCACCCACTGGCTGCGCCACCGCCACCAATGAGCGCCTCCTCGACGGCGCGCGCGAGAGCGGGCTCGACCGGGCCCGGCCGGTAGCCGAGCTCGCGCTCTGCCTTCGCGGACGAGAAGTACGCGGGCAGGCGGGCGAGCCGCGCCTCATGCCGGTTGATCGCGCCTGCCCAGGCTCCCGCCCGCACGAGCACGTACGGGACGCGTAGACGGGGCCGCGGCCGCCCGGCGAGGGCGCACACGGCCGCGAACAGCTCCTCCAGCGTGAGGTCGGCGCCGCCGAGGAGGTAGCGCTCGCCGCTCCGGCCGCGCTCCAACGCGAGCGCGTGGCCGCGGGCGACATCGCGCACGTCCACGACGTTCAGCCCGATGTCGAGGAAGGCGCGGTAGCGGCCTCCCGCGGCGCCGCGGATCATCCGGCCGGTCGGAGTCGGCCGCAGGTCACCGTCGCCGACAGGCGTCGTCGGGTTGACGACGACCGCGTCGAGGCCGCCGCGCGCCGCCTCGAGCACGAGCCGCTCCGCTGCGAGCTTCGTCCGCTTGTACGGGACGGAGAGCTCCCAGTCGAGCGGCGCGTCGTCCTCGGTCGCCGGCCGCCCGGGCACGGGCCCGCACGTGCCGGCCGAGCTCGTGTGGACGAGCCGCCGCACGCCCTGTGCCGCGCAGGCGTCGAGCACGTTGCGCGTCCCTTCGACGTTCACCCGCTCGAGCTCCTCGGCCGGGTCGTCGAAGCTGTACAACGCGGCGACGTGGACGACCGCGTCGCAGCCGGCCATCGCGCGCTCGAGCCCCACGCGGTCGCCGAGCTCGACGAAGTCGTCCCGCACCTCGGCGCCCCGCGCGCGCAGCTCGCGGGTGACGTGCGAGCCGATGAAGCCCGCGGCTCCAGTGACGTAGACCTGCATCGAGTCTCTGCTGCATAGACTCACATTCGTGGCGCCAGCACGCGACCTCCGCGACTGGATCGCGCTGCTCGAGCGCGAGGGAGAGCTCGTTCGCGTGCAGGCAGAGGTCGACCCGCACCTCGAGATCACCGAGATCACCGACCGCGTGGTCAAGGCGGGTGGGCCCGCGCTCCTCTTCGAGAGTGTCATAGGCGCTAGCCACCCGCTCCTGATCAACCAGTTCGGCACCGAGCGGCGGATGTGCCTCGCGCTCGGCGTCGAGACCCTGGACGAGGCGGGCGCGAAGCTCGGCGACGTGCTCGAGATGCAGCCGCCGCAGGGCCTCGCCGAGAAGGTGCGGGGGCTGAAGAAGCTGAAGTCGATCGCGGACTCGCAGCCGAAGACCGCCCGCAGCGGCCCCGCGCAGGAGGTCGTACTCACGGGCGACGAGGTCGATCTCGGTGCGCTCCCGGTCCAGACCTGCTGGCCGGGCGACGCGGCGCCGTTCATCACCCTGCCCGCGGTGATCACGAAGGACCCGCGCACGGGCGGCCGCAACGTGGGCATGTACCGGATGCAGGTGCTCGACGGGCGCACGACGGCGATGCACTGGCAGATCCACAAGGACGGCCGCGCCGACTACCTGATGACCGACGGCCGGATGGAGGTCGCCGTCGCGCTCGGCCTCGACCCGATCACGGCGTACGCGGCGAGCGCGCCGCTCCCGAAGCACGTGGACGAGCTGATGCTGGCCGGTTTCCTGCGCGGCGAGCCGGTCGAGCTGGTGCAGGCGACGACCGTCGACCTCGAGGTTCCTGCGAACGCCGAGATCGTGCTCGAGGGCCACATCCTCAAGGACGAGCTCACCGAGGAGGGCCCGTTCGGTGACCACACCGGCTACTACACGGCGCCCGAGCCGTTCCCCGTCTTCCACGTGGACGCCGTCACGATGCGGCGTGACGCGATCTATCCGTCGATCGTCGTCGGGAAGCCGCCCGCCGAGGACGCGTGGCTCGGCAAGGCGACCGAGCGCCTCTTCCTGCCCGCGATCCGGATGAGCGTCCCGGAGCTCGTTGACTACGACCTGCCCGTGGCGGGCGCGTTCCACAACTGCTGCCTGGTCTCGATCCGCAAGAGCTTCCCCGGCCAGGCGCAGAAGGTGATGCACGCCGTGTGGGGGCTCGGCCTGCTCAGCCTCACGAAGGCGGTCGTCGTGGTGGACGAGTGGGTCGACGTCCACGACTACGAGGAGGTCTTCTTCCGCGTCTGCGCCAACGTCGACCCGAAGCGGGACGTCCTCCTCTCGGAGGGGCCGCTCGACCACCTCGACCACGCGCCGTCGATGCAGTTCTACGGCGGCAAGATCGGGATCGACGCAACGCACAAGGGCCCTTCGGAGGGCGCGCGCCCGTGGCCGGACGAGATCCGGATGAGCGAGGAAATCCGGCGCCTGGTCGACGAGCGCTGGGCGGAATACGGGCTCGGAGTGCCGGGCGCCGCGCAGGATGGGTCGGCGGACGCGTTGCGCCAACTGTTACGTCGTTGACGGCGCAGACCTGCGACGATTGAATCGACGCCGCAAAACACGCGGGATCAAACTAGGAAAGGGGAGGCGCGCCGGGTGGAACCCCCAGAAGGGGATGGGCAGCGGGATCAGCCCACGCCGAGCCTGTGGCCCATCGGCCTAGCCGTCGGGGTTGTCTGTCTTCTCGTCGGGCTCGTCGTCAGCTGGGTTGCGGTCGCGGTCGGCGCGGCGCTCTTCGCGATCTTCGGCTTCCTCTGGGCCCGCGACGTCGCGTCGGGGCATCGCGCTCCCGAGGCCGAAGCGGCCGAGGCTGAGGCCACGCCGGCCGCCGGGGAGGAGCCGGCCGAGCGCTTCCCGCGCAACGTCTTCCTCGAGACGGCCACGATCGCGATCGGCGCCCTGATCGGCCTGATCGTCACCGCCCCGGTGCTCGCCGCCTCGGTGCTGAATGCGTTCCTGAAGCAGCACGGCCACGACGTCGACCTCGGCCCGATCGAGAACTTCCCGGAGGGCCAGTACATGATCGCCACGTTCCAGTCCGATCCCCACACGGGCACGATCGGCCACCGCTCCGCGTTCATCCGCTACAACGGCCCGAAGGACGGCGAGCCGAGCTTCACGTGCATCTCGAACCGCTGCGTGCACCTCGGCTGCCCCGTCCAGCCGGGCGGGCCGACCTTCGACAAGGAGCAGAAGAAGGTCCCGACGAAGCACGGGCCGGTGACGCTCGTCCCGTCGCTGCCCGCGGCCGGCTTCATCTGCCCGTGCCACGGCGGCGCCTACGACCAGGAGGGGAACCGGATCGCCGGCCCGCCGACGCACGCGCTCAACCGCTTCGAGTTCTCGATCGTCGACGGCCGCCTCGTCCTCCAGAGCCTGTACAGCGTCTCGCACGTCGAGGGCACGGGCGCCAACGCGCAGATCACGAAGTACGTTCTCACCGGCCCCGGGCAGCACGTCGACGGCCCCGAGGCCTGGCTCTACCCGCTCCAGCCTCCGCACTGATGGCGCGCAAGCCCCCGAGCAAGACGAAGCAGGCGGTCATGTACCCGCTCGACTGGCTCGAGGAGCGCTCGGGGATCGTCGGCGGGGTCAAGTACTTCCTCTTCCGCAAGGTCCCGGGTGACACGAACTGGTTCCACACGCTCGGCTCGGCGACGCTGACCGCATTCATCGTCCAGCTCGTGACCGGTGTGATCCTGGCGATGTACTACAAGCCCTCTCCCGCGGAAGCGCACAGCTCGGTCCAGCACATCACGAACGACGTCACGCTCGGCTGGCTGGTGCGGGGGATGCACCGCTGGGGTGCGAGCGTCTTCATCATCCTGATGTTCCTGCACATGGGTCGCGTGTTCCTGTTCGGCGCCTACAAGTACCCGCGCGAGCTGAACTGGATCGTGGGCGTGCTCCTGCTCGCGACCGGCCTCTTCGAGGGGCTGACCGGCTACCTGCTCCCGTTCGACCAGACCGCCTACTGGGCGACGGTGGTCGCGATCAACATCAACGGGACGGCGCCGTTCGTCGGGCCGTTCCTCGCCTCGCTCTTACGCGGCGGGGCCGAGATCGGGCCGGACACGCTCGCCCGCTTCTACTCGCTGCACATGCTCGTCATACCGGGCGCGCTGATGGCGCTGATCGGGCTCCACCTCTACCTCGTCGTGCGTCTCGGCGTTTCCTCGCCCCCGTGGTCGGACGAGGCCGCAGGCCGCGAGCGCGAGCCGGAGCCTCCGCCTTCCCGCGCCGGACTCGTCCAGCCCCGGCCGCGCGCGGGCCTGCCCGGGAGGCCGACCGAATGAGCAGCGTGGACGAGCGTCGGGCAGGCTTCAAGCGCTACAAGGAGGACGTCCAGAAGGAGGGGAAGCCGTTCTTCCCCTACGCGATGTTCCACGACACGGTGATGAGCCTCGTCGTCGTGTGCGTGATCGTCGGCCTCTCGATCGTCTGGAAGTACACCTCGATCCTCGGCTCGCTGATCGGCCCGGAGGCAGACCCCGGCACGCGGACGTTCGTGCCGCGACCCGACTGGTACTTCTACTTCCTCTTCTACCTGCTCCGGATCTTCAAGTGGCCCGACACGGTCATCCTGGCCACGGTCGGGATCCCGACGATCTGCCTGATCCTCCTCCTGGCGCTGCCGTTCATCGACCGCAGCACCGAGCGGCGGCTGTCGCGGAGGCCGGTCGTGCTCGTGGCTGCGGCCCTGGTGGTGCTCGCGATGGGCGAGCTCACCTACAAGGGCGCAACGGCGAAGGAGGCGATCGCGAGCGAGATCGAGGCCGCCGTCCCGAGCTGGGCCAAGAAGCAGGGGTTCCAGAACAACGCCGCCGCCGTGGCGGGTGCGAAGCTCTTCGCCGAGTCCGGCTGCACGAACTGCCACACCTACCTCGGCTCCGGCGGGTCGAACCTCGGCGCGCCAGACCTCTCCGCCGAGGGCGCCAAGGGGAAGGGCATCCAGTTCCAGATCGACCACCTCAAGTGCCCGAGCTGTGTCAACGCGGGCTCGCCGATGCCGTCGTTCCAGGCGCTCGGAGAGGCCGACCTGCAGAAGCTCGCCGCGTTCCTCGAAGCGTCGAAGGGGGGCTAGCGCATGCACGTGTTCCTGGGGATCACGGGCGCCTCGGGAGCGCCGTATGCCGGGCGGATCCTCGAAGGGCTCGCAGATGCGGGCTGCGAGATCGGCCTGTGCGCGTCGCGTGCGGGGACAGAGGTGGTCGCAACCGAGCTCTACGGCGATGCCCGCCTCTCCCCCGACGAGACGCTCGCGCGCCTGATCGAGCCCGTGCGCGACGCGGTGACCATCTACGACGAGCGTGACTGGCACGCCCCCTACGCGAGCGGATCGGCGAAGGTGGACGCCTATGTGATCTGCCCGTGCTCGATGGGCACGCTCGGCACGATCGCCTCGGGCGCGATGTCGAACCTGATCCAGCGAGCGGCGAGCGTCGCGCTCAAGGAAGAGCGGAAGCTCGTCCTCTGCCCCCGCGAGACGCCTCTCTCGCTCATCCACATCGAGACCATGCTCCGCGTAAAGCAGGCGGGAGCCACGGTGCTCTTCCTCGCGCCGGGCTTCTACCACGGCGCCGAGTCGGTGAACGACCTCGTGGACTTCATCGCCACGCGCGTGCTCGACCAGCTCGGGCTCGAGCACCAGGCCGTGCGTCGGTGGGGACAGGAATGACCACGCGGGCCGGAACGCTCCCGGCCGAGGGCGTCCGTGCGATGTTCGACCGGATCGCGCCGGTCTACGACGCGATGAACCGCGTGATGACCGCCGGGCTCGACCGCCGCTGGCGGGCCGAGGCCGCGGCGGCCGTCGTCCGCCCCGGCGACCGGGTGCTCGACTCCTGCTGCGGAACCGGCGACCTCGCGATCGCGTGCCTGCGTGCCGGCGGCCGCGTGACGGGCCTCGACTTCTCGGAGCGGATGCTCACGCGTGCGAGGAAGAAGTCGGGCCAGATCACGTGGGTCAAGGGCGACGCGCTCGCACTCCCGTTCGAGGACGGCTCGTTCGACGCCGCCACGGTCGGCTTCGGTGTCCGCAACCTCGCCGACCTCGAGGGCGGGCTCGCCGAGCTGCAGCGGGTGCTGCGGCCGGGCGGGCAGGTGGCCGTGCTGGAGATCACCGAGCCGAGCGGGCGGCTGGCGCTGTTCTACCGCGTCTGGTTCGACCGGATCGTGCCGCTGCTCGGGAAGGTGCTGCCAGGAGGTGACGCGTACACGTACCTCCCCGCGAGCGTGCGCCGCTTCCCGGGCCCGGAGGACCTCGCGACGCTGATGCGCTCGGCCGGCTTCGGCGAGGTGCGCTATCGCCTCTTCGCCGGCGGCATCGTCGCCCTGCACGCCGGGGAGGCTGCATGAGTCTCGCCACGATCCGCGAGAGCCCCGGCCTGGACGAGTACCTCGAGGGCCTCGACGAGCGCCTGACCGAGGCGGTCGAGGCGTGCCCGGGGATCGTCTCGATGGTCGGGTCGGAAGCGCTCGCGGCCGGCGGCAAGCGGCTACGGCCGCTGCTCGTCTTCCTCGCCGCGCCCCAGGGCGAGGCGCCGCTCGCGGCCGGCGCCGCCGTCGAGCTCGTGCACACGGCGACGCTCGTGCACGACGACCTGATCGACCGGGCCGAGTACCGGCGTGGCCGCGCGGCTGCCTGGGCGAGTCACGGCCCTGCCGCCGCGCGGGCGGCGGGCGATTACCTGTTCGCGCGCGCGTTTGCGGAGCTGGCCGCCACCGGCGACCAGGAGGCGGTGCGGTTCCTGGCGGTCGCGACCCTTTCCCTCGCCCGCGGCGAGGCGCTCCAGCGGGCGCAGACGCACGACCCCGAGACCACCGTCGAGGCCTACCTCGAGCGGTGCGCGCTCAAGACCGGGAAGCTGTTCGAGGCCGCCTGCCTGCTCGGAAGCGGCGGCGACCGCAGCCTCGGCGAGTTCGGCCTCGCGCTCGGGATCGCCTTCCAGATCGCCGACGACATCCTCGATTGCTCCGGCGAGACGATCGAGACAGGGAAGATCGCCGGCACCGACCTGCGCGAGGGAACGCCGACGCTGCCGCTGATCCTGGCCGCACGCGAGGACGACTCGGTCCGCCGAGCGCTCGCCGGAGGCCCGCTCGACGGAGCGCTGATCAAGGTCGGCGAGACCGACGCGCTCGACCGCTCGCGCGTCGTGGCGCTCGAGTACGCGGGCCGCGCGCGCGCCTGCCTCGACGGCCATGTTCACCGCGAGGAGCTCGAGGCCCTCACCGACGCCGTCGTCGACCGGGAGTCCTGATGATCCGCCTCGGCCGCATCTCCTACGTGAACATGGCGCCGGTCTTCTATCGACTCGACGCCGAGGTCGACGAGGTGCAGGGCGTGCCGACCGACCTCAACGCCCGCCTCGTCGCGGGCGAGATCGACCTCGCGCCGATCTCCTCGATCGAGTACGCGCGCAATGCCGACCGGCTGCGGCTCCTGCCGCGCCTCTGCGTCTCGTCCGAGGGCGCGGTCGACTCGATCCAGCTCGTCGCGAAGCGGCCGCTCGAGCAGGTGCGCACGGTCGCCGTCACGCCCGAGAGCGCGACCTCGGTCGTCCTGACGAAGGTGCTGCTGCCGGAGGCCGCGCACGTTCCGCTCGGCGAGGAGGCCGATGCGCGGCTGCTGATCGGCGACGCGGCGCTGAAGAGCGCGTTCGAGGACCCGACCCCGCACTACGACCTCGGCCGCCTCTGGCTCGAGCGGACGGGCCTGCCGATGGTGTTCGCCGTCTGGGCCTGCCGCGAACCCGGGCCGCCCGGTCTACTGGAGCTCGAGCAGGCGCTGGTCGAGTCGGTCCGCCTGGCCCGCGCCGAGCCCGAGCAGCTCGCGTACGAGTCGAGCGAGCGCTACGGCTATCCACCCGGCTTCCTCGCGCGCTACTTCGAGAAGCTGCGCTACCGCTTCGGCCCGCGCGAGCGAGCCGGCCTGCTCACGTTTCTGGAGCTGGCCTGCGACGTGGGCGAGCTGGAAGAGGTCCCGGAGCTCCGCTTCGTGGCCCGCGCAGAAGCGACGGTCTGACGCTCGGGTGCGACAAGCCTGGTCGTCCAGTCGAGCGGCCTGTCCGCTAGGGCCGCTGTCGCGGTGATCAGCTTTCGCTACACAGGGGGTATCGTTCGCTGCGATGAGATTCCTCGAGAAGTTGCGCAAACGGCGGGATGCCAGGCGCCGTGAGCATGCGGAGAAAGAAGCAGAAGAGCTCGCAGCCGAGCAGCGCGAGGAGGCCGAGGAGCTCTGGGAACGCAAGGACGCCGTGAGCGACGAGCGCCTGGAGAACGACTTTCCCTCCCGCGGCGGCGGCTACATCGGCCGCTAGCTTCCTACGGAGATTGGGTCTTCGGGCTTCGCCAGACCGCGTTCACGAGAACGTAGAACTTCAGCGCAGCCGAGAGTACGAACCAGAGCCCCGAGCAGGCAGGAGATCAGTGCGCCCGCGATTCGCAGCGGGTCGGGCTCTGCGAGCAGCACCGCCGCCGTCCATCCGCACGCTGCTGCCCCGAGAAGCATCGCCAGCGCCGTCGAGAGGATCTGGAATGTCATCCCGAGACGAACGCTGTACCTGCGGACGAATGGCCCTGCGAGGAGAAGCACCAAGACCGCGCCGACGAGGATCCAACGTGCTGTCTCCATGCGCGAAGGTCAGTCCTCAGGGGCCCAGTCCAGGGCGATCTTCCACTCGCTGCGCAGCACGGCCGCGTAGACCTCGCCGGCTTTCGCCGACCCGTGCGTGGCGTCGAGAATCGCCTGCATCCGCGCCGCTCGCGCCGGTAGGCCCCGCTTCCGCGGAACCTCGCCGAGGAGCTCCCAGTTGCCCTCCGCCACCTGGCGGAGGACGACGAAGCCCGGTGCAGTCGCTTTCCCGGTCACGTTGCTGGACTCGGCAGCTTAGGGCAGGGAGAGCTGAGTCGGAGCAGGCGGCTGCTCGGGCACAATTTCGAGGTGGGTTCTCGTCGGCGCCGAAGGCTGATCGTTCTCGCCGCGATCCTCGTGGAGCCGATCGCGATGTGGCTCCGCGGCTACCCGATCGGCGGCAGGCTCGTCGTTCGCTGTCGGGAGGGCCACCTCTTCACGACCATCTGGATCCCCGGAGCCTCGCTCAAGGCTCTTCGCCTTGGCTGGTGGAGAGTCCAGCGCTGTCCGGTCGGCCAGCACTGGTCGATCGTCACACCCGTCAGGGAAATCGATCTGAGCCGGCGCCAACGACGGCTGGCCGCGAGGCAGAGGGACACCTGGGTCCCGTGACGAGGGTCGCCCACGCCGTCACTCGAGGATCACGCCGCTCACGACGAGCCGCGTGACATTGCGCAGGTGCCTTCGTTCGACCTTGACGAGGTGATACGCGCCGGCGGCGACGGTGACGAACGGAACTGCGCGGGCGTGTCGGGCCGGGGCTGCGGCCGCCGTGAGCGGCAGCGCCAGGATCAGGATCCCGACGACCGTGAAGCGTGCGCGCACGCCCGAAGCGTGAAGGCGCTGCTCGGCGATGTCAAAACCTCGCGCGAGTAGGGTTTGCAACGGGAGAATCCTTGAGGCTCGAGCCGCTGTACCGGATCCGTTTCGCGTATCCCGAGGGCTGGACGGTCGGGCTCGAGGGCGGCTGGGAGCAGCATCTCTTCCTGGCCGAGGGGCGCTGCGAGGGCTCGATCAGCGGCCGCTTCCGGGGCGCGAACTTCCCGCTCCGGCGCACCGCGGAGGGGCCGTTTCGACCCGACTTGCGCGCGGCTATCGAGACCGACGACGGGGCGACGATCATGTTCGAGTGCCACGGCTACGGACGCGCCTACCCGCCCGGGCGCCGGCAGATCGTCGGCGCGGTCTTCCATCTCAGCGACGCCGAGCAGTACCGCCGGCTCAACGACGCCGTCTGCGTCTGCGTCGGCGAGGTGCGGGCGCCAGGTAACGGCGAGGGGGAGACCGAGCTCGTGCTCGACGTCGCCGAGCTCGTCTGGGAGCCGATCGCCGACTAGCTCGTGTCGAAGCAGCCGTCGAAGACGAAGAGCGGGTTGGGCACGAAGCCGTGGCCGCGGCGGCGGATTGTCGCCGGCCCGATCACCGAGGGCGGTCCCTCGGCCGTGTAGCACCCGTTGGCCCTGACGTTGACGTCGAAGCCGATCGGCATCTGCTGGGCCTGGTGGCCGACCACGCTGAGGGTGCAGTGCCAGTCGTCGCCCTGGCCGCCGTACGGGGTGCTCACCCCGCGCCGCTTGCAGGACGGGAGCACGTAGAGGCTCGCTCCGGCCGGCAGGCGGTGCCCTTCCAGCTGTTGCTGGTAGACGGCGAGGTTCGAGAACGTCGCCGAGATCGAGGTCTCGAGCCGGCCCGCCGTCACGCCCTTCGGGCCCCAGTTGGACGCGAACGCAAGCAGGGCGAGGACGGCCGCGCCGATCGCCAGCGCACGGGCGGGGACGACCCAGCCGCTTCGGCTGCCGCCCGCTTCCGGGCCGGCGAAGTCGCGTCGCAGCAGCACGATCCAGGTGACGCCGAGGCAGGCGACGATGTACCCGATGGAGACGGCCAGGCCGCGCTCCAGCGGGCGGTGGAACGGATGGGCCACGAACAGCCCGTGCCAGGCGTCGAACGCGCTCGCGAGCAGGAGCGTCCGGACGATGTCGCCTCTGCCGACCAGCGCCAGGAGCTGCATGCCGACGCCCACGACGACCGGACCGAGCACGCCCATCACGCTGCTGCGCGTCGTGACGGAGAGCAGGATCGCGAGCGCCACGAAGCCGAGCACGGGCACGAGCGAGACGAGCCAGCTCAGCAGCACGAGCCCGAGCGAGTGCCCGGGCGGGAGCAGCGTGCCCGACAGGCCGACCAGCGACTGGGCCCCGACGGTCAGGACTCCCGCGGCCAGGCTGCTGAGCGCGAGCATCGTCACGATCCCGACCGCGCACGCCGCCGCGGCGAGCGTCTTGCCGACGAAGATGCTGCGCCGGTCGCAAGAGCGCGTGAGCAGCGTCTTCCACGTGTCGTGCCGGTCCTCGCCGGCGAACACGTCGCCCGCGACGAGGCCCGCGAGCACCGGGAAGCCCCACGAGCCCGCGAAGCCGAGCACCACCAGCGGCAGCGCGAAGCCGGACTGGTGAACCCAGCGGCCGAAGAGCGTGTCGGCCGGGATCGCGGACTGGATCCTCAGCACGGCCGCGAACGCGAACGGGCCGAGCAGGCAGACTGCGGCCACCGCGCGAACCGGCAGCTGGGCGAGCAGCTTGCCCAGCTCGACCCTCACGGCCTGGCCGACGCCCGTCCTGACGGGCTCGGTCTCGAGCGGGACGGCGAGGTTCCCGAGCAGCGGCGATGTGAGCGACCGGCTCATTGCGACGTAGGAGACGTCAGTGCGAAGAACATCGACTCGAGCGGGCTCTCGACCAGCTCGAGCCGGCGGGCGGCCACGCCTGCCTCTCCGAGCGCGAGCACGTAGGCGTCGAGCTGCTCGGTTCCGGCCGTCACCCGGAGGCCTTCCTCGGCGTCGGGCTCGGCCTCGACGTCGGGGAGCGAGCGAACGAGCTCGAGCGCGCGGCGGTCGTCGCTGGTGACCAGCCGGTGCGCGGGCACCGGAGCTTCGGCCCGGAGGCGATCGAGCGGCCCGTCCCAGACGACACGGCCGGTTCGCATGATCGTCACGGTCCCGGAGAGGCTCTCGACCTCGGCCATGTCGTGGCTGCTGAAGAGCACCGTGACTCCGCCCGCCGCGAGCTCCCGCAGGAGGAGCCGCATCTCCCGGGTGCCCTCGGGGTCGAGGCCGGCGGTCGGCTCGTCCAGGAGCAGGAGCCGCGGCCGTCGCAGGAGCGCCGCTGCGAGGCCGAGGCGCTGGCGCATACCGGTCGAGAACGTCCCGACCTTTCGGCGGGCGTGCGCTGACAGGCCCACCAGCTCGAGCGCCTCGCCGACCTGACGCGTCGCGTCGAGCCCGTCGAGCCGGGTGAGCAGCTCGAGGTTGCGGCGCGCCGAGAGGTACGGGTAGAAGCGCGCGTCCTCGACGAAGCCCGCCACGCCGTCGAGACCGTGCCCGTCCGCGTTCTGCAGGCGGCCGAGGAGGCTCACGTCGCCGCTCTCGGGGTGGATCAGCCCGAACATCAGGCGCAGCAGCGTCGTCTTGCCCGCGCCGTTCGGCCCGAGGAGCCCGCGGATCTCTCCGGCCTCGACGTGGAGGTCGACGTTGTCGACCGCTCGAATCTCCCCGAATCGCTTGACCAGACCCCGCGCCTCGACCGCGGCCGACATCTGCGGGACACTAGCTACCAGTCGAGGAAGCTCGGCGCAGTTCCCCCGTGCCGTGCCGTCAGGCGTCAGGAAGGCTCGCGCAGGCGATGGCGGTTACGCTCAGCTGCATGGAGAACCTCACCGCAGAGCAGGGCTTCCACGCCATGTTCCTGTTCCTGGATCAGTACGACCGTGAGATGAGCGGGACGGCCAACGTTCGTGACGTTCTCAGCGACTTAAACCCGGCGGTCGATGGGAAGTCGAGCGACCCGGCTGCGTGGACGGACTGGCTTCGCGTCGTGAACCAGGCGACAAGCGGCTGACCGTCGGGTGACATTCCCGCACGCTGGCCCAGGCCATTACAGGCCTCCTCCTCCCACGGGGAGCGTCGCCGTCGCTCTCTCGATGGCGGCGACCATCCACGATTCGACGGGCGCTGGGGGGTCGTGGTGCTCCGGCAACTCCTCGACCTCGGCGCGGCTCAGGCCAAGCCAAACGGTGTGCTCGTCAGTGCTGACCCTGGTGACGGCCCCGGCCGGAACGACGTGATGGCTGTGGCGGAGGTTATGCAGGTGGCTGACGACGAGGTAGCTCTCGCCGGGTGCATAGCTTGCCCACGAGACCTTTCCCGCCTGCCCGTCGGTCGCCT
>Ga0335083_10001079_pt1 | contig 38301 bp, 26 predicted proteins | sample Lox_Sample_42_FD_206716 | JGI IMG/M metagenome (GOLD analysis project Ga0335083, IMG submission 206716) | Soil microbial communities from Loxahatchee National Wildlife Refuge, Florida, United States - Lox_Sample_4.2 | ecosystem: Environmental > Terrestrial > Soil > Wetlands | place: USA...
CATGCGTGATCAGCACGATCGCCGAATTGGCTCTCGCACACAGGTCGCGAAGGAGATCGAGGATCTGGGCCTGCGTGGTGACGTCCAGTGCGGTCGTCGCTTCGTCGGCCACGAGGACGGCCGGATCGTTGATCAAGGCCATCGCGATCATCACGCGCTGGCGCATGCCCCCCGACAACTCGTGCGGATAGGCGTTCATCCGCCGGGCGGGGTCGGGGATCCCGACCCTGCCCAGCATCTCGATCGCCAGCGCCTTGGCCGCAGCCTTCGCCATCTTCTGGTGGAGCTTGATCGCCTCGAGCAGTTGCGCGCCGACTGACATGAGCGGGTGCAGCGAGCTCAGCGGATCCTGGAAGATCATCGCGATCTGCCCGCCCCGTATCGCGTCGAGCTGCTCCTCGGAGCACTCCAGGAGATCGACGCCGTCAAACACGGCCGAGCCCGTGACCGTGGTGCGCTTCTCGGGCAGGAGCCCCACCAGTGACAGGCAGCTGACCGACTTTCCCGAGCCTGACTCCCCGACGATGCCGAGGACCTCGCCACGGTTGACCGACCAGCTCACGTGGTCTACGGCATGGACCACGCCGTCCTCACTCTGGATGTTCACCGACAGGTCCCGGACTTCCAGCAGCGGGGCGCTCACCGGGCCGCGCTGCTGGTCGTCCGTACGGTTGCCCTCCGGCATATCCCGGGGTTCAGCTGCACTTCCCGAGGGTTGCGAACTCGACGAGGTACACAGGTTGGATCACCGCGCCGCAGGTTCCGCTCGAGAACAGCGTCACCCGGGTGGGGTTCAGCAACGGAGCCCACGGAGCGTCGTTCGCGATGATCTGTTTGTCGAGCGCATTCCACTGCGCCGAGGTCGCCTTCGCATCGAGATTTTCGATCTGCGTGTTGACGGCCGGGTTGTTGTAACTCGCGTAGTTGTTGTTGCCCGTCGGAGTGATGTTGGTGCCGTCGAGCAGCGGATTGAAGAAGTCATCCGGGTACGGATAGTCCTGCGTCCACGTGTTGATGCCCATCGGGACGTGGTTCTTCGGGACGCTGATCACTCCCCCGTTGACGGAGTCGGGCGCGGTGGTGATGTTCACCTTGATCCCGATCGGCGCGAGGTTCGCTTGAATCACCTGCGCCACCTGCGCGTATCCGGGCTGGTCGCTGAGTGTCCTCAGTGTGAGACTGACCGGGGTAGTGACGCCGGCGGCCTTCATCAGGGCCTTCGCGGCCGCGACGTCGCCGGCAACCGGGTAGTTGTTCGCCTTCACGTAACCGGGCATGGTCGGTGGCAGGATCTGGTCGGTGGGCTGTCCCTGGCTGGGACCGCCCCAGACGCGCTGGATCGCCAGGCGGTTGATCGCGGTGTTGATCGCCTGTCGCACCTTGGGGTTGTTGAGCGGCGGCACGGTGTTGTTGAGCCACAGGTAGGTGGTGGCGGGAAGCGGGTCGACGAACACGCGACCCTTGAGGGTTGGGTCGTTCAGCGCCTGGAGCGCGTCCGTCGGCGCCATCGGCGCGCCGTACGTCGCGAGCTGGCCCGATCGGATCAGTGATGCGGCCTGGCTGGCGTCGACGCCGATCTGGAGGTTGATCTGATCGGACGTCTGCAGGTTGCCGAGTTCCGCCGCGTTCCAGTGAGGGTTGCGGACGAGCACGATCGACTGCTGCGGCGTATACGACTTGACGTAGTAGGGACCGGACAGCAACGCGGTCCCGTTCTCTTCTGCCTTGTCTGGCGTGCCCAGAGGGACCGGGCAGGCGAACGGCAGCGTCATCCGGTAAAGGAACGATGCGGTGGGCTGGGTCAGCGTGAAGGTGATCGTGTTCGTCGTGGCCTTGATTCCGCTGACCGTCGTGGCCTTGCCGGCGATGACCGCCGGCGCGCCCTTGATGACGTTGAAGAACAAGTCGCCGGGGGAGGCGAGCTTGGGTGAGAACATCCGCGCGAACGTGTAGGCCATGACCTGACCGGTGATCGGTTGTCCGTTGGCGAACTCGATACCGGGTTTCATCGTGAAGGTGTAGACCTTGCCGCCGTCGGAAACCTTCGGAAGACTCGCGACCCCCCCGATCGGCTTGACCCCGGCGGCGCCGGACGTGGCCGGGAAGGTCAGCATCGGCACGCACGTCGTGTTGGCGATCTCCCAGGTCGTCGCGTAGTACCAGAGCGTCGGCTCCAGGTGGTCGATCGCGCCGGCGGGCAAGCCGATGGAGATCGTCCCGCCGGGCTTGGCCGGCGCGGCCGCGCCACCGGTTGGGGTGACCGTGCTGCTGGTGGACTGTGTGCCCGATCCCGAGGTGCTCGCCGAGGGCGAGCTGGAACTGGTCGAGCCGCATCCAGCCGCGCCCAGCGCGGCGAGCGCGATGGTCGCCGCGACAGCCCAGGATCGCCAATGGCCGGTTGAAGTGCTGGTCATCGCGTTGAACTCTCCTTTGCTGGGGTGCGGGCGATCTGATCGCCGGGTTGGCCCGAGTCGGCGCTGGTCGCTGCGATGGCCTCGCTCGCGGCCCGCAGACCGTCGATCGAGGCCTCGATTCCGGCTTCGGGCTCGAGGTTGGGGTCTTCGTGCTCGATCGAGATCGAGCCGTGGTATCCGTGGTCGGCCAGCGCGCGGAGCAGCGCGGCCCACTCGGAAACCGGGCGGCCGTGCCCAACTGCGCAGAAGTGCCACGGCACAGTCTCCGGTTCGGAGGGCCACCGGAAGTCGAGCACGCCGTGCAGCGCTATTCGGTCGGGGTGCAGGATCGTGTCTTTCCCGTGGACGAAGCCGACCGCGTCGCCAAGTCGCTCGATCGCCGAGATCGGATCGATCCCCTGCCACCAGAAGTGGCTCGGATCGAGGTTCACGGCCACGTTTTCCTCCGTGACCTCACGCAGGCAAGCGAACGATTCGGCGTTGTAAATCGACGTGCCGGGATGGAGCTCGAGGCAGATCAGCACGTCGGGCGCGGTCTCCATCGCCCATGCCGAGAGCTCTCGCCAGAACGGCGCGATCGAGTGCTCAAACTGCTGAGGCCACAGGCCCTCCATGTCCGGCAGCCAGGCGCCCCCCGCGAACAGCGGCCACGAGCCGCTGCCGTTCGATCCCGGGCCGCCCGGGCACCCACTCATCGCGACGACACGATCGACGCCGAGCTCGTGGGCGAGGGTGACCGCATCGCGAAGCGCCTGGCCGTGCTCGGCCGCGATGTCGGGGACCGGGTGAAGCGGGTTCCCGGATGCGTTCAGCGCGACGATCTCGATGCCGGCGTCGGTGACGGTCGCGAGCAGGTCGCGGCGCGCGCGTGCGCTGGCAAGCAGGTCATCACGCCCGAGGTGCGGCGCGGGCGAGTACCCGCCGACCCCTAGCTCGACGCCGGTCAAGCCGCGGTCTGCGCACCACTCGAGGACGTCCCGGAACGGCATGTCTCCGAGTGCGTCGGTGAGGAGGGCCAGCGGTAGGGCGGTCGACATAGTGAAACGTTCTACCTCAAGAGCGCGGGCATAGTCTCAGGTGTTCCCAGCCATGTCAAGCACCATTGTGTTAGGACGTATGCTTTCCTTTCCCGGGAACAGCCCGGTCTCAACTAAAACGTTCTAATGCCCTACCGGCGCCCAACGATCATCGACGTGGCATCCCTCAGCGGGGTCTCGAAGGCCACGGTCTCGAACGTCGTGCGCGGAAAGGGCAGCGTGTCGCCGGCGACGCGGACCCGGGTATTGACGGCGATCGAGACGCTCGGCTATCGACCCAACGCGTCGGCGCGCAGTCTCGTTCGTCAGCGCACCGACGTTCTTGGCCTGGTCGCCGGCAACCTCGGAAATGCCTTCGAGGCCGACCTGCTCGAACGGATCGAGCAGGTCGCTTCGGAGCGAAGGTTCACGACCCTCGTTTGCACGACCAGCCGGAACCCTGAGGACGAGTCGACGAAGGTCGAGACGCTGCTAGAGCACCGCGTGGCCGGGATCGCGATGCTGCAGTTCAGCGGCGACCGGCAGCTGATGGCCCAGCTGGTGACCGAACACGTGCCTGTGGTCATGGCCAGCTGCTGGGACGATCACGCGGACTGCGTCGCCGTCGACGACGCGGCGGGGTTGGAGCTTGCCGTGGGCCATCTCGCCGATCTCGGCCACCGGCGGATCGCCTACCTCACCGACGAGCGTGTCGAGAGCACGACCCGGCGGATACGCCTCGAGGGATTCCACCGGGCGCTGCTCCGCCACGGCCTGGAGTTCCACCCGGACTGGGTGATCCACGGTAACGGAGGTCAGGGCGGCGATCAGCCTGATGACTTCGTCGAGTTCTTCGACCGCGTCGGCCTGCCTGAAGCGGTCGTCGCCACTAACGACAACATCGCAATCACGCTGATCGAACAGCTGGAGTCACGCGGTTGGCGGGTGCCCGACGATGTCTCGGTTGTCGGCTTCGACGGCTCACGCGTGGCCGGGCTGCACCGGATCGGGTTGACGACCATCGCCCAGCCCGTCGAGCAGCTGGCGCGATTCACCGTCGAATTGCTGCTCGACCGCGTGGCGGGCGAGACCCCGTCCGAGCGTCGGCATGTCCGGCTCGAGCCGACGCTCATCGTCAGGACATCGACAGCCGCAGCGGCGAAATGAGGTGAGCTCAGTGGTTAGCGAGGGTGAGTGGCGCGCGGCCATGTCGCGGTGCGAGCGGTGGCTCGATCATCGGCCTCCGGCCTCCGCCGCGGCGATGCTTCAAGCGGCTGCGGCCGCTCTTCCGCCGGACGCGCAAGGCGATCGCTACGGCGAAGGCGGGTTCGTCGAGACATTCGAACGCCGGATGGCCGAGCTCCTGGGAAAGCCGGCGGCGGTATTGATGCCGAGCGGGACGATGGCGCAGCAGATCGCCTTGCGCGTTCACTGCGACCGCCGTGGACGCGACACCGTCGCGTTTCACCCGACCTGCCATCTCGAGCTGCACGAGCAAGGTGCACACGTACATCTCCACAATTTGAAGGCCGAGTTGGTCGGTCATCGCGACGAGTTGATCGCGCTCGACGATCTCGAGGCGCTGCGCGCCCCGATCGGGGCGCTCCTGATCGAGCTGCCCCAACGGGAAATCGGCGGCCGGCTTCCGGAGTGGGAGGACCTCGTCGCCCAGATCCAGTGGGCACGTGACCGGGACATCGCGACCCACCTCGACGGCGCACGGATCTGGGAGTCGGCGCCCTACTACGACCGTTCGCACGCCGAGATCGCCGCGCTCTTCGACACCGTCTACGTCTCCCTGTACAAGGCACTCGGCGGGTTTGCCGGCAGCGTTCTCGCGGGGCCGGAGGATTGCATCGCCGAGTGTCGCGTCTGGCGACACCGCCACGGCGGGACGCTGTGGAACCTGTTTCCGTTCGCAGCGTCGGCACAGCGCGGGCTCGACGAACGGGTCCCCCAGATGCCTCGGTTTCTCGGACACGCGCGCGCCCTCGCCGGCGGACTGCGTGAGCTGCCAGCGGTAGACGTCGTCCCGGATCCACCGCAGACGCCTCTTTTTCACCTCCACGTACGTGGAGATGTGGAGGTCATCCGGGAGCGTGCATTTCACGTAGCTCAGGAGCGACGCGTGTGGTTGTTCGACACCCTCGCCCCGAGTGTCGTTCCCCATGTGAGCAAGATCGAGTTGAGCATCGGCGAACCGGCCCTCGAGATCTCGCCCGAGGAGGCGGTCGAGCTCTTCCAGCTGCTCGTGACCGACTGAGGGTTCGCAGAGTTTGCGTTCGGTCGTTACTGTCGGCCGCGCGGACTCGGCACTGCTCCGTGCGGTGCGGTTTGCCGCGCCTCCGGTCGCTCTGGATGTTCGTTAGCTCCGGGCCTAGTGCCCGGCAGCTTGCGTGCACTCAGCCGCCGAGTAACGCCTCGCGCACGATCTCGTACTCCTCCATGTACCACCGCCGTTCGGAAACGAGCTTGATTTGCCGGACGGGCAGCTCGCCGAAGTGTTCGGTGTCACACGTGGCTCGGAGAGCGAGGAGATTCCTAAATTCGGCGTCCCCGACAGGATCAAGGATCCTTGCTACCGAGATATGTCCCGTCTGATTCTGTCGAGACGAGGAGAACGGAAGAGCCCTCACGAGCGCCGTCCGCAGCTCGGCTGTCGGGCCGTAGCCTTGGAAGGCGATCGTACCGTCGGGGGAGATGAAGAATCCTCGATACTCGATCGAAAAAGCGGCGGCTTCGGTCGCGACCGCCGCGAATCTCACTGCTACCTCGTCGAGCGGGACAGGTGGCTCAGGCTCTCCCGGCCGCCGGATGATGTGAGACTCCCAGTGAAGCCGCTCGGGTCGCACCCGATAGACCCGTATCCCCTTGGGAAGGAGATCCACGATGGCGTCCAGCTGACAAGTCAGAGCGTCTTGGAGTTCCTGGGGAATAGGAAGGCCGACCAGAGTGGTTAGAACGTCGAAGCGTCGGGTGCGGAAGCCCGGCGCTGAAAGGTCGAAGTACTGTCTCGATTCCTCGAGCTGCGACACGTCGAAGTCCGCGTACTGTGACGTTCGCCGGTTGATCTCGTCGTAAATCTCGTGGGCGAGTTGCGCGGCTCCGGTCTGTTCGGTAGGCACGACGGCGAGAGTGCCAGGGCCGATAATCGGCTGTCAAGCGGGCGCCTCAGCGGCGTGCGGCACGTCCACCCGCCGTGAGGCTACTGTTTCCGGCTCTCCCACCAGTCGCGGATGTACTGCTCGGTCGCCGCGGAGGCTGCGCGCCTGTTAGTGGCCAGTGCCTGTGCTTCGTCGATCAGGCGAAGCGCCCCGTCGAGCAGCTCCGCAGTCTCCTCGCGGCTCGCAGCAGCCGGCACCTTCACGGTCAGGAAAGCCCCTTGCGGGAGTTCCTGCACGTCGGCCCAGAAATCCTTGGTCCGAGCGAGCGGCTTGAACTCATGTATCCAACTCTCCGATCGAATAGCGAGCGGCAATCGGACGAAGACGTGATCGCCCACCGGTGGGCGATCGATTTCCATCTGGCGGCTCAGATCAAGAATGGTCATTCGTGGGTTACTCCTGATCGCTAGCGCACGATCGAAGACTTCGATCGAGCATACGACAGGAGGACTGCAGAATGTTGCTCCGGGCTGAGGGGGCGCCTACTTGATTTGGCAGAGCGCGACAGGGTTCCCCTCAGGATCTGCGACCGTCGCGATCCGCTCGCCCCACGCCATGACCTCCGGCTCGCGCAGGACCCGTGACCTGTGACTCGATCAGCCCGGTGATCATCGCCTCCAGGTCATCGACGTAGACCTACATCTCAAAGCGAGGCCCGCTGCCTGAGGACAGCCCGTGGCGGTCGGCCGCCCACCGCTCGTGCGTGATCGCGAGCTCGCCCGCTCCGTCCCTGGTGAGCCCAACGTATCCCGGCTCACCATCGGGTGGGAGCTGCACGTGTCGACGAAACCCCAGCAGCTCCCAGAACGATGCGACTGCCTCGAAATCGGACGCGTAGGCCAGAGGGAACGCTCGCAGCGTCATACCGCGAGCCTACGCGAGGTCGCGCCATCGATCGAGCGCCTCCGCTTCATCACCAAGGCGGCCACGAGGCCGAGACTGCCGCCCACGGAGTGATCCGTTCGGGCGGCCAGGCGACCAGAACCGGCGCTATCGATTCGCCATGAGCTGGCGCGTAAACGGTTGGCGTTGTGGTCGGCTCACAAGGTCGCGAGGGGCTGTGGCCGACCCCGATGGTGTGACCCACGGTCAATGGCGATTTACCCCTCATTTTTGAGGGGTAAATCGCCAAACTTCGGCGAGCGCCTCCGTGACCCGCCCGTTGCGTTATGACCCCGACACAACCGATCCCACACTTGCCGGGTCTGTACGACCGCCTCCAACCGAAGCGGTAACACGCCGTTCGGTGGTCGTTTACCGGGCGGTCGGGAGCTCGCCGCGGGTGCGGCGGCCAGCGAGAATGTAGGCGACGGCCTGGGAGGCTGCGGCGTGCTGCGCCTCCCGATAGTGCTTCTCCGACGAGTAGGTCCAGTCGGCGATGCTCAACGCCCCCCAGGCGACGAGGACCAGCGCCGCGGCAATGAACGGCAGTGCGACAGCGAGGGCGCGCGACGGCTGACCAAAGGGTGTGGCCGCCAGGTAGACCCCGTCGGCTACGACCAGGCCGATGCCGGCGGCCGCTGGCATCCACCACAGCCGCTGACCCAGCCGGGAGGGCCGGTGCTCGCGTAGATGGTCCTCAAACTGATACGTGTAGTCCATGGGGTGACGCTTTGTACGCCGCTGACCCCAGCCCATCCGTTTTCGCGCTCGCCTTTCACTATCCTGCCGCCGCCGCGTCTCGGTCGGCTGGGGCGGGCGTGATGGACCCCGGACGCCCGACCAAGCACTCGCCTGGCGTCGGAAGCCATCGAGAATTGCGCCGTGGTCACGGTTGGTTGTCGACTGCCGGCGGCCCTGCGAGCTTCATCGTGCTCCCGGCGACCGGCCCGTTTGACGCCCTTCGACGCCAAGCACGTCCGTGGTACGTAGTTGCCCACGGCCGGGTCGTCGCCGAGACGCCGCCGGTGGCCGCCACGGTTAGCTGGCCGGGTCAAGGTCCCGAGACAGTCGACTTCGTCCGCCAGCGCGAGCTGAACCAAGCGACGTGGCGGGATGTAGACCCGGCCAACGGACGCTGGCTTGGCGCCTCCCCCGTCCAACCAGTGTCCGTGGACGTTGATGAGGCTGCGCGGCCGGCTTGACGTGGCATGGCCGCGGTACGAACTGCGAGCTAGAGCACCAGCGACGCGTCCCCCACCACCCCATAGCTTCGCCTCCGTACGGGTGGTGTGGTGACCTCGCCAGCAGAACCTGGCACCTACCAGGTGAGCGTGATCGCTGCCGAATCCTCGTAGATCGACGTCGGGTCGGTGCTTGTCGTTTCCCAGCGGGTACGCGAGAACGCGAGGTCGAGGGTGTACGAGTCCGAGCCCAACGGCGTCGCGAACAGCATCACGGTCGAGGTCTCGTCGGCATTGCCGAGCAGCGTCATCGGGATGGGCACCTCGATCTGGGTCAGGACGCGCGCCGCGCCCGCGACGGCGTGGTCGGCCGTGACGGCGACGAGCTCCCCGAGCGGTTGATGCACGAGCGCGCCGAGCCCGGCAGCCTGTGCCTCCGCCGCATCAAGGGTCCCGATCCGGCGCAACGGAACGACCCCGGCAGTCGGCGGGGGCACCGCATAGACCTCTATGGAGAACGCCGGCGCCGCCCCCGTTATGAACAGCACCTCGACGCGAGCGGCGAACAGCACGTGGGCGGCGTCGGCCGGCGCAGCCAGCCCGTCGTCGATGAACTCGAGCTCGGACAGTGCCGTGCTGATCGGGTTGGGCGGACCGACCGGCAACGGGTTTGGCAACCGACGCCATACGCGGTGTTGGAGGGTCGGCGTCACGTCGTGCAGGAAGGACAGCGGTTCCGGGGATTCGACGAGCAATGCCGTCGTGCCGGTGTCATCAGTCAGCCGAGTGAGGGTCAACCGGTCGCAAGTCTGCAGACTGGCCAGACCGACGCCGGAAAGCACCGACGCGAATAGCTGTTGTCGTTGTTGTGGGTCGCCGGCTGCGGACATGGCCGCAGCGATGTCGGCCGAGCGGGCGGACAGTACGGCGGACGGCGTCGAGACCGGCGGGGCGCCCATGGCGTCGGCGGGATGCACGTACGTCGTCGGGTCGCGCTGCGCGACGTGGTCCGCAAACGACAGGTAGCGGCTGGTCACGAACTCGACTCGGTACATGTCCAGGCTCTCGACCAGCACCGCGCTGAACACCGCCGGCCCGTCGGCGACGAGCGCGGCTCGCCCTTCGCGGACAACATCGCGGTCGGCCTCGACCACGACGTCACCAACGCTGGCCCGCACGGTGTCGTCGAAAGCCGTGACATGCAGCTGGACCGGCCCGCTCACGGCAGGCAGCGTGGCCCTGGCCATCTCCTCCTCGACGGCTCCGACGCGGCGCAGCAGCACGAGGTCGCCCGCGTCGATGAGAGCCAACATGGCTTGCTGGACAGGCGCTGTGCTGCTCAGCCCGATGCCGAGACCAGCGCTGCCACCAGCCGGGTCGATCGTCGCGCCCAGCTGGAAGTGGTTCCAGGTCGGGTCGCCGAACGCCGCGTATTGACGGCTCGCGCCGGGCGCGACGAGGGTGCCTGCGGTCAGGGTCCAGACCGAGCCCGGGCCGCTGTCCGTGAGATAGCTGAATGCGCCGAGGTCGGTACTGACGAATGAGTTCCGCTCGGTGTAGGGGCCGTCCTGGGCACGCACCGTCGCCCGCATCGACGCCTGTGTCTCCCAAGTGCCGCTGGTGCCGTCGGGGGCGAGGGGTGCGTGGCTCAGTACCTGGCTCGAGTGCACCGAGTCGTACGAGCATCCCGCCGCGCCCAGCACCGTCTCGAAGCGCAGTACCTGCGCGTCGCTGGAGGTCGCCTTCCGCACGGCGAGGCTGGAGAACAGGCCGTTGCGGAACGGCGGCTGTCCCGGCACAACGACCGCTCCGCCGTGGGTGGTCAGCCAGTCGTCGCCTGGCGCGGTCAGACGCAGCGCGCCATTGGTTGACGCCACGCGGTCGACACTCAGCGCGAGCTGCATCAGCTGGGCCTTCTCCGGCGGGTCACCGGGGGCGGCTACTCGGTCGACCGGCAGCAGGTTGGACATGTCCTCGGTGAACGCCAGCGCCACCGGTTCGGTTCGGTACAGCGGCACCGAGCGGTTGGGCGGGTAGGTTGACGCGACGTACGGCGTGAGCTCGTCGCCCACGTTCGGCGAGGAGTTGAGCCCGGGCAAACCCTTGGTACGGAAGAAGGCCGGCTCGGCGAGCGTCAGCGACTTGCTGCCGCCGGTGGCGTGGCTGACGGTGATTTCGATGGTCGGCGTGACCGCGTAGTCGTAGTTGGGCAGGAAGGCGAGCTTGCCGGCCCCACCAACGCCCGACCCGGCACCGCTATTGCTGCAGCGCTGCTTGCGTGCCATAACCGACAGCACGTCGGCCAGCGACTGGTACTGAAGGTCGTAGACCATGACAGCCGGCACTCCCAATGGCCCCCAAGGGTTCACCACGACGATATCCGGCTGCGGCCAGGCGACCGCAACTTCGAGGGTGACCCGTGTGAGCGGCGTGGTGACCGAGCCGACGAGCGAGACGGTCGTTGCGGTGCCATCACCGGTCACCGTCTGCGTGGTCACCGCATCGAGACCGTGGTAGCCGGTGAGGGTGCAGGTGATGCGGGCCGACATCGGCAACAGCTGGGCGTCGAACGTGACGGCAGGGTCGGTGAGGTCGACCGAGCCCAGCAACGTGCTGGGGCCGGGGAGGACGAGCGCGACGATGCGTCCCGCGTAGGCGCCAACACCTTGCATGGTCGTGGGCGGCGCGCTCCACGACCACAGGCCGCCGCCACCCCTGAAGGGCTGGCTGACCGGCAGCCGCAGGCCAGGCTGTGCGGTGGTCCAGCTTAGGTCGTGCCACGGGATCTGAAAGCCCTTGACCGGGTCGAGCTGGCAGCACGGGAAACCGTCGTCGTTGCCGAGCGCCTCCTCGTCGTTCTGAGACGAAGCAACCGTGACGGAGTACGGGGTGCGGCAGTTGATCAACAGCCGGGTCGGGCTCACTACACCGTCGGCGCGAGTGTCAGCGTCCCAGGCGAACGAGACCGCGGGCACGGCATGAATCGTGCCGCCGGTATCGAGCGCGGTGTCGTCCGCGGCGACGAGATCGGTCCACGTACCAACCTGTGGCCCGAACCGCGGGCTGCGCTGTATCTGCACGCTCTTCAGCGCATAGCGGACGGTCAGGTCCTGGACCTGCTGCGCTCCAGGGTCGTCGGTGATGGGGTAGGACTGGGTCGCGATCCCGGCGTCGTTGGATACCGGATTCGTGAATGTGATGGCGATGTCGGCGTCGACTCCGACCGGCGTCAGATCGAGCGGCAGCACGACGCCGGTCACTGCAGCGCCGGTGACGGGGGCGAGCTGGTTGTAGGAGTACAGCGTGGTGGGGTCGGTGGTCCCGTCACTGAGGGCCGGCATGTGCATGGGCACCGGGAGACCGCTCGCGACCGGTCCGGTTGCGTCTCCACCGCTCAGTGGCGGTGTCACCAGCGGGCTGTCAAACGGCTGCGAATGATGCCACGTCTTGCTGATCTGGAACGAGACGTCGGGCAGGAACCATGGGGTGTCAATGTGGATTGTCGCGGCGAGTGTGACGTAATAAGGAGACTTCAGATAAGTCAGGTCGATGTCGATCTCCATACCGACGGAGAAGACGTAGAACACAGACATCTTGAACCCGGCTTGAAGCCAGGCATGGATGCCACTGGTGTCCGAGCCGGTCTTCCAGGGGCCCCAGATGAAGCCGAGGCTGCCGTAGACCTGGAACTTTCCGATACCCCAGTCGTCGCCCCCGGTGAAGGACGCAACGACGCCGAAGCCCTTGGGCCCTCCGTCGACGATCTGGACGCAGATCGCGATGCGGAGCTTGAGTTTGAGCCAATTGGCGGAGATCGTGATGCCCAGCCAGCTGCGCTGATCGGAGAGCTGGCCGATCGCGAACGTACCGGGATGGTTGCCGAAGTACAGCGTGCCCGTGAGCTTGGCCAGGTTCGCGATCCAGGGCGGGATTGTGCCGCCGCCGACGAATTTGTCGAGGCCGAGATTGACCCCGATCATCACTCCCCACGTCCCAGTGGCAGAGTCGTAGTCGAAGGTCAGGAAGCCGATTGAGTCAGGGTTCTTCAGCAGGTAGACGTCGCCGACGACCAGCACTCCGGTGTCGGTTTCGCTGTGCGTAACCATGACGAAGACGCCGATGTGGAAAAGCTGACCGGTGGAGGTGAACGACAGGCCGGCCGCGACCCCGACTGCCAGTGAGCCGTCGACCGGCTTCCAGTCGGCGAGGTTGCGAGATCGGGGCATGTCCAGCGCGCCATCGTGGTCCTTGTGCCACTGATAGAGCTGCATGCTCTGGGGACCGGTGCCGGCGGGGTCGAGAGCCGGCTGCATGTTGTACGCGAACAGCGCGCGCACGGCGTAGAACGACAACGCTCCGCCCGGCACCCAGCTCACCTCGAGTGAAGCGAGCAGGTAGCTGAAACGGGTGTTGGGCGCCGCCACCTCGGTGCTCGTGCCCTTGAGGAACTCGACGGCGAGCTTGAGCTTCTCCGCCATCAGCGGGAACACGACCTGCGCACCGAAGCCGAACTCCTGGTAGCGGTAGCCCGCATCGACGTCGTCGGTGATGTAGCCGAAGCCGCCGATGGACACCGGGCCGTAGTTGATGTCGAGCAGGATTCCGTCCAGCTTCCAGGGCGGTGCCAAAGGTGTGTCCGAGGTCAGGAAGCGCAGCCGCCGGAACCGGATCCCGGTGCCCGTACCGCTGTTGTCGGTGCGCGTGCTCGAGGGTTGGCTCGGCTGGCCGCCGGCCGAACCGATCTCGATGCCGCCGCTGAAAGAGAAATAGGTGCCGCCGGCGGGTTCCTCGACGAAGCCGAGCTCCTCGACGACGAGGCGGACCACGCCGGCGAACACCAGCTGCATACCTTCGGGCGCGGCGATGGACTTACCGAGCTGAAGCTGTCCGAAGCTCCAGCCGACATCGCGCAGGATCACGTTGAGCTTCTTGCCGGTGAGGGTGGTGATCTTGAATGGCGGATAGGCGCTCCCGGACATATCGACCGACGTGTCGCGCACCGAGATGTCGACCAGCGCCTGCCACGAGTGGTCGAGGTCGTCGGCGAACGTGGTCAGTCGCAGGCCGCCCTTGATGGCGTTGATGGCGATGTCGGACGACGCGACCGTCATCATGTGCAACGGCGAGTCGGCCCCGAGGGCGAGCCCAAGCTGGACCACCCAATCGTCGGAGACGCCGAGGGTTGCGCCCTTGGCGCCCTCGGCGTCCGACTGGTTCTGCCAGTCCAGCTGGGCCTGGAACTCGAGCACTGGCGGATAGTCGCTGTCGGCGGCGAAGCTACCGGTACGGAACTCGAGCTGATTGACCACCAGGTAGAGGCCGGTACGGTCCGCATCGGGTTGGCCGCTGCGGGAGTAGACCCGAAGCCGGAACGGCGCCTGGCTCAGCGAGTAGGCCTGCTCGATGTCGTTGCGGTCGGTGATCTTGCGCCTGATGCCGAATGTGCCATGGGTGGGCAGCGGGAATCCGAAGCCGGACGCGGGGATGACGACATCCTCGAGGACGAGGTCGACGTTGGCGGCCTGGATCCCGCCGCTGGAGTCCTGGAACCGCGTGGCCAGGTCAGCGAACGGCGGCTTGCCGAGGTCGAACAGGATCGACCGAAAGCCGAACACGCCGGGCGGGCCCACGGGAACCAGCGGGCCGAAGTCGTTGCGGGCCCACTCGTATAGGTCGCGGCGGCGCGGGCTCGGAATGAACAGCACGTCATGCAGTGCGGTCACTGGCAGGTTGGAGAACTTGGCGGTGTCGATGCTTAGCGGCGTGCTGGGCTCGATCAACACGTCGCCATCTGTGGTGAGATGCAGACGGACGTGGGTGCGGATGACGCTCGCGGCTCCACGGATCTTGACCACGGCGACGCTGTCGTCATCACCCGGGTCGAAATCGCTCACGTCGCCGTCGTGATCGTCGTCGGGCTTGGACGGGGTCAGCATTCCGGTCGGGAGCTGCAGCTCGACCGACAGCCCCTCGACCAGCACCTCATAGCCTCGGCCGTCGCGGGCGAAGTAGGCCGTGGGCGCCTTGCCGGCGGCGCTGGTTAGAAGAACGATGCCGACGTTGGGCAGGTCACGGGCGTAGTACGGCCCGACGTCGCCGAGCACCTGGGCGCTTGCCGACAAGGTGATCTGACCGGGTTGGCCCAGCCCGGCCGAGGCGGACGAGCCCACCTGGACGTCGGGGTCAGAGCCGACCCGGAGCGCGGTGAACCGGATCGCGGCATTGAGGGCCGAAATGCAGGCGGCAGCGTCGTCGACGACGTTGTAGCCCTCGACCATCGTGAACTTGTCGCCGGGCCACAGGGCGGCCGCCTCGGCGTCGCTGGTGACGCCGAGCAGGTCGTAGAGCTGGAAGCCGTCGACGGGGTCGGTCACAGGTCGGGCCCCTTGTCGCCAGGCCCCGTGTTGGGGTCCAATGACGTCGTTGGGTCGACGAGGGTGGCCCAGATGTCCGACTCCTGGCCGACCGTGACGACCCCCTTGACGATGTCAATCAGCGCTGCCGGCAGGCCGGTCGGGAGGCTGAGGGCGACCGCGGGCGGTTCAGTGCTCGAGCCGAACTGCAGCGGCAGCCAGTGGCTGCCGCGGTACCACGATCGTTCGAAGAACTGGAGCGCCGAGATCGGGTCGGCCAGCAGCGACAGACCCATCTCGACCGGTAGCCCGAAGTGCTCGGCCCACAGCTGGCAGCGCAGCCGCAGGGCCGGGTTGGCGGGGTCGCGGCGGAGGTGCTCGGGCACGGCGAAGACGTTCATCTCGCCGTCGTGCTCGAACCCGCGGCGATTGAGATTCGACGAGCCGACGGACATGAATATGTCGTCGACGACCATCAGCTTGGCGTGCACGTAGATGCCGGGCAGCTGCACCGCGAGGACGCACGAGTTCTTGTCGTGCTTGTCGGGCTTGGCGCCCCACCGTGGGTCCTCACCGAGCGGCGCCCGCTGAATGTTCACCCACTGCCAGGTTTGGGTCGGCGAGTCGGGTTCGTCGGGATCCGGATCGCCGATCGGGCCGGTGCCGGGGCCGCCCTGTACCCCGTCGACGTAGACCAGTTCGCTTTCGACGAAGGCCCAGAACGGGACAGCAGGCAGCCGCTCTGCGGGCCCGACCGGGGCCTGAGTGTTGCCGGTCGTGGTGATGGCGGCGCGCAGCACCATGCGGCCGAGCCCACCGAACAGCTGTGGCGTCGGGTTGAGGTAGCGGCGGATCGGGGCCCCGATCCACAGCCGGTCGCCCCACGTCGTGGCCAGTTTCGCGATGATCTCGCCCCGCCGTTCGGCGCCGTAGGGCTGGGTGGTCTGGTCGGGCAGGGTGATGACGAGGGCCTGGATATGGGTGTTGTAGCCGGCATCGGTGAGGGTCTCGACGTACTCGTTGTCCGGCGTGAAGTACTGCTCCTCGATGTAGATGTAGTCCTGAGCGGCTTTGATCGCGGCAAGCACGGCGTTACGGGTGGAGTCGTCCCCGGTGGGTGCCGAGGGGAACGCCGGGCCGTGACCCGCGCCCGTACCAGGGGCGAAGCGGGTACGTCCGAGTTGCACGATGTGGTGACCGGTGGCGGGTAGTGGATCGCTCGGCAGGACGAGCGGGCTGTCGGTGCCCGCGACCGCGGCCCGTTCGGCGAAGCTGGCGACGACGTCCGCGACGGCAGGGCCGGAGAGCCTCACCTGCACGTCGTGGAACGGCGCATAGGCACGGTGGTCGGGGGTGTCGAGCCGGTCGCTGTTGAGGTCGATGCCGCCGAGGTAGGCGATCGGTGCCTGATTGGCGGCCTGCATCGCCGCGATCTTCTCGTGGTACACGCCCACGTGGGTGAGCGCTGTGATCGCCACACCGGCGATTTGCAGCGGGTTATCGGCCAGCGGGTTGTCGGCGAGTGTCGCCGGATAGGGCGACCAGTGGGCGGTGTCCGGATCGTTGGCGTTGATCGCGTCGACTGCCGACTTCGACGGCTCCGCGAAGTGCCGAATGGCTTCAAACATCGTCGCGTCGGGCAGCAGTTCGACGATCGCGGCACCAAAACCGGCGGCCACCCATCCCGCCGGGTCGAGGTGCAGCGCGTTCAACGCCGATGCGTGCCACAACAGCAGGAAGAGCAGGACGAGGGCGGTGCCGACGTCGCCACGCAGTGCGTCGAGGTCAGCGTCGGAGAGCTGCAGGAACTGATTGACGAGCAGGCGCACCTGGGCGGTTTTCCTGAGCTCGTGGATGAGCGGAACGAGCTCGGTGGAGTTGTCCTGCGGCAGCAGCGACCACACCTTCGTCGGGTCGTAGAACGCCTCCTTGACGAAGGCCCACCCGGCGAGGCCGACCGCGCCCCCGTTCTCGGCCGTCCGCAGGTCGGGGACCAGCCGTTTGAAATAGGGGAGGCCGTCGAGGATCGGCTCGACGAAATTGCCGGTGCTCCAGCGCGGCAGCCCGGTCACACCGGCGCGACGGGACGGCAACCATGGATCGAGCTCGAGCATGGCCAGCACGCGGTCGGTCGGGCTGACGGGCACCGGGGCGCCGAGCGCGCCGGTGTCCGTGGTTGCGCTCGCCAGGATCGTGTTGGCCGTGTCCGCAGCGGCGGCAACCTCGCCGGTGCCGGTAACGACGACGCCGGTGTCGCCCGTCGGGCCGGTCAGGGTGATCGTCTGACCCGGGCCGCTGCCGGTGGTGACTGTGAAGCTGCCGCCGGACAGCGGGCGCCCTCTGTAATCGACGAGCCGCACCGTCGGCTGCACCAGCGAACGCACGCGGGCCCCGTACGCGGTCCACGAGGCGTCGATGTCGGTGCCGGCGGCCGTGTCCAGGTCATCGACCCACGCCCTTTGGTCTCGACAGATCCGGTCTTGGCGGACGAAGCCGATCCACGAGCCGGCTTCGCCGGCGGTGACCTGCGGGCTGCCGCCCGCGACGCTGATCTGCAGGTCGGGAGTCGTGACATGGCCAAGGTTCAGGTCGTCGTAATCGATCAGGATGTACTGCACCGGCGCGCCGCCGAGCAGCCGACCAAGCAGTCCCGCGTTCGGGCGGGGCATCGGAGTGATCTCGATGACCGCCGCGGTCAGCGTCGTCCCGCCACCGGGAAGTCCGGGACTCACGGCGGAGAACACCCGACGTGCGCCGGCCGTGAATGCCTGGGCCTGGCCGCCGGGGCGGATCTTCAACCACCACACCGGTTCTCCGGCAAAGCGCGGCGAATCGGTTGGGTCGGTGCCAACCGGAACGTCATAGAGCAACGGCTCGACGTCGGCCATCATGGCGTCGTTCACTGGTGAGAAGAGGGTCATGGGGTAGCCGCCACGGTCAGCGTGTACGGGCCAAGCGGACGGGACGGCACCCCGTCGCGGGACAAGCCATAGCACCAGTACTGCACCTGGCGCAGCTGCCCCGGTGTCGCATCGGGCAACGTTGCGCTGAGCGTGAGGTCGAGCAGCCCATCGGCATCGGTCGTGGCAGCGACGGTGCTTGCGGTGATGGGCGTGAGCACGTTGCCGTCGGCGAGGCGCAGGCGCACTCCGGCGTCGGGGTAGAGGTCGCGCCGGTTGGGCATCCGTAGCAGCTGGGCGCCGGCCGGGTCGGGCGGAGTGGACGCGTAGTCGCCGACGCGGCAGAACAGCAGCGCCCACGCCAGGTCCGGGTCGGACTCGAGAGCGATGTCGACGCTGAGAGTGCCGGTACCCACCGCCGCACCGCGCCGCACCGGTGCGGGCATCGGCATCGTCGACGGCACGCGGACGACCATGGGCAAGATCGCGCCACCGACGCTGACAGCGCCCGACGCATCGGCGAGACGCACGCGGTAGAAGTAGCGGCCGGGCTTGGGCGGCACCCGGTCGGTGAGGCCGCCGGCAGGATGCAGGATGCCGTCCGTGCGGGTGAACAAGTCACCCGGCTCGTCGAAATGTCCGGCGAGGTACAGGGCGTAGCGCGACGCGAGGAACTCGGGATGATCGGAGGCGAGCGCGTCGCGTACGGCAGTCTCGTCGCCGGGGTTGGCGAAGACGACCACCTGCAGCGTGCCGTTGGCCCTGCGCATCACCACGTCGCTGCCGCTCAACGAGGTGATGGCGAGCACGGCGTCGAGCGGGCAGCGGTCCAGCGCGACGGACGTGCCGTCGCCGATCGCACCGCCGAGCAGCGTCGAGCCGTCGAAGGTGACGGACAGGCTGCGCCCAGTCGGCTCGTCGGCCACGATCTCGGGGATGTCACCGAGCGGCGGCGGGATGGCAAAGTCGGGCCTGCCGCTGTATCGGGCGGTGGCGGTGACGCTCGCGATGCTGCTCTCGTTTCCAGGCCGGCCGCCGTTGGGTTGATTGGCCGGAAGCTCATCCGGGACGTAGGACTCGGCGTCGGCGGCCGAGACGCCGACCCACGCCTCGTCGGTGCGCGACTCGGCACTGACCGACAGCAGGTCGTAGAGAACAAAGCTGTAGCTGTCGGCGGCAGTGAGAGGCACGACGGCCACCCGCGAGTCCCACCCGGCCGGTCGCTGGTGCCCGGCGGTCAGTGGCCGGCCGAAAACCGTCGACCCGGAGAGGGGTGACGTTGCGGGATTGACCAGGCTGGCCGCGACGGTCAGCTGCGGAGTGCTGCCGGCCGTGTGCGTCACGATGCGAAACGCCTGATCGCCGGTGGTGAGCCACTGGCCGGCACACTCGTCGGCGACGAGATCTCGATCGGTGGTGAAGCCCAGCACCCACTGGCCGGTGCCGGCCGTGACGGACGTGATGAGGCCGGGAACGACCGTCGGCACCCGACTCTGGGCATAGACCCGGAACTCCTGCGTCGTCGGATCGAGTTCCCGCTCGCTGGGCCGCCAACCCCACTCGAGCACGACGGCCGACTGGTGAGTCCCGAGCAGTGCCGAATCGGCCGCGCTCAGGTCGGGGTCGCTGGCGAGGATCGTGCGGGACCGTACGCCGAGCGGGGCCGACAGCCGAGGCGGGTTGCCGACGAGCTCCGGCTCGGGCTGCGGCCCGACCGGCAGAGGTGGTGGGATGCGCTTCTCCAGCCGCACGACGGACGACTCCGTCCAGGTGGCACTGACCCTGCCGACGACGTCCATGGTCTGGATGCGGTACTGGTGCGACGATCCGAGCGGCGCCGCGGCTCGCGGCGGGTCGCCACTTGTGGCGACGTCGCTGAGCACATCGGTGACGGACATGGCCACCGTCGCCCCGGGCGCGCGCCGCCGCTGCAGCGGGAACGCGACGTTCAGGTCGACACCGTAGCCCATGCCCTGCGGACCGCCGCCGGCCAGCCACGATCCGAAGGTGACGTTGTCTCCGGCCTGGATCGGCTCCCAGGGGTCGGCGGTGGTGGCGTCGTAGACGCGGCGGTGCTCGACGACGAAGGCGAGCGCATCGATCGGTGGTTCGGCGTCGAGATCGTCGGGCCAGCCGGTGCTGGTGCCGAGGATCGCCGGCTCCCAGAGAACCCGGAAACCTGGCTGTGGTCTCGCGGTCACGGGAGTCTGCTCGTCGATCGGACCGGTGAGGATGGTGGGCGGCGTCTGCAGCCCAACGGCCGCGACGGTCACCGGCGGGGCGGGCAACGCGAGCGGCGCAAGCTGGACCGGGCCGCATACCTGGCTCAGCTCAGTCACACCGTCGACCCCTGCCGGTAACCGAAGCGCATACAGCGTGCCGTCGCCGGCCAACCGCACCTGGTTGACCGGGCTGGCGAACGTGAGCACCGCGGCGGGGCCGGGGGGCACGGTGCTGAAGGGTCCCGCGGGGCTACCGCCAACGCTGCCGGAGTACGAAAGGCCGTGCGAGGCGGGGACTTCGAGGACCAGGCGCTCGACCGTTCTGGGCAGGTCGATGACGCAGGACAGGTCCGGCGACCACCAGGAGACGAAGCCGTCGTCAGGCTCGCCCGGGGTGAGCGTGATGCCGCGACGAGAGGTTCCCGTGAGGCCCTCGGAGTCGGCAGCCGGGTCGAGCACCACCTCGGTCGGGGCGCCTAATCGGAGGTTGACGTCGCCGATGTGGAAGGCGGTGGGCAGTGCTGTACCGGAGGTGATCTGGTGCACGTCGTAGACCTCGTCGGCGAGATCCGCGGCGAGGAACTGACCGGACACTCGGTAGTCGTAGCTCTGCCCGGCCACCGCCGTCGTATCGGCGTGGCCGAAGCCGAGCACGCGGCGCAGCCTCGGGTCGAGAGTCACGAGCGCGATGCGAGTGGAGAAGGTGGACTCCTGATACGGAGAGGTGGAGTCGGTGCGGTCGAGCAGAACCCGGTCGCATGGACGCCCGGTCTGGTCGGCCGCTCCCCGACGCAGCGCGGCGGCGAGGTTCGTGGCCTCATCTGAAGTGAACGTCTCGTTGCTGAGCAGCCGTTCCCGGGCCTTCGCCAGCTCGTGCGCGGGATCGACGAGAGACGGATCGGTCTCGTGAAGCGGCAAGGTGAGCCCGGTCGCGATGACCTCCGCCGCCGCCCAAGAGGCCGCATCCCTGTCCGGCTCCGCAGGCTGCATGGCGCAGATCCGCAGCGCGGTGGGCTCCAGCGCGTACACGACGACCGTGTCGATGGCCTGGCCGGAGAATGTGACACCAGCCGCCGGGACGATCTCGATCGCAATCGATTTGCCGCCGCTGATCGCGATGGCCGCAGCGGCGCGAGCGGTGCACGTGACCGAGACCTGATCAGTGGAGGAGCTGAGCTCCTGCGTGAAGACCGTGAAGTGGACGTTCTCCGCCAGCGGCCCGACGATGCTCGTTGCGGTGGGCTGCCAGGTGTGCATCGACATGAGTCCGAGCTCGTCGGGTAGGACCCCGGTCTGGGCCAGCTCGGTAAGTCGGGCGGTGTCGAACGCGGCGCATACCGTGGTGGTCTTCAGCCCGAGGTGATTGCGACGCCGCACTTCGTAGCCGCCGATGGCCAGTGGCGTCAGCTCCGGGCCGCTCCAGGCGAGGTGAATGCCAACGGCTCCGGTGTCGAGCCGGGGGATGGCGACGGCTCGGATCACGGCCTGCGGAGGCTCGCTGATGACTCAAATGCCATTCCCGATCCCGGCCCTCCTGCGCGGTCAACGCGCCCTTTGCCCAGCGGTTTGCCGACCCTATCTCAGCACCCAACACCTCGGTGGCTTTTGTCCCGGAGAACGCACTGCGCCGCCCTCCCGGTCCGATCTGGTCCAGCGCCGCCGCCTCTCCGATCTGAGACCTCTGCCGGCTCCACCCTGGACAATCTCGTCGTTATCCACTGTTACGCCTTCCCTCGGCGGAGGAAGCACGACGATCTCTCAGGCACGCATCGCTGCCCCATCGTCTCCGTCGGGAACTATGGTGGTCCAGACGGGCGCTTCTTGCCGAAATCCGGCGTTCTGGAAGGGCGACCGGTCGAGCGCGGACTGCCGCGGCGACGGCGTCCAACATTGCGCGCTGAACCTCGTTTCTCCGGGCGATGGGCACTCTGTCGCTGCTAGGCCCGCGCCCTCCGACGGGAAAGCGACGTAGCGGGTGGTGATCGCCAGAGCGGCGACGCCGATCAGCGTCTGCGAGGAGCTGTCGGGCGGTACGCCACAGGGAACGCGTCTTCGACAACGACGCACCGGCCTAAACCTGCGGGGTTCGTGGTTTCGGCTCTCACGCGCGGGCGCCGAGCCCTCGGTCGTGACCGGGCTCTTGTTCCGCGAGCATCATCGAGTCCGTCGTTGCTAGGCAGACCGAGGGGATCGCTCGATCACGAAGCACGGCATCTCTGAACGACGACCACCCTCGACGTCGAGCGGTACAGCGTCTACTTGGCACCCAGTTGAGGGCGGGATGGCGGGGTGACGGTGGCCACCGGTCACACCGCTCCTTCCGACGGGCCAGGCCAAATGAATCGCGGACGTCGTGAGTGTGACAGTCAAAAGGACGTGACGCTGTACGTGACGCAAACAAGGGTTAGCAGGGACCCACCAGGAGACATGTCTCGTCCGTTTTTTGGGGTGTAATCCCTCCTGTAACACACATAAGAGGGTTGCTTGCAACACACTCGGGGGTCTGGGCGAGGCCTATATAGAAGGTCCCGACGATGCCAGCTACTCCAGGGCGGCGCTGGCTCGGTGACCAGGAGTGTCTTCGGTCTCGTCGGTCTCTTCCCGCGCCAAAGGTCGGGAAAGCGTGGCTGCGACAGGGTCTGTCGAGCGGCCCGACGATGTTGTGACCGCAGCGCAGGGGTTCCCATCTGTGCTGCTCGAGGGACTGAGCCATCAAGACCTCGCCGTCTTCGCTCGCCGGCTGCTACCTCATGTGCAGGAGACCGAACCGGACCGCGCTCAAGCGCATTCCGCCCACACGGTGGCGTCCCTCGCCGCGGGGCTCGGCGTTTCGAACAGGCAGTTCGTTGCGCGATCGCGACGCATGAGCTGCGGGCTCTCAAGCTCGGATCTCGCTGGATCATCTCGGCAGACGCGGTTAGCGAGCGGGCGACCGCGTAGGAGGCGCGGCTCCACGAGGGACGGAGCGTGATCTACATGGCGCGCGAGATCGGGCACGACGCACGCCTGACGTTGACCTGCCGCGGGCACGCCACGGACGAGCTGGAGGACACGCCTCGGATGTGATGCGACGGGTGTTGACATATTCCGATATAGGCATATGATGGTGTAATGGCACGAGCGGCGACGACCTCGGACGCGTTCAACGCGATCGCCGAGCCGCAGCGTCGGGAGATCCTGGTGCTGCTGCGGGGCGGCGAGCGGCCTGTGACCGACCTGGCGCGGGACCTGGGTATGACCCAGCCGCAGGCGTCCAAGCACCTGCGGGTGCTCCGCGAGGTCGGGCTGGTGCGGGTCCGCGAGGCGGGCAAGCAGCGGCTGTACGGCCTGGACGCCAGCGGGCTGCGGCCGGTCCACGAGTGGGTAGGCGGCTTCGAGAAATTCTGGAACGAGACCTTCGACCGGCTGGACGAGTACGTGCGAAATCTGAAACAGGACAAGGCAGGAGGACCCACCGGATGACGACGACCAGTAGAGGGCGCGAGCCTGACCACACGACCAGGGACCGCGAGATCGTCGTCTCCCGGGCCATCGACGCCCCGCGGGAGCTGGTGTTCGAGGCGTTCACGCAGGTCCGGCACCTGTCGCGGTGGTGGGGACCGGATGGGTTCACGACCACGACGCGGTCCTTCGAGTTCCGCGTCGGCGGGGTCTGGGATTTCGTGATGCACGGGCCGGACGGGACCGACTACGAGGAGTGGATCACCTGGACGGAGATCGTGCGGCCGGAGCGGATCGCGCTGGTGCACGGCGAGTCCCGCAACGACCCCAACGCCTTCGAGTCGGTCCTGACCTTCGAGCCAGCCGGCGAGGGGACCTGGATCGTGATGCGCGCGGTGTTCCCAACCAAGGAACTCCGTGAGGAGGCGGTGGAGAAATACCACGCGATCGAGGGCGGCGAGCAGACCCTGCGCAACCTGGCCGCCTACGTCGCCGAACTCACCTGGAACGAGACCACACCGAAGGGAGCGGAGGGCTGATGGCCGGGAAGGTGTTCTTCAGCGTGACGATGTCGCTCGACGGCTTCATGGCGCCGGAGGCCGTGCCTGTCGAGCACGTCTTCTCGCCCGAAGGTCAGAACGACCCGAGGGCCCAGCGCTGGATGACGAAGTGGTCGGAACTGCAGGCGTGGTTGTTCCCGCAGCGGTGGTTCAGGGAGAACCTCAAGCTCGGCGAGGGCGGCGAGGAAGGACTCGACAACGACATCGCACGGGCGACGTACGAGCGCACCGGCGTGAGCGTCATGGGCAAGCGGATGTTCGACGCCGGCGAGCTGGCATGGCCGGAGGAGGCGCCGTTCCACACCCCGGTGTTCGTCGTCACCCACACCAAGCGTGACCCGTGGGAGCGGCCGGGCGGCACCACCTTCCACTTCGTCAACGACGGCATCGAGAGCGCGCTGCGCCGGGCCCGCGAGGCCGCCGGCGACCGCGACGTGCGCATCGCCGGCGGCGCCGAGACGATCCAGCAGTACCTGGACACCGGCCTGATCGACGAGTTCTCGATTACGCTCGCGCCGGTGCTGTTCGGCACCGGCATCCGCATGTTCGACCGCGTGGACCCCGACCGCCTCGCGCTGGAACAGGCCCGCACGGACGCATCGTCCCGGGTGACCCACCTGACCTACACCGCCGCGAAACCCTAGCCCGCGTTCCCGCAGCGTGCGGTGCCGGGGTGCCCCCGCAGGCCACTGCGATTCGCTGGGCTCCCGCTCGTCTCGAACGACGGGATCTCTTGGGCGCACCCAGCGGCGGCGTAGCCGGTTACCTGCATGATGTGCCTAAACGGGTCACCCTGACGCGGTGGCCGCGTCGCTGGCGGTTCGGTCGCGGCGGCTGACTTCTCATGTGCGTCGCGATGCGCCGGCGCCTGGCTCTCTCAGTTGGCCTACGGGTGGTTTGTGCTAACGAGCGCGCTTGGCCCGGCTCGACCAGATGTGGGAGCCGGGCCGTTGATAGCGGCTGAGCGCTACCCCTCGTTGAGGATCAGGAGCGTCTCCGGGCGAACACCGTCAGCCTTCATCGCGTCGGCGGCCGCCTCGGTCTGCATGAACTCCTGAAAGGCAGCCATGTCGGGGATCTCCGCGATCAGCCCCACTCGGTTTGAACCCGCCGGATCCCGAAAGGCGCGCATCGTGATTCCCAGCGGCCCAAAGACTTCCTCTCGCTTGGATGAACTCAGCCAATGATCGACGTCGTCGACCTCGTGAAAGGCAATATGCGTTCCCATCGTTTCCTCGTCTCTCCACAGCAAGGCTGCGCGGATTGTGTGTGCGATCGACGCCGATCGGCGTCCTCGCTTAGATCTCAACCTGCTCGACCGATGCTCAACTGGCGCACCCCGCGCCCGGAAAGGAAACTCCCTGTCCTACGCCATCTCTAGGTGCGCGACTTCGGCCAGGCGCTCCTCAGGCGCACCCGCGAATCCGCCCTCGACCGGCAGCGCCGGCAGCAGCGTGCCGTTCATGAACCGCTCGCTGTGTTCCTTGGAGTCCCAGACGACCGAAATCAGATACCCGCCGTCAGTAGGCCCCGCGACGTGCGCCGTCTGTCCGTCTGGAAGGCCCTGAGGGGGATGCACCGCCGTGAGCATCGACTGATACTGCTCCTCAGTTCCACCCTTCCAAAAGTGCGTTTGCAGATACGCCATGGCCCCGATCCCTTCAGTTGGCTTTCGTTTGACCGTACCGCACACGTACCCGGACCGTCGCGCCCTACCACCGGAGCCGCCACGCCAGATCCGTGACGACGCAGTTGCCCGCGACCGCAAGCAGTCACGGTCACCCCGCCAGCCCACCCCGAGATTCGCATCATGCGGCCATCACCTGTCTGGCTTGATCGAGTGCCGCGCTTTGGACCTTTCCGGCGGTCACGGTCGGTTGATCTTGAGTCCGAGGGGTTCGCTAGCGACCTTGACGTTCGGTGTTCACCGAAACGAGACGGATACAAGAGACCGGCGGTGGCGGCGTCCGCGGGGGGGCGGACGCCGCCAGTGAGGATCGTCTATGTCTGCGCTTTGAACGGGCGGTCGCCGCCGCCATCGCCCCAGTGCCCATGATGCGAGCCTTGTCCCCGCGGTTCGTTGCCGGCTGGCCCGGGCTCGAACGGGTTGTCGAGCTGGACCGTGTTTCGGCAGGTGTAGCTGCTGGCCTGGTTGGGGTCGCCGCCGGTGTACACCGCGTCCGGGTCGGGGTAGGGACAGATCGGACGGGTCACCGACTGTCCATTGATCGTCCCGCTCGCATTGAGCACCGCTGGCGCCTGGCCGTGCTCGACCCAGTCGATCACCTGCTGCATCGGGTTTGTGGGCGCGACGCTGCCGGCCCCCGGTGTCCCGCAGTGGGCCACTCCGGGCACCGCGAAGTAGCGCCAGAACTGCTGGGTGCTGTGCACCCCGCCGTTGGCGAAGATCGCCTGGTTGTAGAAGTTGATGCTGTCGCCGGTGAAGATCAACTGGTCGGCGAGGCCCTGCCACATGATCAGCTTCCCACCCGCCCGCCTGAATTCGCTCAGCTTCGGGTTGTCCGCCGCCATTGCGTGGTCGAACCTCTGGCCTGACTTCAGAAAATCTTGCCAGTACTGCTGGTAGGTCTCATCGGTGAAGACCCAGCTCGGATCCTGCTTGATCCAGTTCTGGAACCAGTCGTCACTCGGGATGAACGGCGCACCGGCCAGCGGGCCAGACGGCGGCGGGTTGTTGAAGGTGGTGGCGAGACCGAGACCGCCGCCGGGACCGAGGATCGGCGGCGGGACGAAGACGCCGGCCATGTTGGCTCCGGGCTCCATGCCGAACCAGACCGGGAAGCCAGTCAGGAGGTTCGATTGGCGGCCCGAGAGCCGCGGTCCCTGCCAGATCTCCTGGACGACCAGCGCGTCGGTAGCCGTGAACATCCCGCACGGCGTGTTGGTGCCGATGAGGCTTTTCAAGATGCCGATCACGTTGCAGGTGCGCGGGTCGAACACGCCGTCGATCTGCCCTTCCTGGTCGCGGCACTGCTGCTGAAGAGTCGTGTTGACGAGGTTTTCCTTGCACGCTGAGAGCTCGTCGTTGTTCCATTCCATGACCAGCTGCGGCCACATTTGCGCGACCATGAACTGGTCCCAGTTCAGCGCTGGCGCGCCGGCCAGAATGCCGTTGAAGTCCGTCGGGTATTTCTCGGCTTCCGATAGTCCTTGGCGGCCGCCGGTCGAGCAGCCGTTCCAGAACGAGTACCGCGCGCGGTCTGCGTAGTAGCGGTCGATCACGAACTTCGAATCGACCGCCTCGAGGTGGAAGGAGAGGTAGCCGAAGTCGTCGATTCGATTCCAGTTCAGCCCCAGCGGCGGATGCTGGCTGGGTCCTGATTGACCACCCACGGCGAGACAAGCGCGTTCGGATAGCCGGTGTGCCCACAGTCGGTCTGCGAGATCGCATACCCGGCGGCCAGCCACTGATCCGCCGCGAGCGTGACGAAGCTGGCCGGGCCGCAGTACACGCCGCCGCCCTCCGCCATGTAGTTGCCGTTCCAGCTGTCCGGAAGCGTCAAGTCGATCCCGATCAGTCCGGGCTGCCCACCGCGCGGATCGGATGTATCCGTGATCTCGATCGCCACCTGACACCCGCTGCCGGCGGCCTCCGGCGACGACCGATCGGTACTCGAGCGCGTGAACGTGTTGATCGCGGAGGTGGCGCGGTCCAACGAGTTCCAGCGAGAGCGCCTCGACGGTCTAGGACTCGGCTCGCTGGACGATCTGCGCCGGATCCGGCCCGTCGACAAGGCGGAACTGCTTCGTGACCAGCAGGCGCATCCCCCATTCGGCCGCAATCTGACCTATCCGTATGAGCGCTACGTCCATCTGCATCAGACCAGCGGCACGGCCGGCTCGACGCTGCGCGTGCTCGACACCAAGGAGGACTGGGACTGGTGGCGGTCATGCCTGCGGGACGTGTTTGCCGCGGCCGGAGTCGGCTCATCCGATCTCGTCGCATTGGCCTACTCATTCGGACCGTACATCCAGTTCTGGGCCTCTTACGAGGGCGCCGGTGCGGTCGGCGCGAACCGGATTGCGCTCGGCGGGATGGACTCCGTCCAGAGGCTCGAAACGATCCGGGAGTACTCCGCCACCACGCTCGTCTGCACTCCGTCATACGCCATCAGGCTGGCTAGCGTTGCCGCTCAGAACGGACTCATCGACGCGCTCTCGTCCGTCACCCGGATCATCTGCACCGGTGAGCCGGGCGCGTCGCTGCCGGCGGTCCGGGCGCAGATCGAGACGTTGTGGGAGGCCGGCTGTTTCGACCACGCAGGGCTCTCGGAGGTGGGCGCGTTCGGGTACCCGTGCGCCGATGGCGGCGGCATTCACCTCAACGAGCGCGAGTTCGTCGCCGAGATCGTCGCGCCCGGACGCGAGGATCCGGTGGCTCCCGGCGAGGTCGGGGAGCTGATCGTAACCGCCATCGGGCGCAAGGGGTTCCCCGCCATTCGCTACCGCACGGGAGACGTCGTCGAGTGCTGCGAGGATCCATGCCCAGCGGACCATGCCGGCCGCTGGTTACCGGGCGGCATCCTCGGACGGGCCGACGACATGGTGGTCATTCGCGGCATGAACGTGTTTCCATCGGCAATCGAGCAGGTACTGCGAGAGTTCGACGAGATCGGTGAGTTCCGGATCACCTACTACAACGAGCCGACAGCCATGGACGAGGTCAAGGTCGAAGTCGAGCTCGCACACCAGAATCAAGGACGAGCGATCCAGGCCCGGCTGCGCACGCGGCTCGGACTCAGGGTAAGGATCGTGCCGCTTCAACCGGGCATCCTGCCGATCGACAGCGGAAAGGCACGACGAGTGATCGACATGCGACAGACGCACCCGCGGCGTCTGCTGCCCGATCGCGGGGCCAGATGAGCGCTGAGTCCGGACCCGGCGACGCCGCCCGCCCGAGCGGCACGAGCCAGGCGGTGGCCGAGCGCATCCGCAATGTCGTCGCGGGCGAGCGCCTCAAACCAGGGGACAGGCTCGGGCGCGAGGAAGACCTCGCCCGCGAGTTCGGCGTCAGCCGCCCCACTCTTCGCGAAGCCCTCAGGCTGCTCTCGAGCGAGCACCTGGTCCGCGCCTCTAAGGGCCCCGGAGGCGGAATATTTGTCGCCGCGACACCTGAGCAAGGCATCGGCCTGAGCGTCAGCGCCGCGGTCGCGACGATGCTCGATGCACAGAGCATCGGCCTCGACGAGCTGCTCGAAACACGCATGCTGCTCGAGATCCCCCTAGCGGGGCTCGCGGCAGCGCGCGCGAGCGAGCAGGACGTGCTCGTCCTCCGGGAACTCGTCGAGGAGGTCAACGCAGCAGCCGACGACCATGCGCGGACGATCGAGGCAGACGCCCGGCTTCACCACCTGATCGCCGACATCGCCGACAACCGGCTGGCCGGCGCGTTCAGCGCATGGATCGTTAGCGTCCTGCAGCCACGACTCGCCGCCGTGATCCAGCCGGCCGTCGTCATAAGCGTTATCGCCGAACAGCACCGCGACCTCCTCGAGGCGATCGTGCGCGGCGACCCAACGGCCGCCGAGCGAGCCATGCGCGAGCACCTCGTATACCTCCGGGACGTGGTCAACGCCGTCGGACGATCCGAACCGGCCAAGCTCCCCATCGACGTCGACAACCCGACAGCCGCGAACCGTCGTCGAAGCATCGGCTAGCCGTAGACCCTGTCTACGCTCACTGGTGCTCTGCCCACGGCTCGACAGGGACGTTGCTCACCCAGCCCGGACCCAGTCACCGTTTTACGCGCCCCGAGCACGCGCTGAATGCGCCGCGCTCGGGGGCCTGTCTGACGGACGTACGCTGCAGCAACTCGCGGATGACGCCATCGATCCCGGCGATGTCGTATGCGGCGCGCTGCATGCCGGCTCCGCCACCGCGCTGGAGAAGCTCAGGGAGCCTTGCCAGCTCGTCGGCGCATCCGAGCTCGCCAGCCCAGGGATCGGCCCGTCGAAGCGCGGCCTGTAGGAGTTCGGAGACGGGCCGCCGTGTTCCTTGGCCATCGGGAAGCTCGCCGCGGACGCCGAATCGAGCGGCGCGGAACATGCCCTCCTCCACCAATTCCGGCGCGGGATCGTCCACGGGTTCGCGTTCGGCCGCCTCGCGTGCCAAGCAGTGGACGAGCGCGATCAGCGCGCTGGTGTCAGTGAGCGATGCCTGCGCGTCGAGCGCTCGGATCTCGACTGTTCCCAATCGCGGGTGAGGGCGAAGCTTCCACCAAAACCACGTGTAGTCCGGCACATCCGCGGCACGAGTGAGCAACTGACTCATCTCGCAAAAGTCTGCGAAGTCGCGCAATGCTCGGGGCGCGCCCGATCGTGGCCATCCCCGGAGGCTCAGCTCGCGTGCGGAAGCGAGGCCGGTGTCGCGACCGTGACGGAACGGCGAGTTCGCCGCCAAGGCCTGCAGCAGCGGGAGGTCGCACCGCAAGCCGTTGAAAACTCTGATCGCCGTCTCACTATCCGGCATGCCGACATGAACATGCAGGCCGCCGACAGGAGTGACCACCGCATCGCCGAGTAAGAAGTGGATCCGTTCATACCGCTCCTTGTCGGTAATCATTGCATCGCCCTCATTGGCGGCAGGATGAGTCCCCGATCCCACCAGCCCGGCCCCCGTCCCGACGACCGCGCGGCGGAGGTCCGCAAGCTCGTCAACCGCCCCGCCGACACCAGTGTGGACCGTCGTGATCAGTTCGATCTGACAAGCGTGTAACTCACGCTCGACCGTGCCTACCGTTTCGCCGAGCCGCTCGAGCACGGCTGCGGAGCTATTGGTCTGACGTCCGGTAACCGGATCGACGAGGAACAGCTCCTCTTCGACTCCAATCGAGAATGATTGCCCTGAGCCGAAAGTGTGATCGTCCTCAGCTGCCGCAACCACGACTCAGAGCCTCGCGAATTTCTCGGCCGAACCCGCGCGCACGGCTCTCGCCGTCACAGTGGACCCGTGCTCCCGGCTACAGGAAGTCGTTGCCGGTGAGCACGTACACGAACGGCACGAACGGAACAATCGCCGCGATACCCCAGGTCAGCTTCGCAATCAGCCCGAGGTCGCCCCGGAAAACGAGATTGATCCAGATCAGCACCACCGCGATCGGATGCAGGATGCACAACAGAAGCTCAAGGACTTTCTTCATGCCCGCTCTTCTCCCCTCGTCGGTCTCGTGCCGTGCCTACCCGCAATCGCCGTGAGGAACCCGGCCGGGCACCGCGACCCAGGATCGCAAGATTCGCCGCCCGCACGCGGCATATCGATCAGCTCATCGCTGCGAGCAAGAACCAAGACCGGATTCCCATATGGCCCCGGTTGTCCCGCAAGCGGTAGCGCCGCTCCAGCCGGGCTAATTCGCGTCGTGGCCGCGGTTCGGACACCGAGGCGGCTACCCAGGCGCCGCCCAATGCCGGTGCGAGCTGCGGGCGCCCGGCACCGAGCCGGGGCCGGTACGCTCGCGACGATGGATGCCGGCGGTCTTGTGGAGCGCGATCGCGAGGTCACCATGTTGCGAAACGCGATGGATGCGGCTCGGCGGGGTGCGGGGCAGGTGATCATGATCGAAGGGCCGCCGGGAATCGGCAAGAGCTCGCTGTTGGGGGTGTCGCTGGAGCTCGCCCGAACTGCGGGGCTGCGTAGGCTGCGCGCGTGCGGTGAACCGCTCGAGCAGCGGTTCGCCTACGGGCTGGTGCGACAACTGCTTGAACCGGCGTTCTCTGGGTCGTCGGGCGCCTTCTCGGGTGTGGAGAGTGAGGCGTGGCGGGTCCTTCTCGGTGTGTCACGCTCGCAGTTGGACGAGGAGCCCGGATCGGGGGATGTACTCCACCATGGGCTGTATTGGATCGTCGCCGGCCTGGCGGAGCGCCAGCCGCTGCTGGTCGCTGTCGACGACGCGCAGTGGGCGGATGCGCCGTCGCTGCGGTGGCTTGCGTCCCTGGCTCGCCGCCTGGATGAGCTGCCCGTGCTGCTCGTGGTCGTAGCGCGAGGGGATCGCACCGGTCGCAGCGGCGGCCTTGATGCGCTCGCGGCGGCTGCACGCGGACACCGACTCGAGCCTGAGCCGCTGACGCTGTCGGCGGTGGGGCAGCTGTTCGAGACGCGCCTGCAAGCCACGATTGACCCTGATGCGATGCGCGTCGCTCACGACCGGACCGGCGGGAATCCACTGCTTGTCGGGGAGCTGATCGGCGCGCTCGGTGGGGTGGCCACGGCCGCGCAGTTCGCGGCCGCCGCGCCGCCGAGCATTGCGCGGATCGTGAGCGCGCGCCTGGACGGGCTTGATCCCGGCGCCGGTGATTTGGCGCGGGCCGTGGCGGTGCTCGGGAATGGCGTGCCGCTGCGGGAGGCGGCTCTGCTGGCCAGGATCGAACCGGAAGCCGCGGCAGGGCTGGCATCGGAGCTCATCGGCGCAGATGTCCTCGAGGACCTTCCGAGCCTGGGTTTTCGTCACGAACTCGTTCGCGAGGCGGTGCTCGATGGTCTGGCGGTCCCGCTGCGCCGGGCCGCCCACCACCGCGCGGCGGCTCTGCTGCGCGAGTGCGGAGCGCCGCCGGAGCGAATCGCGGCGCAGCTCGTGCTCGCTGAGCGCACAGCTGAGCCGTGGGCCGTCGACGTCTTGCGGGTGGCGGCCGCGCAGGCGCTGGACCGCGGCGGTCCCGATGTCGCTGCCGATCTACTGGCGCGTGCGCTGGAGGAGCCACCGCCGGCCGAGCAGCGCGCCGAGATTCTCGCCGCGCTCGGCACGGCCGAGCTGCATGCCGGTCGGCCCGTCGGCTGTGAGCGCCTGAGGGAGGCGATCCAGTTGCAGGACGACCCGTGTGAGCGGGCGCGGCTCGGGCTGGTTCTCGGGCTCGAGTTGGCCGGGATGCAGCGTGAGCGCGAGGCCGCGGCTGCGCTCGCGGAGGCGCTGGCTTCCGCGAGCGGCGTCGATCGTGAGCTTGCGCTGCGGCTCGAGGCCCATCTCGCGCATGCGGAGCGATACGACCTCAGCAGCAAGCCGGAGTCGGTGGCGCGGCTTGCGCGGCTCGCGGCCCGTGTGCTCGGCAAGACGCCCGCCGAACGTCTGGTGTTGGCGATGGACGCAGCGCTGCGGCCGGCGCGCGACGCTGCCGAGGCCGCGACCTTCGCGGCGCGGGTGGAGGAAGGCTGGAACGAGCAGCTCGTGTCGCTCAGAGCGGCGACGGGGGCGATCGCCATGTACCTGTACGCCGGCGAGCTGGAGCGGGCTCAAGCATTCGCCGAGGCGCTGCTCGCGGACGCACGGCGACGCTCGCTGGTGTTCGCTCACGCGCGCGCGAGCAGCATGGTGGCGATGGTGGCGTTGGCGTCCGGGCGGGTCGCTGACGCTGAGGCGGCGCTCGTGGCCGCGGTCGAGATCGAGACTTACGGCATGCCTCGCCCGGCCGTTGCGGTGTTGATCGAGGTGCTCGTCGAGATGGATCGACTCGAGGAGGCGGCAAACACGCTCGTCAGCTTCGCGGCGGACGGGCCGCTGCCGGGCAAGATGCTGTTGAACCCGCTGCTCATGGCGCGCGCGCGGTTGCGAGCTGCGGTGCACCGGCCGGACGACGCGCTTGACGACCTGCTCGAGCTGGGCCGGCGGTATGACGGCTGGGGTCTTGGCGGCCGGCCGCTGCCGCCATGGCGAGGCCTCGCCGGCACGCTCCTGGCCGCCCGCGGCGAGCAGGAGCGCGCCGACGAGCTCGTGCAGGAACAGCTCGAGCTGGCGCGCCGTTGGGGCAGCCAGCAGGCGATCGGCGTCGCGCTGCGAGACCTCGGGTTGGTCCGTCAGGACACCGACGCGCTTGCTGAGGCGGCTCGCCTGCTCGCGGCAACGCCGTTCCGGCTGGATCACGCCTACTCGCTGGTCGAGCTGGGCGCGGCGCTGCGGCGCAATCGCCGCCGGGCAGCGGCGCTCGAGCCGCTGAGCGCCGGCATGGACCTCGCGCACCGTTGTGGCAGCTCCGCGCTGGCTGCGCGGGCGCGGACCGAGCTGCTCGCGTGTGGGTCGCGACCCCGGCGCTTTGCGCGCTCGGGCCGCGACGCGCTCACGGCGAGCGAGTTGCGCGTGGCGCGGATGGCGGCAGAGGGCATGACCAACCGTGAGATCGCGCAGGCGCTGTTCATCACGATCAGGACCGTGACGACGCACCTCGGCCATGCCTACGAGAAGCTGGGCATCGCCGGGCGGGAAGCGCTTGCTGAGGAGCTTGCGAGCCGGTGAGCTGAGCGCCGTCAAAAGATCGTAGGGGGTCTACGATGCGAGCCGGGGCCCCGGCGCGGATTATCGCGTCATGCAACTGAGCACAGCCCCAGCCAGGCGCCGCGAGGACCGCTACGCGCTCGCGCGCACACCAGAGGAATACGAGCGTCTGCGTCTTCAGTCTCGGGCGTGGGAAACGGCCACCGGCCGGCTGCTCGAGCAGATCGGGCTCGCGCCGGGTGCGCGCTGCCTCGACGCGGGCTGCGGGCCGGGCGAGACGATGCGGCTGATGGCCGAGCGAGTCGGACCGGCGGGGCTCGTCACCGGAATCGACGTAGACGCACACCTGGGCGCGCAAGCGCTGAGGATGCTGCAGAACGCTGGCCACCGGCAATGCCGGTTTGCTCGAATCGACATCACCGCGGGCGAGCCAATTCCCGACGCGCCGTTCGACCTGGTGTACGCACGGCTGCTGCTGTTTCACCTGCCAGACCGCGTCACCGTCTTGCGCCGCCTCTGGGACGCCGTCGCCCCCGGCGGCCACCTACTCATTCACGACTACGACCTGCGCACCGTCGGCGTCCTGCCTGCGCTCGACAGCATCGAGGAGTTGGGGCGCGTGATCATCGAGGCATTCTCGGCCGTCGGCTGCGACGTACGGATCGGCGCACGGCTTCCTGAGCTGTTCGCGCGCGCGGGGGTTGGCGCCCCGGATGGCACCGACGTGTCCGGACACCTCGAGCCGCTGGCGGATGCCCGGCGGATGTTCTCCACCGTGTACCGGAGCGTCCTGCCGACCGCTATCGCGCACGGGATCACGACAGAGCAGTGCGCCGCAGCGACCTTGTCCGAGGTCTCGCGCGACGCCGAGCGCTTCCCAGCCCGACCCGCACTGTGGCCGCTCCTGGTCGGCGCATGGAAGCACAAGACCGGTGGTCTCGCGTGAACCGGATCCGTACCGAGATCCGTACCTGTACCGAAGACGGGGACCAGTTCAGGGCTTACCGTCGTCGCGACGACACCGGGACGGGCGAGCGAATCTAGGGGGCAGACAGATGCGTGGTTACGGGCTAGTCCGACGTTGCAGGGTAATGCGCGGTCTGGAGATCATCACGGCAGCGCTGGCGATGGTCGGGGCGTCGCTTGTGTTCGTCTCGTCGTCGTCGGCGGCGTCGCAGGTGACGACGAGGGGCGTTCATCAGGTCGGTCCGACGCTCAATGTGTGGGAGGCCGGGGTGATCGATCAGGGTGTCGGGAGGGTGGGTCTGGACGGGGAGTTGGCGCCGGGTGTCACCCATGAAGTCGATCAGTCCGTCGATCTCGGCCCGGTGGCGTTCCAGCCCCTGAAGTTCGGGCTGGAGGGGCGCGCGACGGGGCGGGTGACCACGGTCTTCCCGCTCGGGAAGCCTTTGCTTCAGGTGGAGGCGCCGCCCAACTTCACCGACATGGCGCTCGTCCGCTACCGGCCCGACGGCACAGTGGCCGCGTCGTTGACGACCGACTTCAACGGGACCGGCGACTTCGGCCGCGCCCTCGCTGTCGACTCAAAGGGTCGAATCGTCGCTGCCGGCACCAGCGGCGACCAGTTCGCGCTCATGCGAGCCAACCTCTGACGGCCATGACTCGGCAAGTCGTGAGTCGTGATCGGACAGGAACCGGAGAAGAGAGAGATCCGATGACAATTGCTGACTGTGGAACGTCCCCGACGGTGAGGGACGTATTGGAAGGTGTCGCTCTCGATCGAGACGCTGAGCCGCTCGCCGGCGACCCCATCTGGAGCGCTAGGGACGCGGCGTTGCGGATCCTGTTTCTGGTCTCCGCGCACAACGGTCTCAGCCAGCGGGCGTGGATCGCCTTGACCGAATTTGGTCACGAAGTAACAGTCGCCGTTGTCGGTTCCGCCGAGGACATGGAGGCAGCTGTTCGCGAGCACGATCCGCAGTTGATCGTGTGTCCGTTTCTGAAGCAGATGATCCCCGAATCGATCTGGTCAACGCGCCGGTGCCTCATCGTGCATCCGGGTCCGCCGGGCGACCGGGGGCCTTCTTCGTTGGATTGGGCGATCGAGATCAGAGCGAGCGACTGGGCTGTGACGGTGCTCCAGGCGAACGGCGAGGCGGACGCCGGCGATGTATGGGCGGCACGCGAGTTCGCGATGCGCCGCGCGGGCAAGAGCAGCCTGTACAGGCACGAGATTCGGCACGCAGCGATCGACGCGCTCGTCGAGGCGATCCAACGGATCGTGCACGGTGGCTGTCGGCCGTCGGATGAGCGCCGTTCGCTCGCGGGCGGACTGAGGGGTCGCCCGCGCCCGCTGATGACGCAGAGCGACCGCGCGATCGACTGGGAACTCGACAGCACCGAAACTGTCTTGCGTAAGGTCCGCGCCGGCGAAGGCCATCCAGGCGTCCTCGACACCATCGACGGCGCGGAGTTTCATCTTTTCGGAATACATCCCGAACCGGTGCTGCGAGGTCAGCCCGGCGAGATCGTCGGGCGCCGGACCGGCGCGATCTGCCGAGCGACCGTCGACGGAGCCGTGTGGATCACGCACCTCAAGCGCCGGGACACGGCGACCGCGCGGTACTTCAAGCTGCCCGCTGAGCGCGCACTCGCCCTGGCCGGCCTGGCCGTCGACGTTCCGGAGAGTGCGGTACCGATCGCCGCCGGCTCGCGTGCTGAGGACACCTACCGCGAGATCTACTACGTGCAGCGGGCAGGCGTCGGCTACGTGCACTTTGACTTCTACAACGGGGCAATGAGCACCGAGCAATGCCACCGGTTGCGCGACGCCTACACCTACGCTCGCTCGAGGGGCGAAACCCGCGTGATCGTGCTGATGGGAGGTAGCGACTACTTTTCAAACGGGATCCATCTCAACATGATCGAGGCGGCGGAGGATCCGGCCACGGAGTCGTGGCGCAACCTCAGCGCAATCGACGATCTCGTGCGTGACATCGTCGAAACGGATTCGCACCTGGTCATCTCCGCGCTCGGCGGCGATGCTGGAGCCGGCGGCGTGCCGATCGCTCTCGCCGCCGACTACGTGATCGCACGCGAGGACGCCGTGCTGAACCCGTACTACAAGCACATGGGCGGCCTCTACGGATCGGAGTACTGGACCTACCTGCTGCCACGACGGGTCGGTCCGGCCACGACCGCGCGGCTCACCGGAGCGCCGTTTCGCCCCGTTGGGACGGCCGAGGCAGTCAGGACGGGGCTGCTCGACGCCGCCTTCGCCGCGGACCTCGACGATTTTCGGGCGCTCACCATTCGGCTCGGCGAACGGATCGGCAACGACGGGCTGTATCAGGCTCGTCTCCGGGACAAACGGCGCCGTCGCGCGCTCGACGAGCGCGTCAAACCGCTCCAGGCATATCGCGAGGAGGAACTAGCCCGTTGCCACGAGTGCCTCTTCGGTCCGGATCGCGCCCACCACGAGGCGCGGCGACGGTTCGTCTACAAGCTCGGCGAGGTCGGCGCGGGCACCTCGGATCCGATACGGCCACGCGTGCCCCCTGGAGGCCCACTCCCGACCGCATCCAGTGTGGAGCGACCCTATCTCGATCTTGTCACCCATCCGGTGTCTCATCACCGCCGAGACGTCACGGGCGAGACGCCCCGTTCGCTGACTTGCGCCGCCAAGGCGCCCCGACTCAAATCGCCTAGCGACCACGAGTTGCCCGTTGCGCACGGACCCGCCCGCTACGGCGTGCGCGGAAGCAAGGAAGACGGATGGAACTGAACGCACCTGCACTCGAGACCAGCTTCGACCTCGTCGCACCGCACGGCGAGCGGTTGATGGACGAGTTCTACGCCCGGCTCTTCGACACAGCACCGGCGGTGGTGCCGCTGTTCGCCGCCACCGACCTGCAGCATCAGAAGACAAAGCTCCTGAGCACACTCGTCCTGGTGCGCAACTCATTGCGCGACCTCAACGCAATCGTCCCGA
>Ga0335083_10001083_pt1 | contig 38244 bp, 30 predicted proteins | sample Lox_Sample_42_FD_206716 | JGI IMG/M metagenome (GOLD analysis project Ga0335083, IMG submission 206716) | Soil microbial communities from Loxahatchee National Wildlife Refuge, Florida, United States - Lox_Sample_4.2 | ecosystem: Environmental > Terrestrial > Soil > Wetlands | place: USA...
CACGCTCAGCCCGCGGCCGGCCAGCTCGTCGGCCAGCCGGGACCGGTCGCTGGGCAGGTACCCGTAGGGTCCGAGCTCCAGCCACTGGTAGCCCACCTCGGCCACCTCGTCGAGGAACCGCGTCCACGGGGTCTGCCGCGGGTCGTCGGCGAACCAGACGCCCCAGGAGTCGGGGCAGGTGCCCAGGCGCAGGCTCGCCTGCGCCCGGGCACCGTTGCCGTTCGTGCTCATCGGTTGTCGGACTCCGTGGTGGGGTGATCGGAGATGCCGAGTTCCGCCACCTCTTCCTCCATGACGCGGCCGATCTCGGCGGCGGTGCCGCCTTCGCCTTCGAGCTCGTGGGAGAGCTGCTCGAGCTCGGCGCCGCCGGCCATCAGGCCGGTCAGCTCTTCCCTGGTGATCTGGCTCTTCTCGAAGTAGCCGAGGGAGCTGCCCCGGTTGAGCAGCAGGAACCGGTCGCCGACGGGATAGGCGTGGTGCGGGTTGTGGGTGATGAAGATGACGCCCAGGCCGCGCTCGCGGGCCTGGATGATGTACTTCAGCACCACCCCGGACTGCTTGACGCCGAGGGCGGCGGTCGGCTCGTCCAGGATCAGCACCTTGGCGCCGAAGTGGACGGCGCGCGAGATCGCCACGCACTGGCGCTCCCCGCCGGACAGGGTGCCGATGGGCTGGTCCACGTCGCGCAGGTCGATGCCCATGGCCAGCAGCTCGTCCTTGCACATCTTCTTCATGGCCGGGATGTCGATCCTGAACCCCTTGCGGAGCTCGTTGCCGAGGAAGAAGTTGCGCCAGACCGGCATCAGCGGCACCACGGCCAGGTCCTGGTAGACGGTGGCGATGCCGTGATCGAGCGCCTCGCGGGGAGAGCTGAACGACACCGGGGTGCCTTCCACCTCGTAGACGCCCGAGGACGGCTGGTGCAGTCCCGCGATGATCTTGATCAGGGTGGACTTGCCCGCCCCGTTGTCACCCAGCACACAGGTGACCTCGCGGGCGCCCACCTCCATGGTGATGTCCTGTAGCGCGATCACCGCGCCGTAGCGTTTCCCCGCGTTGACCAGGCGGACCAGCGGAGCGCCGGTGCCGTTGCCTGCCCTGGCGGGCGCCGCGGCGGGCTCGGGAGCGTGGTGCTTGCCGGTGGGGGTGGGCTGGGGGGTACTCATATCGCTGCCTCCGCACGGCGACGGATGTAGGTGTTCAGCAAGATCGCGCCGAGCAGCAGCAGGCCGACGAAGAACTGGAACCAGTCCGGGTTCCAGCCGGCGTAGACGATGCCCTGGTTGACCATGCCGAAGATCAGCGCGCCGATCGCGGCGCCGATCGCGGACCCGTAGCCGCCGGTCAGCAGGCACCCGCCGACCACGGCCGCGATGATGTAGACGAACTCGTTGCCGACCCCCTGGCTGGACTGGATGGTGTTGAACAGGAACAGGGTGTGCATGCCGGTGAACCAGGCCATGAAGCCGACCGCCATGAACAGGCCGATCTTCATCCGGCCGACCGGCACGCCGACCGCCCGGGCCGAGGGGGCGTGCCCGCCGACCGCGAAGATCCAGTTCCCGATCCGGGTCCGCATCAGGATCCAGGTCGCGATGACCACGAAGACGAGCCAGTAGATCACGCTGGTCCTGATGTTCACCCCGCCGATGGTGAAGCTGCCGGAGAACACCACCCGGGCCGAGCTGAAGCCCTGCAAGGTGGAGATGTCCGGGCTGGCCACCTGGTTGGTGATGGTCTGGGTCAGCGCGATGTTGATCCCCTGGAGCATGAAGAACGTGCCCAGGGTGACCAGGAAGGACGGGATCCCGGTTTTCACCACGATCCAGCCGTTGACGAACCCGATCAGCAGCGCGAATCCCAGCGCGACCAGCACGCCGACCCAGGCGTTGGTGGTGAACCACCAGGAGAACAGCGACCCGCACAGGGCTGCGCTGGTCACCGAGACCCCCGCGGACAGGTCGAACTCGCCGCCGATCATCAGCAGCGCGACCGGCGTGGCCATCAGGCCGTAGGTCGAGGTGACGTACAGCACCGAGGAGAACGAGGACGCGTTGCGGAACGGCGGCGCGATGATGAAGAAGAAGACGTAGATGACGATGGCGCCCGCGATGGCACCGGCCTCGGGCCGGGCCAGGAACCGGGCCAGCGGGGACTTGCGGCCCACCCGTTCGTCGGTTCTCGGCGGCGGGGCGACCGGGGCTTCAGCTGTCGTAGCCATGAACTTTCCTTTCTGCTGCTCTACAGCCTTAGCGGGTACCGCGCTGGGCGTACTTGGCCACCGCGTCGACGTTGCTGCTGTCGACGAAGGCAGGACCGGTGAACACGGTCGCGCCGCCGCCGAGGGTGTTGCCGTTGGTCAGGAACAGCCACAGGGCGTCGACCGCCTCATAGCCCTGGAGGTAGGGCTGCTGGTCGATGGCCCACTGGATCTGGCCGGACTTGATCTTGGCGATCTCGGCCGCGCTGGTGTCGAAGGTGTAGAGCTTGGCGGTGGCGTGCGACTGCGCCTCCGCCTGGATGGCGATGAGCGCGAACTGGGCGCCGAGGGTGATCACGGCGTCGATGTTCTTGTTCCGGGTGAGCTCGGCCGACATGGTGGAGAGCACGGCCGCGTTGTCGGTGCCGTTGACGTAGAGCTTGCTCATCGTGCCCTCGGAGCCGAGACCCTGCTTGACGCCCGCGCAGCGGGCCTCGAGCTGAGCCTGGCCCTGGGCCTGCAGGACACAGAGCACGTTCTTCTTGCCCGCGGCGGCCAGCTTCTTGCCCGCCGCGACGCCCGCCACCTGCTCGTCCTGGCCGAAGTACTCCAGCCCGCCGCACTGCTGCCAGTTGGTGTAGCCGGCGTTGAACATGGTCACCGGGATGCCGGCCGCGGTGGCCTTCTTGATCGTCGGGCACAGCGCGGTCGGGTTGGGGTCGGTGACCGCGATGCCGTTGACGTGGCTGTTGATCGCGTCGTCGATCAGCTGGGCCTGCTTGGTCGGGTCAGGGTCAGAGGAGTACTTCAGGGTGATGTTGTCCTTGGCCGCCGCCGCCGTCGCGCCCGCCCGGATGATGTCCCAGAAGGTGTCGCCGGGTGAGGCGTGGGTGATCATCGCGACCGTGTAGTGCGCGGTGTTGGCGTGCCCGGCGGCCACGCTCTGCCCGCCGTTCTGCGCCGCGAGGAAGGCCTTCCGGCCGCCGGTCGCGGAGCAGGCGGCCAGGACGAGCAAGACGGCCATGAGCACGGCGGCGCCCATGATCCGCTTTTTTGATCTGATCATCTCGGGTTACCTCCGTCAGGTAGCGGTGGGGAAGTGCATGTGATCACGGTGGTGCTCTTGGTACTGCGTGTCAGGCCACCGGCTGGTGATGGCCTTGGCCCGGGTGTAGAAGCGGATGCCTTCGGGGCCGTGCACGTGGGTGTCGCCGAACAGCGAGTCCTTCCAGCCGCCGAAGGAGTAGAAGGCCATCGGGACCGGGATGGGGACGTTGACGCCGATCATCCCGACCTGGACGTGGCGCTGGAATTTCTTCGCCGCCTGGCCGCTGGCGGTGAAGATCGCGGTGCCGTTGCCGTACTGGTTGGCGTTGACGATGGCGATGGCCTCGTCGAACGTCTCGGCCCGCAGCACGACCAGGACCGGGCCGAAGATCTCGTCGGTGTAGATGTCCATGTCGGCGGTGACCCGGTCGAACAGGGTCGGGCCGACAAAGAAGCCGTTTTCGTGGCCGTCGACGGCCAGGCCGCGGCCGTCCACCACCAGCGTGGCCCCGGCCTGCGCGCCGCGGTCGACGTAGCCCTTGATCCGGTCCCTGGCCTCGGGCGTCACCACCGGGCCCATCTCCGAGGCCTGGTCCCGGCCGGGGCCGACCTTGACCTCCTCGGCCTTCTCCTTCAGCCTGGCCACCAGGGCGTCGCCGGCGTCGCCGACGGCCACCACGGCCGAGATCGCCATGCAGCGCTGGCCCGCCGAGCCGTAGCCGGCCGCGGTGATGTGGTTGGCGGCGAAGTCCAGGTCCGCGTCGGGCAGCACCACCGCGTGGTTCTTGGCGCCGCCGAGGGCCTGCACCCGCTTGCCCGCCGCCGACGCCCGCTGGTGCACGTACCTGGCGATCGGCGTCGAGCCGACGAACGAGACCGCCGCGATGTCCGGGTGGTCCAGGATCGCGTCGACCGCGACCTTGTCCCCGTGCACCACGTTGAAGACGCCGTCCGGCAGCCCGGCCTCGGCGTAGAGCCGGGCGAAGAAGTTGGAGGCGGACGGGTCGCGCTCGCTCGGCTTGAGGATGAACGTGTTGCCGGCCGCGATCGCGATGGGGTGCATCCACATCGGCACCATGGCCGGGAAGTTGAACGGGGTGATCCCGGCGACGACGCCGAGCGGCTGCCGGAACGAGTACGCGTCCACGTCGGTGGAGACCTGCTCGGAGTACTCGCCCTTGAGCAGGGTCGGGATGCCGCAGGCGTACTCCACCACCTCCAGGCCGCGGATGACCTCGCCCTTGGCGTCGGAGACCACCTTCCCGTGCTCATCGGCTATCAGTTCAGAGAGTTCGTCGAGGTGCCGCTCGATGAGGTCGCGCAGGGCGAACATGACCCGGGCCCGGCGGATGAGCGACACGTCGCGCCACTGCTCGAACGCCTTGGCCGCCGCGGCCACGGCGGCGTCCACGTCGGCCGGCTCGGCCAGCGTCACCTGGGCCTGCTGCTCGCCGGTGGCCGGGTTCCACACGGCCCCGTAGCGCGTCGACGCGCCGGTCGTCTCGGACCCGCTAATCCAGTGCGGGATAGTACGCATGCGTAGTGTCAGCCTTTCTCACAGGTAGAGCTGCTGGTCGCGCTTGGCCGCCTCGTAGGCCGCGCGGGCCCGCTGCGTGCTCTCCAGCGCGGAGGTTTCCGATACCGGCACGTCCCACCAGCTTTCCGAGGACGGCACCGGGGCGAGCGGGTCGGTCTCGACGTAGACCACGGTGGTCCGGTCCGAGGCCCTGGCCTGCTCGAGGGCGGCGGCGAACTCCTTCACCGTCGCGGTCTTCAGCACGTCGGCGCCGAGGCTGGCCGCGTTCGCGGCCAGGTCCACCGGCAGCAGCCCGCCGTCGAGCAGCCCGGTGGCCGGGTCGCGGTAGCGGTAGCGGGTGCCGAAGCGCTGGGAGCCGAGCGACTCGGACAGCGAGCCGATCGACCCGAAACCCTGGTTGTTCACCAGGACGATGGTGAGCTTGATGCCCTCGGACACCGCGGTGACGATCTCCTGCGCCATCATGAGATAGGACCCGTCGCCGACGAGGACGAAGACCTCGCGGTCGGGGGCGGCCAGCTTGATGCCCAGGCCGCCGGCGATCTCGTAGCCCATGCAGGAGTAGCCGTACTCGACGTGGTACGCCTTCGGGTCCCTGGCCCGCCACAGCATCTGGAGGTCGCCGGGCATGCTGCCGGCCGCCTGCACCACCACGTCCCGGTCGTCCATGAACTCGTTGAGCGTGCCGAGGACCTCGGTCTGGGCCGGGAGCGGCTGGTGGCCCAGGTGGTAGGCCTCGTCCACCACGGGCTGCCAGCGGGCCTGGTGCTCGTGGAACCCCACGGTGTAGGCCGGGTCGACCTGGTAGCCGGCCATCGCCGGGGTCAGCGCCTCGAGTCCCGCCCGCGCGTCGGCGACCAGGGACACGCCGGCGTGCTTGCCCGCGTCGAGCGCGGTCACGTTGAGGTTCACGAACCGCACGCCTGGGTGCTGGAACGCGGTCCGCGAGGCGGTGGTGAAGTCGCTGTACCTGGTGCCGACGCCGAGCACCACGTCGGCCGCCCGCGCCAGTGCGTTAGCCACCGGCGAGCCGGTCGCGCCGACCCCGCCCACGGCGCACGGATGGTCCCAGGCCAGCGCGCCCTTGCCGGCCTGGGTGTCGGCCACCGGGATGCCGGTCGCCTCGGCGAAGCGCAGCAAGGCCTGGCTGGCCTCGGAGTAGATGACGCCGCCGCCCGCGACCAGGAGCGGCCGTCGCGCCGAGCGGAGCACCTCGGTCGCGCGTTCAAGCGCGGATGGCTCGGGCTGAGGGCGGGGCACGAACCAGACCCGTTCGTTGAAAAGCTCTTCGGGCCAGTCGTGGGCCTCGGCCTGCACGTCCTGCGGGAGCGCAACCGTCACCGCGCCCGTCTCGGCCGGGTCGGTGAGCACCCGCATCGCGGCCAGCAGCGCCGACGGCAGCTGCTCGGGGCGGTTGATCCGGTCCCAGAACCTGGACACCGGCTTGAACGCGTCGTTGACGCTCACGTCGTAGGAGCGCGGGTCCTCGAGTTCCTGCAGCAGCGGGCTGGCCGCCCGGGTGGCGAAGAAGTCGCTGGGCAGCAGCAGCACCGGGATGCGGTTGATGGTGGCCAGGGCCGCCCCGGTCACCATGTTGGTCGAGCCGGGGCCGATGCTCGCGGTGCAGGCCATGGCCTGGAGACGGTTGCGCATCCGGGCGAAGCCGACGGATGCGTGCACCATGGCCTGCTCGTTGCGGGCCAGGTAGTACTTCAGGTCCGCCTCGCCGGTCTGGGTGGCCTGGAGCAGGGCCTGGCCGACGCCTGCCACGTTGCCGTGGCCGAAGATGCCGAAGCAGCCGGGGATGAGACGCTGCCGGAGGCCGTCACGCTCGCTGTACTGGTTCGCCAGAAAGCGGACCAGGGCCTGGGCCACGGTGAGGCGGACGGTGGTCACGGTCATCTCTCCTGTTCTGGCGTTTCCGTCGTGGAGGTCAGCGGCAGGCGGGGGTCGATGGCCTGGCCGTTCCAGGTGCCGCGGATCCAGGCGTGGGCGGGGTCGTCGCAGAACCGCCAGGCACGTTCTTTTTCTGGGCCGGCCATGACGTTGAGGTAGTACAGGTGGTAGCCGGGGGCGGCGATCGAGGGGCCGTGCCAGCCGTGCGGGATCAGGATCACGTCGCCGGTGCCGACCTCGGCCAGCACGTCGACGGGCCGGTTCGGCGTGCCGTAGACGCGCTGGTAGGCCAGGCCCTCGGACTCGAAGTAGTAGATCTCCTCGAGTTCGGCTTCTTCTCCCGGGCGGGTCTCGTCGTGCTTGTGCGGCGGGTAGGAGGACCAGTTGCCGCCGGGCGTGAGCACCTCGACCGCGATGAGCTTGTCGGCCGCGAACGCCTCGGGCGAGCAGAAGTTGTTGACCTGGCGGCTGGCCTGGCCCGCGCCCCTCAGTTCGACCGGCACGTCCTCGGCCGGGCCGTATTTCGGTGCCAGGCGGCGCGTGCAGCGGGCGGAGGGGATGGCGAAGGTGCCGCCATTGCGGCTTTCTACTGTGACGGTGGCGTCCCGGGGGGCGTAGCTGAAGTCGGTGACGCGGGAGAAGACGCTGCGCCTTCCTTGGAGTTCGAAGGTGGCGCCGTCGCAGGTGACCGTTGCGCCGCCGCGCAGCGGCAGGACCAGGATCTCGTCGTCGCCAGTTTCCCAGGTCTGCGTCCCGCCGGGCGGGAGGGTCAGGAGCTTGAGGCCGCTGTAAGCCCAGCCGGCCCGTTCGGGGGTCACCACGAGGGAGAAGGGGGCGTCCGCGGTGGTGCCCTGCCTTAGGTACAGCTTGTCATCCATTGTCGTCGTCACCCCCGCATCAGGCCGACGGCGGTGTCGACCGCCCCGGTCACGTCGTCGTCGGGCGGGTAGAGCAGCGAGCGGCCGATGACCAGCCCGTGCACGGACGGGATCTGGAGGGCCTTGCGCCAGCTCTCGAAGGCCGCGCCCTGGTCGGCGCTGACCTCGCCGCCGAGCAGCAGGACGGGCATGGTAGTGGCGGCCAGCACGCGTTCCATGTCGTCCACCACCGGCAGCTTGAGCCAGGTGTAGGCCGACGTGTTGCCGAGCCCGGCGGCGACCGTGATCGAGCGGATCACCGCCTCGGGCGACAGGTCGTTGCGGATCCGGCCGTCCACCCGGTGCGAGATGAACGGCTCGACCATGGCCATCAGCCCGTGGCCGGCCAGGTCGCTGACGGCGCGGGCGCAGGCCTCCATGGTCACCGGCGTGGCCGGGTCGTCCGGGTCGATGCGGAACAGCATCTTGCCGCCGTCGAAGCCCATCTTGTCGATGGCGGCCGCGTCGTAGCCGGTGAACCGGTCGTCGATTTCGAAGACGGTCCCGGCCAGGCCGCCGCGGTTCATCGAGCCGATGACCACCTTGTCCTCGAGCGCGCCCAGCAGCAGCAGGTCCTCGATGATGTCGGCGGTGCCGAGCACGCCGTCCACGCCGGGCCTGGACAGGGCCAGCGACATCCGCTCGAGCAGGTCGGCCCGGTCGGCCATGGCCATCGGCCGGTCGCCGGCCCGCAGCGCGCCGCGCGCCGGGTGGTCGGCGGCGATGAGGAAGATCTGGCTGTCCTCGCCGAGCAGCGACGTCCGGCGCCGGCGTCCGGCCGCGGCCTCGGCGATGGTCTGCGGGCGGCGGGCCCGGGCCTCCATGATGGCCCTGATCTGGTCACGCACCGGTAGCCTCCCGTGGCGTTTCTGGCTCGGCCAGGAGCTCGTCGACCTCGGCCGCCGTGGGCATGGCGTCCGAGCAGGCCAGCCGGGAGGCCACGATGGCCCCGGCGGCGTTGGCGAAGCGCATCACCCGTTCGGTATCCCAGCCCGCGAGCAGCCCGTGGCACAGCGCCCCGCCGAACGCGTCGCCGGCGCCGAGGCCGTTCATGACATCCACCGGGACGGGGGGCACTTCAGCGATGGTTTTGCCGTCGCTGGCCAGGACGCCCTTGGGGCCTTGCTTGACGATCGCCAGCTTGACGCCTTTGTCGTGGAGTCTCTGGGCGGCTTCGAGCGGTTCCCTGGTGCCGACGGCGGTGTCGCACTCGTCGAGGTTGCCGACCGCCACGGTCGCGTGCGGGAGGGCCTGCTGCACCCAGTGCCTGGCTTCTTCCCTCGACGGCCAGAACATGGGGCGGTAGTCCAGGTCGAGGACGGTGATGTCTTTGCTGGCTCTCGCCGCCAGGGCGGCCAGGGTGGCGGTGCGGCTCGGCTCCTCGGACAGGCCGGTGACGGTAACCCAGAAGACGCCAGCTTGCTGGATGGCGTCGAGGTCGAGCTCGTTTTCGTAGATCTCCAGGTCGGGGGCCTTGGGCAGGCGGTAGAAGTACAGCGGGAAGTCGTCGGGCGGGAAGATCTCGCAGAAGGTCACCGGGGTGGGCAGGTGCTTGACCGGGGTGACGTAGCGGTCGTCGACGCCGTAGTTCCTGAGCGCCTGATGGAGGAACCGGCCGAACGGGTCGTCGCCGGTGCGAGTGATGACGGCCGTGCGCCGCCCGTACCTGGCCGCCGCGACCGCGACGTTGGAGGCACTGCCGCCCAGGTACTTGCCGAAGCTCTCCACCTGGTCGAGTCCCACGCCGACCTGCTGCGGGTACAGGTCCACGCCGATGCGGCCCATGGTGAGCACCTCGAAGGCGGTCATGGCCCCTCTCCCTGGGCGTTTCACGGCTGCCCGCGCGGGAACGCGGTATGTCTAAGGTTTTACGCTCGGGTTTCAGACAGGTCAAGAGTATGTCTTGACATATTTACGTATGTATCTACTAGCAACAGCCTGATCTGGTCTCCATAATGGGATCGTTACCAACCTCTGCTTGACCCCTCCGCGAGAGAGTTGTAAGTGACCCGAGCCGCCATGCCCATCCGGGTGGACCGGAGCAGCCCGATCCCCCTCTACTTCCAGGTCGCGCAGCATCTGGAAAACATGATCGAATCCGGCGAGCTGCCAATGGGAACGCGGCTCGAGAACGAGACCGACCTGGCCGGCAAGCTCGGCCTGTCCCGGCCGACGATGCGCCGGGCCATCGAGTACCTGGTGGACCGCGGGCTGCTGGTCCGCAAGCGCGGCATCGGGACCCAGGTCGTGCACGCCAAGATCACCCGTGAGGTAGAGCTGACCAGCCTGTACGACGACCTGGCGAAGACCGGGCGGGCGCCGGCCACCAAGGTGACCAGCTTCCGGACCGAACCGGCGCCCGACGCGGTGGCGGCCGCGCTCGGCATCGCGCCCGGGACGCCGGTGTACGTCTTCGAGCGGCTGCGCTACGCCGACGCCGAGCCGCTCGCGCTGATGCGCAACCACGTCCCCGAGCACCTGCTGCGGCTCACCGCGGCGGACCTCGAGACGCAGGGCCTGTACAACCTGTTCCGGGCCAGCGGCGTGAGCATGCGGATCGCCAAGCAGTCCATCGGGGCGCGGGCCGCGACCCCGGCCGAGGCCAGGGCCTTGGGCGAGACGCGGGGAGCGTCGCTGCTGGTCATGGAGCGTTCGGCTTACGACGAGCAGGGGCGGGCGGTGGAGCACGGACACCACCTGTACCGGGCCTCGCGGTACAGCTTCGACCTAACGTTGACCGCCTGGTGAGGCGGCTTACTTCAGTTCCTCGGCGAGATAGCCCAGCAACAGCGCCTCGTTCACGCAGCACTGCCTGAGTTCGCCGAGATGCACGCTCTCGTTCTCGGAATGCGCCCGGCTGTCGGGATCATCGACCCCGGTCAGCAGCGGCGCCATACCCGGATATGCCTCGGTCAGGGCGCCCACCAGCGGGAGGGAGCCGCCGCTGCCGGCTTCGACCGGCAGGCAGCCCCAGGTGTCGAGGCAGGAGCGCCGGAACGCCGCGAAGACGGGGCCTGACGTGTCGACGGCGAAGGGCTCGCCCTGATGGTCCCGGCTGACGGTTACCTCGGCACCCCAGGCAGGCTGACTGAGCAGGTGCTTCCTGACGGCCTGGAAGGCCCGTCCGGCGTCGTCCCCCGGGGCTAGACGGACGCTGATGCTGGCGCGGCAGTTCGGCACGATCTTATGGGCCGCGCCAGTGACCGGCGGGGCGTCGATACCCAGGACGGCGATGGCAGGCTGGGCCCAGATTTGCTGTGAGAGCGGCCCGGTGCCGAGGAACTTGACACCTGGCCGCAGCCCGGTGATATCCCGCAGGAGGGGCTCGGGGAAATCCATGGAGTGCGGCGAGCCGAGGTGCAGTCCCTTGACGGCCACGTCCCCCGCGCCGTCATGCAACGTCGCGACGAGCCGAGACAGGACCGTAAGCGCGTCAGGCACGGGACCGCCGTATTTTCCGCTGTGCACCGCGTGATCGAGCGTGCGGACGTCGACGACGCAGTCGACAATGCCGCGCAGCGACGTGATCAGGGTGGGTTGCCCGATGGCCCAGTTCGAGCAGTCCGCGATCACGACGGCGTCGGCCCGCAGCAGGCTCTTATATTCCTCCAGGAATTCGGGCAGGTGAGTGGAGCCTGTCTCCTCTTCGCCCTCGACTAGGACGGCCACCCCGAGGGGCGGCTGACCTGCCCACGCCCGCATGGCCGCCACGTGCACGGCGATACCGGCCTTGTCGTCGGCGGTGCCTCGCCCGAACAGGCGTCCGTCGCGTTCGGACGGCTCGAACGGAGGCGAGTCCCATAGGTGCACCGGTCCGGCCGGCTGGACGTCGTGATGGGCATAGAGCAAGATCCTCGGCGAACCGGCCGGTCCCCGGACGGAGCCGTAGACCGCCGGATGCGACCCGGGTAGTTCGAGGATCCTGGCGTCGCCGAACCCGGAACGCCTGAGCCAGGCCGCGGTGGCGTAGGCCGAACGCCATACGTGCCGGGGGTCGGAACCCGGCGCGCTGACTGACGGTATGCGGACTAGCCGTTCGAGATCCTCGCGAATATGGGGAAATTCGGAGTCGACGGCGGCTCGCGCAGCGGCCGGGCTCAGCTCACCGGGCAAATTCCGGCCTTCCGGCGGACCGGCGTACCGGTCGGCCGCAATTGCGCCGGGCTACTGAAACCTGGAATCTCCCCATCCATGCACGATATGCAGGTAAGGACGCTTTGGTCAACGAATCAGGCATTACGGGCATTAGCCGTCCAGGGTACCGCGATCCTGATGGCATACATGAGGAACGCTTGTCACAATGTCCTTATTTTCGCGGCACCCGGACGTCGGGGCGCTAGCTGACAGCCTCCAGGTACGTACCCGAGTAGTCGACCGTGCAGACTAGCGCATCGCGTTGCGCCTGGCCGTCATCGGGATTGACCAACGGGGTCGCACCGTGCTTGAAGCGCTTGTCCTCGAAGATAATGATGTCGCCGGGATTGAGCTGCTGCCAGAGCACGGGATCGGCCATTATCTGGCCTTCATCGGTCACGTCCTCCGGGTGGTAAAGGTAAGTTTCCGCACCATCCCCCACCCGGTCGAGGACGTATAGGATGATGAATTCCTCATTGTCATGATGCGGCTTTGTCACGACATTGGTGAAAGTCCGGAAAAGGTTAACGCCGAACGTGCCCTTAGGCCGCCGGCGCTCTGGCGGCACCAGCTCAAGAAAAGCACGGACCAGTTCCTCGGCCGCAGGGTCGTTGAGGAGTTCGACCCGGGCGTGCTCGCGCTTACCCGGGATCCCCGCACGGTCGGTGATCGTGATCACATCGTGTTGTTGCAGGCTAAAGAGGCCTTCGTCCCATGTGTAGCTGATGACATCGCGGGCCCGCACCCGGTCAACTGGCCAGTCGCCCTCATCATGGCGAAGCGTCTGCTCGTTGAAGTACGTCTCGGAGAAATTTTGCCTGAACTTTTCCGGAAGCCCAAGCGACCGGTCGCTGGTGACTACATAGCCTCGGCTGTCGAGCTCGGACCATAGATCCTCGCGCCCGTCCAGTCCGAGCCATGCCGCGTCATTGCTCACAATGGCTCTCGCAGGTGTGTAAGAAGACGGCGTCAGCTGGCCAGCAGAGAAGCCGTGTGATTATTGAGGTGAACGATACTCCGCAGCGGCCCGGCATCACGTGATTTCACACGTAACTTACAGCGCGTCGCGCATGTTTCGGATGAGGTCCCTGGACTCCTTCTCGGTGAGTGATGCGCGCATCAGCGCATCGTGGTGGGTGCGATATTTCTTGACTTGGCCCTCGTCTTCCACGCTGAAAAAACCGGCGTGGGTCTCGATATGGACGACGTCGGACTCGCCTACGTCTTTGTATTCGAAAAGGGCGTACATGCACGTCATGCTGAACACTGGGGTGGCCGTGAACGGGAGCACGCGCAGGGTTACGTTCGGGGCCGTCGAGCGCTCGAGCAGTTCATCCAGCTGTTCACGCATGACGTCCGGCGAACCGACTAGCTGGTGCAGGCTCGACTCGTGGGTCACGGCGATCAGCCGGAGCGGTTCGAGGCCTTCCCGGCCGCGTAGCGCATCCTGCCGACGCAGGCGGACGGCCAGCAACTGGCGGATCTCCGCCTCGGACCGGCGCTCCATATCCCGGTAGACCGCCCGGGTGTAGTCGAGCGTCTGCAGCAGCACCGGGAGGAACGGGATCGTGTACACGCGTGCGACGGCCGCATCAACTTCGTAGGCCAGGTGCGCCTCCAGCCCTCCGATGACCTCGTCGTCGTAGCTGGTCCACCAGCCCGGGCGCTGGGCGGCCTTCACCCACCGTTCCAGGCGGTCCGCCAGCGCCGTCCCCTCGATCTCGTAGTACCTGATCAGGTCCCTGATATCGCGGGGCAACGGCTTGCCCTGGGCGTTCTCGAGCCGGGACAGCTTGCTCGTGGACATCATCAGGTCGCGGGCGACGTCGTTCAGGAGCTTGCCGCGGTCCTCGCGGAGTTCCTTGACGGCATTCGCGATGGCTCGGCGCGGTCCGAGCGGTCCCGTTACCTTTCCCTTATCCGGGGGCACGGCCGGCCGTCCTCATCCGCCACCGCGATCGCCGCAGCGCGACGGCATCGACGCCAGTCACCCTGAGCCCGCTTCCTGGGAATCCCACCATGCAACCGTACAGCCGAAGATCACGCCGCGCATCTGATATGCCGGATCAGGCTGCGGAAAATGACTCAGCCCAGACCGTGACTAGGCCAGAAACCCAAGCTTAGCTCGGGTTTCCCGGCAAGACGACCACGTCGGGCCGACCGTTACCTGCATGCTTGCTCAAAGTTACCGTTTTGCCGGGGCCGACCGTGGGAATCCCATCAGTGAACTTGCATCGGCGGAGTTCTAGGCAGGTCGGTCATGAACTGGATACAACACCCTCCCGAGCCACCATCGGGTTATGGCAGCCGGAGAGCCCAGGCAGACGACTTCCTCGATGCGCGCCGCAGCGGTCAGGCCGTGACCCGTTTGTCCCTTAAGGCCCTAGGCAGGATCCCGGCCCATCTCAGACAGCGAGCGCCGCCGGCCGCCAGGCGATACGGGACAGCGACAGGGCCGATGGGTGGTGCCACCGGCCCTGATCATCGGCACGAAGACCGCGACTTGCTCAAGAAGGGATCCAACGTGCGATCAAGAGAGTCTATAACCAGGCCAGAAGGTCCGGAAACCTCCGTATCGCGGAGATCTGCCCGGGACTACAGGAGGCGGGGGCCGTGACCGGAATCCTCGCCCTGGCGTGCTTCGTGACGGGCTTCATCGTCGCGTGGCTGCTGCGCACGGGTTACGTCATGACCCAGACGTCCTGGGCCATGGAACAGATGGAACACAAGGTCCGCTACTGGCAGAGCGAGGCGATCTACGCCCGGGCCGTCGCCGGAGACGCACTCTGCCAGCTAGCGGCCATTACCGGGCAGGCGCCGGAACCGGCGGACTGGCCAGGGCCGGACCTCGAGCGGCACCGGCCCAGCAGCAGCTGAAGGGAGGAACGCGACGTCATGCTCATCTTGTGCGAGGCCGGGCTCGTCCTCACCTTGCTCATCGGCGGCCTGATCGGGCTGACGCTGACTAAGGCCCACTACGACCAGATCGCGATGCGGCAACGGCAATACGAGACTGAGATAGCCGAGTACCGCGAGTTCTACGCGGCCATGGCGCTGTACCGGCGCTTCAAGGCAGGCAAGTCACCGGACGATAAGGTATCCGCGGCTTAGGCCCACGGCACCGCCGCGCGAACGGCGGCGCCTGAGGCGGCGCGAACGGCGGCGGCCTCTCCGGCCCTCCAGGGGCCGCCGACCTCTACCGCACTACCACTGACCTGGGATAGGACGGCTTAGACGCGACCCCGTTCGGCTTAGAAAGGGCCTAAGCCTTTCCTAGGCCGAAGATAAGGCATAAGCCCGATGCCGGCCTGGGGGCCTTACGGCGAATCTTGAAGCTACGGGGAACCAGCCGGGTCCCCCGGGGGCCGAGGAGGAACCATGCATCCCGAGATTCTCCGCCTGATGAACGATCAGCGTGGCCGTGAACTGCGGACCCGAGCCCACCAGGCCAGGCTCGCCCGGATGATCAAGTCTGTCCGTCGCGGGCGCGGCCTGGCGGTCGACGACGAGTTCGTTTGCCCGCCCGTTCCCGACTACGTAGACGGGTCGTTCCGCACCGAGGGCACGGGGGCGCTCTCGGCTGACGGTCACGCGCCCGCCGCCCAGCACGCCGCCTGAGGCGGTCATGACCGCCCCGTCGGCCGCCCGCGCCGTTTCCGGAATGCCAGCCCCGCGTGGGATGCTGGCACCTGAGATGAGCGGGCGAGCGTCAAGTTCCGTCCTGGTCGGGCGGAACGAGCAGATGGCCGCCCTGGAAGCCGCGTTCGCCAGCGTGCGCCAGGGCGGCCCGTCGGCCGTGCTGCTCGGCGGCGAGGCGGGCGTGGGCAAGACCAGGCTGGTCAGCGAGTTCGGCCGGACCGCCGCGGCGGCGGGCGCCCGGGTGCTGACCGGCGGCTGCCTGGAACTGGGCACCGACGGGCTGCCGTTCGCGCCGTTCACCGCGGTCCTGCGCGAGCTCGTGCACGAGATGGGGGCCGACGCGCTGGCGTCGATGCTGCCCGGCCGGACCACGCGGGGGCTGGCCCGGTTGCTGCCTGAGCTCGGCGAACCAGACACCAGCGGCGACCCGGCCGAGGCGCGGGCCCGGCTGTTCGAGGAGGTGCTGCGGGCGCTCGAGCACCTGACCAGGCACTCGCCGGTGATGCTGGTGATCGAGGACGCGCACTGGGCCGACCGGTCGAGCCGGGACCTGCTGACCTTCCTGATCGGCAACCAGCGGGCCCTGTCCGGGCTGCTCATCGTGATCACGTTCCGTTCCGACGAACTGCACCGCACCCATCCGCTGCGTCCGCTGCTGGCCTCGCTGGACCGCATCGCCTGGGTCGAGCGGCTCGAACTGCCCCGGCTGACCCTGACTGATACGGCCGAGCTGGCGGTCCGCATACTGGGTCGCCCGCCTTCGGCCGAGTTGACCGAGGCGCTGTACCACCGGTCCGAGGGCAACCCGCTGTTCGTCGAGGCCCTGCTGTGCTGCGACGGGGAGCTGAGCCCGGAGCTGCCCGAGTCGCTGCGCGACCTGCTGCTCGACAGCGTCCGGCGGCTGCCCGAGGACACCCAGGAGGTACTCAGGGTGGCCAGCGCCGGCGGCGAGATGACCGGGCACGCCCTGCTCGGGGCGGTCAGCGGCCTGGACGACGCGGCGCTGACCCGCGCGGTCAGGCCCGCGGTGACCGCCAACGTGCTGCACCCGCGGCGGGACGGCTACGCCTTCCGGCACGAACTGATCCGCGAGGCGGTGCACGACGACCTGCTGCCCGGCGAGCACGGCCGCCTGCACAGCCGCTTCGCCGAGGCCATCGACGCCAACCCGGCGCTGGTCCCGCCCGGCCGGGCCGCCATCGAGATGGCGCACCACTGGCACGCGGCCCACGACTCGGCCTGGGCCCTGATCGGCGCCTGGCGCGCCGCCGCCCAGGCGGGGCGGGCGGTCGCGGCCGCCGAGCGGCTCGCCCTGCTGGCCCGGGTACTCGAGCTGTGGGACCAGGTGCCCGACGCCGCCGAGCGGATCGGCGCGGACCACGTGCAGGTCCTGGAGCAGGCGGTCGAGGCGGCCCACGACGCCGCCGAGTTCGAGCGCGGGATCGCGCTGGCGACCTCGGCCCTGCGCGAGCTCGACGTGTTGGCCGAGCCCGTGCGGGCGGCGAAGCTGCTCGGCAGCCGCAGCCAGTTCCGGCTGAAGCTGGGCCGCCAGGATTACGCGAAGGACCTGCTGGAAGCGCTGGACTACGTGCCCGCCTCGGTGTCGCCGACCACCAGGATCGACATCCTTCTCGAGCTGGCGCACTGCCCGCCGAAGATCACCGTCGAGCGTTCCTACGCCGAGGAGGCCCTGGCCATCGCCCGGCAGATCGACGACGAGGCCCAGGAGGCGAACGCGCTGCTGTCGCTGGCCATGTTCAACGCCGAGCCCGGCGGGCAGGCGTCCTCGGGCAGCGGCCCGCTCGAGCTGGTCGAGCAGGCCCGCGACATGGCCGGGCGCCAGGGCGCCGAGGAGGTCCTGCTGGCGGCGGCGGTCGGCGAGTCGCACCTGCTCGAGGGGGCCGGCGAGCACGAGCGGGCCGCCGAGGCCGCCCGCCGCGGCGCGGAGAGCGCGGACCCGCAGCTGCTGTCCCGCTCCGCGGGCAGCGTGCTCGCCATCAACCAGGTCGAGCCGCTGTTCGCGCTCGGCCGCTGGGACGAGGCGCTGGCGGTCGCCCGTGAGGCCATGGACCACTACCTCGCGCCGGGTCCCATGCACCGGGCCACGCTTCAGGTCATCACCGGCACCATCCGGCTGGCCCGGGGCGAGCAGGAGGCGGCCAGGGCCAGCCTGCTGGCCGCGCGCGACGCGCTGCGCTCGGCCCGGCACGAAGACCAGCACCAGCTGCCGCTGGCTCGGCTCGAGATCGTGTTCGCGCTGTCGGCGGACGGCCCGGCGGCCGGGGTGGCGGCCACGACGCGGATCCTCGACCGTTTCGACCTGGGGGTCAGCAGCCCGCGGTACGCCTGGCCGGTCGTGGCGGCCGGCGCCGATGCGATCCTGGCCGCCACCAGGGTTTCCCGTGACGACCGGCTCCGCGAGGACGCGGCCGCGGTGGCGGAACGGCTGCGCACGGTCGCGGAGAAGCTCCAGGCGTTCGGCCCGGCGCAGCGCGGCTGGCAGCTGACCTTCGCCGCGGCCGACGCCGACGCCTTCGGGGAGCGGGGCACGTCCGGCACTGGCGGCGTTGCTGGCGGCGCGGCCGGCGGGTTTGGCGGCGGCGCGGCCGGCGGGTTTGGCGGCGGCGCGGCCGGCGGGCTGCTGGGTGCCTGGGATGAGGCAGCCGCCGCATGGGATGGCCTGGGCGAGCCTTATCCGCGCGCGCAGGCGCTACTGCGCGCGGCGGAGGCGGCGCTGGCGGGCGGCGACCGCGACGGCGCGGCGGAACGGCTTCAGCGGGCGGCCTCGCTGGCCGCCGAGCTCGGCACGCGCCCGCTGGGCGAGCAGATCACCCTCCTGGCCCGGCGCGCCCGGATCCAGCTGGCCGGCGAAGAGCTGCCCGAGGAGCCGGCCGGCGACCTCGGCCTCACCGAACGCGAACTGGAAGTACTGCGCCTGGTCGCGGCCGGGCGCAGCAACCGGGAGATCGCCGGCGAGCTGTTCATCTCGCCCAAGACGGCCAGCGTCCACGTGTCCAACATCCTCAGCAAGCTGCACGTGGGCAGCCGCGGCGAAGCCGCCGCCACGGCCCATGCCCTGCGCCTGTTCGATCCGGCTCCGCCCGGTTAAGGCGGCACCCCGCAAGCACCCGATGCTCCCCCACCACCGCGTCCGGAGGCATCGTTGAGCAGGACGTCAGCAATGCGAGGCGTGCGGATTGCGCGATCGCGGGCAGCTCAGGCCACGGCCGCCGGGCTGGCTGGACTGGAGGCTGCACCACCTCGGCCGCTCGCTCTTTCCTTGAGCTGCTGCCGGAGCAGGAACAGCGCCGGCAGCAGGGCCACCGCGGTGAGCACAAGCGCCAGCCAGAATGCGTACCCGAACCCGTCGGCCAGCAGCGGCGCCACCCGGGCGAGCTGCGCCCTGGGCACGTCGGAAAGCTGCCCGATGCCGCCGCCGCCGTGCGCGGCCAGACCGTGAGCAGCGAAGTTGTCCGCGATCTGCCGGGTCAGCGCCAGCACCAGCACCGCGGTGCCGAACGAGCCGCCGACCTGCACCAGCGCGGACAGCGTGGTGGCGGCCTGGGGGACACGCTCCCGGGGGAGCCGCCGGTAGGCCGCCGCGAACACCGGCATCATCGTCGCCCCCATCCCGAGGCCGCGCACGAACAGGGCCCCGGTCAGCCCGGCGTAGGAGGTGCTGGCTCCCACCACGGTGAGCGGCAGCGTGCCGAGGAGGGCCAGCGTGATGCCGACCGGGATCACGAAGCCGGGCCCGGACCTGTCGGTGATCCGCCCAGCTATCGGCATCGCCACCATCGCGCCCAGGCCCTGCGGGGCGATCAGCAGGCCGGCGTGGAGCGCTCCCTGCCCGCGCACCACCTGGTAGTAGAGCGGCAGCAGCAGCAAGCCGCCGAACAGCGCGATCGCGATCACGAACATCAGCACGCAGCTGGCCGCGAACGTCGGGTTGCCGAACAGCCTGACGTTCACCACCGCGGCGTCTCGCCGGATCAGGCTGTACACGGTGAACAACAGCAGGCACACGCCGCCGCCGATCAGCCACGGCAGCACGCCGGTGCCGGTGAACCCGCCGGTCGCGCTGGCCCGCGAGAGCCCGTAGAGCAGCATGACGAGGCTGGCCGCCAGCAGCACGAGCCCCGGCAGGTCGAACCGGCCGCCCGCCGCGGCTTCCTTGCCCTCCGGCAGCTTCCAGAACGCCAGCGCCACCGCGAGCACCCCGACCGGGACGTTGACGTAGAAGATCCAGTGCCAGCTCACGTTCTGGACCAGCAGACCGCCGAGGACCGGGCCGAACACGGGGCCGAGCAGCATCGGCACCCCGAGGATCGCCATCACCCGGCCTAGCCGCTCCGGCCCGGCCGCCCGGGTCATGATCGTCTGGGCCAGCGGCAGCATCAGGCCGCCGCCGAACCCCTGGACGACTCGGAACGCGATCAGGCTGCCGATGGACCAGGCCAGCCCGCACAGGGCGGACCCGCAGGTGAACAGCACGAGCGCGGTGATCCACACCTTCTTGGTCCCGAACCGCCCGCTCGCCCACCCGGACAGCGGGATGACCATCCCGAGCGCGAGCAGGTACCCGGTGATCACCCACTGCGTCGCCGACAGCGAGGCGTGCAGTTCGCGGCTGAGCGTATCCAGCGCCACGTTGACGATCGTGGTGTCCAGGATCGCCATGATCTGCCCGCAGATCACCACCAGGCCGGTGACGATCACGGCCCGGTCCAGCGCGGGAGCGGCCGTCGGCGGCTGCTGTTGTACGGCCGGCTGGCTTGCGGTCACGGCTTCTCCCTCTTACCGGCTCGGGGGACACTCGGTGTCACTCGCACTCTTCGCAGTATCGCACCCAGGCGCGAAGCGCCCCGGGCATGCTCTGCTGCACGCCAACAGTGCGGCTGCGGCTGCGGATGGGCACCATGTACCACTTCGACACCAAAGTTCACGCCAGTACTCGTCCACGCGCTCGACTTCTTCGAACAAGAGGACGTAACGTAGCCTCGTGACGCGGGGCGCCTGGGACTGGAGAGGCAATCGAGATTGCCAAGATGCATCGTGATAGTGAAAGGTGCGATTAGACGCGGCAAGTGGGACTGACGGGGCAAGTGGGACGGGCATCGTACCGCCGCGCGACGCGTCAGCCGCCGCCGTTGGCGGCCTGGATCTCGCGGACGTTGACGTTGCGGGCCCAGTTGGCCGGGTTCAGGTTGGCGCCGGGGACCGGGTTGCAGCCGGCCGGCGGCGGGCCGTCGTGGATGCCCACGGCCCAGCAGGCCTGCCAGGTCAGCATGGCGGTGATGTTCCAGGTGCCCGGCTGGCGGAAGGTGACGCCGCAGTCGGCGGTGCCGTTGGCGCCGGTGTGGGCGACCTTGGCCGGGTTGCTGACCATCTCCTTCGAGCCCAGGTAGCCGCAGCCGGCCGTGTCCAGGCGGGCCGAGTTGTCGCTGGTGGACAGCTGGAGCGGCGTGGCCCGCACCCAGACGGTGGCGGCCTGGTCGCCGAGCTGGGCGTTGTCGGTCACATAGGGCATGCCGCCGGCTCCGAACTCGGGCCGGAAGCTCAGCGTGGTCCGGGCGAACGTCGGCAGGTTGGAGTAGCTGTTCCCGTTGGCCGGGCTCAGGATCATCCGGCCCGCCTGGGGGATGTTCATCTTGGCCAGGGCGAGCTGGGCCAGCGTCTGCGGCGGCACCTGGATCCCCGGCAGCGCGGTGCCCGGCGGATCCCAGAAGTACAGCGGCTGCTTCAGGCACTCCTCCGCCTGGGCCTGCGTGTCGTTCTGGTTGACTGGCAGCCAGTACCAGGTGCCCGCCGGCATCGGGGTCTCGTTGACCAGCTGTTTGGCCTCGGCGAAGGCGTGCTGCCCGTCGAACAGTGCGCCGGGTCCTGGGTCCGTGTTGTTGTAGAAGTTGATCACGTACTGGCTGCCGGTGTGCGCGTCGCCGATCGGGATCCACTCGCACGGCGGCGGCGTGATGTCCACGACCATGTTGCTCGCGCCCGGCGAGTAGTTCTTCCCGCCGAACTTCACCATGTGCTCGAGCTGGATCTCGCAGGCGCTGCCGGTCGAGCAGCTGACCGACGAGCTGCCGTCGGCCGCGCCGGCCGGCAGCGACGGGATAGCGGCCGCGAAGGCCGCCAGTCCGGCGATGGCGACTCGGGTCCCCCACCCAGTCAGCTTTCTCACGGCTTGCACTCCTTCGCCTGCGGGTAGTAGACGATCGGGTAGTTCGAGACCACCTGCCACTGGCCGCTCGGGGACCTGGCCAGCTGGTCGGTGAACCGGTAGTAGTTGTCGTTAGACGGCGTCTGACCAGGCAGGACCGCCCCGGAAGGCAGGCTGGTGTTGACGGCCTTCGCGTTGTCGAAGCAGGCCGAGACGTCAAGGTTGCCCGGGACGATCGGATCACGGATCACCCTCATGGCGAAGATCCTGATCGTGCCCTTGAACGATTCCGTGGTTACGTCCGGCTTGGCCAGCCGGGCCCTGACCTGGGTCTCCATCGTGCGGTTGACGTAGGCGGCCCAGTCCTGCGACTGGCCGCCGGTGTACTCGGCGTACAGGAAGGCCAGCTCGTAGTCCTTGTCGGCGACCACGGCCCTGGCCATCTCGGCGCCTTTCGGGAGGTAGTCGGTCATGACGATGCGGGCGTTCTTGCCGAACGGCGGCATGACCACGGAACCGGGACCCGAGGACTGCGCCATCGGGGTGGCCGGCACGGTGGAGGCCGGGCCACCCGGGTTGAACGCGGGCGGCGGAGGTGAGCTGCACGCGGCCAAGCCGACACAGACCAGACCAGCACAGATCAGACCAGTAATGCTGGGGATCCGGGTGGCGCGGAGGGGGTGGGTGTTCATGCGGCTGATGTCTTCCAGGAGGGGAGGAGCTCGTCGACGAGCGCCTCGGTTTCCGGGGCCATCCGCGGCATGACCTCGTCCAGCGCGACCCGGGCGGAGACCTCGCCGACCACGGCGCGCAGCACGTGCTCCTGGCCGGTGGCGTGCGCGCCGGTCAGCAGGTCGCGCCAGAGCATCTCGTCGTTGAAGGCGAGCCGCAGGCCGGACCGGGCGGCCGCCATGGACCCGTCGGGGTCCCCGGCCGCCAGCCGCAGCCCGGCCAGCCGGTGCGCGGCGTCGGCGACCGCGGCGGTGACCTCGTACTCGATCTCGTCGGTAGCCAGCCAGGCGTACCTGGCCGCGTCGCGGCCGTCCAGGAACTGGCCGCGGATCAGGCTCAGCGCGCGCTCCAGGTAGCTCGCCTCGGCGTCGGCGTCGGCGGCCGCGGCGGCCTGGCTGGCCCGCGCGAACAGGGAACGGAACACCTGCCAGTCGACCCGGGCGCCGGGCCCGAGGCGGAGCCGGCCCTCGGCGTCGGTGAGCAGGTTCGGCTGGCCGGCGGCGTCGGTGCCCAGCCAGGCGTGCACCCGGGACAGCGCGGCGTCGCGCACCTCGGGCGATACCCCGCGCGGCCAGACCGCGCCGGCCAGCACGTTGGTGTGCACGCCGTCCGGGTGGGCGGCCAGGTAGACGACGAGCTCGGTGGCCAGCGCGAGCCGGTCGGGCTCGAGCGGCCCCGGGGCCTGCACGGACACCTGACCGAGCAGCCCGATCTCCACCGGCAGCACCGCGCCGGGGTCCAGGTGCGCGGGCGGCGCGGCGCCCGCCGCGGACAGCACCGCCAGCGGGACGTCGGCGCCGGCCGCGGCGGCGCGGAACAGCTTCACCACCGCCGCGTACTGCTCAGGCGGCAGCAGTTGGGCCTCCAGGTCGAAGCCGAGCACCGCCGCGGACAGCCGTCCCTCCGGCGACAGGTCCCAGGTCCAGGTGGCGCCGCGCACGTCGCCCGCGATCACGTAGCCGAACCCCATCCGGTACCGGCTCCTGGCCAGCGCGAGCAGCCGTTCGGCCTGGGCCTGGGTGGGCGGCACGCCCATGATCAGGTAGTGCGGCGCCCAGCTGTCCGCGTCGCTGCCCCGCGACCGCCCGGTCAGCACCGAGTCGATGCCGGCCGACGCCATGGCGTCGCGCACCTGGCCAGCGCGCCTTTCCAAGTCGGGCAGGACCTCATCAAGATTGCGGGCAACATCGACCCGTTCGGGAGAAATCTGGGCAAGCCCGTCGCCGAAGCCGATGAGCGTCACCCGCATCTGATCCGACCAGCGGTTCGTCACCAGCTCCACGGCGAGGGCGGACAGCGCGGCCTGCACGACCGGGCGCGGCCCGCGCACGGCGATCAGCCCGTGCGCGACCTCGAGGTCGACCAGGATGCGGCCGGACTCGTTGGTGCCGAGCGACACCAGGCCCGGGTACGGCGCCAGGCCGGTGCCGCCGCTCGCCTCGGCGGCGTCCAGGCCGGCGAGGGCGGCGAACGGCAGCCGCCAGACCTGGCCGCCGTCGGCGGCCTGCCACGGCCGCGGCGGGTTCGGGTCGGGCGGGGCGATCCACAGGTCCAGGTTCTCCTGGCCCAGGTGGGCCGCGAACACGGTCGGGGGCGTCTGGCCGGCCGCCGCGAGCTGCCTGGACAGGTAGCGCAGGCCGGTGTCGAGCATCCGCACCGCGGGGTCGTCGGCGCCGAGCCGCAGCGCCTTCTCGGCCAACGCGGCATCCGGGTCCGGGCCCGCGATGCGGCGGCCGAAGGCCCGCCGCCACAGCTGCTCCCGCCGCCGCCGGCCGAGCGCGGCCAGCACGCCGGCCGCCAGCAGCGAAGCCGAGGACAACTCGTAGGGCCAGGCTGGGGCCTGCGACGACGGCGCGGCCGGCGCCGCGAAAATTCCATGATCCCGAACGGGCCCGGCCGGAGCCTCGGTACCGGGCAGCTCCATCACCGGGCTGGAACTCCGGTGGTGGGCGTGATCCGCGTGCGCGGTGGTGAGGCCGAGCTCGCTGGCCAGCTGGGGGGTAACGGCCTGGATGCCGGGGCCGTGCGCGTCCTTGGGCATCAACAGCGTCCAGCCGGGCCTGATCAGGCTGGCGATGGTGAGCTTGGATCCGTCGGGCTGGACCCGGTCCTTGTTCAGCTCGAAGATCTCCCGGTACCGGCGGCCGTCGCCGAGGTGGTTGTTGGCGATCTCCCACAGCGACTCGTGGAACCGGCCGACCGGCGGCTTGACCAGGTACGCCTTGTCGGAGTTGGGCGCCGCGGGCGCCTGCGGGACGTGGGCGGCGGTCAGGCCGGTGCCGCTGACCGGGATGGCGGGGGTCACGGCGTTCATGGCCGGGGCCGATATCGAGTGGGCCGGGCGGACCGGGCCGTGGCTCATGACCGCGGGGGTGAGCGCGGCGGCCGCGGTGAACAGCAGCAGCGCCGCGGTGACCAGCCGGTGCGCGGCGGACTGGGTGGCGCCGGCCAGCGGCACCTTCGGTGTCGCGGTGTGGCTGGCCGCCGCCTTGACCTCGACCAGGACGCACCAGACGAGCTGGATCCAGGCCAGCCAGATGATCACCGACAGGATCCGCAGGATCGCGGTGGTGTCGAGCTGGCTGGTCAGCGCGTTCAGCTTCGGCATCGTGGGCGGGATCGGCAGGCCCACCACGGCGACCAGCGCGACCGGCACCCCGACGGTCAGCGCGGTGAGCACGATGATGGCCCCGATGCCGGCCAGCACGTCGCCGGCCGTCCGGTGCCTGACCTGGACGGGCTTTCTGAGCCCGGGGATCGGCGGGGCCATCAGCAGGCCACCCGGGCGTTGGCGGTGCCGCAGGCCAGGAAGGCCGTCTCGGCCGCGGTCACGTTGATGCTGGCGAACGGGCCGACCGGGAGGAACGGCTTCATCGACACCTGCACCCGGACGGTCACGTCCGGGGCACCCTGCGGGCCGGTGCCGATCGTGCAGCCTTTCATCGACGCCGTCACGCCTACCCCCTTCTGATAAGTGGCAACGAGATTGCTGGCCGGGCCGGGCGTGTCGCAGGCCCCCTGGGCGATGACCACCTGGCCCTGGCGGAGCGCGCCGGGGTCGATGGTGTCGGCCGCGGCCCGGGCGGCCTGCTCGGCGATGTCCGCGGCCCGGGACTTGGCGATGATCACCTGGCCGCCGTCGACGACCAGGATCAGCAGCGCCAGCGTCACGAACGCGAACATGACGACCCACAGCGACACCGAGCCGCGGTCGCGGCCCTCCCGTAGCCACGCCGCGGCGGCCCGGGCGGCGCTGAGCCGGGTGAGCAGGCGCCTTCGGTAAGCCGTCATCCGCGGTCCTCGAACGGGTCGAGCGGCGCGGTCGCGCTGTCGCCGAAGGTCTGGCTGACCGGGAAGCCGATCACGTGGAAGACCGCGAGGCTGGCCACGCAGGACACGGTGACCTGGATCTGCTGCGCGGTCGCGAAGGCGCCCCCGCCCACCGGGCCCCCGTCCTGGAACAGCTGGACCTTGATCGTGGGGCCGCCGCCCTGGCAGCGAGCGCCCAGGTCGGCCTGGGCCGCGCTCTGGGCGTTGGCCTGCGCGTCGGCGAACGTCCGGGCCAGCGACGCGGCGCGGACCGCGTCCCGGCTGGCCGAGCCCACGTCGCCGGTCGCGCTGAGCCACTGGCCGCCGGCGCTCACCAGCAGCAGGAGCAGCACGAGGGCGGGCGCCGCCACCACGAACTCGACGGCCATCGAGCCGCGGTCATCCGCGAGCCGGCGCCTGAGCCGGCGTCCGAGTCTTCGAGCCAGGGGTCTCAGCCGCATGCCGTCCCCTGGCTGGCCTGGGTGCGGAAGCACTCGATCGGTCCGGACACCGTCTCGCTGATGGTCAGCGGCCAGATGCCGGTCATCTTGCCCTGGACGGTGACCGAGACGGTGCCGTTCTGGCCCGGGTTGGCCTGCGCGGTGACCCCGGAGATCAGGCTGGTGTCCAGGCCCCGGTAGTAGCTGGTGGCGGCGTTCTGGGCCAGCCCCTGCCAGCCGCCCGGGTTGGTGGCCGCGTTCTCGCGGGCCACCAGGTCGCCCTGCTGCGCGGCGGCCAGCGCCGCGTGCCGGGCGTCGAACCAGATCGCGAACTGGACGATGAGCAGGCTGACGAAGATCAGCGCGGGGGCCAGGATGGCGAGCTCGACCGCGCTCGCGCCGCGGTCACGCCCGCGCCCGCGAGCGACCGCCAGCCGTCGCCGCAACCTGCCCCGTGTCACAGTTCCTCCTGTAATGGCGCCTTCGGTACGGCGCCTCCCGTCGTGGCGCCGGTCAGCCGCCGCCGGCCGGGTTCGGCACGTTGGTGTTGGTGATGGCGGTGCCCTGCTTGTTGGCGAAGTTGACCACGATGACCAGGATCGCCACGGCCAGGCCGACCAGTACGGCGGTGATCACCGCGAGCTCCACCGCGGACGCGCCGCGGTCTTTGGCGGCCAGGGCGGCCTTGAGCCGGGCCCCGTGCGCCTTCAGGAAGACGCCCAGGTAGCCGGCCGCTTCGGCGCCGGGTGTGTTGATCTTCATAGGACTCCTCGTTGTCGTCATGCCTGGAGCAGGAGATGAACGGCCGGGTACATCAGGAAAATCAGGAACGCGGCGGCCAGCACCATCTGCGCCAGCAGCATCGACTGGGACTTCTCCCCCGCCTGGCCCTCGAGGTCGGCGAGTTCGCGGCGGCGGAGGCTGACCGCCCGCGCGGTCAGCGACTCCCTGACCTTGGCCCCGTCCTCGGCCACCAGGCTGAGCGCGGCGGCCAGGTCCTTCAGCTCGTTCACCTGGACTTCCTCGCCGAGCACGCCGAGCGCCTGCCACGGCGTCTGCCCGGTGATCCTGGCGTTGGCCAGGGCGTCCCTGATCCGCCAGAACGCCCAGCCCTCGCCGATCTCGCTGGCCGCCATCAGCGCCTCGGGCACGCCCCGCCCGCCGGACAGGTTCATCGCGACCAGGTCCAGGAAGGCGCCGATGGCGTGCCTGAAGTCCCGCTGCCGCTTCTCCACCTCACCGCGCAGCTCGAGGTCGGGCAGGAAGAAGAAGACGGCGGCGAAGATCAGCCCGGCCCAGATCGGGATGACGATCGACAGGTGCACGCCGGCCAGCCCGATGAGGCCGAGGATGATCGGCGGGAAGATCAGCCCGAACAGTCCGAGCAGGGCCTTGGTCGCCAGGTAGTTCTCGAACGACTTGCCCACCAGGGCGAGGTTGGAGCGCAGCGAGCGGAATTCCCAGCCCTGTTCGGCGCAGAACCGGGCGAGGCCGCTGCCGAGCCGCTTGCTCAACGCGCTCTCGTTACCGTCGCCCGGGTAGCTGACTGCTCGGGCCGCCGGTCCCCGGCCCCCCGCGTCGAAGGCGGCGATGCGCCGGGCCAGGCCGACCCGGCGCGGGATCAGCGCGAAGATCAGCAGGAACAGGGCCAGCCCGGTGACCGCCCCGATGACGATTGCCTCGGCCACGTCAGGCCCCCCGCCAGGCGGCGACGGTCTCGGGCTCGGCTGACTGCGCTCCTTGGGCACCCTGGGGCGGGGCCGTTCCCGGGGTGGTGCTCACCGCGCCGAGCAGCCGCTGCGGCACGTCGAACCGGGCCAGCTTGCGCAGCCAGATGATGCCGAGCGCGTAGATGGTCACGATGACGGCCAGCACGAGCTGCCCGAAGACGCTGTCGTAGGGCTGGAGGAAGGAGTGGTCGAGGATGGCCAGGCCCACTGCCATCAGCACCGAGACCGCGATGACGATCTGCACGCTGCGCCGGGTGGAGCGGCGGCTGGAGTTTATCTTGCGGCGCATGTCGAGTTCCTCGCGGACCGAATCGGCCAGCGCGCCGAGCAGGTCGCGCAGGCCGGGGCCGCGCAGCCGGGAATTGATGATCAGCGCCGCGATGATCATGTCGGCGCTCGGGTCGTCGAGGTCCTCGGCGAACCGGCGCAGCGCCATGTGCATCGGCACCCGGGTGTGCAACCGGTCCACCAGCCGGGCCAGCGGATCGCGGATCGAGCCGTCGGCGACCCGGGTCGAGGCCGGGATGGCCTGCTCGAGCCCGACCGCGCCGGCGATGGTGTCGCGCAGCGACTCGGTCCAGGTGGCCAGGCCCTCGAGCCGGGACATGGAGCGCCGCTCGGACGCGGCGCCGCTGAGCGAACGCCAGCTGTAGGCGAGCATGGCCATGCCGATCCCGGCCACCACCCACCGGGTGATCACCAGCACCACGATCCCGACGATGACGGCCACCGCGCCGCGGATGCTGAACAGGTCCTTGACGAATCGCTCCAGCGGTCCTGGTCCGGTCCGCCCGGGCTTGGGCGGCAGGCCGCGGACGGCCGCGATGAACAGGAACAGTCCCCCGCCCGCCATCGCCCCGGCCATGATCGCGAGGAGAGAGAGCTGGGAGGTCGTCACCGCCAGCCTCCTCTCGACGGGTCGTAGCCGAAGGCGGCCAGTTCGTCCAGGCAGGAGGCCGGGGCGTGCGGCACGGCGCGGCCGTCCCGGCTCGGCGCGAACACCTCGCTGGACAGGACCCGGCCGTCCACGCCGGTGACCTCCCGGACGCTGCTGACGAACCGGCGCAGGCGGCCGCCCTGGGTGTACTCGTTGCGCTTCTCCTGGAACACCACGAAGTCGATGGCGCCGGAGATCAGCATGTGGGTGGCGTCGACCGGCAGCCGTTCGGCGGACTGGATCGCGTAGGTGGAGATCCGGTTGAACACCTCGAGGCTCGAGTTCGAGTGGATCGTCGAGAGCGAGCCGTCGTTGCCCTGGGTCATCGCGTTCAGCATGGTGACGATCTCGTCGCCGAGCACCTCGCCGACGATGACCCGGCTCGGGTTCATGCGCAGGGACCGGCGGACGAGTTCGGCCATGGTGATCGCGCCCTGGCCCTCGCTGTTGGGGAGCCGTTCCTCGAACGCCACCACGTTCGGGTGCAGCTCGGGGAAGTGGTCGAGGCCGAGCTCGAGCGCCCGCTCCACCGTGATGAGCCGTTCCTCGGCCGGGATCTGGTTGGCCAGCGCGCGCAGCAGCGTGGTCTTGCCCGCGTTGGTGGCCCCGGCGATCATGATGTTCTTGCGGGCGGCCACCGCGGCGGCCAGGAACGAGCCCACGTCGGGGCTGATGGTGCCGTTGCCCACCAGGTCGGCCAGGAAGACCTTGCCCATCCGGGCCCGCCGGATGGAAATGGCGGGCCGCAGCGTCACGTCCATCACCGCGGACAGCCGGGACCCGTCGGGCAGCCGCAGGTCGAGCTGCGGGTTGGCGGTGTCGAACGGGCGGCTGGACAGCCCCGAGTAGGCGGCCAGGACCTGGATCAGCTCGACCAGTTCCTCGTCGCTCTCGGCGACCGGCTCGCCGAGGACCTCGCTGCCGTCGGCGTAGCCGATGAAGACCCGGTCGTAGCCGTTGATGTCGATGTTCTCGATGTTCTGGTCTTCCAGCAGCGGCTGGAGCCGTCCGACGCCGAACAGCGCCGCGTGGATCGCCTCGGCGAGGTCCTCTTCCTCCTGGGCGTTCAGCGGCGGCCGCCCGACCAGGATCTCGCTCCTGGCGTGCTCCTCGAGCACCTGGGAGATGAGTGCCCGGGCGAACTGGCGTTCGTCCTCGCCGGTCATCGGGGGCATCCCGGCCGCCGCGTCCAGGCGGCGCTGCTCGGCTAGCCGGTCGCCGACGTCCCCGCGCAGGCGCTTGACGAGTCCGTGGTCCATCTCGCCTCACTCCCCGCCGGGCCTGGTCGAGCCGGCCGGGCCCAGCGGCCCCGGCCGCTGCCACGGGGGGGCGCCCCAGCCGGGGTCCGTGGCGTGCTCCCCGTCCTCGCTCCCGGGATCGGCCGGGGCCCCGGGACCGGCGGACGGCGTCAGCGGCGGCATCGGCGGCCGGGAGAAGCCGGCACCGCCCGGCCTGCCTCCGGCCGGGGCGGCGTGCCTGGCCGCGCGCGGCTGGGCGGGCCCGCCCTGGGTGGCTGTGTAGGCGGCGGAGCGCTCGGTGCCGCCTGCCTGGCTGACGCTTGCCTGGCTGACGCTTGCCTGGCTGACGCCTGCCTGGCTGACGCCTGCCTGGCTGACGCCTGCCTGGCTGGCCGCGCCCTCGGACTGGTCCGGGCTGCCGCCGGCCTGGGCATGGCCGGCCTGGGCATGGCCGGCCTGGGCCGGGCCGGCCTGGGCCGGGTCGGCCTGGGCCGGGTCGGCCTGGTGGCGGGACTGGGCTGGGTCGGCCTGGTGGCGGCCGCCCCGGCCGCCAAGGACGCGGCTGAACGTGGTGCGCGGCGCGTCGGCGGAGATCGTGGGCCCGGAGGCGACGGGGCCTGAGGTCGCGGGCCCCGATACGGGCGGCGCGGGGACGGGCGGCGCGGAGAGGGTGACCGCGGCCAGGTCCGGCGCCGCCGCGGGGACCGGCTGCGGACGGCCGAACTCCTGGCGGCCTGGCTCTGACCAGGCCGGCTCTTGGCGGCCTGTCTCTAGGCGACCTAGTTCTTGGCGGCCTTGCTCTGGCCAGGCCGGGTCCTGGCGGACTGGCTCTTGCCGACCTGGTTCTGGCCAGGCCGGCTCCTGGCGGCCACGCTCCTGGCCGATCTGCCACGGGCCGGCCGGACGGGGCGGCGGGGGCCCGCTGAGCTGGGATGTGTTCATCTGGGGGCCGCTGAGCGGCTGGCCGTTATAGGAGGCCGCCGCGGGCGGCGGGGCGGAGAACGCGGCCGCGGGCGAGGCGTCCGCGGCCGGGGCGGCGTGCCGCCGCCCGGCGGGTGGCGGCACTGGCGCGGCCGCGTAGGCGGCGGCCGACTGCGGGACGCCGAGGATCTGCTGGGCCGCGTGTCCGCCTGGTGCCTGCTGGGCGGCCTGAGCGCCTGGTGCCTGCTGGGCCGCGTGCGCGGCGGGGGGCGGCGGGCCCGCATAGGCTCCGGCCGGGTAGCCGGGGGACGCCTCGGCCTGGTCGCCGATCGGCGGCAGGCTGTGCACGAGCTGCGCGGCCACCTCACGGGCGGTCTTGATCAGCATGGTGCGGTCCAGGCTGCCGCCCCACTCACCGCTGAGCAGGTCGGCGCCCTTGGTGTCGTGGGCGATGCCGCCAAGGACGGTGGCCGGGGCGTTCGCCTGGCCGAGCACGTGCTGAACCTCACCGAGGGCGGCGCGGAACTTCTTGTACTCGGCGATGACCACGACGCCTACCCCGAAGCCCCGCCTGCCCCGGGTCTGGGCCGCCGCCGCGAACGCGGCCGCCCGGTCGCGCAGCCTGATCACGTCGGCTACCTGCACCTTGCTCACCAGCACGACCGTGGTCGCCTCGACGAGCAGGTCGTAGAGGGGGCCGTCCGCGCCGAGCCGCCCGCAGTCGGCGATCACGTCCGCCTGCGGCAGCGCGGCGAGCGCCTTGCCGATCGGGCCCCAGAGCAGGCTCAGGCCGGCGCCTTGCTCGGCGTTGGTCACGCCGGCCAGCACGTCGAGCCCGCCGTGCAGCTTCTGCACGTGCTCCCAGACCTGCTGCGGCTGCATGCCGCGCCGGGCGACGACGGCCAGGCTGAGCACTCCCCGCCGGGGGTCGAGGTGCCCGCCGCCGGCCGCGGGGAACCGGTAGACGATATCCCCGCCGGCCTGGTCGCACTCGGCGAGCAGGACCGGCCGAGGCCACACAGCGGCGAGCGCCAGTGCCGCCGTCGTGACACCTGGCGCTCCCTTGTCGGACGCGATAGCGATCAGCGCCATGCTCACCCTGACCCGGGGGTCAGCGCGATAGCCACGTCCTGGGCCGAGGCGTAGCAGGCCAGGACGCCCGCATCGGTCTCGGGGACGGCGAGCGTGATCGCGGCGGTACTCCCGTTCGTCGCGGTACTTCCGGACACGCTGACGATCGTGCCGGTGGTGATCGGCTCGCCCGGGGTGGCGGCAGCGCCGGTGCCGGCGCCACCAGTGCCGTTGGCCCCGCCGCCGCAGCCGCTGCCGGTGCCGACGGGGAAGGCCCGCACCGTCTGGCCGATCAGCAGGTTCGTAGGGGCCTGGCCGGGCTTGAGGGACAGCCCGACCTCCACCTTGCCCGCGGTCAGGTTGCTGGTGGACGCGGTCATATTCGACGTGAGCAAGGTCCCGGCCGGGATCTGGACCCTCGCGAAGACGCCGGTCACCCGGCTCGCGTACTGCCAGGCCACGTAGTGCACGTCGGTGTCGGCGTTGATCTGGACTTCCTTGATCGCCGACGCCGGGATCTGCTGGCCCTGGCCCACGTCCTGGGTGATCTCCACGGCGCCCACCCGGTGCCCCGCGTTGAGGACCAGGTATCCGGCGGAGGCAGCACCCAGGGCCACCAGGAGGATAGCCACCGCGGCTAGGGCCGGCTTGCGCTCGCGCGGCGCGCTCGGCATCCGGCGCCCGCCGGGAGCGGTCGGTTCCGCCCACGAAGCCTGCTGATCGGCCACCGCCCCGCGCGGTAGCGTGCCCCTGTCGCTCACCATGAAATCGCGGTCTCCCGTGCTGCGCGCACCCGTGTCACCTCGGTGAACGAGCCCGCTATGTCGCTGCTATGTCGCCCCCAACCGTCCGGCCGAACATATCGTGACAACACCGCGCCTGACCCCACATATTAAAAAACCGTAATCACTGATGACCTGTACTAACACGTGCGACAACAGGGAGTAACAGGCAAATCAGACGAACCGCCCATCACACAGAGCAACGGACACACACAGTCCGCAGCAAGATCACCCGTGTCCATAGTCCCAGACGGCCCATATCTCCGGAGGCGGATGGTGAAATTGGATAACATAGCGGCACTTGCGGCGGAACGTGCCGGGGGATGCCGCGACCGCGCCCTCGTCGGCGCGGTCCCTCACCCGGCTTCAGCGGCACCTTCGCCTGCGGCTAAGGATCTTCAAACAGCGGAGGTGCGGGATGTGCCCCGGTCGCGGCATCAGGGTCACGCGGGTGCGGCGCTCTGGCGTGAGGGCGGGACGCCCGGGCGGCAGGTGACGCCCGGGACCCGGGGTACCGCGGCTAGGGCCGCTCCCCGGCGGGACGTAGCGACATGAATGCCACATTCTTGTTGCTATCACGACATGAATGTGGCATTCATGTCGTTGCCGGGGACTAGGTCAGGTGACCGGCCGGGTTGCTGGGACCGGTGCGGCAGCTGGGACTCAGAAAGCCGCCCGCCGACGTGCCTCCCGCGAGCCGAAGGGCGCGTCGGTGTCTGGACTGAGGAGCGACGACTGAGGAACGAGGGAGGAACGACGAGGGAAGACACCGACTGCGGGCGTCCGGAGGCGAGCGGGACAACAGAGCCTCCCGCGAGCCGAAGGGCGCAATCCCGTCTGGACTGAGGAGTGAGGAGCGTAGCGACGAACGACGAGGGAAGACGGGATCTGCGGGCGCCCGGTGGCGAGTGGGATAGCAGGAGGGCCGGATGCGGATCGCGCTGACCGCTCTGACCCCGCGGGGGCCCGCGGACGTGATCGTCAGCGGCGACGACGGTGCGACCGCCGGGCAGGTGGCCGAGGCGCTCGCCGACGCGTTCGTGCCTAAGGAGCATCTGGCCTCGGTCATCATGCACCCGCGGGCCGCGGCGGCAGGCGCCAGGCTGGCCCCGCGCGGGCCCGTGCTGTGGGCCGACGGACAGCAGGTCGCCCCGGACACCCCGGCCGCCCGCGCGCTGCGGGACGGGGCCGTGGTCACCACCCTGGAAGGCGCCTCGGCCGCGACCTCGCTGGCCGAGCCCGGCGGCGTGGCCGAGTTGCGGGTCATCGGCGGCCCCGACGCCGGCACGGTGCACCGGCTCGGGCCCGGGGTCACCACGATCGGCTCCGGGCCCGGCTGCCAGGTGCGGCTGGCGTCGCCCGGGGTGCCCGCGCACGCGGCCACGGTCACCGTGGCGTGGGGCCTGAACGTGCCGTCGCTTGACCCGGCCGGGCCGGGGCTGACGCTGGACGGAAAGCAGGTCAGCGAGGCGTGCGCCTGGCCGTTCGGCGGCGTGCTGCGCATCTCCACCGCGGTGCTCCAGCTGATGCGGCCCGAAGCCCCTGACGCCCACCTCTCGCCGGCCGGCAGCGGCCTGGCCTACCACCGGCCGCCGAGGTTCCGGCCGGACATGCAGCCGGTGAAGATCCAGATCCCGGCCGAGCCGAAGAAGGGGCACGGCAACGGCGCCACCATGCTGCTGGCCGCCCTCATCCCGATGGCCATGGGCGGCGTCATGGTGTACATCTCCAAGCAGTGGCTGTACGCGCTGTTCATGCTGATGGCGCCGCTCATGGTGGCGGGCAACTGGCTGACTGCCGCCAAGCAGCGCGGCGGGTCGCACCGGCGCAAGATGCACGCGTACACCGCCCAGCTGGCCGAGGCGGAGACCAAGCTGGAGCAGGCCAGGGCGGCCGACGAGAAGAAGCGCCGTGAGGACGCCATGGACCCGGCGCAGGTCCTGCTCACCGCCACCGGGCCCCGGCGGCGGCTGTGGGAGCGCCGCGCCGACGATCCCGACACGCTGCGGATACGGGTCGGCATGTTCGACGGGCCGGCCATGATCCAGCTGGTTCCCGGGGCCAAGGACGCCAAGCCGCCCGCCGTGCCGACCTCGTTCTGCGTGCCGGTGTCGATGTCGCTCGCCAAGCTCGGCGTGGTCGGGCTGGCCGGTCCGGTGGACGCGTCGCGGGCGCTGGCCCGCTGGATGGTCGCCCAGGCCGCGGTCCTGCACAGCCCGCGCGACCTGTCCATCGTGGTGCTGGCCGCCGATCCCGCGGTGGGCTTGCACTGGAACTGGGTGCGCTGGCTGCCGCACTGCGCGCCGCGCGGCGGCGAGGACTGCGTCGCGCTCGTCGGCGCCGACATGGACTCGGCCGCGAAGCGGGTGACGGAACTGGTCGCCGAGGTCTCCGCGCGGCTGGCGAAGGTCCCCCCGGGGCAGGACGGAGGCGGCGGCTTCGGCGGCGCCGGCGCCGGGGCCTCGGCCGAGCCGGTGGCGAGCAGCGACCTGGGACCGAAGATCATGGTCGTGCTCGACGGCGCGCGGCAGCTGCGGCGGATCCAGGGCATGCCGCAGCTGCTCGCCAACGCCAGGAGGACCGGCGTCTACGCGGTCTGCATCGACGAGTCGGCGCGCGTGCTACCGGAGGAATGCGCCGCGGTGCTGTCCTGGGACATCCCCGGCCAGGGGAACGGCAACCACCATGGCGTGCGGGTCGGGCCCGGCGGGTGGACGGTGGCGTCGCACGGCGCCGCGCCGTCGCCGGTGCGACCGTTCCTGATCCGGGGGCACGGCGGCCCGTTCGGCCAGGGCGGTCCGGCCATGCTCGCCGACCAGGTCTCGGTGGGCTGGGCCGACCGGGTGGCCCGGGCCCTCGCACCGGTCCGCGACGTCAGCCGGGACGACTCCGACTCCGCGATCCCGGATTCGGCCCGCCTGCTCGACCTGATTCACATGCCGGACCCGTCCCCCGAGCTGGTGCTGATGGCCTGGCGCAAGCGCGGCCGGACGACCAAGATCCCGATCGGCGTCAGCGCCGACGGCCCGTTCATCCTGGACCTATCGGCGGACGGACCGCACGGCCTGGTGGCGGGCACCACCGGCGCCGGCAAGTCCGAGCTGCTGCAGACGATCATCGCGGTACTGTGCGTGGCCAACCGGCCGGACGCGATGACGTTCGTGCTCATCGACTACAAGGGCGGGAGCGCGTTCAAGGACTGCGCCCGCCTGCCGCATACCGTCGGCATGGTCAGCGACCTCGACGGCCACCTGACCGTGCGGGCCCTCGACTCGCTCGGCGCCGAGCTCAAGCGGCGCGAGGAGATGCTGCTGCACTCCGGGGCCAAGGACATCGAGGACTACTGGGACACCAAGCGGCTGCGGCCCGAGATGAACCTGGAGCCGATGCCGCGGCTGGTGCTGATCATCGACGAGTTCGCGGCCATGGTCGCGGAGCTGCCCGACTTCGTCGACGGGCTGATCGACATCGCCCGCCGCGGGCGCTCGCTCGGCGTGCACCTGATCCTGGCCACGCAGCGCCCGGCCGGCGTGGTCAGCGCGGATATCAGGGCCAACACCAACCTGCGGATCGCGCTGCGGGTCACCAGCACCGATGAGTCGGCCGACGTCATCGACGCGCCCGACTCCGCGCGCATCGCCAAGTCCACGCCCGGCCGCTGCTACGTGCGATCGGGCGCGTCGAACCTGGTCGCGGTGCAGTCGGCCCGCATCGGCGGGCGCCGTCCCGGCAGCGGCCCGGTCACGGCCAGCGCCCAGGTCGTGCCGGTCCCCTGGCGCAGCCTCGGCCGGGCGTTGCCCGCCCCGAAGGCGACCGGCTCCGACACCGAGACGATGGAGACCGACCTGTCGGTGCTCGTCGACGCGATCGCCGCCGCCAATGTCAAGGCCGGCCTGGGCCAGCAGCGCCGGCCGTGGCTGGAGCCGCTGCCTGAGCTGGTCACGCTGGGCGAGCTGCCCGCCGTGGCGCCGGCGGTGCCCGCCTCCGGGCACGCCGACATCCCGCCGATCCCCTACGGGCTCACCGACCTGCCGCACCGGCAGGCCCGGGCGCCGCTCGCCCTGGACTTCCCATCCGCCGGGCACACGGTGGTGGCCGGCGCGGCGCGTACCGGCCGGTCCAGCCTGCTGCGCACGCTGGCCGGCGCGGTGGCCGCCCGCGTCTCGCCCGCCGACGTGCACATCTACGGGATCGACGGCGCGGCCGGCGCGCTGCTGCCGGTCAGCGAGCTCCCGCACTGCGGCGCCGTGGTAGCGCGGGAGCAGGTCGACCGGGTGGAGCGGCTGCTCAGCAAGCTGCGCAACGAGATCGCGCGGCGGCAGCAACTGCTCGCCGCGCAGGGGTTCGCCGGGCTCGCTGAGCAGCGGGCCGCGACCTCGGGCGAGGCGAGGCTGCCCTGGATGCTCCTGCTGCTCGACTGGTGGGAGGGGTATTACGCCGCCTTCGGCGAGTACGACATGGGCCGGCTGGTCGACACCTTGCTCCAGGTGCTCCGCGAGGGCAGCGCGGTCGGGTTGCGCGCCGTCGTGACCACCGACAGGTCGGCGATGCTCGGGCAGATCGGGACCGTGTTCGGCCACCGGATGATCTTCCGGCTGACCGACCGCAGCGACAGCTCGTTCGCCGAGATCAAGGAGCGCGCGCTGCCCGCGCACCAGCCCGACGGGCGGCTCATGTTCGCGGCCAAGCCGAACCCGCTGGAGGCCCAGGTCGCGCTGCTCGACCCCGATCCGACCGGGCTCGCGCAGGTGGGCGCGCTGCGGCAGATCGCCGCCCAGGCGCGAGAACGGTATGGACGGCTGCCGCGGGAGCACCGCCCGCTGCGGGTCGACGCGCTCCCGGCGCGGATCACCGTGGCCGAGACCTACCGGCTCGACCCGGACTTCGTCCCGCCGTCGCGGCTGTGGGCGATGGCCGGGGCCGGCGGGGACGAACTGTCGCCGCAAGGCCTCGACGTGGCCGAGGAAGGGCCCGGCATCGTGGTGGCCGGGCCGCCGCGGAGCGGGCGGTCAACCACGCTCGTCACGATGGCACGGTCGCTGCTCGCCCAGCAGACACCGGTCCTGGTGATCGCGCCGCGGCGTTCCCCGCTGCGCTCCCTGGAGGGCACGCCCGGAGTGCTCGCCGTGCTCGGGGCCGAGATCGACGTCGACTACCTGCGGGCGACGCTCAACCCGCTGGACCGGTACGTGGTCCTCGTCGACGACGCCGAGATGCTGTACAACGCGCCCAACTCCGAGATCCTCGAGCGGATCATCGTCGCCGGCCGCGACGCCGACCACGGCCTGGTCCTGGCGGGCAACACCCGGGACCTGAGCAGCTGCTACTCGGGCTTCATCGCCACCGCCCGCAAATCCAGGTGCGGCGTCCTGGTGGCGGTGGACACCCCGGACGACGGCGACTTGTTCGGCGTCAGGCTGCCGCGCAACGCCGGGCCAGGCCCGCTCGGCCGCGGCCTGCTGTTCCGCCCGGGCCGCGCCGAGCCGATCCAGCTCGCCGTCGACGACGCCGCCAGCTGAGAGGTGTCACCCGGCCTTTGTCGGCAGTTTAC
>Ga0335083_10001084_pt1 | contig 38235 bp, 44 predicted proteins | sample Lox_Sample_42_FD_206716 | JGI IMG/M metagenome (GOLD analysis project Ga0335083, IMG submission 206716) | Soil microbial communities from Loxahatchee National Wildlife Refuge, Florida, United States - Lox_Sample_4.2 | ecosystem: Environmental > Terrestrial > Soil > Wetlands | place: USA...
CATGCAGTCGGCGCTCGTCGAAGGGGATCCGGACCGGTTCTACGTCCCGGCCTACGTCGGGCATCGCGGTTGGATCGGGGTCCGGCTCGACCGCGGCTTCGACCGCGACGAGATCGCCGGGATCCTCGAGGACGCCTATGCGGAAGTGGCGCCGCCGAAGCTCGTCGAGGCGGCACGACGCAGCTCGAGTTGAGAAAAGCCGGAGGTCGGACTCGAACCGACGGCCCACGCCTTACAAGGGCGTTGCTCTACCAGCTGAGCTACTCCGGCGCGGCGACCAGCGTAGCGCTCTCTACAGCAGAACCTCGCGACCTTTCTGGTGAGAGAGGATCTTGCGCTTGACCCGCTGCAGCGCGTTGTCGATCGTCTTCGTATCACAGCCGAGCTCTTCGGCCATGTCCTCGTACGATGAGCCCTCGAGGTAGAGCCGCAGCGCATCGGACTCGAGCGGCGAGAGACCCGTGCCGAGGTTGAAGACGAGGCTTTGCAGCTCCTCGGTCGAGATCACGACGAGCGGCGGTTCGTGCACCGCGGGGCCCGGCAGCGCGTCGCCGAGCGTGCACTCCCCCTCGCCGTCCTGACCTGCGGGGGTGTGGCTGAACGAGATGTAGGTGTTGAGCGGCGCGTGCTTGAACCGGGTCGCGGTCTTGATCGCCGTGATGATCTGACGGGTGACGCAGAGCTCGGCAAAGCTGCGGAAGGACGTCTCCTTGTCGGCCCGGAAGTCCCGGACCGCCTTGTAGAGACCGATCAACCCCTCCTGGAGAAGGTCATCGTTGTCGCCGCCGGCGAGGAAGTACGAGCTCGCCTTGAGGCGCACGAACCCCGTATAGCGACGAATGAGTGCGTCCATCGCAACGCTGTCGCCGTTCCGGGCCTTGATGACGAGCTGTAGATCCTCCAGCTCTCGTTGAGCTTTTTGCGGCGAGCGGGCTGCTGCAGTGCGAGCGGCCATGGCGCCTCCCGGCGTCGTCGAGGGCAGACTCTCACCCTGTGGTCGAGGCGAAGATAGCAAGGGGTCCAAGGTTTTACAAGTCAAATTGCTATGGACCCAACTTGTCCTGGACCCAAGAGGCTAGCGAGATCTAGCGTTCGCCGCGACGTAACCGCTCGAGCTGGGCGAGCGTGTCGGGGTCGAGGCGGTCGCGGAGGTCGCCTCGGATCGACGGCGGCTGGCTCGGCCGCGCGAGCTCGGCGAGGAAGGTCTGCGACGCGAGCTTCCTCACCTCGATGCCGGCCGTGCCGCGCACCGCAGTGTCGGAGGAGACGATCGCGACCTGTTCCCTGTTCCGGTGCTCGGCGGCGAGCCGTTCGAGAAGGGCGTCGGCGTCCTTCGCCCAGCGCACCTCGAGCGGGCCGTGCCGCTCGTTCGTGCCTTGGCCGTCGAAGACGAGCACGCCGCGTGCGCCCTGCGCCGCCACCCAGCTCGCGAGCAGGTCGCGCAGCTCCTCCGGCGATGCGAAGCCGCCGGCGTGCAGGAGGTTGAAGCCGTCGAAGAGATAGAGGCTCGGCTCAGCCACCGCGCTGTCTCCGGGCCTCGTAGAGGAGCAACGCCGCCGCGACGCTGACGTTGAGCGAGCCCACCCGCCCGAGTTGCGGGATCGAGACCTCGAGGTCGCACGTGCGGCGGACGAGCGGGCGGAGGCCCTTGCCCTCCGCCCCGAGGACGAAGGCAATGCCGCCCGACAGATCGGCCTTCCACATCGGCGTTCCCGAGCCGCCCGTAGCGCCCGCGATCCAGAGGTCACCGCTCTTGATGTCGGCGAGGTACCGGGCGAGATTGGGCACGACGGCGACCGGAAGGTGCTCGACAGCTCCCGCCGAGGAACGGCAGACCGCGGCCGTGACCCGCGCCGAGCCGTGCGCGGGAATGACGACTCCGCTCGCGCCCGCCCCCTCGGCGCTTCGGATCACGGCGCCGAGGTTCCGCGGGTCGGTGACCTGGTCGAGGCACGCAAGGAGCGGGGACTCGCCCGAGGCGAGCTCCAACGCGTCCGCGTAGCGATACGGCTCGCACCACGCCACCACGCCCTGGTGGTCGCGGGTTGCTGCCGCCTCCGACAGGTCCCGCTCGAGCTTCGTCTGCACCCGCGGCCGCTCGACCTCTCCCAGCCACGCTTCGCTCCGCGCGGCGCGCTCGCTCGCCCACAGCTCGAGCACCTCCCGTGGCCCGCGCAGCGCCTCGCGAACCGGGCGGCGCCCAAAGACGAGCTCCCGCGTCACGAACGGCGAACGAGCCGATAGCCGGGAGGCTCGGCGACGTCGCGGACCTCCCAGCCGGCGGCGGCGATTTCGTCGCGCAGCTGATCCGCGCCCGGGAAGTCCTTCGAGTCCCGCGCCGCGCGCCGCCGGTCCGCGAGCTCGGCGATCTCCGCCGGCGCCTCCTCGACGTCCGCAATCGACGCGAGACCGAAGACGTCGAACGCCCGCCGCAGCAGCTCGTGGTCGTGCCAGCCGTGCATCACCGCGAGGGCCTCCGGCGTGTTGAAGTCGTCATCGAGCGCGGTCTCGAGCTCCGTCCAGTCGCCGACCGGCTCGCTCTGCGAGCGGAACACATTCCGGAACGTCTCCAGCTGTGCGGCCGCCTGCTCGAGCGTGCCCTGGTTGAAGTCGAGCGGCTTCCGCCACTGACCCGAGAGCAGCAGCATGAGCGCGACCTCGCGACCCCACTCGTCGACGACCCCGCGGATCGTCATGTCGTTGCCGAGCGACTTGGACATCTTCTCGCCGCCGCGCGTCAGGAGCCCGTTGTGCATCCAGATCCGTGCGAAGTCGTGGCCCAGCGCAAGCGACTGTGCGAGCTCGTTCTCGTGATGAGGGAAGACGAGGTCGAGCCCACCGCCGTGGATCTCGAACACCGGGCCGAACGCGTCCTCGGCCATCACGGAGCACTCGATGTGCCAGCCCGGCCGGCCCCGTCCCCACGGCGAGTCCCACGACGTGTCCTCGCCGGGCTTGGTGGCCTTCCAGAGCGCGAAGTCCTGCGGCGCGCGCTTGAGTGGAGTCTCCTCCTCCGGCTCCATGTTCTCGATCTTCTGCCGTGAGAGGCGCCCGTAACCGGGGTCGGTCGCGACGCTGAAATAGACGTCGCCGTTCGCTTCGTACGCGTGACCGCCGGCTACGAGCTTCTCGATGAAGCTGACGATCGACGCGATGGACTCCGTCGCCTTCGGCAGCACGTCGGGCATCCCGAGCCCGAGGTCGCGCGTGTCCTCGAGATACCACTGGGTCGCGCGCGCGGCGAGCTCGGCGCTCGCGCCCGGTGCCGCGTCGTAGATCTTGTCGTTGACGTCCGTGATGTTGTGGACGAACGTCGTGTCGTAGCCTCGGTGACGGAGCCAGGCGCGCAGCCACATCCCAAGCGCGAACGGACGCGCGTTGCCGATGTGCGCCCGCTGGTAGACGGTCGGGCCGCAGAAGTACATGCGGATCGGCCCCGGCGGGGGCGGTAGCTCCTCGAGGCGCCGCGACAGCGTGCTGTAGAGCTTCATCCCTGCAGCCTAGAGAGCAGCTCGTCGCGGGGCAGCGCTGCGATGACGGCGGCGAGCTCGGGCCCTCGGTCGCGCCCGGTGAGCGCCAGGCGAACTGCCTTGAGGTCGCCGCCGACCGCCTTCAGCTCGCGCACGATCGCCTTCGGCTCCAGACCCGCCTCGACGAGCTCGCGGGCGCGCGCGAACGTCTCGGGCGAGTCGACCTCGGCGTTTGCCGGCTCCAGCACGAGCGCCGCGTATTCGCGAGCCTCGGCGAGATCGCGCGCACCGCGCAGCACCGGCACCACAGCCACGGGAACCTCGACGCGCGCCGCGAGCTCCTCGTCGCTCAGCGCCGCAAGGGCCTCGGTGGAGAGCCGCCGCAACCGTGCGGGGTCGAGATGGACATCGTGACGCGGCAGCCCGAGCTCCGCGAGGTACGCCCGAACGGCCTCGGCCGGAATGCCGTCCTCCCGGAGAGAAGCGACGGTCGCGCCCGGCGCCCGCTTCGCGAGCTTGCGGCCGTCCGGGCCGAGGATCAGGCCGTGGTGGACGAATTCCGGCGGCGTCTCGCCGAGCGCCTCGAAGAGACGCCGGTGCAGCGCCTCGTTCGGACGATGGTCGTTGCCGCGCACGACGTGCGTGATGCCGAAATCGACGTCGTCGACGACGGACGCGAGGTGGTACGTCGGCGAGCCGTCCTCGCGCAGCAGCGTGAGACCGTCGAACCGCTCACCCAGCGGCGCGCCGACCTCGCGGTGCCGCTCGGCACGTTCGCTCTGGCGCACGGGCCCGTCGTCCCACTCGATCCCGAGCCACTCGAGATCCCGCAGGATCGCCTCCTCCCCGCCGGGGACGTTGCGCGCGGAATCGGTGTCGTCGATCCGCAGCAGCATCCAGTCGCCCAGCCGCCGGTTCGCGACCGCGCTCAGCGCGTTGCCGAGGTGGAGCGAGCCCGTGGGGCTCGGCGCGAAACGGACTCTGATCGGCATCCGGCGAGTGTAAGCTGCGCCCCGCGATGGAGTCCTGGCGCGCAACGGTTCTCTGCCAAAACGGCTAGTCCGCCGCTTCCCACCACAGCGTCTTGGGGAAGCGGCGGGACGCGACGCGATCCCGCCCCGAAAACGGAGGTGTACGTCGCGATGCCGATGCCACATCGCACCCAGCAGCAACTGATCAAGCGCCGCCTCGTGGGCAAGGACGGCGCCGAGCGGATCCGCGAGCTGCGCGCGATCCTCGCCGAGCTGCCCGGTTACCGCAACGGGCCGTACGCCGACCTGCGGAAGTGGGTCGAGGGCGAGCTGGCGGCGACACGGACGCGCAAGCGGGTGGTGAATCGCGACTCGATCGGGGTGCGTCGTGAGGGTGCCGCGCAGATCGCGCTCGTCGGGCCGCCGAACGCCGGCAAGTCGTCACTCCTGCAGGCGCTCTCGGCGATCCAGATCCGCACCGGCGACTATGCGTTCACGACGACGCGGCCCGTCGCTGCGACCACCCGCCTCGGCGGCGTGCTCGTTCAGCTCGTCGAGATCCCCGGTTTGATCGAGGGAGCTGCCGACGATCGCGGCGGCGGTCGCGCACTCCTGGGCGTCGTCCGCAACGCAGACGCCGTCCTCTGGTGCCACGCGTGCGACCGCCCTGTGGCGGAGCTCGAGGCCATCCGGGCCGAGGTCGCCGCGGCCGGAATCGACCTTCCAGGTCTCCTGGTGGCGACGAAGTGCGACGAGGCGCCTGCCCCGGAGCATTCGTCGCTGCCCGTCGTGCCCGTGTCCGTGCTCGACGACGCGAGCCTCGAACGGCTACGCGAGGAGATCTGGGCGCTGACCGGCCTTGTCCGCGTCTACCTCCGCGACGGCGGCGACCCGGTCGCGCTGCGGCCGCCGGTCACGGTCGTCGACGTCGCCGACACGATCCATCACGAGCTTCGCGAGCGCTGCACCGGCGCGCGAGTCTGGGGCCGATCGACCCGATTCCCCGGCCAGCACGTCGGCAGGGAGTTCGAGCTGGGCGACGGCGACACCGTGGAAGTGCTCGCGCGCTGACAGGCTTGTCTTCGCGAGCTACGACCCGGCTCACAGCTTCCAGACGATGCCGTAGGCGCTAACTACGCGGCCGCACGGGACTGAAGGCGTAGAGCTTGGCCCAGCCGACGACGTAGAGCCGTTGCCCGTCGGTGACGACCGGCGTGAACGCACCGTCCGGGTACGACCAGACCTCCTTCCCCGTGAGGGCGTCGAGCCCGTACGTGCGCCGTTTGAGGGTGGCGAAGTAGACGATGCCGTCGACGACGGTGGCCGAGCCCGAGATCGGGCCGTTCGCGGGGAACTTCCAGAGCACGGCTCCGGTCGCCGCGTCGAAGGCGTAGAAGGTGTGGTCGTACGAGCCGACGAAGATCCGGTGCCGCCACACGGCCGGCGAGCCGTAGACGTAGCCTCCCGTGCGGTACGACCAGCGCAGCTTTCCACTCTGCTCGCCGAAGGAGTAGACGTGCCCGTCGGTGGAGCCGAGATAGACGCGGGAGTAGGCCACGGACGGGGTCGAGTAGAACTGCCCGTGATTGCCGATCCAGTCGCGGTTCGACTGCGCGCGCCAGATCAGCTTGCCGCTGATCGCGTTCAGCGCATAGAGGCGGCCGTCGTACGCACCGAAGAAGATCCGGCCCCGGTCGTACGCGATCGCTCCTTTCACGGCTCCGCCGGCCTGGTACGTCCAGATCGTCTTGCCGTCGACGGCGCGGAGACAGTAGACGCGGCCCGCATAGTCGGCGACGTAGAGCCGGTTGCCGATGATGAGTGGTGAGGTCTCGGTCGCGCCGATGTTCTTTCGCCAGCGGACGCTGTGCGACGGGCCCGCTGCGACGGCGAGGATCTCGCCGTCTCCGTTCTGCGCCGAGCCCCTACCGCACGGCTCCCTGTTGAGGAACGTCTCGAAGACCGAGCCGCGACCGAGGCGGTTGACCGCAGGCGAGGCCGCCTCGCAGCGGCCGACGTGGACGGTCCAGAGCCGACGCCCGTTTCTGGACGAGACGGCGATCAAGTTTCCGTTGAGGCTCGCGTAGTAGAGGTAGTGAAAGGCGATCGCGGGCGGGAACTCGACGAGCGACGTACCGCCGGTGACCCAGTCGCGGCGGAACGGCGGCCGAACCTTCCCCACGCCGACGTGGAGATGCTGCGGCACGCCGCCGAACACGGGTGAGACGAGAGAGCTCTTGCTCGGTTGCGGTGGGGCAACCGTCGCAGCCGGAGCGAACTCGGTCGTCGTCCCTCGGACGCTGCCGCCGAAGCGGTGCGTGGATTCGTAGTAGGCCGCCCCGATGCCGGCGAGCAGGATCAGGACGCCGGCAACGACGAGAAGGCGACGCATCCGCCGGATGATGCCTGCGCCGGTCGACAGCCCCGCGCGCTAGGTTCGCGCGGCCGCGACGGGCGGTGCTTGGATCGCGAGCGCGCGATCCAAGCCGGTGACCTCGAAGATCCCGCGCAGCGAATCCGGACAGATGACCGTGATCTCTCCCCCGCGTTCGCGGAGGCGCTTCGCGCCGCCGAGCACGATCCCGAGAATGGTCGAGTCGATGAGCGTCGCCGCGCTGAGATCGACGATCACCTCGTCGGCGCCGTGCTCTAGGCAGGTGTGCAAGTCGTGCCTGAACTCCGGGGAGCTGTACATGTCGGACTCCCCGGCCAGCGCGATCCGGTAGCTCGTCGAGCCGACCTGCCTCGTCCTCACGCTGGAGTCCATCAGCCGCGTCCGAGCCACGACTCGACGTCGTCCAGGCTCATGTCGTTGCGATCGTTGATCGGCTTGTGCGCCGAGTCGATCAGGGCGTAGCCGTACGCCGAGTGGCGCAGGCGGAGCCCCTGCGCGCCGGCTCGCCGCTGCAGGCTCCTCCCGCGCAGCTTCTCAGCCTTGGCCTCATTGGCGCCTGGCCAGCGTTCGTCGCCCGAGGCAGCGCCGGGAGGCGCGGACACTCCTCGCCGATAGCGGGGTATCCCGCCCTCGTTGTGCTGCTCGGGACTCACTGGATCCATTCCCGCACAGCGGTCTCTGACTGCCCTTCGGCCCCTGTCTCGCTGCCGCTGCTGCCCACCGGTTGCCCATCGCCCGCCGCGCGTTGAGCAGCTGCGTCGGCCTTCTTCGCTCGTTTGCGTTCGCGCCGCTCCCGCAGCGCAACCTCGCGTTCTCGCTTGGCGTGCGTCTGTCCCTTAGCAGCCATCCGCCCGCTCCTTTCTCTCGGTCGAGCGCCGGCTGCAGCGTCGATCGGCGCTGCAGCCGACACTCGGAACTAGGCGGACGCCGGCTCGACGTTCGTCGCCTGCGGTCCCTTCTCGCCCTGCGCGGGCTCGTACTGCACCTTCGCGTTCTCGGCGAGCGTCTTGTAGCCGTCGCCCAGAATCGCGCTGTGATGGACGAACAGATCGTCTCCGCCGTCGTCAGGAGTGATGAAGCCATACCCCTTGTCGGCGTTGAACCACTTCACAGTTCCGGTTGCCATCGATGAAACACCTCCTCTGCTAGTCGTGCACCACGGCTCGGTCGTCGACCAGTGGATCGACGACGAAGGTCAGGACTGGGCCAAGGCCGTAGTGCTCACCGCGGGCGCCATCGAGGGTCTGCTTCGTACTCACGGTCGTTCCTGACTCCGCTCCTGCAGGAGATGGCGCCCGGGAGGAGGAGGGAGCGGAAGAAACGACCTGGCGGGCGTAGTCGCAGAGCGATCTTAGCGATTTGCCGTGCGTGTGCCCCTCTTGTCCATGTGTACTCGATGCCTCAGAACCGGGGAGAGTTCCGCCGGGACGGATCGGCCCGGCCTGCGAAACTCCGGTCAGTGGGAGAGATCGACCCAGGAGGCACTCGCAAGGACGGCCTCGACGCGTTCCTCGACCAGAGGATCGCAGAGGGGTACCTGATCGAGACTCGCACCGGCACGCACGCGATCATTTCGCGGCGACCAAAGGGCCTGAAACGCCTCCTGAGTGGCTCCGATCCCGGACGTTACGTTGTCGAAGTCGACGAGGACGGAACCGCCACGATGCGTCCCGCAGAGCCGCGCCGCACCTGATACGGGAGTCTCACTGGCCAAGCGCGCCAAGAAGTAGCGAAGGCTCGCTCGGCACGTCTCAGGCGTTTGAACCGGGAAGAGACTCGTCTAGGCTCTCGGGCGTGGAGGAGCTTCTTTTGGCTTGGTTCAGCCAAAATGGGCGCGATCTCCCCTGGCGGGAGACGAGAGATCCGTACGCGATTCTCGTCAGCGAGGTCATGTCGCAGCAGACGCAGGTGGAGCGGGTCGTCCCGCGCTGGCGCCGCTGGCTCGAACGGTGGCCGGCAGTCGACGCACTTGCCGCGGCGCCTGTCGCTCACGTGATCGAGGAGTGGCAAGGGCTCGGCTACAACCGTCGGGCGCTCTCCCTCCACCGAGCCGCTCAGCACGTCTCGGCTCACGGCTGGCCCGAGGACCTGACCGAGCTGCCGGGCGTCGGCCGCTACACCGCGGACGCCGTAGCCTGCTTCGCCTTCGAGCGCCCCGTCCTGCCCGTCGATGTCAACGTGCGGCGCGTCTCCGAGCGCACCGGCCACTCCTTCTCCCCGGCCGCCGCACAGGCGCTCATGGATCTCGGCAAGGCGGTGTGTCTCGCGCGCATCCCACGCTGCGGCTCATGCCCCCTCGCCGCGCAGTGCCCGTCGCGCGGAAGCCGCTTCGTGCCGACCCGCCGGCAGGGCCCGTTCGAGGGCTCGTTCCGCCAGCGGCGGGCGACGGCTCTGCGCGCAGTCGTCGCCGGCACGAAGCCGCAGGACGCCGAGGCCGTCGCCTCGCTGGCGCGCGACGGGCTCGTGCGAGTGGACGGAGAGGCCGTGTTCCTCCCCGACTAGCGGGGTACCATCCGGCCGATGCTCGTCGCGGACATCGCCGCTCTCCTGATCCCCCTCTGGATCCTGCTCGGCCTGGTCGTGCTCCTCGGCATACTCGCGCTGCTCGGGCGCATTCAGGGAGGCCGCTACCTGAAGCCGCTGTTCGCGCTGATGGCAAAGGTGCCTTTCCTCAAGCGACAGCTCGAGAAGGCGTCGAAGGCAGCGATCGAACGGACGAACCCCGAGCTGGCGAGCGCCATGAGGAAGCTCGAGCCGCACGCAAAGCAACTCCACGATCCCCAGCAGGCGCAGAAGGCGATGTCGCGGCTCACCCGCGAGGAGCGCGCGGCGCTGCTGGAGATGCAGGAGCAGCAGGGCGGCCCCGAGCTCGAGACGATGAACCGCCAGATGCGGCGGCGGCTCGAGAAGCAGCAGAAGCGGCGCTAGCTACTCGAAGGCGTGCCGGACCCAGACGTTCGGCTCGACGTAGATGCCGCGGGCGTTCTTGAAGTGGACCGGGACGAGCGCGCCCGGCACGACGTAGTTCCCGTCCTCGGGGAACACCATCTCCGTCCACTCCTCCCACTCCGCGCGCGTGCCCGAGATCGTCATCGAGCGCGGCGCGACAGCCAGAAGCTCGCCGCCGAGCCGCTCGTGCGTGCGTAGCCAGGGGTCGAACGGGAGGCCGTCTCCGCGCCGCCACTCGGCGTAGCGGTCGAGCGCGACGAGCGGGTAGCGGTCCTTCCACGTGGGACGCACCGGCGCGACGAGTGCGTCGAGGCCGTGACCCGCGCCGATTGCCGCGAGCCGGCGAAGGATCGTCTCGGCGACGCCGAAGCCGCGATATTCCGGTGCCACGCCCGCCACGACCGCGCACAGGGTGGTGGGCGTCCCCTCCACCCCGTCCGTCAATGCCCAGTCGAGACCGCGGGGCGACGGCTTCCCGGTCCAGCCGACCGGCACGCTGCACGCGTAGCCGACGGTCGAGCGCCGCCCGGCGTCGCGGTCGACGACCCAGATCTGAAAGTCCGGGTACTCCTCGTAGAGACGCGGCCAGAAGGACTGGACGACGGAGTCGTGCCCCATGAACGCGGGCCAGACATCCGGCATCGTTCCCTGCAGCTTCGGGCGCTCCGCGTGGGTCACGAGAGCCAGCTTCATCGGACGAGAAGAGCGACGGCCTGAGCAGCGAGGCCCTCGCCGCGACCGGGAAACCCGAGCCCGTCCGTCGTCGTTGCACGAACCGCGACGAGCCCCGAGTCGACACCGAGCGCGGCTGCCAGCCGCCGCCGCATCTCGTCCCGGTGCGGCGCGAGGCGCGGCTCCTCGCCGACGAGGACGACATCGGCGTTCGCGAGCTGCCAACCGAGCGCCTGGACGCACTCCCAGGCCTGCGCGAGCAGCTCGATGGAGTCGGCGCCCGCGAACCTCGGATCGGTGGACGGGAAGAGCGCGCCGATGTCCTCGAGGCCGGCTGCTCCCAGCAGTGCGTCGGTGAGAGCGTGCGCAAGCACGTCGCCGTCGGAGTGGCCCGCTAGCCCCCGCGGATGGTCGATGCGCACGCCCCCGAGCACGAGCGGCACACCTTCCTCCAGGGCGTGCGCGTCGAAGCCCGTGCCGACGCGGTACTCAGGCATGCTCGAGCGCCTCCGGCAGCTTGGCGAGCGAATCGATCGTTCTTGTGCCCTCGGGGGTATGCACGTTCGCGTGCGCACCGCGGCGGATGCGAACGGCCTGGAGCCCGGCCGCGAGCGCAGGGAGGACGTCGTTGTCGACGCGGTCGCCGACGTAGAGGATCTCCTCGGCCGGCGCACCCGCCTCCTCGACGACGTGCGCGAAGAAGCCGGTGTCCGGCTTCTCGACGCCCCAGCGCTCGGACGAGCCGACGAAGTCGACGTAGGGGCGGAGGAAGTCCTCGTGGTGGGCGTACATGTTCCCGGCGGCGCCGACACGGAGGCCGCGCGCGCGTAACGCCGCCAGACACGGCAGCGCGTCGTGGTGGAGGTCGCGTGCCGAGAACACGAACTCGGTCGCGCCTTCGGCCTCCCACCGCTCGTACGTGGTCGCTTCGTCGACGAGGGTCTCGCCGACGTCGAAGACGACGACCGTCAGCGCCATCCCGCCACCGTCTGGAGATCGGCCTCGGAGGTCACCTTGAGCAGTCGCGGATCGCCGTCGACGACCTTCACGAGACCGCCGGCCGCCTCGACGAGCCCCGCGCAATCGGTCGCCTGGCCGCGGTTCGCCTGCGCTCGGCGCAGCGTGTCGGCGACGAACGCCTGCGGTGTCTGCACGGCCCAGAGCCCGTCACGCGACACCGTCTCCTGCACCCCGCCGTCAGAACCGATCCGCTTCAGGGTGTCGCCGACGGGAAGGCCCGGCACAGCCCCGTCCCAGCCTTCGGAGAGCGGTGCCAGCACCCGCTCGACCACGTCGTCCGAAACGAGCGGACGCGCCGCGTCGTGCACGAGGACGACGAGCGCGTCGCCCGGGACCTCGGCGAGACCCGCCCGCACCGAGTCGCTTCTCGTCTCCCCGCCTGCCACGCACGCATGCACCTTGCCGCAGCCCTCCTCCTCGGCCACCAGGATTGCAGGCTCCTCCCAACCGGGGGGCGCGACGAGCACGATCCCGTCCACCCACGGACAGGCCTCGAGGCGGCGCAGAGGTTCGGCGAGGAGCGGCTCGTCGCCGAGCTTCGCGAAGGCCTTGGGCCGGTCCAGCCCGAGCCGTTCCCCCCGCCCCGCAGCGACGAGGATGGCCCAGACGGACATGTCTCGGGTCTGCCCCTCGGACTAGGCCGTGGCGGCCGCTGCGGCCTTCTTCTTCGCAGCCGGCTTCTTCTTCGGCGGGCTGTCGGAGGCGAGAACCTCTTCGAGCCAGTCCGCGCAGGTCTCCTCGTCCATGTCCTTCGCGTACATCAGCTCGGAGGCGAGGATCTTCTTCGCCTTCACGAACATCTGCTTCTCGCCGGTCGAGAGGCCCTTCTCACGGTCGCGCAGCGCGAGGTTCCGCACGACCTCGGCGAGCTCGAGGATGTCGCCGGTCTTCATCTTGTCGCGGTTGTGCTTGAAACGCCGGTTCCAGTTCTTCGGCATCTCCGTCGAGACGCCCGTCAGCGCCTTGAGCACGACGCCGACCTCCTTCTCGCCGATCACGCGCCGTAGACCGACCTTCTCGGCGTTCTCGGACGGAACCTGCACCGTCATGTCGTTGTGCAGGATCTTGATCGTCAGGTACTCGCGCTGTTGTCCCAGGACTTCGCGCTTTTCCTTCTTGACGACCGTTCCCGCCCCGTGGTGGGGATAGACCACCTTGTCGCCGACGTCGTACAAGCCCGACCTCCCCTGGCTCAAAAAGCCGCTCTTCCGTCAAGAAAGCCGGCACGCCACAATGCGCCGGCCACAGGAGGCCAGTGTAGCAGAAACGGCCTGGCTAAGCCAAATTTCGGCGCAATTTGGCCACTAAAGCTGCAGATAGCGGTCGACGAGATTGTGCTCCTGCAGCCTGCGCAGGCCTTCACGGATCTCCCGGGCCCGCACCGCGCCCACTCCCTCCACCGACTCGAGCTCGCGCTGCGACGCCCTGACGACCGCGTCGAGGCTGCCGAGATTGGTGACGACACGGCGGGCGAGAGGCTCGGGCACGCGCGGAAGGTGGGAGAGCACCCGGTAGCCCCGCGGCACGACGGCCTGGTCGAGCGGGTTGACCCCGCGCTCGTAGCCGAGCACCTCCGCCAGCCGGCCGAACTCGAGGAGCTCCTGATAGCTGACGCCGCTCAGGTCCACCAGGGCGTCCGTCGCCTCCTCGCCTGCACCGAGCACGTGATAGTCGCGGACGATCGCGTCGCGCTCTCCCGGCACGTCCCCCACGAACTCCGCGAGCTGGAGCCGCAGCAGGCGCCCCTCGGTGCCGAGCTCGACGCAGTCGCGCGTGATGCGAGCTGCCATCCGCGTGATCATCTCGGCGCGCTGGAGGACGACGAGCACATCGTCGAGCACGACGGCGTTCTGGAACTCCAAGGCAGTGAGGCGCGTCAGCACCTGCTCGAGCCGTTGCCGGTACGTGTCGAGCGTCCCGAGTGCCTGGTTCGTCTTCGCGAGGACGTCGGCGACCGGATCGAGCTGGTATCGAGCCGGCCCGACGAAGATCGTGACCGTCTCCCGCTGCTGCGAGACCGAGACGACGAGCGCGCCGGTCTGCTTCGCCACGCGCTCTGCCGTGCGATGGCGCGTGCCGGTCTCGTTCGACGGGATAGTCGGGTCCGGCATGAGTTGCACGTTCGCCCACGCGAGGCGCTTGACCGCCTCGTCGACGATGATCGCGCCGTCCATCTTCGCGAGCTCGTAGAGCAGCTGCGGCCGGAACGGCGCATCGAGCCGGATGCCGCCGGAGTAGAGGAACGAGAGCTCGTTCGGGTCGCCCACGACGATGAGTGCGCCCTCATGGGAGCGGATCACGTCGTCGACGGCCTCGCGGAGCCCGGTACCGGGCGCGATCTTGGCGACGGCCGCGAGAAGCTCGGGATTCTTGCGCCGCGGGTCTTCCTCCGAGGGGATCCGCGTGAAGCCGAGATCGCCTAGGCGGTGATCGCTCTTCTGCTCAGTCGTTCCCTTCGGATCGATCGCCATCCAGCCCCGCTCGGATTGCCTGCCGCAGCGTCTCTGCGGCCTCTACCTCGATTTTGCCAGGCGGCGCCGCCGTACCTGCAGGAGCGACGACCACGGAGAGCCCGAGCTTCGCGCACTCCTCGAAGCGCCGCTCGGCCTGCGCGGCCGTGCGGAGCCGGCCGGTGAGCCCGATCTCGCCGAATGCGGCGAGGCCCGTCTTCACGGGGACGCGGCGTGCCGCGGAGGCGATGGCGAGGGCGACGGCGAGATCCGCGCCGGGCTCGTCGATGCGGACGCCGCCCGCGACGTTCACGAAGACGTCTGCCTGGCCGAGGGGAAGGCGCGCATGACGCGCGAGCACCGCGACGATCATCGCGAGACGTTTCGGGTCGATGCCGGTCGCGACCCGGCGGGGCATCGCGAGCTCGCTCTGCGCCACGAGCGCCTGGATCTCGAGCAGGATCGGCCGGGTTCCCTCGAGCGCGCAGGCCACGGCGGCCCCCGGCTCGCCCGGGACCGTGCGGCCGAAGACCTCCGATGGATCCGCGACGCCCGCCAGCCCGGCACCGGTCATCTCGAACACACCGAGCTCGTTCGTCGAGCCGAAGCGGTTCTTCACGGCTCGCAGCACGCGGTGCGCGTGGTAGCGGTCGCCCTCGAACTGCAGCACGCAATCGACCAGATGCTCGAGCACCCGCGGACCGGCGACCGTGCCGTCCTTCGTCACGTGCCCGACGAGAATCGTCGCGACGCCGAATTCCTTGGCGACGCGGAGCAACCGCGCCGCGGCTTCCCGCACCTGCGCAACGGAGCCAGGGGCCGAGCTGAGCTCCGTCGCATGCAAGGTCTGCACGGAGTCGATCACGCACACGGCCGGCCGCTCAGCGCGGAGCGTCTCGCAGACGGTCTCGAGCTCGGTCTCGGCGAGGATCTGGACACTCCCGGCGCCTCCGAGCCGCTCCGCCCGCAACTTGACCTGCGCGACCGACTCCTCGCCCGTGACGAGGAGAGCCGACCGCGTCTCGCCGATCGCGCGCAGCGCCATGAGCAGCAGCGTCGACTTGCCGACGCCGGGCTCGCCGCCGAGCAGCACGACCGACGCGGGGACGAGCCCGCCGCCGAGCACCCGGTCGAGCTCGGCGACTCCGGTGGAGATCCGCGCAGCCTCCTCGACCTCGACCTCGACGAGCCGCAGTGGAGCGCGGGCGACCGAGCGGCCGGTTCCGCCTGGGGCCGCGACAGACTCCTCGACGAGCGTCCCGAAGGCCGAGCAGCCGGGACACTTCCCGAACCAGCGCCCTGCGCTGTAGCCGCACTCGGTGCAACTGAACTGAACGGCCGCCGTCTTCGCCACGTCCCCACCCTACGACCCGCAGCGGACGCGAACGTCACGGAATCCAGGCAACTCTGTGCCGAATCAGCGACGGCGATTCCGCTCCCGCAAACGCCGCGAAGCGGCCTCAGCGAGCTCCCGGAAATGAAAGCGGCCCCTGCCGAGGGGGGCCGCTTTCGGTGTTGCTGAGGGAGGAACCCAGGAGCCCCCGCCGCATCGGGGCTCGCCGAGCTTGTCTCTATGCCGAGGATCTTCCCCCGGAGACCCCGCTTGACTCTTCCCCTTTCAGGTGGTTCATCGCCGCGCTTCACTGTCAAGCGCGTGTAAACCGGCCGCTCAAGCGGCTTTCCGCGGGAGGGTCGGGGGGCGGCTCGCGCCGCCTCCCAACGCCTATTCCTCTTCGCCTGCGGGCTCTTCGCCGTCGCTCGAGGCGGCCGGCTCGTCGGGCGGCACCGTCACCTTTTCAGGGGTGACCTCGCCCGGGATGAAGGTGATGTCGACCTCGTCGCCCGGCTCACCGTCGTCGTTGACGGTACGTCCGACGAGGATGGTCGAGCCCGGCTCGAGCTGCCGTCCGAGCACGAAGTCGGCGAGCGGATCCTCGATGTAGCGCTGGATCGCGCGGCGAAGCGGCCGGGCGCCCATCGCCGGGTCGTAGCCCTTGTCGACGAGCAACTCCTTTGCCTCGTCGGTGAGCTCGATCGCGACCTCGTGCGTCGCCATCTGCTCGCGCAGGCGTAGGAGCTGCAGATCGACGATCGTCGTGATCTCTTCCTTCGAGAGCTTGTGGAAGACGATGATCTCGTCGATCCGGTTGAGCAACTCGGGCCGGAAGACCTTCTTGAGCTCGCCCATCACGCGGCTCTTCATCTCGTCGTACGAGAGGCCGGACTCGTCGCCGACCGTGAAGCCGAAGCCCGTGTTCTTCGAGATCTGGGCCGCCCCGAGGTTCGAGGTCATGATCACGATCGTGTTCCGGAAGTCGACCCGGCGCCCCTGGGCGTCGGTCAGCTTCCCCTCCTCCAGGATCTGCAGGAGGATGTTGAACACGTCGGGATGCGCCTTCTCGATCTCGTCGAGGAGGAGCACCGAGTACGGCTTGCGCCGCACTGCCTCGGTCAGCTGGCCGCCCTCGTCGTAGCCGATGTAGCCCGGAGGCGAGCCGACGAGCCGGGACACGGAGTGCTTCTCCATGTACTCCGACATGTCGACCTGGATCATCGCGTCCTCGTCGCCGAACAGGAACTCGGCGAGCGTGCGAGCGAGCTCGGTCTTGCCGACGCCTGACGGGCCGAGGAAGATGAACGAGCCGGTCGGCCGCTTCGGGTCCTTGATGCCCGCGCGGGCGCGGCGGATCGACTTCGCGACCGCGACGATCGCCTCTTCCTGGCCGACGACGCGCTTGTGGAGCTCTTCCTCCATGCGCACGAGACGTGCGGACTCGGCCTCCGTCAGCTTGAAGACGGGGATGCCGGTCCACATCGAGACGATGTCGGCGATCTCTTCCTCGCCGACCTGCGGCTGCTCCTCGGTCGACTCGGAGCTGCGCCACTGCTCCTCGAGCTCCCGCTTCTTCTGCGTGAGCTTCCGCTCCTTGTCGCGGAGGGAGGCGGCCTTCTCGAACTCCTGGTTCTCGATCGAGGCTTCCTTCTCCTTGCGCACGCGCTCGATCTCGTCCTCGAGCTCGCGGTAGCGCGGCGGCGCAGACATGGACTTGATCCGGAGCCGCGAGGCGGCCTCGTCGATCAGGTCGATCGCCTTGTCGGGAAGGTGGCGGTCCTGGATGTAGCGGTCGGAGAGCTCGGCGGCCGCCTTGAGCGCGTCGTCGGTGATCGTGACGCGGTGGTGCGCCTCGTAGCGGTCGCGCAGGCCGCGCAGGATCTGCACCGAGTCGTCGACGGACGGCTCCTCGACGCGCACCTGCTGGAAGCGGCGCTCGAGGGCCGCGTCGCGCTCGAGGTACTTGCGGTACTCGTCGAGCGTCGTCGCGCCGATCGTCTGCAGCTCGCCGCGTGCAAGAGCCGGCTTGAGGATCGAGGCCGCGTCGATCGCGCCCTCGGCCGCGCCCGCGCCGACGAGGTTGTGGAGCTCGTCGATGAACAGGACGATGTCACCGCGCTGCTGGATCTCCTTCATGACCTTCTTCAGCCGCTCCTCGAACTCGCCGCGGTACTTCGAGCCTGCGACGAGCGCTGCGAGGTCGAGGCTGTAGATCTGCTTGCCCTTGAGGATCTCCGGAACCTGGTTGGACGAGATCCGCTGGGCGAGACCCTCGACGATGGCCGTCTTGCCGACGCCCGGCTCGCCGATCAGGACAGGATTGTTCTTCTGCCGGCGCGCGAGGATCTGCATGATCCGCTCGATCTCCGTCTGGCGGCCGACCACCGGATCGAGCTTGCCGTCCTGCGCCTGCTTCGTGAAGTTGCGGCCGAACTGGTCGAGCAGCTTCGAGGATTTGGTCTTCTCGCCGGCGGGACCGCCCGCGCCGGCCTGGCGACGGCCGGGACCCGAGAGCATGCGGATGATCTCGTTGCGAATCTTCTCCGCGTCGGCGTCGAAGTCGAGCAGGATCCGGGCGGCGACGCCCTCGTTCTCGCGGACGAGGCCGAGCAGGATGTGCTCGGTGCCGATGTAGTTGTGGCCGAGCGACAGCGCCTCGCGCAGCGCGAGCTCCAGTACTTTCTTCGCGCGCGGCGTGAACGGGATCTGGCCGGTCGTGACCTCGTCGCCCTGGCCGACGATGCGCGCGACCTGCGCCCGCACTTCTTCCACGGTGATGTCGAGAGACTCGAGTACCCGCGCCGCGAGGCCCTCTTCCTCGCGGAGCAGCCCGAGCAGGATGTGCTCGGTGCCGATGTAGTTGTGCTTGAGCGCCCGCGCCTCGTCCTGAGCGAGGACGACGACCTGGCGAGCCCGTTCAGTGAAGCGTTCGAACAAGTCCCTCGACTCTCCTTTCTCCTGTCCAACCGCCGCAACCGGTCGAAGGTGTGCCCAATCGTAGCCGACCCCTCCGGCTGTGCCGAGCACCCCGAATGGGCCTACTCGCGCGAACGGAGCGTCGGGAAGAGGATGACGTCCCGGATCGTGTCCTTCCCGAGCAGCACCATCGCAAGCCGGTCGATGCCGACGCCGCAGCCGCCGTTCGGCGCCATTCCGTACGACATCGCCTCGACGTAGTCGGGGTCGCCCGGCTCGGCCTCGACGTCGCCGGCGGCGCGCTCCGACTCCTGCATCGCGAAGCGCTGCTCCTGCTCCTCGGCGTCGTTGAGCTCGCTGAACGCGTTCGCGATCTCCATCCCGCTCACGACCGCCTCGAAGCGCTCGACGAGCGCCTCGTCCTCGTCGGTCGTCCGGGCGAACGGCGACAGCTCGATCGGCCAGTCGTAGACGATGGTCGGCTGAATCAGCTCGGGCTCGACGAAGTGGGAGTACGCGTGGTCGGCGAGCTGCGCCCAGCTGCGGTCGCTGGAGACGTCGACCCCCGCCTCGACGAGCTTCGCCCGCAGCTCGGCCTCGTCGCGCGTCCAGACCCCGTGGGCATCGAGCGCGTCGACGAAGCGGACTTCCTGGAACTCGGCGAGGTCGACGTCGTGGCCGCGGAAGGTCGTCCTCGTCCCGCCGAGGGTGCTCTCGGCTGCGTTACGGACGAGCTCCTGCAGCCGCGCCGCCGTGTCCTTGTAGTCCGCGTACGCCTCGTACCACTCGACCTGGGTGAACTCGGGCGAGTGCTTGTACGAGTAGCTCTCGTTGCGAAAGTCCTTCGAGAGCTCGTAGACCTTCTCCAGGCCGCCGACGATGAGCCGCTTGAGATAGAGCTCGTCGGCGATGCGGAGATAGAGCTCCGCGTCGAGCAGCTCGGAGCGCGTCACGAACGGCTCCGCGAAGCCGCCGCCGTACCTCGGCTGCAGGATCGGAGTCTCCACCTCGAGGAAGCCCTCGCCGTCGAGGTAGGCGCGAATCGCCGACACCATGCGCGCACGGAGGATGGTCTCGCGGCGCGAGTCCTCGCTCATGAGGAGGTCGAGGTACCGCTTGCGGTAGCGGAGCTCGACGTCCTCGATGCCGTGGAACGTGTCGGGGAGCGGAGCGCGGATCCGCGCCAGCACCTCGAGCTCGTCCACCTGCAGCGACGGTTCCCCGCGGCGCGACTGGGCGGGCGAGCCGGTGACGCCGACGACGTCCCCGAGATGGAGGTCGACCCCGCCCGTGCGGTCGGCCGGGCAGATCAGCTGGATCCGGCCGGATCGATCGACGAGATCGAGGAAGACGAGCTTTCCCATGTCGCGCCGGGCCATGACACGACCGGCGAGACGACGCTTCGTGGAATCGTCGGTAGCGGCGGGCTCGAGCTGCTGGGCCTCGGCGCGGACGGCCGCGACCTCGTCCCGGTCAGGAAACCGCTTTGGGAGGGGCATCGCCGCGCGAGTCTACGCGGCCTTGACGTCCATGATCTTGAACTTCTTGGCCCCGCGAGGCGTGGGCGCCTCGACCACGTCGCCTTTCTTGTGGCCCATGATCGCCTTGCCGACCGGCGACTCGTTCGACAGCTTCATCTCCGCCGGATCCGCCTCCGCCGAGCCGACGATGTGGTACTCGACCGTCTTGTTCGCGCCCATGTCCCTGAGCCGAACCTTCGTCCCGACCGAGACCTCGCCCGAGCGGATCTCCTTCTTCGTGACGACGCGCGCGTTCTTGAGCCGCTCCTCGAGCGTCGCAATGCGCGCCTCGAGATGGGCCTGGTCGTTCTTCGCGGAGTCGTACTCCGCGTTCTCTGCGATGTCGCCGAACTCGCGCGCGATGCGGATGCGGTCCGCGACCTCGCGGCGGCGCACGGTCGACAGCTCTTCGATCTCTGCCTGGAGCTTCTTGTAGCCCTCAGGCGTGAGGATGACTTCCTTCACGGCTGTCCTCCTGGACCCAGAACAAGAAACGGCCGGCGGCGAACCGGCCGTCGGCGGAGGCGGATGGTACCCCCGCGATCAACCCCCGTCAACATGCCGCCGATACCATCGCCGGATGCCGGTGAACCTGCGGGACTCGTGGTCGATCGGCGGCGTCGAGGTTCCGACGCGGATCGTCCTCGCGCCGATGGCAGGCGTGAGCATCCAGGCGTTTCGGCGGCAGGGTCGCCGCTTCGGAGCAGGGCTCGTCTGCTCCGAGATGGTCTCCGCCGCCGGGATCGAGCACCGGAACGAACGAACCTTCGGCTACCTGCGAGTGGCGGCCGACGAGCACCCGCTCGCGATCCAGATCTTCGGCGCCGAACCCCACGCCATGGCCGACGCGGCGCGGATGGTCGAGGCGGCCGGCGCGGACATCGTCGACATGAACTTCGGCTGTCCCGTGCGCAAGGTGACGAAGACGGGCGCCGGCGCGCACCTGATGGAGGACTCCGGGCTGGCGTGCCGCGTCGTCGAGGCTGTCGTCGCGGCCGTCGAGGTTCCCGTCACGGTGAAGATGCGGCGGGGCGTTGCGAATGGTTCGCGCGCCTGCCTCGAGCTCGGGCCACGGCTCGTGGACGCCGGCGCCGCGGCGCTGACGCTCCATCCGCGGTCGGCGCAGCAGATGTACACGGGAGAGGCCGACCATTCGGTGACCGCGGAGCTCGTCGAGCGCGTCGAGGTTCCCGTGATCGCGTCCGGCGACGTGACGTCACGGGAGCAGGCGCTGGCCGTGCTCGGGCAGACGGGCGCGGCGGCCGTGATGGTCGCGCGCGGGGCGCAGGGGAACCCGTGGGCGCTGCGTGAGATCGCCGAGGGCGAGGCGTTCCGCCCGACGCGCGAGGAGGTCGCGGCCGAGCTCGTCGTCTTCATCCGCGAGGCGGTGCGCGAGCTCGGCGAGCAGCGTGCGGTCGGCTTCCTGAAGAAGTTCTACGGCTGGTATCTCGGCCACGGCCGCTTCCCGAAGCCGTTCAAGCAGGAGCTCGTCCAGCTCGGGACGACCGACGAGGTCGTGACACGGCTCTTCGCCGCTGCGCCGGGAGCGGCACCGCTCGTCGACCGGCTGGAAGCGGAGATGCCGGCCGCCGAGGAGGAGGTACTGGTCGACCGCCTGCCGATCTCGGTCTACGGCGGAGGCTGAGGTGAGACGCGCGGCAATCGTCGGGCTTGTCGGCCTCTGCCTGCTGCTCGTCGTAGGTGGGTCGGCCGCTTCGAGGATGGCGCGCGCGAAGCCGCACTGGAGGGCGACCGAGGCGCTCCTGCCCGCGAACGCGGCCACCGGCGGAAACGAGGACGTCTCCATCAACTCGGTCTCCTGCGCCTCGGCCGGGAACTGCAGCGCCGTGGGCAACTACCTGGACACCTCCGACCAGGCGCAGGGACTGTTGCTGACCGAGAAGGCGGGCAAGTGGACGACCGGAGTCGAGGCGGCAATTCCTGCCGGCGCCGGTCCGGGTGTTGTCGACCTCGCTTCCGTGTCGTGCGCTTCGGCCGGAAACTGCACCGCCGTGTCGTCTGACGGCCTGTTGCTGACCGAGAAGACGGGCAAGTGGGCAACCGGGGTAGAGGCAACCCTGCCTGACAACGCAGCGCCCACGGACTACGTCCTCCTCAACTCGGTCTCGTGCGCGTCGGCCGGGAACTGCACAGCGGTCGGCAGCTACGACGCCAGCTCCGGGTGGAATGAGGGCCTCTTGCTGACCGAGAAGGCCGGCCGGTGGGCGACCGGAGTCGAGGCGACCTTGCCCTCGAACGGCGGGACCTCCGGAAATGCGACCCTGAACTCGGTCTCGTGTTCCCCAGCCGGAAACTGCAGCGCGGTCGGCTACTACAACGGCGATAGCTCGGGCGGGGAGGGCCTGTTGATCACCAAGCGGGCCGGCGGGTGGCGGCGCGGCGTGGAGGCAACCCTGCCCAAGAACGCGATTGCAGGCAAACCTGTCTCCCTCACCTCGGTCTCGTGCGCGTCGGCCGGGAACTGCAGCGCCGTCGGCACGTACAACAACGACGAGGGGAGCAAAGACCTCACGACACCCCTGGGCTTGCTGCTGACCGAGAAGGCGGGCAAGTGGCAAGCCGGGGTGCAGGCGCTACCGCCGAAGAAAGCTCCCTCGGGCCCGGATCAGGTCGGCCTGAATGCCGTCTCGTGTGCCTCCGCGGGAGATTGTGTCGCCGTCGGCGACTACGCCGGCTCGGGCGATGTCCAAGGCATGCTGGTGACCGAGAAGGCGGGCAAGTGGCAAAGAGGACTCGAAGCTGCTCGGCCCCGCAACGCCGGCGCCGACGACGACGTCGAGCTCTCGTCGGTTTCATGCGCGTCGCCGGGAAACTGCACCGCCGTGGGCGACAAATGGCTCGTGAGCGAGACGGCCGGCAAGTGGCGCACCGGCGTCGAGGCGGCGCTGCCCTCGAACGCGCAGTTTCCCGCCGGCCTCGCCGCGGTCTCGTGCTCGTCCGCTTGGAGCTGCAGCGCCGTGGGCAGTTACGGGGGCGCGGGCCGCGAGGGACTGCTGCTCGACAGCTCAGCCAGGCCCTGCGTGGTACCCAGGGTGAAGGGGAAGACGTTGCGCGCGGCCAAGAGCTCGATCGAGTCCCACGACTGCTCCCTCGGCGGGATCGAGCGCATCGCCTCGCAGCGGGTCAAGAGAGACCACGTGATCTCCCAGAGGCCAAGGCCGGGTCGCCGACTCGGGCCTGGGGCGAAAGTCAGCCTCGCCGTCAGCAAGGGACGGTAGGGCCTCTACCCCTCTCGATTGCGCTCCCAGACGAGGCGGAGCCCCTCGAGCGTGAGGAACGGCTCGACCGCTGAGATGGTGCGGGAGTGCGGAGCGATCAGCTCGGCGAGCCCTCCGGTGGCGACCACCTTCGCCTCCGCCCCGAGTTCGCCCCGGATCGCCTCGACGATCCCGTCCACCTGCCCGGCGAAGCCGTAGACGACGCCTGAACGCAGCCCCTGCTCCGTCGTCTTCCCGATCACGCTTTCGGGCTCGACGTAGTCGACCTTGACGAGCCGCGCGGCCCGGGAGAAGAGCGCTTCCATCGAGGTCTCGATTCCGGGGGCCAGCACGCCCCCGACGTACTCGCCCTCCGACGAGACGATGTCGAAGTTCGTAGAGGTGCCGAAGTCGACGACGATCACGGGCGGACCAAAGTGCTCGCGGGCGGCGACGGAGTTCGCGATCCGGTCCGGCCCGACCTCGCGCGGATCGTCGTATCGGATCGCGATCCCGGTCGCGACCCCGGGCCCGAGCACGAGCAGCGGCGCCTTCGCCCACCGTTCGGCCACGTGATCGTACTCGCGAACGAGCCTCGGGACCGTCGAGGAGAGGCAGATCCCGTCGATCGCCGCGAAGTCGAGGAAATCGCCGAGCAGCGCGCCGAGCTCGTCGCCGGTCCGGTGTGCCTCGGTCGCGATCCGCCAGCGCTCGCCGAGCTCCTCGCCCTCGTAGAGGCCGAAGATGGTCTGCGTGTTGCCGACGTCGACCGCGAGCAGCATCGCGGCGGGAGGCTACTCGTCTTCGAGGCGGAACGGCTCGCCGATGCGCTCGGCGAGCGCTTCGGCCGTCAGCTGGGGCTCGTCGCCCTCGCCGCGGAGCTCCTCGACCGTGACGTCGCCCGAGGTGAAGACCTTCGCGCGCGGGATGATCCGCGTCGGACGGTTCTTGTCCCAGACCCAGACGTCCTCGAGCTCGAGCTGGAAGAACGGCAGCCCGCCCGCCGCGCTCGGCGCCGCCTGCTGCACGTCGAGGCGATTGCAGAGGTACGTCGCGTCCTGCGTGAGCACGCAGAAGCGGAAGAGCGCGAAGACGGCCTGGTACTCCTTCTTCAGCGCAAGCTCGAGCTCTGCCTCGTACTCGTCGAGGTCGTCGAGGTGGGACATCTACGGTCAGTCTACCCCGGTAAGCAGGGATTCCACGTCTCCGCGCCCCGGCACGACGAGCCCGGGAGCCACCTCCGCGAGCGGCTCGAGGACGAAGCGGCGCTCGTGGAGGCGCGGATGCGGAACGGTCAGTCCGGGCTCGTCGATCGTCTCGTCGCCGTAGACGAGGAGGTCGAGGTCGAGCGTCCGCGGGCCGTGCTCCCCGGGAACGCGAACGCGGCCGAACCGCTGCTCGATTGCGACCAGGCGGTCAAGAAGCTCCTGCGCCGAGAGCTCCGTCTCCAGCGCAACCACGCCGTTCAGGAAGAGCGGCTGCTCCCCGACTCCCACCGGCTCCGTCTCGCGGAGGCTCGAGACGCCGGCCACCTCGATTCCGTCCGCCGCCGCGAGTGCGTCGACGGCTGCAAGGAGCGAGCGCTCACGATCGCCGAGGTTCGCGCCCAGCCCGACGTAGGCGCGCGTCACGGTCGCGTGACCGTGACGCCGACCGTGCCTTCGAGGCCCGCGGGCCGGACCTCGGGCTTCCGCACGCGCACGCGGACGCTCTCCGGCGCAAAGCGCCGCTCGAGCTCGTCGGCAACCGCCGTAGCGAGCGCCTCGAGGAGCGCACAGGGCTGCGCGTCGGACACCCCCTGCACGGTCCGCGCGACCGCCACGTAGTCCACCGCGTCCTCGAGCCGGTCGCTCACGCCGCGCTCGCCCACGTCGAGCCTCACGTCGAAGAGAAAGTCCTGGCCGCGCTCGCGCTCCTCGTCGTGCACGCCGTGACGCCCGAACACGCGCAGGTCCTGAACCTCGACCGTGATCACGAGACGGCAGCCGCGACGATCAACGCGTCCACGTGCGGCTTGACGTCGTGCACCCGCAGGATCGTCGCGCCGTGTTCGAACGCCGCCACGGCTGCCGCGATGCTCGCTCCGAGCAGGTCGTCGGATCCGGTCAGCCTGCGGAGCGAGCTCTTGCGCGAGAAGCCGACCAGCACCGGCCGCCCCAGCTCGAGCACGACGTCCAGCCGTCGCACGAGCTCGAGGTTGTGCGCGACCGTCTTGCCGAAGCCGATGCCCGGGTCGAGACAGATCCGCTCCTCGGGAATCCCCTGAGCGACGGCGAACGCCAGCCGTTCCTCCAGGAAGGACGCGACCTCGGCCCCGACGTCGTCGTACCGCGGCTCGGCTTGCATCGTCCGGGGCTCCCCATGCATGTGCATGAGGCACAGATAGGCGCCGGAGTCCGCCACGAGGCCGGCGAGCTCCGGGTCGCCGCGCAGTGCCGTGACGTCGTTGACGAGGATCGCTCCGGCGTCGAGCGCCGCGCGCGCGACTGCGGCTTTCGACGTGTCGATCGAGAGCGGCACCTCTCCAGCGAGGCGTTCGAGGACGGGCAGGACGCGCCGCAGCTCCTCCTCGGCCGACACGCCCTCAGAACCGGGCCGCGTCGACTCGCCTCCGACGTCGACGATCGCTGCTCCCTCCTCGACCATGCGGCGGGACGCGGCGGCGGCCAGGTCGGGATCGAGATGGACACCCCCGTCGGAGAACGAGTCGGGAGTGACGTTGATTACGCCCATCACCGACGGCCGCGGGAAACGCTCCTCGATGGAAATCACGCGGGTAACTAAAGCACCCGTATGCGGGTGCCGACATACCGCCTGCGATGATCGACGACCGCCTTCTCGACCACTGGGAGCGCGCGAGCGCTGCTCGGGCGCGGCTTCGGGACTCGTTGCCCGCCTCGTGGCGGAACGATCCCCGGCCCAACATGGAAGTGGTGCGAGAGCTCTACATCGAGGCGATGCTTCGCTTGAAGCACGAGCCCTCGATCAGGTCGGTCGCGATCGGCGACGACGACCGGTAGCCGCCGAGTCTCACGCGGCGCTTACGGAGTATCCGTACCCTGCGACCGTTCGTGGGACGGGTCGCATGGATCTGGGTGACGGCGGCGCTGATGCTCGTCTTCGGCGCGGTCGGCGCCTTCGCCGCCACGCGCGCATCCGTGGGGAAGCACGAAGCCGATCGACGCCTCAACGTCGTCCTGATCCTCAGCGACGACGAGCGCTCGGACGGGACCTCGGTGATGAAGAACGCCCGGACCCTGCTCGCCGACCACGGCGTCACCTTCACCGACGCCCACGTCACGACGTCGATGTGCGGACCGTCGCGGGCGAGCATCCTCACGGGTGAGTACTCGCATCACACCGGGTTCCTCGAGAACTTCGGCCCGGACAGCTACCCCGCGTTCGACGAGGAGAAGGACGACCTCGGCGTCTGGATGCACCGGGCCGGCTACGAGACCGCGCTGGTCGGCAAGTACGTGAACTCGTACACCGACTCCTACGTCCACAACCGCATCCCGAAGGGCTGGGACGACTGGCAGGTGATGGACAGCATCCCGATGGAGGAGTACTACAACTACTCGATCAACGACAACGGCCGGCTCGTCCACTACGGCACCAAGCCCTCCGACTACTCCACGACGGTCCTGACCCAAAAGGCGGTTCACTTCATCAAGGGAGCCCGCCGCCCGTTCTTCCTCTACTTCGCACCGGTGGCACCGCACCTGCCGGCGGTACCGGCCCCGCGGGACCGGGGGAAGCTGGAGAACCTCGCCCCGCTCAACTCGCCCGACTTCGACCAGCGGAACATCGGCAAGGAACCGTGGCGTTTCTGGCACAAGAAGATGCTGAGCGCCGCCGCGCAGCTCTACATCAGCCATGTCCGCATCCGGCAGGAGGAGTCGCTGCTCGCCCTCGATCGCAGCGTTCGCAGCGTCGTGCAGGCGCTCAAGGCCCGGCACGAGCTGAACAACACGGTGATCCTCTACACGAGCGACAACGGCTTCCTCTGGGGCGAGCACAGGCTCGGCGGCAAGATCTGGCCGTACGAGGAGTCGACTCACGTCCCCCTGATCGTCCGCACGCCGTGGACGCACAGGGCCCGCTACGACAGCCGGCCCGTGCTCAACATCGACCTCGCCCCCACGATCAGCGCGCTGGCGGGAGTCAAGCCCGGACTGCCGGAGGACGGCCGCAGCCTCGTTCCCTTGCTGCACGGGAAGAAAGTGCCGTGGCGGCACTCCTTCCTCGTGGAATATCTCGGCAGGAGCAGGCTGCACAGCGGCGGTCCCCCGCCCTACGTCGCCGTCCAGACGAAGCGGCAGCTCTACGTCGAATACAAGAACGGCTGGCGCGAGCTCTACAACCTGAAGAAGGACCCCTGGGAGCTGAACAACATCGCCGGCGACCCGCGCACGAAGCCGCTCCAGCGCACGCTCAACCGGGTCCTGCACCGGCTCTACAACGCCCGTTAGAAGACGAACGGCACGAGCATCTTCGTCGAGCGCTTGTAGGCCGGGTACGTGCTCGGGAACTGCTCGGTCAGGTAGCGCTCTTCGACCGTAGCGCTGTAGATGAAGTAGATCCCGGCCACGAGGACGGCGGCCAGCCAGTACCAGGCCAGCCCCACCGCGGTGCCGACACCTGCGACGAGAATGCCCGAGTAGATCGGGTGGCGGACCAGACGATAGGGGCCGCTCGTGACGAGCTCCGGCTCCTCCTGCTGGGTCATCGGGGTGCCCCAGTTCCGCCCGATGTGGATACGCGCCCAGATCGCGAACAAGAGGCCGGCGGCGAAGAGGACGAGACCGGCGGCGGCGAGCCACGGATCCCTGGTGGCGCTGTGGCCGCGAAACACTCCGAGGCGGACCAGGAGGACTATGGCGACGAAGAGCACCGCCCTGATCCGCAGCTCCCGAGACCACGGGTGGCGGCCTCGCTTCCTCGACAGCGCCGCCACGAACCAGTACAGCCAGAACGCCGCCCAACCGACGCCGAAGACGAGCTCGACCACTTTCATCGTGCTCCCATCCTCTCAGGAGCGCCGGAGGAGCAGCCGCAGGGTCTTCGGCGCCACGAAGGCGCCGAAGACCCTGCCGGAATCAGCTGACGTTCAGCGCCGTGTCGTCGAGGACGAACGACGTCTGGAGCGAGCTGTCCTCCACGCCCTTGAACGTGAGCGTCACGGTCTGACCGGCGAAGCTGGACACGTCGAACGAGTGCTGCTGGTAACCCGACGCCTTGTTCAGGTTCGAGTACGTGGCGAGCGTCGTCAAGCCGAGCGTCACCGTCAGCGTGTCGAACGCCGTCGTCGTCGTCCTCTCGGCCGTGTCGATGTGCAGCCAGAACGACAGCGTGTAGTTGCTGCACCCGCTCGGGATCGTGATCGACTGCGACACCGTGTCGGTGTGCGACCGGCCGTAGCCGTCGAGCCACGCATCCCAGGTGCCGGAGTGCGCCGGCTCGTAGGGCGCGTTCTGTCCGATCACGCTGGGGGTCGCCGACCAGCCAGTCGAGCCGGACTCGAAGCCGGGATTCGCGATCTCCTGGGCCGCCGTGCAACCGGTGGCGGCGTTCACCGTCAGGGAGAACGACGTGGTGTGCGTCGCCGACGCTCCGGACCCGGTGATCGTCACGGTGTACGTCCCGACGGGTGTCGAGCTCGCCGTCGAGATCGTCATCGTCGACGACCCTCCCGCCGTGATCGACGAGGGCGAGAACGACGCCGTCGCGCCGCTCGGCAGGCCGCTCGCGGTGAGCGAGACGGATTGCGCGGAGCCTGACGTGACAGCGGTCGAGACGGTCGCCGTGGTTCCCGACCCGGCGGTGACCGATCCGGACGCCGGGCTGTCCGACACCGAGAAGTCGTTCGCCGCGGCAGCCGTGATGCTGAGCGTCAGCGTGGCCGTGTGCGAGCCGGTCGCGCCGAGGCCGGTGATCACGATGTTGTAGTTGCCGGCCGTCGCCGACGACGACGCGGTGAACGTCAGCGTCGAGGACCCGCCGGAGTTGACCGTCGACGGCGAGAACGACGCCGTCACGCCGCTCGGCACCCCGCTCGCGCTCAGCGAGACGGACTCCGGGCTGCCGGAGGTGACCGCCGTCGAGACCGTGGCGGTTCCGTTCGAGCCGGCGGCGACGCTGAGGTTCGTCGGATTGACCGAGACCGAGAAGTCGCTCTGGGCCGTCGAGCCGGGGCCGAAGGCTGCGACGCCGTTCGGCGTCCCGAGCCCGGTGGGGCCGTCATACCCGACCTCGCCCGTGCAGAGATAGGCAGGCGAGCACGAGGCGGTCGCGCCGGTCGTCACGTCGTACAGCGCGCCCGGATTCGCATACGGATAGGAGTTCGGGAACGCGTTCGCGGCCGGCGCGCTGGCCAGCGCATACATCGCCCCGATGATCGGCGAGGCGACGCTCGTGCCGCCGAACACCGTCCATCCTCCCGACCCGTACGAGTCGTAGACCGCCACACCGGTCGCCGGATCGGCGTCGGCGGAGACGTCGGCGACGGTGCGCCGTGTGCAGCCTGTGTCTGTCTGGAACGAAGGCTTCGGCTCGTATCTCGAGCAGCCGCTGCCGGCACCCTCGGACGCCGACGTCGACCAGACGGACTCCGTCCAGCCGCGCGCATTGCTCGCGCGCGTGAGCGAGGTGCCGCCGACCGCGGTCACCCACGGCGAGCTTGCCGGGTATTCGACCTTGTAGCCGGCGTCGCCGGAGGAGGCGACGATCGCGACGCCGGGGTGCTTGTAGTACGCCGTGTCGGCGCTGGTGTCGCTCGAGACCTCCGTGCCGCCGTAGCTGTTCGAGACAGCCACTGCTCCCTGTGCGACCGCGGTGTTGACGGCTGTGCCGAGGTTCGCGGTCGTCGGGCTGCCCGCTTCGACGAGGAGGATGTGACAGTTCGGACAGATCGCCGAGACCATCTCCAGGTCGAGCATGATCTCCGACGACCAGCCCTTGTTCGCCGCCGGGAGCGGACTGGCCGCACCGTTCTGGTTGACCTTCTTGAAGCAGCCGTTGGCAGTCGTGCACGCGGGGAGCCCGAAGTTGCTGCGATAGGTGCTCAGATCGCTCGCCGCGTTCGGGTCGTCGTAGGCGTCGACGATCCCGACGGTCTTGCCCGAGCCGAGCGTCGTCGGCACGTTGTACGCACTGTCGAGATCCGACGGCCCGTAGCCGCTGACCGTGACGGCGGGGTTGACCCCTCGGCGGACGTGCGCGACGACACCGGTCGTGCGATGCAGCGCGAAGCAGGCCATCTGACCGGGAGCCGGGGTTCCGCACGTGCGGACGAAGCCCGCCGGGATTCCCGTCGCGGCAGTCGCGGGACGGGCACTTCCGCCGGCCAGCGATCCAGCCAACGCACAGAGTGCGAGAACGACGAGAACACACCGACCGCGCCGACCGCGGCGCCAAAGTTCTTTAGTCATCCAACGGGCCCCTTCCCTTGTTGCGGAACGTATGCGCCGCAGCATGTGATGCCTAATACAGGCGGAGGAGAATTGCAACCCCTAGAGGTCGGGGCGCGGGCCTCAACTAGCTGTTGGCGGGATCCGGGCCCTGCATTGCCGAGCCCGGCAGCGGGAACGGCCGGGGGCGCGGCTGGCGCTCGCGCTTCGGCTCCGGCTGCGGCTCGGGCAGCTCCGGCTGCGCCGGCGCCTCGTCCGGGAAGACCGCGGCCTCGTCCTCACCTGCGAGCAGGCGCTCGAACTGATCCTTGTCGATCGTCTCGCGCTCGATGAGGATCGCCGAGATCTTGTGCAGCTCGTCCATGTGCTCACGCAGCACCGCCAGCGCGAGCTCGTGCGCCTCCTCGATCACGCGCCGGATCTCGTCGTCGATCTCCCGCGCGATCTCCTCGGAGTAGTCCGCCTCGGCCCCGTAATCGCGGCCGAGGAACGGCTGGTCGTGGCCGCGGCCCAGCACGCGCGGGCCGAGCTTCTCGCTCATCCCGAAGCGCATGATCATCTGCTTCGCCGTCTGCGTGACCTTCTCGAGGTCGTTCGCAGCGCCGGTCGTGACCTCGTGGAACACGATCTCCTCGGCGGCGCGGCCACCGAGCGTCATCCCCATCTGGTGCATGAGGGCCGTGCGCGTCGTGAGGTACCTGTCCTCGGTCGGCAGCGAGATCGTGAGCCCGAGCGCCTGACCGCGGGAGACGATCGTGATCTTGTGGACCGGGTCGGTGTGCTCGAGGAAGTGGCCGACGAGCGCGTGGCCCATCTCGTGGTAGGCGGTGATCTTGCGCTCATGCTCCGAGAGGAGCCGCGCCTTCTTCTCCGGGCCGGCGACGACGCGCATGATCCCCTCCTCCAGCTCCTCCTGCTCGATGATCTTCTTGCCGCGGCGCGCCGCGAGTAGCGCTGCCTCGTTGACGAGGTTCGAGAGGTCCGCGCCGGTGAAGCCGGGCGTGCCCGACGCGAGCGTGTCGAGGTCGATCTCGGGTGCCAGCGGCTTGCCCTTCGTGTGCACCTCGAGGATCTTGCGGCGGCCGAGACGGTCGGGCCGGTCGACGACGATCTGGCGGTCGAAGCGGCCGGGCCGTAGGAGCGCCGGGTCGAGGATGTCGGGCCGGTTGGTCGCGGCGATGAGGATGATGTTGTCCTTCATCTCGAAGCCGTCCATCTCGACGAGCAGCTGGTTCAGCGTCTGCTCGCGTTCGTCGTGGCCGCCACCGAGGCCGGCACCGCGATGGCGGCCAACCGCGTCGATCTCGTCCATGAAGACGATGCACGGCGACGCCTGCTTCGCCTGCTCGAACAGGTCGCGCACACGCGAGGCGCCGACGCCGACGAACATCTCGACGAAGTCGGAGCCCGAGATCGAGAAAAACGGGACTCCCGCCTCGCCGGCGACCGCGCGCGCCAGCAGCGTCTTACCTGTGCCCGGAGGACCGTAGAGGAGGACGCCCTTCGGGATCCGCGCGCCGAGCGCCTGGAACTTCTTCGGGTTCTCGAGGAACTCCTTGATCTCCTGCAGCTCCTCGACCGCCTCGTCCACGCCGGCGACGTCCTTGAAGCCGATCTTCGGCGCGTCGGGCGTCATCCGCTTCGCGCGCGACTTGCCGAAGCTCATCACCTTCGAGCCGCCGCCCTGCACCTGGTTCATGAGGAAGATCCAGAAGCCGAACAGGAGCACGAACGGCAGCAGGCTGCTGAGGATCGACCACCACGGCGACGAGCCGATGCCCTTCGAGCTGTACGTGAGCTTCGGCGCCTTCTTGTCGTGGATGGCCTTCTGCAGCTGCTGCTGGAACGAGTGCTGGTCCTGGTCCGACGCGTAATGGACGACGTACTTCGATCCGTCGGCGAGCGTCGCGTCGATCTCCTGCTTCGTCGGCACGAACGTGACGCTGTGGATCTGCCTCGGATGGCTCTGCGCCATCTTGTAGAGGGTGGAGAAGTTCTCCGCCTTCGCCGGCGTGCTGTGCGTGCCCAGCGTCTGCAGAGCGAGCCACACGAGGGCCGCGATGATGACCAGCGGGAAGAGCGCGCTACGGAAGAAGCGATTCACGAGATCTCGTCAATGAGGGTACCAGCGGCATGCGCGTGTAACGGGGTGGCGGCACCCTTGGCTACGCACTTTCCAGCACGAGGGACTCGTCGAGCACTCCCACGTACGGGAGGTTCCGGTAGCGCTCGGCGAAGTCGAGCCCGTACCCGATGACGAAGCGATTCGGGATCTCGAAGCCCGTGTACCGCACGGGCACGTCGATCTCCCGCCGGTCCGGTTTCGTGAGGAGCGCGCAGACCTCGAGGCTCGCAGGCTCGCGCGCCTCGAGATTCCGGACGAGATACGAGAGCGTGAGGCCGGAATCGATGATGTCCTCCACCACGAGCACGTGCCGGCCCTCGATGTTGATGTCGAGGTCCTTGAGGATCCGCACGACGCCCGAGGAGTCGGTCGACGCGCCGTAGCTCGAGATCGCCATGAAGTCGATCTCGCACGGCACGGTCAGGTGGCGCATCAGGTCGGCGAGGAAGAAGACGGCACCTTTGAGGACGCCGACGAGCAGCAGGTCGCGCCCCTCGTAGTCGGCCGAGACCTCGGCGCCGAGCTCGGCGATCCGCCGCTGGAGGTCGTCCTCCTCGATCAGCACCTCGCTGACCGCCTGCTGGAGCTCAGTCGCGGACAGCGTCCACCTCCGGGTGCTCGACGAGGCCGGGCACGGCGACGACCTCGTCTCCGCGCACGACGAGCGGCCACGCTTCGCGCTCCGAGCGCGGCACCTTCGCGTCGACGAACACGTCCTGGATCTTCCGCCTCCTACCCGCCAGCCGGTCGCCGGGCCTCCATCCGCGCACTCTAAGCCCTTGGAGCTCCGAGCGGATGATCCACTCGCCCCAGCGAATCTCGCCTGCCAGGTCGACGGGGCCACGCTCCAGCCAGAGCCGCTCGTGCTCGCGCACCGCCTGCAGGCCGCCGCCGAGGTCGACCCGCTTCGAGCCGACGGGCGCCGCGAGCAGCTCAGCGAGCGCCGGCGGCAGAGTGGCGCGGGTGTCGAGCGCGCGCAGGAGGTTCTCGTCTGCAGCTGGATGCAGGCGACGGAGGAGCGGCAGGATCTCGTCGCGGATCAGACCGCGCTTCGTGTCGGCGTTCGAGGCGTCGACGCGGAAGTCGAGCCCTGCCGCGCGGCAGTACGCCTCGGTCTCCTCGCGCCAGACCCGCAGGAGCGGGTGGACGAGGACGCCGTCCTCGCTCCCGCCGTCGCTCATAGGGGCGATGCCGGTGGCCGCGCCGCGCGAGACGAGCCGGTAGAGAATCGTCTCGACCTGATCCGAGGCGGTGTGACCGGTGGCGCGCAGCTCGGCACCACTTGCTGCTCGCCGGCGCTGGTCGCGCAGCTCGGCCTCCGAGAGGCCGCGTCCGTCGAGTTCCACGACCTCCGCCCCGAGCACCTCGGCGCAGAAGCGGGCGTCTTCGTCGGAGTCGGCGCCGCGCAGCTTGTGGTTCACGTGGAGCGCCGAGACCCGATACCCGAGCGAGCCGAGCAGATGCCAGAGGCTGGTCGAGTCGGCGCCGCCCGAGACGAGGCAGGTGACGTCGCCGCTCGGCGCGATCAGCTCGTGCTCGCGGACGAAGCGCTCGACACGGTCGCGCAACTCTTCCATCCGTCGATTCTGCCGTGTCCCGAGCTCAGAAGACGAGACTCCGATAGGTCAATTCGCGGCTCATCCCGATCGAGTCGTAGAGGCGCAGTGCCGGCTCGTTCTCGGGGCGCACGAAGAGACACACGGCCGGCACGCGCTCGAGCAGCAGCCGGCAGAGGTCCCTCAACGCGCGGCGCGCATAGCCGTGTCGCCGCGCCTGCGGATCGACCCAGACCTGCTGGAGCTGCACCGCAGCCGGCGTCCAGGCCGACGCCTCGGCTTTGAACCGGATCACGCCTCTGTCGACCCAAAGCCACGAGCGCCCATCCTCGATCTGCTGCCGCGTCCGCCAGCGAAAGCCCTCAGCGTCGCGCTTCAGGGGGTCGACCCCGATCTCCTCCCGATGCGCCTCGGCGCAGGCGGGCACGAGCACGTCGAGGTCGAGCAGGCGCGCCGCACGGAGCCCCGTCTCCCCCGGCTCGGGCGGCTCACGGAGCGCGTACACCGGCTGGCCGGGACGATCGTCGCGCGGTCGCGGCATCCGCTTCCGCGCCGCCTCCCACAGCTCGTCGACCGCGTGCTCCTCTCCGATCACCATCCGCGCGCCGCTGCCCGCCGCCGCCTCGGCAAAGGCCGCGCAGCCTCCACCCGAAGGGACGACGTTGGCGCCGACATGGCACAGGGCCTCGAGCTGCCCGTCCGAGCCGGCCACAGCCGAGAAGCGCCCGAGCCCGCGCCGCGCGATGTCCTCGAGGAAGACGCGCTCGACGGGGTCGGCGGCGCAGAAGGCGAGCACCTGATCGAGCGTCGGCGAGACGGTTGCCGTCACGGCCCGATCATTCCAGCCTGCCGGCCTCTGTAGAGTCGCGCCGTGCCGATCCACCTGCGAGCAGAGCCCGGCGACTACGCCGACGCCGTCCTCCTCCCCGGCGATCCACTGCGCGCGAAGTACATTGCCGAGACGTACTTCGAGGACGTGACGCAGGTCAACGAGGAGCGCGGCCTGCTCGGCTACACGGGCACCTGGGAGGGGAAGCGAGTCTCGGTGCAGGGAACCGGGATGGGTTGCCCCGGCGCGACGATCGTCTTCGAGGAGCTGATCCAGCTCGGGTGCAAGCGGCTGATGCGCGTCGGCACCTGCGGCGGCCTCCAGTCGCAGCACGCGCTCGGCGACCTGGTAGTCGCCCTGAGCGCGATACCGGCCGACGCGACCGCGCGGCACCTGGTCGGCGACGAGCCGCACTGCCCCACAGCCTCCTGGGAGCTGATCCACGGCGCCGTCCACGCGGCGAAGGAGGTCGGACAGCCGATGCACGTCGGCCCGATCGTCACCAGCGACGTCTTCTACAACCCGGACGGCGGGCAGTACGAGCGGTGGTCGAGCCGCGGGGTCCTCGCGGTCGAGATGGAAGCGGCTGCGCTCTTCACCGTGACTGCGATCGGCGGAATCGGCAAGGCGGACGGCGTGCACGGCGGCTGCCTGCTCACCGTGTCGGACATCGTCGTCGAGGGCGTCTTCACGCGGATCACCGACGAGGAGCTGCGCGCAGCCGTCGACCGGATGACGCGCGTCGCGCTCATGACCGTCACCGGCGATTAGCGCGCCGCAAGAGACACTCTTCCTCGTCAATCCGGCGTCCGGAAACGGCGCGACCGGGAAGCGCTGGCCGGAGCTCCGGCGACGGGCGGCCGAGCTAGGCCTCCACGGCGAGGAGGTGCTCTCGGAGTCTCCGGGGCACCTCGCGCGGACGGCGGGCGAAGCGCGGGGCTCGCTCCTCGTGGTGGTCGGCGGCGACGGGACCGTCAACGAGGTCGTGAACGGCGCCGCCGGTACGGATGCCGAGATCGCCGTGCTCCCCTCTGGCACGGGCCAGGACTTCGGCCGCAGCCATGGAATCCCGGCCGACTTCGACGACGCCGTTCGGATTGTCCTGGAGGGCGAGACGCGAGCGATCGATCTCGGCAGAGTGGAGTGCGAAGGCAACACGAGCCGCTTCTTCGCCAACGTCGGCTCGGCGGGGATGAGTGGGGCCGTCGCCCGCCGCGCGAACTCGATGTCGAAGGCGCTGGGCGGACGCGTGACCTTCTACTACGCGCTCACACGAGAGTTTCTCGGCTGGCGGAACACCGATGTCGTCGTCGAGCTGGCCGACGGCGAACGGCGCGAGGGTCGCATGCACGACGTGATCGTCGCGAACGGGCGGTGGCACGGCGGCGGAATGCAACTCGCCCCCCAGGCGAGCCAGAACGACGGCCTCTTCGACATCGTCCTGATCGGCGACATCACGAAGCTCGACTTCGCCACGACGTCGCCGAAGCTCTACAGCGGTCGGTATCTCGCGCACCCGAAGGTCGAGCTACTGCGCAGCTCGACGCTCTCAATCGATGCAGCGGAGCCGCTGCCGCTCGAAGTCGACGGTGAGCCGATCGGGACGACACCGGCGCGGTTCGAGGTCCTTCCGGCAGCGCTGCGGTTGCGGGTGCCTGCTGCGTAGCGTCGCGGTAGCCGCGGCCGTGGCGTTCGCCGCTCTCGCCGGCCTCGTCGCCGCGGGCGCCGCGACCGGCCTCGACCAATGGGCGGCGAACCACGCGATGCCGCTCGCAGGCCCCCCCCGGGACGCCCCTCGGTTCCCTCGAGTCCGTCGTGCCCCTGCTCCACGCGCCGTTCCACCCGGTCGGCGTCGCGGTCGCCGAGGTCGTGCCGCTGCCGGGACAGGTCGTCCTCTCGTTCCTGCTCGTCCTCGCGGCGGCCTGGCGGCTCTGGACGCGCGGGAGGGTCGAGGCAGCAGCGTGCTGGACGGCCGCGTGGCTGCTGGCGGTCGCCGTGGAGGTCGCGTTCCGCCACACGCTGACGCGACCGCGCCTCTATCAGCACGGCGTGCACCTCGTCGGCTTCGACATGTCGTGGCCGAGCGGCCATGCGCTCCGGGCCTCGCTCGTGGCTGCAGCCCTCGCCGCGGCATGGCCGCGCCTGCGCGTCCCGCTCGCGATCTGGCTCGTGGCCGTCGTCGTCCTGCTCGAGCTCGCGGGCTTCCACACGCCGACGGACCTCGTCGGCGGATTGCTGCTCGCGACGGTCGCCGTGGCGGCCGCCGTCGAGGCGGAGCGGTCAGGCTTTCTCGGACGTCGAACCGCTCTTCGGCGCACGGCGGGAAGCTGAGGACTTGGACTTCGCAAGCCCGTCCACCCGCTTCTCGACCGCCGACAGCCGCTTCTCGAGCTCCTCGAAGCCTCGCGTCCGCCGCTGCAGCTCGTCGACCCGGTCGCCGAGACCCTTGAGTGCCTGGAGGACACGGTCGGCGCCCGGCGCATCGGAGAGTCGCTGGATCGCTCCCTCGCTCAGGTCGGCCAGCTTGCCCATCAGGTCCTGCTTGTCCTGTTTCTGATCAACCACGGCTCCTCCTCGGTCGCTCCGACTCGACCATATCGAGCGCGGCCGCCAGCGCGTGCAGAGTCTCGCCCGCGCCGGCGTCGATCACGAGTTTCGCGCGAGAGTCCCACGGCGTGCTGCCGCGGTTGACGATCGCGAGCGCGCCGCCGGCCGCGAGCGTCTCGCCGGGCAGTGCCGCCACGGGGTGCACCTCGAGCGCGGAGCCGACGACGAGCAGAAGACCCGCCTCTGCCGCGAGCCGCTGCGCCCGCTCGATCGCCTCTCCCGGCAGGAGTTCCCCGAACATCACGACGCCGGGCTTGAGGACCTCGCCGCACTCCGGGCACGGCGGCAGCGGGAGAGACGCGAGGGCGTCCTCCATCGGCACGCGGACTCCACAGTGGACGCACTCGGCCTCGCGGAGCGAGCCGTGGACCTCGACGACCTCGCGCGAGCCCGCGCGCTGGTGGAGGCCGTCGACGTTCTGCGTCACGACCGCACGGATCCAGCCGCGCTCCTCGAGCTCGGCGAGGGCCCGGTGTCCGTCGTTCGGCTCCGCTGCAGCGAGCGCACCGAGCCGGAGCACGTAGAACTCCCAGACGCGGGCCGGGTGTCGACGCAGCGCGTCGATGTGCGCGACCTCGGCCGGGTCGTACTGCTCCCAGATCCCTCGCGTGGAGCGGAAGTCCGGAATCCCCGACTCGGTGCTGATGCCGGCGCCCGTGAGCACGACCCACGGTTGTCGGTCACGGATCAGCTCTTCGAGACGCTCCATACTCATGGCGAGATACTGCAGGTGATGGAGGGATTCACGTTCTCGACCCCGGTGCGCGTGCGGTTCGCAGACACCGACGCGCAGGG
>Ga0335083_10001087_pt1 | contig 38201 bp, 29 predicted proteins | sample Lox_Sample_42_FD_206716 | JGI IMG/M metagenome (GOLD analysis project Ga0335083, IMG submission 206716) | Soil microbial communities from Loxahatchee National Wildlife Refuge, Florida, United States - Lox_Sample_4.2 | ecosystem: Environmental > Terrestrial > Soil > Wetlands | place: USA...
CCCTCCGAGGTCCGGGATCGAGGTCCTGGGATGCGCTGCGTGAGTTGACCTCGCTATAGCAGGGTCAAACCATGGTCACGTCTTTCAGACGCCTGAAGGACACAGGCGTAAGAGCGACCTTCCCGACATCTTCCAGACGCCCGTCGTCCTCCCACCCCCCGCAACCCCGGCCGTCCCGGCCACGGCCACACCCTGCCGGGGTCGTGGCCGGGACGGCCGCGTCCCTTCCCCGGGCGTCGGCTCTCCGGAGTCGCGGAATCAGTCGTCTAGTACGGCGCCAACGGTCCTGCCCTGAATTCCTGCAGGTGGGTCGCCGTCCCTGCCCCGGCGACGCCGGTGTACCCGCCGGTGAAGGTCGAATCGGCCGCGGAGAGAAGCTGCGTGTATTCGCCGCTGCTAGTGGTCGATGACCAGACGGAGAGGGTCCCGCCTTTGTCGACCAGCGCGAAGCGGCCGTTCGTCGGCGGGGTGATGTAGCCGGTCGAGCCGAGCAACGTGGCGGTTCCCGCCACGTACTTTTCGAGCCTGACCTTGCATCTGCCCAGGAGTTCACATTCCCCCAACCGCAGCTCATAGCCACTCCGGGTACTGCCCGGATTCGGCATGTCGAGCAGAAGCTCGAAGTGTTCCGTGGAAAAGAGCGGCTTCGCCCGCAGGGTGGCGGTCACCGCGTCGCCCGATCCGGTGTCGGCGAAGGAAGCCTTCGTCCAATAGGCCCCGTTGACGTTCGGCAGGGCGTCGTGAACGCTCCAACCCGGAGCACTGCCGCCGACGACCTGGCCGGTAGAAACCCAGGAGGTGTGGTCCCAGGCCAAGGCGGCCCAGATGCCGCCCTCCGACAGCGGAGATTCGTTCGTCGCGAACGCATCGTCGAGCCTCAACCCGTTGAGTGCCGCGCTCACGCCGCCGACTTTCGCCTGGAGGCTGCCGAACCGCAGGTTCGTCAGCCTGGTGAAGTTTCCCGAGCCTTCGACCGCCACGGTCCCGTTCGAGTAGGTCGAATCAGGGGCGCCCGCCAGCCACATGAACCCGGAGCCCCGATCGAGCCACGCCGACACGGTCGCGCCTTCGTCCACCAATGCGACCGTGGGCGGGCTTGCACTCCCTTCCAGGCTGACGTTCGTCGCTTCTCCCAACTGAGTCGAGGTGCCGCCGCTCCATTTGACCAAGGTGACGGTGTAGTTGCTGCTCGCTGTATCGGTGAACTCGAGCTGATAGCCGGCCTTCGCGGTGGGCGATGTCGGCATGTCCAGCCACACCGAGAAGTACCGTTCGGCAACCGTCGGCGGAGCCTGCACCGTCGCCTCGACCGCGGTGCCGGTTCCAAGATCGACGACGGTCGGGCCGTAGGAGGCACCGGCGACGTGCGAGAACCCCGCAACCGGACCCCAGCCGTTCGATCGGTCTTCGCCCTTCGGCGATGAGCCGCTCGCCCAAGGAAGCACCGTCCACTGTTCTGTGTAGTTCGAGATAGGGCTCGCGGTGCCGTTGAACGGATCGGTGATCGGCATAGCTCCGAGTGCCGGAGCCGGCGTCCGGAAGGTCGCGTCTTTACCGTAGGTGCTGCCGCCGCTATTGGTCCCGACGATACGGAAGTGGTATTCCGATCCGGGTTCGAGTCCGGATATCGCAGCGGTCTGTTCGACCGGCGTCAATCCCGAGCCCGCGCCTTTGACAGCGGTTTTCGAACCGTAGGCACTCGTCGGCCCGTATTCGAAATACGTTTCGGCGGCGATGCCGTTCGGGTTGATCGTCCCGTGCAGGCTTGCACCGGTCGCATTCACTTCCGACGCAGCCTTGGTCATGACCGCCGCGGGCGGAAGTGAAAAGTAGGTCTCGGCCGAGGCCAGGAGCGGCACTCCCCCTTCAACCTGGGAGATCTGTCCGACCCCGACACAGGTGGACACACCGATGCAGGAGACCCCTTCGAGGCGACCCGCGGACCATCCGGTCGGCTCGGCCGGTTCCGTGACCACCCATTTGGTGCCGTTCCAGATCTCCGCCAGGTAGCGATCGCGAGCCTGGTTCAAGGGGGCGATGCCCCGGCCGACCAACTGACAGCTTGACGCCGATACACAAGCCAGGTCGTTCACTTCCCCGGAAGTCGGGCCGAAGGGATTGCCTTCGACCGCGGGCAGCGATTCTTCCTGCCAGGCCGCCCCCGTCCAGCGCTGGGCGAAGGGCACCGACTGTTCCGACGAGTCTTTGAAGGTTCCGGCCGCCTCGCACCCCGACGCCGACCAACAGGAGACGGAGATCTCGGACACCTTGCTCGCGCCGGCGGGCATCGGCAAGGTTTCGGCGGTCCAGGCCGAGCCGTTCCATCGCTCGGCGAAAGCTCGGCGCCCCCCTTCGGAGGGCGCGAACACGCCTACCGCCACACAGGCGTTCGCCGCGGTGCACGAGATCGATTCGACGGCACCGCCCGTCGCGCCCGCCGGCAGCGGCATGCTCTGGGTTTCCCAGCCGGTTCCGTTCCATCGCTCGGCCAACGGGCGTTCCGGCTGGAAGGATTCCTCCGTCCAGCCGACCGCCTCGCAGCTCGAGGCCGTCGCACACGCACCAGCGGTGAAGACGACGTTGACCCTTTCAGGGGCCACCGGACTCTGGGCCGTCCAAGAGCCCGCTTCCCAGCGCATCGCCAGAGGCAGATCGGTCCAGCCATTGACCATGTAGGAGCCGAACGCCTCACAGGTGGAGGCGTTGACACAGGAGACCGAGACGGGTTCGACCACGACTGCTCCATTCGGCCCGGGCAGGGATTCAGCCGTCCAGGACGACCCGTCCCAGATCGCACTGATGGCCTTGCCGGAGGTGTCCTCGCCGACGGCCAAGCAGGCCGCCCTGTTGAGGCAGGACACGTCCTTCAGGTCGCTTTCCGACGACGGCGAAGCGATGTTGGGAACAGCGCTGGGAAGCCACCCGGTGGAGAAGTGAAAATCCACGCTCCTGCTGATTCCGGCCACATTCTTTGCCACCAATCGATAGTGGATGATCGCACCGACAGGAAGCCCGGTGACCACCGCAGAAACTTTCTGCCTCGACGGGCTCGCGGGCAGGACTTTTTCGGGCATGCGCGTCCCATATGTGCTGTCGCTCCCATATTCGAAGTACCATTCGGTTTCGGAATTTTCCGGCCCGACGTATCCTTCGAGCATCACGCTGGTAGCGCTCACCCCCGATGTCCCGGAAGGCTCGACAGTTGGCGGCGCAGGCAGCGTCCAGAACATCTGATCGGCGCCGTAGCCGGTCCCTGCTCCACTGCTCGCGGCAAGTCGATAGTGGTACCACGTCGCCGGCGTCAGACCCGTCAAGGTGGCACTCGCTCCTTGGGGTTGCCAACCGCCGGAAATATTCGTTTCGCCGCTTGTGCTGCCGTATCCAGTTGTCGTGCCGAAGTCGAAGTGATAGTTCGTCGCCAGTCCATTGGGATCGACGATCCCACTCACCGTGGCTTCATGCGGACGTGGACTGACCTGGTCGCCTTCCCCTGTGGTCACGGCGGGCGGCACGTTGACCCGTGCACCGACCGTCACGCCCATCGCTTCGTCGGCCTGGGTGATCTCGCTGTACCAGCCGATACCTTCGCCGCATGGTTCTGCCCGGCGCATACCTGAGAACAGTCCAAGCGCGGTTTCTCCGTTCCAAACCGGTCCACCGCTGTCGCCTTTGTACGAACACCAACCCTGGACTTCGGTCAGGCCGTAGATCGTCCCTCCCGGTATCGTTCCGTCGGCTTCATAGCTAACAGTCTCGTCGATCCTGGTTACGACACCGCAACTCGATCCGGTTCTTGCACCGGAGTGGCAGACCGACTCGCCGACGTAGCTGGCGCTTTCATATGTGATAGGCAGGTTCTGGCTTCCACCCCAGTAGACAACCGATGCTGGCCAGTTCGGTTCGGCCCAATAGCCGTAGTCAACATCGATTTTTCCCCAGTCATTGCCCGGATAGCTGTCTTCTTGCACTTCTCCCAGGTACAACCTTTCTCCGCTGGCGTTATATGCGTCCCAGTATTTTTTGTTGCCACCGCAGTGACCAGCAGTCAGGAGGAAGTGATTCCCGAGTGCTTTTCCAACAGCGCGAAATCCTGCCGAGCAGTACCTCCCTGTGTCGTCTGATTCGATCCAGACCCCACCTCGCAGGGGTTTGTCACAGTGGTACTGGCTATTGCAAGCTGCCGGCCCCGCAGTGAAGGAGGGGACCGACTCGGCATCGACCGAGACAGCCGGCCCCGCTGCTCTTGCCGTCCGGCGTATCGCTTCCCGAGCCGATTCGTCCGCCCCTTCGGCCACGGAGACGACAACGGTGTTGTGAACTGGGTTGAGGCCGGTCTGCACCAAGTCGGAGCGAATCAGGTTCTTAAGCGCGTCGTCGACTTCTTCCTGCGCTTCTTCGAGCTCTTCCCAGCTGTACGTCGCCGAGACGACGCGAGCTTCGCTCGGTTCGAGTTCGACGTCTTCGATCAGCGATTCGACCGGACCACGGGACGCGGAGCGAAGTACGGGCACCACGAACTTGCCCGATTCGTCATCGAACCAGACGCCCGCGTAGCGCCTGCCTTGGACTTCTTCGAGCTGTTCGACGATTCCCGGCGCCTGCTGCTGGGTTTCGAGAATTTCTTCCGCTTCGGCCTTCGGAACTTCGAGTTCTTCCGCCAGCGAGGAGATTTGGAGTTCTTCCGGCGACTGCGATTCATCTGCCACCGCGAGCGACGGCACCGAAGCGACCAGTGCGATCGCCGACATGACACTCAGGACACACTTCCACACCAAAGACCCCACTTGTCCCAGCCTCCCCGTCGAATTCCCTGACGCCGGGCACCATAGGGAGCGAAGGTAACACTGTGGGAATTGTCTGTTGAGAGTAGTAGTACTGGTACAGGTAAGGACCACCGGTCTCGGGCGCAGCACCGATCTAGTTGCTGACACCGGTGCAGCCAGCTTTAGTCAAAAGTCGTCTTGCCAACTTCAGCGTGGTTGTTAATGTCTTTCACGTGGGAGTCGGAGGGGATACAGGGAGATGCCGGGTCGCCGCCGCGGCGGTCGCGCTGGTCGCCGTGCTCGTGTTCGGCGGCATGCGACCGCGCGCGGCGGCGGCCGGGACCTGCGAAAGGGAAACCGTCGTCAACTACCGGGCTCCACTCGAAGCGCTGCCGCACGTCCGGCAGGCCCCTCGGGACGAAAGGCTGACGCTCGGTCAGATCCAGGTGCGCGTCGCAAAGACTGGCTACGAATTGCCGACCGGTGCTTCCACCCAAGGCTTCCGGCTCGCATTTCGGACCGAATCGGTGACTCCTAGATGGGAACTCGACGCCGAGTTGCGCAGGGTCTCCGTGGCATTCCCGAAAGGGCATCTGCTGGCGACCCGGCACCTGACGACCAAGCGCGTGCACGGAGAGCGTCCAGAAGAACTGACCTTCCCGATTGCCTCCAGGCCGGCCATCTACAGGATCACGATGACGATCGCCGACGCCCGAGGACGGCGACTGGGGCGCTTCGGCCGCTACGTGCGGGTGCTGCCTTTCGGCCTGTCGCCGACGTTGAGGCTCTTGGGCGGCCCGTACCGACCGGGGGAATGGGTGGACGGCTGCTTGGAAAATCGAGGGGTCGTGGCCCTCAGATTTGACTCCACCTGGGTCGAACGACTGGAAGGCTCCGAATGGCGCCCGGTCGTCCTCGCCCCTCAGTACCGGATAGCTGTGTCCGGCGTCGGGGAGACCCTGCTGCCAGGCAACGCAGAACTGACCTCCGGCTACCTCCCTCCCAACGCCGGACCGGGGACCTACCGGCTGGCCTGGACCGGCTCGCCATTCAGCCTCGGCGAAGGGTCGTCGAGGTGGATCGACAGCCTCCCTCCGGTCGAACTCAGCAGCGCGAGCTTCGAAGTCGCCGGTCCCTGAACGGCGACGCCCGCAGTGGGCTCAGCCCTGGTGCGGGCGGTGGATGACGAGCACCGAGCTTTCGAAGTGGGAGACAGTGGCCGCGGCGACCGAGCCGGCGAGGTGGCCGAGCAGGCCGCTGCGCTGGTGGGAGCCGATCACGATCAGGCCGCAGCGGTGCTGCTCGGCGACCTCGACCAGGCCCTTCCAGGTGGGGGCGGCCTCGACCGTCACGCCGCGCGCCCGGAAGCCCGCCTTCTCGGCCAGCTCGGCGCCGGCCGCAGCGGTCTCCTCCGCCGCGGCCTCGACCTCGTTGGCGGCGGCGGCGTGCAGGTGGCGTCCCTCGACCGGGACGAAGCCGACGTCGGCGGGCTGCCAGACGCAGACGACCAGCGCCTCGCGCCCGGGAGCGAGCTGTAGGCCCGCCTGCTCGATCGCGTAGGCGGCCAGCTCGGAGCCGTCGTAGGCGAAGATCGCCGGACCGGGCTCGGGGCAGGGCGCGCCGCCCTGCGGATCGTCGCTTGCCTGCACGTCGGCTGCCATCTCAGTCCACCCCCTCGGCGACGGTGGGTCCTCGCACCGAAGAGCGTATCCGGGCGAATAGCGGCGGCGAGCGCCAGGCAGCCTTCTCGCCGGCGAGGAAGTCGTCCAGATCCGGCTTTTCGGGGCGGGCGCCGGAGAGCGCGTAGATGGCGACGGGGATCGCCCCGCCGAGGATCGCGAGGACCAATCCGATCCATAGTGCGATCCCGACACCTCGATCGAGACCACCGCTCACGTTCTCGGCGAAGTGGACGAAGATCGGCGCGATCATGAACGCAGCCACCGCGCGGAACAGCTCGACGATCGCGAACACCCGCTGCAGGTTGGTCGCCCGCAGGGAGAAGCCGGCGACGAAGAGAGCCGGGGCGACGGTGGCGCCGAGGCCGATGCCGGTGAGGAAGGAGGCGAGCAGCGTCAGCCCTTCGCTCGAGGGCACTTCGATCCGGAAGACGAAGATCCCCGCGGCGAGGAACCCCATGCCGACCAGCGGCAGGTAGGTGAGCGACTTCTTGGTGATGACGTTGCCGAGGACGATCGCGGTGATCACCGCGCCCCCGAGCTCGGGCAGGTAGAGCAGGCCGAGGTGCAGCGGACCGTACGTTTCGGCCATCGCCGCCGCGGTGAGCGCGGTCGCCGAGACCGAGGCGGCAGCCGCGAGCAGGGCGAGGACGATCCCGGCCACCGGGATCGAGGAGGTGAGCATTTCCCGGATCGTCAGCAGGGGGTTCTTGGCCGTCGCCTGATAGACGACCAGGATCACGATCACGGCGAGACCGCCGACCAGCGGCACGATCGCGATCGGGTCCAGGAAGGCGTGGCTGGTGAGCTGCGAGGTGCCGAAGAAGGCGGCGACGCAACCGACCAGGGCGAGGCCGATCGCCAGGAGGTCGACGGGCGAATCGAGGTCGGCCGGGGGCGCATCCTCGAAGGTCAACACGGCCAGGGCGAGCGCCCCGGCGGCGATCGCGGCGATGATCCAGAAGAGCGGCCGCCAGGCGTCCGCCTCGGCCTGCAGCCCGCCGATCGCCGGGCCCGCCGCGACCGCCCCGAAGATGCACATGTTCATGATCATCGCCGTCGTCTTCAGCTTGGCGGTGGGGTAGCCGAGCGCGAGCGGCGGCACCGCGGCGATCAGCAGGAGGCTGGTGCAGAGGCCCTGGAGGATGCGGCCGATGTCGTACATGACGATGCCCGTCGCGGCGGCGGTGAGGACCGAGCCGATCACCAGGACGACGGCGTAGAGGACCATCATCCGGCGCTGCGGGAGGTGTTGGGCGAACTGCACGGCGAGCACCGTTCCGACCGCGTAGGCGGCGTTGCTCAGGCCCGCGCCGAGGGCCATCGCCTGCGTGCTCGCATGGAGCTGTTCGGCGATGATCGGCGTGATCGGCTCGAGTGCCGCCGACAGCGCCAGATACGGGATCAGCGCAAGCAGGACCATCGCGGCGACGACGGGGTAGCGGCCTGCGAGCGGGCCCTGGCGCATCTCCTGTCTCCTTCTGGTCCGGTGAGGGCGGGGAACGGACGGTGTCGTCCGCGGGGAGACCGATTGATATCACAGAAGCGGAGTCGGACTCCGCTTGCTGGTCACACAAGTCCCCCGCCGGTGACCTGGCGCATCATCTCGACGTGGTCGTAGTAGGTGTCGTAGCGGCAGAGCAGGCCGTCGCGGAAGATCCAGCGGTCGATCCCGTCGATCTCCATCGCCGCGGCGCCGGGAGCGATCCCCGCGTCCCGGGAACCGGCGACGGTCCCCGTCATCCGGTAGGGACACAGCGCCATCGGCTCGGTCCAGGAGATATAGAGCGACTCCCGCTCCTCGACCCGGAAGTCCGGGAAGGCGGTGAAGGTGAAGGCCGCAAAGTCGCGCACCGCCGGCTTGCCGGCGGCAGGCGAGCCGGGCAGCGCCGGGTCGCTCCAGCGGATGTCGTCGGTACAGAGCGCGATCACCGCGTCGGGGTCATGGCCGTTCCAGGCGGCGGCGAAGCGCTCGCCCCAGTCCTCCAGGAAAGCCGTGTCCAGTTGTGGTCCGTCGATCGCCGTCATCCCTGCCTCCTCGATATGGTTGAACAGATGTATCGAAGCGGATATATGAGAGCCGCGCAAGAGGTCCGCGAGGACCGGTACGCCAGGACCGATCGATGGAGCTGAAGGCGCCCGCCTACCTGATGCTCGGTCTGGTGCGGCTCGGCGCCCGCTCCGGCTACGCGATCAAGCAGGCGGCGGACGCGTCGACGCGGTTCTTCTGGCCGACCTCCCTCGGCCAGGTCTATCCCACGCTCGGCCGGCTCGAGGCCGAGGGCCTGCTGGAGCGCAGCGAGGACTCCCACGGCGCCCGCGCCCGCTTCTCCTACGGACTGAGCCCGGAGGGGGAGGCGGCGCTGCTCGACTGGCTGCGCGCCCCCGAGGAAGCGCCGGTGCAGTTCCGCGACGAGGGCCTGCTCCGCCTCTTCTTCGCCGATGCCCTCGCGCCGGCCGACCAGCTGGCCCTGGTGCGGCGGCTGCGCGAGCGCAACGAGGCCGCCGCGCGCGAGATCGCCGAACAGGTCGCCCCTTATACGGAGCAGATGGAGCGGTCGGGCTTCCGCTTCCCCCTGCTCTCCGCGCGCCTCGGCGCCGAGTCCTACGGACGCGCGGCGGAGTGGCTCGCCGAGCTCGAGGCCGAGCTCGAGAAATCACAGTAGGTCCACATCCGCGCTCCGCATTGTGGGAGGATGCGCGCCGATGGAGGTCGAGATCCGCGACAGCCCCGCCTTCGCCGTCGGCCGCTGCACCCTTGGCGGCGGCGAGGCGATGAAATCCGAGGCCGGCGCGATGATGGCCCACTCGGTCGGTGTCGAACTCGAGGCCCACGTCCAGGGCGGCCTGATGAAGGGCCTCAAACGCAGCATCCTCGGCGGCGAGTCCCTCTTCATGACCACCTGGACCGCGCCCGGCGAGGGCGGCTGGGTCGACGTCGCCGCCAACCTGCCCGGTGACCTCGCCGTCCTCGACGTGAACGGCGAAATGAACGTCACCAAAGGTGCCTGGCTCGCTTCCTCCTCCGAGATCGAGCTCGACACCAAGTGGGGCGGCTTCAAGAACGTCTTCGGCGACGAGGGCGGCTTCCTCATCCGCACCTCCGGCAGCGGCAAGATCGTCGTCGCCTGCTACGGCGCCCTCGAGCACATCGACCTCGGCGCCGGCGAGAAGATCGTCCTCGACTCCGGCCACCTGGTCGCCTTCGACCCCACGGTCGAGTTCATCACCCGCAAGGCCACCAAGGGCATCATGCAGACCCTGAAAAGCGGCGAGGGCTTCGTGATGGAGTTCACCGGTCCCGGCCGCATCATCAGCCAGACCCGCAACCCCCAGGGCCTGGTCGGCTGGCTGACCGAGGTCCTGCCCTTCTCGCGGGAGAACTAGGCCCAGCCGGCCTGCCGAAGCTACTTACTCCCCCCGCCCTTCTTCTTCCCGCAGGCGACCTGAACCGCCGGTTCGGTGTCGTGCGTGGCACCGTTCTGGCCGGTGAGCTGGAACTTGGCCGGGAGCTTTCCCTTGCAGAGGCTCTTCGAGTTTTCGAGCAGGCCCTTCTTCCCTCCGTCGAGCTTCAGTTCGAAGCGGGAGACGGGCGCGTCGGGGAGTCCCAGGAAGCGAGAACGGACCCTTCTGACTTCGGCGTTCTTCCTCCCCACCGAGTCGACGAAGCCGACAAGCTGCAGGGGGATCTGACCGCGGAGGGCGACCACCAGGTCGGGCAGTTCGCGTTCACCGCCGTTGGAACGGAAGTAGACGTTCCCTTCCTCGGGTTCGGCGAGGAGGGGGCTCCAGGCCTTCGCGGTGCCGAGGATCGACTTTTCCGGGCAGCCGCCTCCCGGGACATAAGTCGAGAAGTACTGGACCCTCGTGCACGGGCTCGAGACGTGGGCCTGGTCGATGAACATGCCCTTCGGCAGGATCACCGTGGCGCCGGCGACGTTCGCGTTCTCACCCTTCGGCTGGGTCAGGACCGCCTTCACCGCGGGGTTGCCGAGGCGCTTCGTCTGGCCGGAGAAGGTCAGCTTCAGGGCCGGTTCGAAGGCGAGGCCCCTGCAGCCGCCCACGGCGAAGCCGTTGGAGAGACTCGCTACCGCCCCGGCCTGGGTGGCCACCGAGCCGAGGACCTGCTTGGCCTCGCAGCTGGTCGGGTTGAGGGTGAATTCCGGCTTGTCCATCTGCAACGAGATCGTCCTCACGTCGAGCGGGATGCCGTGGAGGATCGTCGGCAACGCGTCCGAGACGGCGTGGATCTGCGCCGTCGTTTCGTCGACGTGGAGGGCGGTGCGCACCGCCACCGAGCCGAGGTCGAAGGGGCCGGCGATCGCCGGGGTGATGATCTCGAGGGAAAGCGGGGCTCCCTCGTAGGGGCCGGCGAGGTAGGCCTTGCCCTGGACGTAGTAAGGGCTCGGGCCTGCGCCGGCCGCGACCGTCACGGTGCCGACCTGGGATGCGGCCGGGCAGGAGGGCGAGGCGTTCTCTTCGGCACCCCCGCCTTCCTGGGTCCGGGAGGCCGCCTGGGCGATGCCCGACTCCGGGCAATAGGGCACCCCCGCGATCCGGCCGAGGAGGCCGGTCGGCAGGGTGGCGGAGACCGAGGAGAAGCGCTGTTCGCCGTCACCTCTCTTCACCCTGAAGACGAAGGGCGAGTAGGCGCCGGCGAGGGGGGCGGTGGAGCCGGCTTCCAGGGTGTAGTGGGCGGGCATCGCCGATTCGGAGGAGACGCAGGCGCCCCCTTCGGCGCCGGAGGTGATCTTGAAGGGGGCGGTGCGGACCGTCGCGGTGCCGGGGTCCGAGAACGGATAGAGGCGCGCGGTGGTCTGGTATTCCCCGCAGGCCTGCGGGGTGATGAGTGGCGCGCGAGGTCCTTCGCGCAGGTCGAATTCGAAGCTCGAATACGGGAGCGGCGGCAGGCCGCCGAAGGTGGTGGTGAGCTGCCCCGTGTGTTCGTCGGCCTCCACCTTCCCGGCCTGCTTGACCATGACGCCACGTTCGCCCGCCTTGGCGACGATGTAGAGGGCGAGGAGGGAGTGGGACGGGTTCTGGTCCGGGGTCGCCAGGTAGACGGAGCCTTCGATCGGTTCTTCCAGCAGCGGAGTCCTCGCGACCAGGGTGCCGACCTTGGAGGCTTCGGGGCAGCCGGGGGATGCGAGGCTCGCCTCCTTGTACTGGGCTTCGGTGCAGGCGGCCTGTCCCCCGGCGGCCGAGGGGTTGACGGTGACGCCTTCGGGGAGCGTCACTTCGGTCTTCTCGGGCTCGGTTTCGGTGACGCCAGATGGGTTCAACAGGCCCTGGTTGGCCAGTTTCAGCCCGAATTGAAGTCCCGATGAACTCGAGGCGCCACTCGTAGCCGGCGGCGAGGACATCGTCGGCGAGAAAGGCACCGTTTTGCAGCCGGTGAAAGAGACCGAATTGTCAGCCTTGTCGCGGAAGGGCGCGTCTTCGCCAACAAAGGCTCCGGGGGCCAGAATCGAGTCGGCTTCGAGCGATACTTCCGGCACGGACCCGCACGCGGTCGGTAAGGTGAGAAGGGGTAGTTGAGGAGAGTCCGAGGAGAGTCCCTCGTCGGCGTTTGGGCCTCGTTCAGGGTCGTGGCCGGGGTCGGCCGGGGTCCCCCAGATCGTCACCGTCAACTGGGTGGTTTCGATAGGTAGATTGTGCGCCAGGAACCGGGCGCCGTAGCCTTCTTCGGTCCTGACCGAGGCCGAGCCGAGTATCACCAGGCCGGCGCTTGAGAAGCCGATCTGGAGGGGGGTCCCGGGTGGGGAGACCAGGTTGTAAAGGGGACCGAAAGCTTCACCGACGCCCGGCAGAATTGCCCGCGCCACTCCTATCTGAGTGTCGACTGGACACGAGGGAATACCCCCTTCAAAGCTCTGTCGGGGGCAGGCGGGAACAGCGAGAGGGTTACCCACGAGGCCCGGGGGCAGATCGATGCGAAAGTCGCGCATCGCCCCGCCTTCACTGAGTTTTTCGGCGTTGGTGTCGAGCGCGAAGTGGAGGGTGAATGAGAAGGGATGGGAGCCCGCCTGGGTGACGATCGTGCCGTCGGGGTTTTCGGCGCTCACCGTGAGCGAACCAGGGACCAGGCCAAAGCCAGCGGCCTTGGCAGCCGTCGGGAGCAAGGCGAAGAGGACAAAGATAAGGGCGAGGGCGCGCAGGCGGATCAACGCGATCCCCCCTGCCACCTGCCGCGCCGAGCCTTACCCTTTTTCTTGCGTTTGCCCTTCTTCTGCTGCTTTTTCACACACCTGCCCTTCTTCTTGACCTTGCCCTGCTTGCAGTAGGCCTGCGCCTGTTCGATGACGTTGCCAGGGCCGGTGAAGGAAAGAGTCGCCGGCGTGGGCTCTTCCGGCGGTGGCGTCAGGGCCTGGCAGGCTTCTCCCTGACACGGCCGAGCCGGCAGCACTGATTCACCGGGGAACCCACCTCCTTCGCGGGCGTCATAGAGGTCGATCAGCTGGTCCGTGTCACCCGCAACCAAACGGTCGCGGGTGGTGAAGAAGATGTTCTTGCCGGTTTCGTCGACCGCCAGGAGATTGGAGTCGCCCCCTTCGCGCCCGGCGGAGATCAGAGCCACGCAACCTTCCGGGAGATCACAGCTATCCCCCGCGGGCTCCCCGATTCCGGCGGGCGGCTCCCACTGATAGACGTCTTCGATCCCTTCGTTGGTGTCCCGAGGACTAAGCGAGTCCTGGCTGTCGAAGTACAGGCGGCCTTCGTCGGTGAGATAGCGGGCTTGTGGCATCGACCGAGGCGCGCCTTCCAGCAGCCTCAACGCGCTCGGCCCCAGCGGTGCGGCACCGCTGGGATCGCAGGAGGCGCAGGCAAGCCGGCCGCTCGCCGAGTCGTAGACATAGGCCTGCTGGCAAGGAACCACGAGGACTTCACCATCACCGTTGTGGGAACACGGCCCGACGTTGGAATAGCCCTGGGTTGGGCCGCTCAACGAAGCCTGGGAGAGAAAGGTGACGTAGCGTCCGTCGGGGCTCGCCTCGGCGGTGCGCACCGAAGGCACTACCTGCCAGTCCCCGCTTGCGGCCGAGTTGTCCTGGGTGGACAGCGTCGCAATGTAGACGGTGCCGGCTTCTTCGGTGCCTGTCCCTTCGGCCCAGGCGTAGAGGTTGGGCTTGCCCGCTTCGGCTTCTTCACCTCCTTTGTTTTCTTCCCCAAGCGCGCTCGGCAGGACCTTGGAGTCGACGAAGTAGATGCGAGAGAGGGCTTCGCTTTGGCCGAGGATGCCGTCGAAGCCGCCTTCTCCCTCGGTCAGGTCGACGGTTGCTTCTTCGCCATCAAGGTAATGCAGATGGCCGTTTTGGAGCAGCACCTTGGAGCCGTCGGCATCCGCAGCGAGGAATTTGCCAGGGTCGGGCACCCCCGCGGTGGCAATCGCCCTGGTCACCTTGCCGTCTTCGCGCACGTAGGTCTGCCCCGCTTCGTCGGAGAAGAAGACGCGGCGTCCGTTTGCGGAGATGGCGTGCGCGCCGGCGGCACCGAAGAGAGAGCCAGCTTTGACTTCGGCGTTTCCGGGAGCGACGTTTACCAAGCTGAGTTGCCCCTCGCTCCATTCGTAGAGATCGAATTTGGTGGCGCCGGGATCGGGCGGTCTAGGAGCGAATTCTGTCTCTTCGGTGAGAGCGTCATTTGCTTCGAAGAAGATTCGCGAGAGGTCGGAGGAGGCGCCGGCGAAATGGATTTCGAAATGCCCGGTGCCATTGCCACTGACGCGATTCGGGGGTGCTTCGGTGACAAGCGGGGTCAGCTGCAGCGGATCGGAGGTGTCCTGCGTGTAGAGATCGGGGAAGCCATCCGGGGCGGAGGGGCTGAGCACAGGAGCAGCCTGGGAAAGAACGCCCAGTTCCAGGGAAGAATCGAAGGCGTCGTAACCTGAGCCCACCTGCAGCAGCGAAGGGGTGGAGTTGGCGCTCTGCCAGCCGTCAGCGGTCCGGTGGGCGAGGTATTGATTTTCGACCGTCGCACCTCCTTCCGGAGAAAAGGCGGTGCCCTCGTAGGAGATCGCTTCACCGTCGGCGGTGCTCTGCAGAGGGAAGCTTTGGTGCCCCGCGTGGGCCGGCTTGCATTCGATCAAGACGCAGCTGTTGACGGCCGCATCGGCCGGGAAGACCTGGCCGCCGTACTTTTCACGCGGCGAGACGAGCTCATAGGCGCGGCTGTCGGGTAGACCCCCCACTTGATCGGAGAAGGTCCGGAAGAAGAATGGGGGCCCGTCGGCTCCGCAAGGGGGACCCGCTTCCGCACAAGCGCTTTCGGCAACGGTGCGGAAGACGTATTCGGTGTCGGGCAGCAGACCCGTCACGGTCGTCGCCGCACTTTTTGCGCCAACACCCTGCAGCGTTGGTTCTCCGGGCGGGCCTTCGGCGGCTGCGGCGAAGCTGTCGCCCGCTTCTTCGTAGGCCGCGGCGGTCAGATACTGGAAGGCGTAGCGGGTCCTGAAACCATTCGGGTCGATCCCCGCCTGGAGTTCGGCGCTGTCTTGGGTCACCCTGGAGACCGACTGCGCGGATACCGACGGCGGATGCTCTTCGGCCGGGGCAAAGATGTAGCCGAGGGCGCTCTGGCCGGGTTCGCCTTTGCCGACCGCAGGTGTCGGACCCGGAGCACCCCCGTAAAGGATCCCGGCCGGGCGCGAGAGCGAGAATTTGCGCATCGGATCGAAGGCCAGCGCCGCGAGGTCGTCCCGTTCGGGTTTGACTTCGAAAATGCCGCTTGGCTTTTCCTTGAATTCGCCGCCTTCACAGGGACCGAGCTGGTGCACCACCTTCAGGGTGAACCCCGTTTCCCGCTTGGAGCTGGCAAAAAACGGTTCGCCGGTCTGTGGATCGACCGTCACCCCTTTGATCCCCCCCTTGGGATATTCGAATTTGCACACCGGCGGGTCGGCGGGGTGCGCGGGATCGTACTCTTCGATGTGTTCACCCCCGGTGCTGCCGCCGACATAAAGGTTGCCCGCAGCGTCGGCGATCGGCGCCGTCGGTAGGTTGCCTTCACCGAAGAATCCCGTCCCGACGTCGTGTTCGCGCCCGGCGTATTCGTAGCCACCCACTCCATTGGGCCGAAACTCCATCAGTCGGTGAAAGAAGTTGTCGCTGCCACCGTCTTCGTCGAAGACGTAGACCGAGCCGCCCGGCGTCACCGCGATTCCGCCCGGATAATTCGAGATGTGGATCTTTGCCGGACTTTCGGCCACCGCCTGGCCACCGGGGGCTTTTTCTCCGAACCGGGTGATTTCCGACGAGCCGTCAGGCGCGTACTCGACGATCGCCGGCGTTCCGACCGGCAGACTCCCGACTTCGAGCATCGCGAACACGTCACCGCTCGCCTCGTCGACATCTATGTCGACGTTGGTTCCTGACACGGTCTTTGCTCGTGCCTTACATGGGAATTCCGCTACTTCTTTCCCATCCTTCACTTCGGTACCCAGCAGCGGCCCGCAGCGTTCGTAAGGGCCTTCTTCGAAGGCCGCTTCCCAAGCCTCGACAAATTCGAGCCCGCCTTCCTTCGGCTCGAACATCGCGATTCGGGTTTCTCCAAGAATCGCGGTCGCCGTATAAACCGTCCCGACGGGCACCCCACCAGCGCCGGTGTAGTTGACGGCCATCCCTCCGAGTCCGCCCAACTGCACTTCTTCGCCGAATGCTTCTTCCGCGACGTGAGCTTCGCTGCCGGAGAAATGACCGACGCCCGCGAAAGCCGCCGTGGCTGGTGATGCTCCAAGGGCACCGAAAAGCAGGATCGCGGCAAAGATCGCGATCGCGATCCGGACCGAAGGCCAGATGGGTCGGGAGTTCATGTCGTTGTGCGTTTCATGCTCATAGCCGGTTAAGCCACGCGGGCGCCACTCTGAGCGGCGCCCGCGTGGCGTTCCACTAAGGCGCCGTCACCGCCCAGACACCATCGATCGCATTGGCCAGGTGCGTCGAGGTCGTGCTCAGGTGCAGGAAGGTGCCCGACGGGCCGTATCCCGCACCGACACCGGGGCTCTGGATGAAGCTAAAAGAGAGGTTTTCTCCGAATTCTTCAAATATGCAGAGCGTCCCCGCGGTACGCGATTCGGGCCTCGCCCCGGGCTTTCCCAGTTCCCAGTGGCAGCCGCTTGAGCCGAATTCACCCGCTTCGACTTCAGCCGCAGTGAAATAAAACGCGCTTTCGTCCGCCTGGGCGATCGGTATCGGGAAGGAGATCGGGACTATCGGTTCGACTTCGTTGCCGGTTTTCGGCACGACGATTCCCCACGTACCAGTCTCGGTCTTGCCGGAGGGCAAGGTTGAGGTAAATCCGGTCTGGCCCTTTTCACCGTTACAGACGGCGGTTTCGGGTTCGGCGGAAGTTACCTTGATGCCGCCTTCCTTACAGGTCACCGAGCCGACGGTTTTTTCGCCGGTGAAAGAGGTCCCTTTGGCGCTGGTGCCGGCGTTGCCCGTGTTACCGGTGTTGCCCTTTGGCCCTTCTTTGCCTTCCGGACCCTGCTTGCCTTCCGGACCGGTCGCGCCGTTCGTCCCGTTGGATCCTGCCGGACCCGCCGGTCCCGTCTTGCCCGCGTACTTCTTCGCTTCGGTCTGCGCGATCTTGGTGACTTCCTTCTTCTGCGTCGAGTTCAGCTTCGCTGCCGCGAAGGCGGTCCCGCCGAGCGCGGCGATCAAGGCCACGATCGAGATGACGAAGCCGGCGGTGCCGAGCCTCTGATGGATGCGAGAGATCACTTGCTTCCTCCTTTGACGTAGTGCGCCGTCGGAGGGATCTCTCGAGGCGCGAACTGATTTCCCAAGGGCTGCGAAGTTGAAGCGGGGCGGCAACTCAGGGGGCCGCCGCCCCGCAGGCGTGGGGGACCAGGGAGATCGCCCGACACCGGGGTCACGCTCGCGGCGATGGGAGTGCCGGAGCGCGCGGCGTGACTCGCCAGGGAAAACGAGCCGTTCGCCGACATCCCGAAGCGGCACCTGCCGTCCTCCGGGCTAAGTGCTGACGTGCGGATGCCTCGAGGGCCACGCATGGCCGGCACGGGCAAGCAACTGCCGCTGTTCATCCCTAAATCTCCCTGCCGGTCCACCCCGGCACGCCGGTTCCCTAAACCGACGCTCACTGCTTATTTCGACGCCTCCCGAGCGGCAAGAGAAGCCCGCTCGTTCAGCAAGGGCAGGATAAGCACGTACTGACTGCGGTGTCAAGCAGCTTCAAAATGGGATTTTTTGCCTGACACCAAATGGTGTCGTAAATGGCTTGATAGAGAGGAATGGAGGCCTGAGAGCGGTCCGTTGAAGTAGCAAGGGACGTGTACTCGAAATTTTCGACAAAACGGTTAGCCCAAAACTTGTGCCCCGTTTTCACCGCCCGAAATAGGCTGCACGGGCGATGACCATGACCCCCTGGGGAGAGTCGGCCGAACTGCGGGAGCGGCGGCTTCAGCCTGGCCCGGGGGTGCCGCGCAAGGAGGTCGAAGAGAACCAGCGGGAACGGCTGTACGGGGCGACCGTGGCGGCGGTCGCGAACAAGGGCTACGGGAAGACCACCGTCTCCGATCTGATCGAGCTGGCAGGGGTCTCGCGGACCACCTTCTACCGCTACTTCGACGACAAGGAAGCCTGCTTCCTGAAGACCTTGGAACTGCTGTTGGTCGGTATCGCCGGGCTGACCCGGGTCGGCCTGCAGGGCGAGGGGTCATGGCAGGACCGCTCGGTGACGGGGATGCAGATCTTCATCGGCGTGCTGGTCACCCAGGCCGACGCGGCGCGGATCTGCGTGGTGGAGTCCGACGCCGCCGGGCCGAAGGCGGTGGCGATGGTCGACGAGGCGGCCGCCGAATTCGGGGGGATGCTCGTCGATGTGTTCGAAGAACTGCCCGATCAGCGCGGGATGCCGAAGGAGATCATCGACGTGATGGTCGGCGGCGTCAGGAAGGTGTTGCAGACGCGCCTGCAGCGCCGTACAGAGGCCGAGCTGATCGAGCTGGTGCCGGCGCTCGTCGAGCTCGGCCTGTCATATCGCCCGCCGCCGCGGAAGCTTCCCGACCGGGCCTCTCGCGGCAAGGACACCCCCACAATCGAAGTGCAGCAGGGGATCGACGAACCAGCGCAGCGGATGGAGCGGGCGGCGATGGGGGTGATCGCCGAGGTCGGCTACGGCGACGCGACGATGGCCGAGATCGCGAGGCGGGCGAAGGTCTCCTTGGCGACCCTCTACGCCAACTTCGAGGACAAATCGGACCTCTTCGAAGCGGCGCTGCTGCGTTGCCGGCTGCGGATGCTGGCGTCCGTGATGCCCGCCTACCGGCGGGCGTCGACCTGGCCCGAGGGCATGGCCGCCCTGACCCGCGCGAGCCTCGCCTTCCTCGAGGCCGAGCCCGACTTCGCGCGCCTGATCACGGTCGACGTGCACGGCGTCGGCAACGCCTCGGTAGAGGCCCGCGACCGGGCGCTCGACGCCACCCGCCACTTCATCGAGGCCGGGCTCGCCTACGCCGAGATCGACAACCCGGTCGCCGCCGAGGCGATCCAGAGCGCCCTCTATTCGATGCTCGCCGCCCGCGTCCGCTCCCGCCACAAAAACCTTCGCGGCATGGCGCCGCTCGCGATCTACGTCATCCTGGCGCCCTTCCTCGGCCGCGACGAGGCCTACAAGCTCGCCGTGCGCTGAGCTTCCATACTTACCCGGGATGACTCGGCAGATGGACGCCAAAGCCAAAAGGAAGGTCCCCCTCCGCGGGCGCTTCGGCAAGAGCGGCATGGCCGCACGCCTGCTCGACGATCGACGCGGAGAACTCGATCGCCCTCGCAGATCGCTTCGCGATCGCCCTGGCGGCGAAAAAGGGTAGCGTCCTGATGCCCGCTTATACCGACGCGATGCTCAGTGCCGGATGTGCCTTGGCGATCTTCTCGTAGTCGCCGTCCTGCGTGACGACGGGGAGGCCGTGCTCCACCGCCGTCGCGGCGATCAGGGCATCGGTCAACTTGACGGCGCGCTGGATTCCGGCCGCCTTGCAGTCGGCGACGAGGCGCGCCCAGCTGACCATCACCGCCTCCGAGATCGGGATCGGGTCGGCCGCGCGAGCCAGCGCCAGGGTGTCGGCGCGACGGGCCCGGACCGCCTGGTCGGCCGCATTCAGCACACCGAGCTGGAGCTCGCCGATCGTCACCACCGACACCGCGACGCGGTCGGGCAGCTCGCTCAGCTCCCTGCCGTCCTCGCGTGCGATGAAGACCGAGGTGTCGAGCAGCCCCGCGGCCGGTCCGCTCACAGCTCGGCGAGGGTCTGGCCGGCGAGGGCATCGAGCTCGGCCCCGAGCAACGGGTCGGCGGCGCGCTCACGCAGCTGCTCGCGCAACTGCCCCCCGGCCAGCCAGCGGGTCCGTTCGCCGTGCGGGACGATGTCGGCGATCGGCTCCCCGTTGACGGTGAGGACGACGCGTTCACCCGCCTTGACCGCATCGATCACCCTGGCGGTCCGATTGCGCAGCTCCCTCACCCCTATCTGCATGTGCGACACCGTAGCACAGGCACGGCGGCGCCGAGGGCCGACGCGGGTTCCGCCCCCGTGGACAACCCCCCGGGCGAGTTCTTCGACCAGGGGACAGTGCACCGGACGGGGGATTTCCGAAATCATCCACTGATGCCCGACCCCTTCGAACGCGGTCGCGCCTCCTGTGGCGTGGGGTTCGTCGCCGACCTCTCCGGTCGGCCGACCCACGAGACCGTGCGGCGCGGCGTCGAATGCCTGGTCAACATGGACCACCGCGGCGCCGAGGGCGCCGACGAGAAAACCGGGGACGGCGCCGGGATCCTGATGCAGCTGCCCGACCGGCTGCTGCGCTCGGTCTGGGACGACCTGCCGGAGCCCGGCCGCTACGGCATCGCGGTCTGCTTCCTGCCCACCGACCCGGTGCGGCGGGCGACGCTCGAAGGGGTGGTCGAGGAGGCGTGCGAGGCCCGCGGGCTGCGCGCCCTCGGCTGGACCGACGTGCCGGTGCAGCCGGGCTGCCTGGGGACGGTGGCGCGCGAGTGCATGCCGGTGATCCGCCGGTTGGCGGTCGCCGCCGACCGCTTCGACGGCGACGCCGAGGCGCTCGAGCGGCGCCTCTACGTGGTCCGCCGCGCCGCCGAGAAGAGCGCCGGGCCGGAACTCCACATCATGTCCTTCTCGGCCCGCACGATGACCTACAAGGGGATGCTGCGGGCGACGCAGCTGGAGGACTTCTTCCCGGAGCTCTGCGACGAGCGCTGCGAGTCGGCGCTGGCCCTGATGCACTCGCGCTTCTCCACCAACACCTTCCCGAGCTGGGAGCTCGCCCATCCCTACCGGATGGTCGCCCACAACGGCGAGGTCAACACGCTGACCGGCAACCGCAACTGGATGCGGGCGCGGGAAGGGGCGATGCGCTCGGAGCTGCTCGGCGACGAGCTGGCCGCGGTGCTGCCGGTGGTCGACTCCGAGGCCTCCGACTCGGCGACGATCGACGCCGTGGTCGAGCTGCTGGTGCGCGCCGGGCGCTCCCCCGCCCACGCGCTGAAGCTGCTGGTCCCCGAGGCGCCCGCCGGCCGCGAGGCGGTCTCCCCCGCCGAGCGCGGCTTCATCGACTTCCACTCGCTGCTGATGGAGCCCTGGGACGGCCCCGCCGCGATCGCCTTCTGCGACGGCGGCGCGGTCGGCGCGACGCTCGACCGCAACGGCCTGCGCCCCGGCCGCTGGCTGCAGACCCGCGACGGCTTCGTCGTCTGCGCCTCGGAGGCCGGCACGGTGGCGATCGACCCGGCCGAGGTGATCCGCCGTGGCCGGCTCGAACCGGGGACGATCCTGGTCGCCGACGTCGAGGCCGGGGAGCTCCTCGTCGACCGCACGGTCGAGCGCCGGCTCGCCGCGCGCCGTCCCTACGGCGAGTGGCACGCCGAACGCACGTTGCCCTTCGCGGCGCTGCCGGAGGCGCCGCCGCCGCCCGCCTCGGAGCTCGCGCTGAAGGAGCGCCAGCTCGCCTTCGGCTACGACCAGGAGGATCTGCGGGTGCTGATCGGGCCGCTGGTCGCGGCGGGCAAAGAGCCGACCGGCTCGATGGGCGCCGACGCCGCGCTCGCCGCGCTGTCGGAGCGCGAGCCCTCGCTCTTCGCCTACTTCAAGCAGCTTTTCGCCCAGGTCACCAACCCGGCGATCGACCCGGTCCGCGAGGAGGTGGTGATGAGCCTGCGGGTGGCGCTCGGCCGGCACGGCGACCTGCTCACCGACGGCCCCGGCGAGAGCTTCTGCCTGCAGCTCGAGCGGCCGATCCTCGCCGACTCCGAGCTGGCCCGGATCAGGGCGCTCGAGCACCCCGAGCTGCGGGCGGTGACGCTCGACGCGACCTGGCCGCGCGAGGACGGCGCGGTCGGCCTCGAGGCGGCGGTCGAGCGGCTCTGTGCGAACGCGGTCGATGCGGTCGACGACGGCGCCTCGATCCTGATCGTCTCCGACCGCGCCTGCTCGCCGGCCCGGGTGCCGATCCCGACCCTGCTCGCCACCGCCGCGGTGCACCACCGCCTGGTCCGGGCCGGCCGCCGGCTGCGCACCGGGATCGTCTGCGAGACCGGCGAAGCGCGCGAGCCCCACCACATCGCCTGCCTGGTCGGCTTCGGCGCCGAGGCGATCAACCCGTACCTGATGATCGAGACGGCGCGGACGCTGGTCGACGAGGACCCCGAGGCGGCGGTGGTCAAGGCGCTCGACGCGGGACTCCTGAAGGTGCTCTCGAAGCTCGGCATCTCGACCGTCTCCTCCTACCGCGGCGCCCAGGCCTTCGAGGCGATCGGCCTCGACCGCAAGCTGATCGACACCTACTTCACCGGCACCCGCTCGCGCCTCGACGGGGTCGGGATGGACGAGCTGGCGCGCGAAGCGCTGACCCGCCACGACCGCGCCTGGCCCGGCTCGGACTGGCCGCTGCTGCCGGTCGGCGGGCTCTACGCCTGGCGCCGCGACGGCGAGCGGCACGGCTGGAACCCGGAGTCGGTCACCCTGCTGCAGAAGGCGGCGCGGGGTGAGGGCGAGCGGGGGTTCGAGGCCTACGAGACCTTCCGCGAGCGGGTCGACGGCGAGCAGCGCGGCCTCACCCTGCGCGGCCTGATCCGTCCCCGCGTCGATCTCGACCCGGTGCCGCTCGAGGAGGTCGAGCCGGCGACGGAGATCGTCAGGCGCTTCGCCACCGGGGCGATGAGCCTCGGCTCGCTCTCGCCGGAGGCGCACGAGACGCTAGCGATCGCGATGAACCGGCTCGGCGGGCGCTCCAACACCGGCGAGGGCGGCGAGGACCCGCGGCGCTACGTCCCCTACCCCAACGGCGACAGCCGCCGCTCGGCGATCAAGCAGGTCGCCTCGGGCCGCTTCGGGGTGACGATCGGCTACCTGATGGAGGCCGACCAGATCCAGATCAAGGTCGCCCAGGGGGCGAAGCCGGGCGAGGGCGGCCAGCTGCCCGGCTCGAAGATCGACCGCTACATCGGCGAGCTGCGGTTCTCGACGCCGGGCGTCGAACTGATCTCTCCCCCGCCCCATCACGACATCTACTCGATCGAGGACCTGAAGCAGCTGATCTACGACCTGCGCTGCGCCAACCCGAAGGCCGAGATCTCGGTCAAGCTCTGCGCCGAGGCGGGGGTCGGCACGGTCGCCGCCGGGGTGGTCAAGGCGGGCGCCGACCACGTCACCGTGGTCGGGCACGACGGCGGCACCGGCGCCGCCGCGCTGTCCTCGATCCAGGGGGCGGGCATCCCGTGGGAGATGGGGATCGCCGAGACCCAGCGGGTGCTGGTCGAGCAGGGGCTGCGCGGCCGGGCCGTCCTGCAGACCGACGGCGGCATGCGGACCGGCCGCGACGTCGTCGTCGCGGCGCTGCTCGGGGCCGAAGAGGTCGCCTTCTCGACCGCGCCCCTGATCGCGACCGGCTGCATCATGATGCGGGTCTGCCACCTCAACACGTGCCCGGTCGGGATCGCCACCCAGGACCCCGAGCTGCGCAGCCGCTTCGCCGGCACCCCCGAGCACATCACGAACTACCTCATGCACGTCGCCGAGGACGTCCGCGGCTGGATGGCCTCGCTCGGCGTCAGACGCTTCGACGATCTTGTCGGACAGGTGGAGTTGCTGGAGCGCGATCCGGCGGTCCCCGGCGGCAAGGCGGCGCGGCTCGACCTCTCCGAGGTGTTGCGGTCTCCCGCCGCACTGTCAGAGGCGCCGCGCCGCAGACTTGAACCGGGCCCGGGGGCGCCGCACACGCTCGACCAGGACCTGCTCGCGGAGGCGGGCGAGCTGATCCGGCGCGGCGAGCCGGTCTCCCTGCGCAGCCCGATCCGCAACGTCGACCGCGCGATCGGCGGCATGCTCTCCAACGCGGTCGTCGCCGCCCACGGCGAAATCGGGCTGCCGGAGGGGACGGTCGAGGTCGAGCTGGAGGGCTCGGCGGGGCAGTCGTTCGGCGCCTGGCTGGCGCCGGGGGTCTCCCTGACACTGCGCGGCGAGGCGAACGACTACGCGGGCAAGGGGCTGTGCGGCGGGATCGTCGCGGTGCGGCCGTTCGACGCCGCGAGCGTGCCTGCCGAGGGCCAGGTGATCGTCGGCAACACCGTCCTCTACGGCGCCACCGGCGGGCGGGCCTTCTTCCGCGGCCTGGCCGGGGAGCGCTTCGCGGTGCGGAACTCCGGCGCCTCCGCGGTCGTCGAGGGGGTCGGCGACCACGGTTGCGAGTACATGACCGGCGGCCACGTCGTCGTCCTCGGGCCGACCGGGCGGAACTTCGCCGCCGGGATGAGCGGCGGCATCGCCTACGTGCTGGACGCCGACAAGAGCTTCGTGCGGCGCTGCAATCCGGCGCTGGTCGATCTCGAATCGCTCCATGACCCGGAGGAGATCGCCGACCTCCGACACCTGATCGCCGAGCACGCGGCGCGCACCGGCTCGCCGCTGGCCGAGCGGCTGGTCGCCGAATGGGACGAGCGGCTGGGAGAGTTCACCAAAGTGATGCCGCGCGACTACCGGAAGGCGCTGCAGATGCGGATCCAGGAAGAAACCGCCGAATGGCGGGCGGCGATGGGCGTCGAGGCGGCGAGCTGATGCCGAACCCGCGCGGCTTCCTCGAGATCGAGCGGGTCGAGCAGCCCGAGCGCGAGCCGCGGGCGCGGATCGGCGACCACGACGACCTGCACGAGCGGCTGGAGGTGGCGGAGCTCTCGATGCAGGGGGAGCGCTGCATGGGCTGCGGCGTCCCCTTCTGCCTGAACGGCTGCCCGCTCGGCAACCTGATCCCGGACTGGAACGGGCTGGTCGCCGAAGGCGAGTGGCGGCGGGCGATCGACCAGCTGCACGCGACCAATCCCTTCCCCGAGCTGACCGGGCTGATCTGCCCGGCGCCCTGCGAATCGGCCTGCGTCCTGGAGATCAACGCCGAGCCGGTGACGATCAAGCAGATCGAGCTCTCGATCGTCGAGCGCGCCTGGGCAGAGGGCTGGATCGAGCCGCAGCCGCCCGCGGAGCGCAGCGGCCGGCGGGTCGCGGTGGTCGGCTCGGGGCCGGCGGGGATGGCGGTGGCGGTCGACCTCAACCGGGCCGGGCACACCGTGATCGTCTACGAGCGCGACGAGGCGCCGGGCGGGCTGAACCGCTTCGGCGTGCCCGACGCGAAGCTGCCGAAGGGCGTGATCGACCGGCGGATCGGGCAGATGGAGGGAGAAGGGATCGAGTTCCGCTGCGGCGTCGATGTCGGCGGCGAGGTCGATCCGATCGAGCTGCTCGGCGAGGTGGACGCGCTGGTGATCGCGACCGGGGCGCGGGTGCCACGCCGGCTCGAGGTGCCCGGCGCCGAACTGCCCGGCGTCGTCCCGGCGATGACCTATCTCTACGCGCGCAACCGGGCGGTCGCGGCCGGGACCGAGGCGGAGCACGCCGAGCCGACCGCGGCGGGCAAGGACGTCGTCGTGATCGGCGGCGGCGACACCGGCGCGGACTGCATGTCGAACGCGCTCCGCGAGGGGGCGAAGAGCGTCACCCAGCTCGACACCTACGCGGCGCCGGCCGGCACCCGCCCGCGCGAGATCGCCGGCTGGCCCGCCCAGCCCCGCCGCCTCCCCACCCACTACGCCCTGGACGAGGGCGGCGAGCGGCGCTCCGCGGTCGCCGTCACCGCGGTCGCCGAGCGCGACGGCCGCGCCGCGGCGATCGAGGCGGTCCGGGTCGACCCCGCCGACCGCACCCGCCACCTCCCCGACGGCGAGCTCAGCCTCCCCGCCGACCTCGTCCTCGTCGCGATCGGCTTCACCGGCCCCGAGGCGGGCCTGCCCGACGCCCTCGGCCTCCCCCGCGCCGCCGACTCGACCCTCGCCAACCGCACCACCGACGTCCCCGGCGTCTTCACCGCCGGCGACGCCCGCATGGGCGCCCGCCTCACCGTCACCGCGATCGACGACGGCCGCCGCTGCGCCCGCGAGGTCGATCGCTGGCTGGCGACGCGGGTGTAGACCGACTCCTGCCTACCCCTCGACCAGGAGTCCGGTATGTCGGGCCAGCACGGCAAAAAAATCGGAGTCGGCGTGGAGGACCGACAGCCCGGCGCGGATCGCATGGGTGGCGATGAGGCAGTCGATCAGCTTGCGAACGGTGCCGCCATTGCGTCGACAGGTGCGGTAGAGCGCCGCCGCGTCCTCGTAGTCGATCGGCAGGGTCGGGATGACCACCGCCCGGGACAGCAGGCCCCGGAGGTCCTGAAGGTGCTGCTCATCGCGGGCGCCCGCGAGCACCTCCATGCGGATCGGGTGGCAGGTGGCGATCTCATCGGCGAGCAGCTCATCGACGCGAGAGCACACCGGACTTCCCGTGTCGCGCAGGAACTCGACCCACGCCGACGTGTCGACGAGGATCATCCCGCCCGGCCGGTTCGCAGCTCCTCGAGGTCGCCATCCCACCCGGACCCCCGCAGCCGCCGGGCCCGATCCAGGTCGAGGGCCTCCGCGGCGACGGTCCGAAGCGCGAAGTTGACCGCCTCCCGTTTACTGGAGAAGCGATAGCGGCGCATGATCGTCTCGCAGGACTTCTCGTCGAGGTCGATATTGGTGCGTCCCATACACCAACAATACACCTCCACGACCCGACGCCGCCTCAGGCGTCGAGGAAGAGGTCCAACTGAAGGTCGGTGCCGTCGCCGTGGCTGTAGGCGGAGAGGTCGGTGATGCCCTCTTCGGCGAGGACCTCGTCGTCGAGGTAGAAGTTGCCGGTCGCGTCGCGACTGGGGCGGGCGAGGATCGCGGCGGCCGCGTCGGCCATGATCTGGGGTGAGCGGGAGCGCTTCATCGCCTCGTCGCCGCCGAGCAGGTTCTGCACCGCCGCGGTGGCGATGATCGTCCGCGGCCAGAGCGAGTTGGCGGCGATCCCCTCCTCCTTCAGCTCCTCGGCGAGGCCGAGGGTGACGAGGCTCATGCCGTACTTGGCGATCGAGTAGGCGAGGCTGCCGCCGGCCCAGCGCGGGTTGAGGTTGATCGGCGGCGAGAGGGTGAGGATGTGCGGGTTCTCGGCCTCGCGCAGGTACGGGATGGAGCACTTGCCGAGCAGGAAGGCGCCGCGGCAGTTGATGTCCTGCATCAGGTCGTAGCGTTTCATCGCGATGTCGGCGGTGCGGCTGAGATCGATCGCGCTGGCGTTGTTGAGGCAGATGTCGATGCCGCCGAAGGTTTCGGCGGTCCGGGCCACCGCCGCGGCGACCCCCTCGTCGTCGCGGACGTCGCCGACGATCGGCAGCGCCTTACCCCCGGCCGCCTCGATCTCCTCGGCGGCAGTGAAGACCGTGCCGTCAAGCTTCGGGTGCGGCTCGGCGGTCTTCGCCAGCAAGGCCACGTTGGCGCCGTCGGCGGCGGCGCGCAAGGCGATCGCCAGGCCGATCCCCCGGCTGCCGCCGGAGACGATCATCGTCTTCCCCTCGAACGCCCCCACGGCGAGGACGGTATCCGTTCTGATCGACTCGTGGCCACTGGCGACGGTGACCTCGATGGGCGGTACAGGGCTCGAACCTGTGACCCCTTCCGTGTAAAGGAAGTGCTCTCCCAACTGAGCTAACCGCCCGGGAGGTGCTCTGCGCCTGCCGGGGAATCGTAGAGCTCGGGCCTCCACACGGCGTCGAGGTCGGGTACCCTTGCCGCGACTTTTGGGCACACAGGCTTATCAGGAGGACTCCGAGTGACGCACCCGCAAGGCCCCGTTCGTACCGTTCGCGTCGGCGCAGCGATCCTCGCGATGGTCGCCGCACTGGCGCTGATCGTCGCCTCCGGTGCGTCGGCAGCAGGTGGGGCGACGATCGCTTCTGCCCCGATCGTCCCGTTCGGCGTCCATGAGTTCGGCACCACCGCCACCGGCGAATACGACTGCGGGCCGGGCGAGTACTGGAATGTCACCATCCAACCCAGCGACCAGATCACCATCGACTGGGAGACGGCCCAGGAAGAATATGCCTACAAGGTCGCGATCTACCCCGTCGGCACGACCGACTACTCGATCAACAACGTCTACCCGCTGGAGACCTATTACCTAGGGAACAACAACAAAGCGGAGGCGGTGTTCACCTCCGGCACCGGCGGCACCTTTCCGATCGTCTTCATCGGCTCGGGATGCGGGAATACCCATGCCGGGCCCTACGACTTCACCATCACCGACCAGCGGGCGATCCTGGTAAGCCTCGCCCCGCACCAGAACGTGAACACCAACACGACGCTCACCGGCACCGCCAACCTCGTCAACGGCGCACCGGTCCCCGACGGGTTGACCTTCAATCTGGAAGTGAGTTGGGGAGATGGCAATGCGCTCTACAGCGCGACCTCGGTCGGAGGTGTGCTGTCATTCCCGCTCGCCCTGCCCGAATCGGCGATCGGCGACACCGCCTCGTTCGTCGTGACCCGCCCGGGTGATTCCCAGTACCAGGCGGTCAAGAGCGGCGTCCTCGAAAGCCGTGTCGCCAAGCCGCGTGTGCCGGCCCCTTCGGCGTGCGAACTTGCGCGCAGCGAAGCGCACACCCTGGGAAAGCGATACCGACGGCTGCGAGCCTACCTTCGCTACCGCCGCCACCGGGCATCGCGACGGTTGCATCACCGGACCGCCTTGGCACGAAGGGCCTTCAAGCGCGCCCAGGCGAAGGCCGGTGCCGCCTGCCGGTAGACCACAGCCCTAACAGTGGTGTATCCGGCCGCTCCAGTGGAAGTGGATCACGCCATCTGACATCCGGTACTTGTTGGTGATCCGAAGCCGTCCCGTGCGGCACCGCCGACGGGCCCCCCAGCCGACCTTGCAGGACCAGCTGTCACCGTTGATCCGCCCGTTCTCACAGTCGACGTATCCCCACTGCTTGTAGCGCCAACCGGGGTATTGGCGCAGCACCTTGTTGGTGTCCCATTCAGCTTCCTGCTGGTTGATCGAAACGAAGGCGAGGGCCGGCGCGGCCGTCAGCGCCAGGGCAAGCGTGGCCAGACAGGCGGTCGCGGCAAGATAGGCGCAACGGCTCCTGTTCATCTGTGCTCCATTTGAGCTGTGCCACAGCTTGATCTCATCGCGGGCATCGTACTCGCGGACATTCCCGCCATGCCCATAGAGTTCGGGGTTCGCGGATGCCACCCGAGCACGAACAGAAGCCGACCATCTCCCTGCCCCGCAACCAGTTCATCGCGCTGGTGGTGGGCGTCTGCGTGCTGAGCGCCGCGATCGGTTCGGGGCTGGCGCTGCTGGCCCAGACCGGGCCGCAGGGGCCGGCGGGAAAGCAGGGGGCGCGTGGACCGGTCGGCAAGCAGGGGCCACGGGGTCCGGCGGGCGAATCGGCCGGAGAAGAACTGGGCGAACTCGAAGGCGAGGTCGAAGAACTGCGCGAAGAGGTCGAAGAAGGCTCGGCCTCGGGCGGCGAAGTCGGCGAACTCGAAGAACGGGTCGAAATCCTCGAAGAAGAAGTCGAAAGCTACGCCGCGATCGCCGAAGAATTGTGCGGCGAAGGCAGCTTCATCTGCTGAGGTAGCCTCGTCACGATGGACACCACCGTTCTGTGGCGCTCCGCGCTGGTGCAGCTGGTCGCCGTCGCGGTCTTCTCGATCGTCCTCGCGATCCTCCTCCCGCACAGCTTCTTCGATACCTGGGGGTGGGTGACCGGGCCGCTCGCCTGGCTGCTCTGCGCGGCCTTCACCGCCCGCGTCCTCGGCCTGCCGGCGGGGAACACGCTGCTCGGGGCGGTGCTCGCCGGGCTGCCGAGCATCGTCTTCGTCCTGATCGGTGCGCACTGGGCGGGCTCGGTGGTCGCGATCGCCCTCTTCGCCCTCTGGTGCGCGCGGGCACCACGACGGGCGGTGGCCGCCGGATGACCCCCTCGCCGCAGGAACCACTGCTCGGCCACTGCGGGTGTGGCGCGGTGCGCTTCGAGGTGCGGGCACCGTTCGAGGTGGCGCGTTACTGCCACTGCCACCGCTGCCAGCACCGCACCGGGACCTCCTCCTCGGCCAACGCCAGGCTCGTCCGCTCCGCCTTCGAGATCGTCACCGGCCCCGAGCTGGTCGACGTCTGGGCCCCGGCGGGCGGCCAGCCGAAGTACTACTGCCGCGAATGCGGCGGCCATCTCTATTCGGGCGCCCAGGACGCCGAGCACGTCTTCGTCCGCCTCGGCGCGATCGAAGGCGACCCCGGCATCCGCCCCGAATACCGCCAGTGGCTGAGCTCGGCCGTCATCTGGGAGGAGATCCCTGACGACGGCCTCCCACGCTACGAGGAAGCCGGGCCCTAGGAGGCCGGTCCGAGCTTGACCCCGACCGGCGCGCCGGCGGCGAGGTCGGTGCCGGCGGGGTGGAACTGCCTGACGACCTTGCCCTTGCCCTTGGTCGCGCCGCGAGCGAGGCGGACCTGGCCGAGTGAGCAGTCGGCGACGCGGAGGCGGGACCTGGCGGCGTGGAGGGTGAGGGCGTGCAAGGAGGGGACGGTGCAGAAGGCGGGTGCAGGTGGTTCTTCTGGCGGCTGGTTGTCTATATCGACGACGAGCGTGTGGAACCCGCCTTCCCAGCCGAAGCCTCCGGTGATGGGGTAGACGAAAGGTGCACCTCCGGCCGCAGGGTTTCCAGCACGGTAGTGAACGGTCAAGGTCACGATTTCGGGTCCGGAGACACTCAGCGTGGTGGGGACCGTCGCCCCATCGGCGTCGTGGGCGGCCTCCGCGACGATCGAGAAGGCGGGTTCATGGCCGGGATACACAACCTCGACCAGGGTGGCACTGACCTGTTCCAGGCTCTGTTCCGACCCCAGGCGGACGTGGAACGGATATTCCTCTGGGCTGGTCGGGCCGGTGATCTCGGGGAAACTGAAGCCGCCTTCCGAGACCGGGCGGATCGGTGCCGAGTCGCCTTCTTCTGCCGCTGCCGATGAGGCCGTCACGAGCGCACAAAGCAGCGCCGCCGTCACGGCCAGTCGTCCCCGCTTCATCCGCCCAGATTAGACGACGGACTTCGCGCGGTTCGTGCGGGTGCGGCGGACCTTGATCTGGGGTTTGGGCGAGCGGGGCTTCGCTCGCTCGCGGCGGGAGCGGACGAAGTCCTCGAGACCGGTCTCGCCGACGAAGGCGGCGCCGCCGAGGACCAGGGCGAGGAAGCCGGTCCCGGCCGAGCCGAGGATCGTGGCGAGGAAGGCGATCGCCATCAGCGCCCAGAAGAGGCGCCCGAGAGCTTGGGCGATCCCCTCGAGGCGCTCCAGGTCCGAAAGATCGATCCGCATGGGGACGGGTTCGACCTGGGGGGTCCCTGTCCTTTGTCGCCCACAGGGTTACCAAGGACAGGGACCCCCGTTGCGGCTAGCGCCACCAGGCGGCGAGGACGCGGCGCCAGTTGTGCCAGGCGATCGCTTCGAGCTCGGGCTCGGTGAAGCCGGCGGCGCGGAGGGCGTCGAGGAGCTTCGGCAGGCCGGCGACGTCGCCGAGCGGGGCGGGGATCGTGGCGCCGTCGAAGTCGGAGCCCAGCGCGACGTGCTCGACGCCGATCCGGTCGGCGACGTAACGGGCGTGGGCGGCGATCGCCGACAGCGGCGTGTCCGGGTCGTCGGCGAAGTCCGGTCGGACGAAGGAGGTCGCGTAGACGATCCCGACCAGGCCGCCCGACGCGCCGATCGCGTCGAGCTGGGCGTCGGTCAGGTTGCGCGAGGCGGCCGCGACGGCGTGCGCCCCGGAGTGGCTGGCGACCAGCGGCCCCGGTTCGAGCCTCGCGACGTCCCAGAACCCCTTCTCGTTCAGGTGGCTGAGGTCGACCAGGATCCCCAGCTCGGCGCAGGCCCGCACCAGCGCCATGCCCGCGTCGGTGAGGCCCGGCCCGATGTCCGGCGAGGAGGGGAAGACGAACTGGACGCCGGTGGCGAAGGCGTTGGCGCGGCTCCAGACCGGACCGAGCGAGCGCAGGCCCATCGCGTGCCAGGCGGGCAGCGCCTCGAGGCCGGGGTCGATCGCCTCGGCGCCCTCGAGATGGAGGACCGCGACCGGTGGCGCGCCGTCGGCCAGCGCCCCGTCGACGTCGGCGATCGTCCGTGCCACGGTCAGGTGCCCCGCCCGCTCCAAGGCGAAGAGACGGCCCGCCGCCGCGCTCGCATCGGCCGCCGCGACCTCGTGCGGCACCGGCGGCGCCAGCGGCTCGGCGTATGTGCCGCCTTCGCCGAAGTTCAGGTCGTGGTCCGCTTCGCCGGGCGAAGGGGTGAAGAGGGCGAAGATGCCGCCCCTCATGCCCCCGTCACCCATGCGCGGCAGATCGAGGTGGCCGCCGTCGCGGCCGCCGGCGAGCCGCGCGTGATCCTCCCGGGTAAGCGCGTCGTTGTGGCCGTCGAAGATCGGGATCATTTAGGCGAGATTAGTGCTGGGTGGCAATGATGCGTCGGTGCCGATCGCCGACAAAGCCACCCGGGCCGCCTCCTTCGGCCAGGTCGCCGACATCTACCAGCGCGGTCGACCCGGCTACCCGCCCGCGGCGATCGCCTGGACGCTCGGCCCGGAGCCGCTCGACGTGCTCGACCTCGGCGCCGGGACCGGCAAGCTGACCGCGGCCCTGCTCGCCGCCGGCCATCGGGTGACGGCGCTCGAGCCGCTGCCGGAGATGCGCGCCATCCTCACCGAGACACTTCCCGCGGCGACCGCGATCGACGGCCGTGCCGAGGACCTCCCCTTCGCCGACGACAGCTTCGACGCCGTTGTCGCCGGCGCCGCCTTCCACTGGTTCGACCGCGAGCCGACCCTCGACGAGATCGCCCGGGTCCTGCGCCCGCCCGGCGTCCTCGCCCTGTTCGGCAACCGCTTCGACACCTCGGTCGACTGGCAGCGTCGGCTGCGCGGGATCAACGGCGGGGCGGGGATCCGCCGCCGCGGACACTGGCCGAGCCAGCCGGAGCTCCGCCGGCGCTTCGCCGAGGTCGATGACTCACCGGCGTTCCCCCACCGGATGGAGGTCGACCCCGCCGGCCTGCGCGACTACCTCGCCTCGATGAGCCGGGTGGTGACGATGGAGCCCGCCGAACGCGCCGCCCACCTCGCCCGCGTCGACGAGCTCTGGGAGAACGATCCGGAGCTGCGCGGCCGCGCCACCGCGACCCTCCTCTGGCGCACCTCGGTCCGCCGCTCCCGAGGCGCGTTCCCCCGCTGATCGGGGAGCGGCGCGTTCGCAGTTAGTTCCGGATAGCGGAACGAAGTGCGAACGCACTCGTAGGGGCCTCGGCTAGGCCCGGGCTTCGCCGAGGACGCGCGGGGCGAAGTCGTCGAGCACCGCGTGGGCGGCTTCGCTCAGCGGCGGCTCGAGCGCCAGCAGGCCCTCCAGGTGGCGCCCGGCCCAGGCCAGCGCCAGGCCCGGCGGGATGCCGTCGTCGGGGGCGCCGTCGAGCACCACCATCGGTCCCAGCTCACGGTTCAGGCGGCTGGTCGGGCCGGCGGCCGGCGGCGGCGCCTCGGGCTCCGGCCCCGGCGGCTCCTCCCCCGCGGCGATCGCCTTGCCGAACCCCTCGAACCAGTCGCGCCGCGCCTCCCACGCCTGGTCGAAGGGACCGCATGCCGCCGCCACCCAGTCCGCCTGCGAGTTGAGCGGCGCCAGCGGCGCCAAGGTCGTCGCGTTGTGCATCAGCCGCGCCGCCCGCCGCACCCGCGTCGCACCGCCGACCAGCCGCGCCAGCGCTTCCAGGTCGCGGCGGGCCGAGCCGTTCTCGGCGAGGTACTCGCGCACCGTCTCGTCCAGCCGCAGCGCCGCTTCGCTCGCCTCGACCGCGACCGGTTCGATCGGGTCCGCCTTGCGCACCCCGAGCATCGTCGCGATCGTCGTGTCCAGGTAGCGCGCCGCGCTCTCGTAGGCCCCGCCGAGCGTTTCGCGCAGGACGTCGGCGGCGCCGCGCGGCCAGAAGAGGAAGCCGGTGACGAGGCTGATCGCGCAGCCGATCGCGACGTCCTCGATCCGCACCACCCCGACCTTCCAGCCGACCGGGTTCAACAGGTTGAAGAGGACCACGATCACGATCGTGAAGCCGGCCTGGCCGGCGGTGAAGGAGATCGCCCGCGGCGAGTAGGCGCCGAGCAGGATCGCGAACGGCAGCACCACCCAGAGCAGCGCGGTGTGATCCCCGATCGCGATCACGATCAGCCCGCCGACGAGGATGCCGATGAAGGTGCCGGTGAGCGCCTCGACCACGGTCGTGCCGGTCGCCAGGGCGCTGGAGCGCAGCACCGAGATCGTCCCCAGCACCACCCAGAAGCCGTTCTGCGCGTCGGTGACACGGGCGATGAGGACGGCGAGCGCCAGCCCCACCGCGCCGCGGACGCTGTTGCGCAACCAGACCGAGCGCATGCTCCGGTGCGACAGCGCGATCCGCCGCCCTTTCGACAGCCCCCCGTCCTGGGACGACGACACCAGGCTCGGCTCCGGGGGCGCCTCGCCGCCGCCGGCCTGCACCGCGTGGCGGCCGATCTGCAGCGCCGAGTAGGCGAGCGCGCGCAGCCGGTAGACCTCGTCCAGCTCTTCGGTCACCCGCTTGGCGTCGTCCTCGGGGCGGTGCTCGGCGAGCTCCGCCAGGAAGGCGCGGCCGATCGCACGATGGTCTTTGCCGAGGCGTTCGAGCTCCGCCCCGCCGTCGCCGGGACGGTTGGCGCGGAGGCGCTCGGCGGCGCGACGGAGTGCCACCGGGACCGCCGTTTCGACGGCGGCGCGCTCACGGGCGAAGCCGTCGCTGACCCAGGCCGGGGCGGGCTGTTCGCGGGCGAGCTCGTCGAACCAGTCGAGGTCATCGATCAGCCGGCCGAACGCCGCGGTGCGGCCGCCGACCCCGCTGGGCCGGTGGGGGAGAGCGACGAACGCGCTGCGGGCGGCCACCACCGCGTCGTATGCCTCGACCGAGAGGCGGGCGACCCGTTCCGCTTCCCCCTCACCCGCCAGCCCGCCGGTCAACGTCGCCCCCATCGCCTCCAGCACCGCGGCCAGCTTGTCGAGCGCGGTCGCAGCGGTGTGACGGAGGTGGTCCGGCGGGCGCCCCGGCCAGAGGCCGAAGATCGCGATCAGCGAAAAGAGCCCGGCGATCCCCCAGCCCGCCAGGCGGTCGGGGATTTCGGCGGCCGGCGCGGGCACCATCGCGGCGATCACGAAGGTGAGGATCAGGACCAGCGAGGCGGCGGCGATGTAGCCGTCGATCACCCCGGCGAAGAGGATCGCGAAGCCGACCAGCAACATCACCGCGGTCGCCAGCCAGGTGGTGTGGGAGCAGACGGTGCCGAGCGCGATCGTCGCCGTGCAGACGAGGAGCGTCGCCAGGTAGGCGAGGAGGCGCTCCCGCCGGGTGCCGCCGAAGTCGACGAAGACGAGCATGCCGATCGAGCCGAAGGCGCCGAAGAGCGCGATCTGCGGTTGATCGAAGACCTTGAGGCCGACGGCGAAGGCAGCGGGGACGACGATCGCCGCGCGGACCGAGTTCTTCAGCGCGTAGCGGCCAGGGTCGGAGATCGCCGGCTTCACCCGGCGAACATACTTTGACACGATGGCGAGCACCGACACCATCCAGAACAACGGCGGGCGGACCGCCTGGGCACGCAACCTGGCGACGCCGGTGCGGGACTTCCTCGGCACCGAGACCGGCTCGGCGCTGGTCCTGGTCGGGGCGGTGATCGTCGCCCTGCTCTGGGCCAACATCGACATCGGCAGCTACGGCGAAGTGTGGTCCACCCATCTCTCGATCCAGGTCGGCTCGCACGGGATCAGCAACGAACTGCGGGTCTGGGTGAACGAGGGGCTGATGACGCTCTTCTTCCTCGTCGTCGGGCTGGAGGCGAAGCGGGAGATCGACCTCGGCGAGCTCCGCGAGCACAACCGGCTCTGGTACCCGGCGCTGGCCGCGCTGGGCGGGATCGGCGGCGCCGTCGGCGTCTACCTGCTCTTCAACGCGGGCGGCCCCGGGGGCGGCGGCTGGGGGGTCGCGATGTCGACCGACACGGCGCTGGCGCTCGGCGTCCTCGCCCTCGTCGCGCCGACCGGCTCGACCCGCCTGCGCGTCTTCCTCCTCACCCTCGTCGTCTTCGACGACCTGGCGGCGCTGCTGATCATCGTCGTCGCCTACACCGACTCGATCGACGTCGTCGCCCTCGCCGTCGCGGTCGGCCTCTTCGCCCTGCTCGGGCTGCTCCGCTTCCTGCCGACGATGCGCGGCCCGATCGCGGTGATCGTCGGCACCGCGATCTGGGTGGCGCTGTACGAGTCGGGGATCGACCCGGTGATCGCCGGCCTGGCGATCGGGCTGGTGACGAGCGCCTACCCGCCCTCGCGCCACGAGCTGGAGCGCGCCACCGACCTGACCCGCGAGTTCCGCGAGCAGCCGACCGCGGGCGGGGCGCTGACCGCGCGGCGCAGCCTCGCCCAGGCGATCTCGCCCAACGAGCGCATCCAGTACGCGCTCCACCCCTGGACCAGCTACGTGATCGTGCCGGTATTCGCGCTCGCCAACGCCGGCGTCCATCTGACCGGCGGCCTCCTCTCCGACGCGCTCACCTCGCCGATCACGATCGGGATCGTCGTCGGCTACGTGGTCGGCAAGCCGCTCGGCATCTTCCTGCTGCCGTGGCTGGCGACGCGGGCGCCGGTCCGCAAGATGGTCGGCGGCGGCAAGCTGACGATCACCTGGCCCGGCCTGCTCGGCACCGGCACCGCGGCCGGGGTCGGCTTCACCGTCTCCTTCCTGATCGCGACCCTGGCCTTCGCCGGCACCCGGCTCGACGAGGCGAAGGTCGGCGTGCTCGCCGCCTGCCTGATCTCGCCCGTCGTCGCCCTCGCCGTCTTCCGCGGCACGAGCGCCCTGATCCCGACCTCGCGGCGGCTCGAGCAGCTGCGCCGCACGGCCGAGTCGATCATCGACCTCTCCGACGACGTCGACCCGGAGCGCGACCACATCCGCGGCGACCCGGACGGCGCCGTCACCCTGGTCGAGTACGCCGACTTCGAGTGCCCCTACTGCGGGCGAGCCGAGCCGACGATCAGGCAGTTGCTCGACACCCATCACAGCGGCGGCCTGCGCTACGTCTTCCGCCACCTGCCGCTGCAGGACGTCCACCCGCACGCGCAGCTGGCGGCGGAGGCGAGCGAGGCGGCGGCGGCGCAGGGCGCCTTCTGGCCGATGCACGACACGCTGATGGCCCACCAGGGGGAACTCGACCTCGACGACGTCCACCGCTACGCCGACGAGCTCGAACTCGACGCCGACCGACTCGAAGACGAGGTGCGCCGGCGGGTCTACCTGCCGAGGGTGTCCGACGACGTGTCGAGCGCCGACTCCTCGGGTGTCTCGGGAACGCCGACCTTCTTCGTCAACGGCCGCCGTCACCAGGGCGTCTACGACATCGACGCGCTGACCAAAGCGATCAAGCGCGCCAAGACCATCGCCGACGCCGAAGCCAAGGCACTCACCGAGAAGAAGCGGGCGAAGGTGGGCCGGCGCTGATGGCGAGCTGGGACGATGTCGCGGCGATCGCCACGGCGCTGCCGGAGGTCGCCGAGGAACCGATCCACGGCATGCGCGCCTGGAAGGTGCGGAAGAAGCTCTTCGTCTGGGAACGGCGGCTGCGCAAGAAGGAAATCGAGCAGCTGGGCGAGGCGGCCCCGGACGGCGAGATCCTCGGCGTCCGGGTGCCCGACGAGGAGGCGAAGCTGGCGCTGCTGGCGAGCGAGCCGGAGGTCTACTTCACCACCCCACACTTCGACGGGCACCTGAGCGTCCTGCTCCTGCTCGGGCGCATCCCCCGTGTCGACCTCGAGGAAGCGATCGTCGAAGCCTGGCTCTGCCGCGCCCCGAAGCGGCTCGCCGACGCCTACCTCGCCGAGTACCGATCCCGGAGATGATCGATTCAGGATCTCCGGAGCTGGCGCCCGAGGGGTAAGGGACGCGGCCGTCCCGGCCACGACCCCGGCAGGGTGTGGCCGTGGCCGGGACGGCCGAGGGTTCGGGGAGAGGGAGTGGGGATCGGCGTGCCCCGGGGAGGGAGAGCGCGTGGAGGGAGGCGCGTGTTCCTCCACGAAGGCCTGGGATCCGTGACGAAGACCCAGGCAAGTCCACGATTCCTTGCGTGTTCCTCATCAGGCCGCCGACGACCGTGCACTTGAGCCGCCTATAGGCGGCTCATGTGCACGGTCGTGGCAGGGCCCTCTGTGTCGGTGGGGAGATGCATGAGGACCTGTGACGTCCTCGGCGTATTCCGTACCTCCGTGTGAACTTCCCTGAGAATCCCTCACGTCCCGGGCGTCTCGTG
>Ga0335083_10001088_pt1 | contig 38188 bp, 42 predicted proteins | sample Lox_Sample_42_FD_206716 | JGI IMG/M metagenome (GOLD analysis project Ga0335083, IMG submission 206716) | Soil microbial communities from Loxahatchee National Wildlife Refuge, Florida, United States - Lox_Sample_4.2 | ecosystem: Environmental > Terrestrial > Soil > Wetlands | place: USA...
GCCGGTCGCGCACGGCATGATCGGGCCCAAGCAGCGCACCGAATACGTCGGGCTCGTCCTCAATCGCGTCGGGCTCGACCCGACGCTCATGCGCCGCTATCCGCACCAGTTCTCCGGCGGGCAGCGTGCGCGCATCGGCATCGCGCGCGCCCTCGCGGTCAAGCCGGAGTTCGTGGTCTGCGACGAGTCCGTGGCCGCGCTCGACGTCTCCATCCAGGCGCAGGTGCTGAACCTCTTCATCGAGCTTCGAACCGCGCTCAACCTCACGTACCTGTTCATCAGCCACGACTTAGGCGTGGTGCGCTTCATCTCCGACCGCGTCGTCGTCATGTATCTGGGCCGCGTCGTCGAGAGCGGTCCCTCGGCCGAGCTGTTCGCGTACCCCAACCACCCGTACACGATCGCGCTGCTCGCCGAGGTCGGCAAGGTGCAGCCGGGCAAGCGCACGTTCGTGCCGATCAAGGGCGAGATTCCCTCGCCGCTGGACCCGCCGCGCGGCTGTCACTTCCATCCGCGCTGCCCCTTCGCGATGGACCGGTGCCGCGAATCCGCGCCGCCGCTGCGCGACATCGCGCCGGGCCACCGCTCGGCGTGCTTCCTCAACGACACGCATGAATGACCCGCTGATCCGCCACGACCCCGCGACGGCGCCCATCGCCCTCGTGCTGGACTCGCCGCACTCCGGCGAGTGGTACCCGGACGACTTCGACCACCTGCCGGCGCGCGAGGTGGTACGGCGCGCCGAGGACACGCATGTCGCGCGCCTCTGGCGCGCCGCGCTGGACCACGGCGCGACCCTGATCGAGGCGCGATTCCCGCGCGCCTACATCGACGCCAACCGCAGCCTCGACGACATCGACGTCGAGCTCCTATCGGACCGTTGGCCCGAGCCGATCGCGCCGTCGCGCAAGACGCAGCAGGGCATCGGCCTCGTGTGGCGCCTCGCGCGCGGCGGCGCGCCGATGTACGCGCGCAAGCTCACGAGCGCGGAGGTGCGCGCGCGCATCGAAGGCTGCTGGCGCCCCTACCATGCTGCGCTCGACGCCGTGCTCGACGCGCGCCGCGCGCAGTTCGGCGGCGTATGGCACATCAACTGCCATTCGATGCCCGCCGTCGGCGACGCGCTGGCCGACGATCCGGGACGCTTGCGCGCCGACTTCGTGCTGGGCGACCGCGACGGCACGACGTGCGAAGCCGCGCTCACCGATCTCGTCGCGCAGGCGGCGCGCGCGATGGGCTACAGCGTCGCCGTCAACGACCCTTACAAGGGTGTGGAGATCGTCCGCAAGCACGGGCGGCCGGCCGAGAACCGGCACAGCCTGCAGATCGAGCTCAAGCGCACGCTGTACATGGACGAAGACACGCTCGTGCCCAACGAAGGCTACCCGCGCCTCGCGCGCGACCTGGGCGAGATCGCAAGGCTCCTCGCAAGCCACGTGCGCGGCCGCAGCGGGGAGGGTCGGGCCGGTTGAACCCGGCGCCGCAGCGTCGCTCGGCCTGGGAAAATGCCTCTTTTCCGGTTGCGTTGACCCCCCGTGGTGCGGCGCGGTAAAATCAGCAAGTTTTGGGGTTGCGGGAAGGCGCCTTCGAGGCTACATGCGCGGCAAGCTCGTCGTCGGCAACTGGAAGATGAACGGCGGGCTGGCAGCCAACGCGACGCTGCTGGTGGCGCTCGTCGCGGGGTTCAAACCGAAGCCGGGCCTGCAAATGGCGGTTTGCGTGCCGTTTCCGTATCTTGCGCAGGCGCGCGACGTGCTCGCGGGCTCCCCTGTGGCGTGGGGCGCGCAGGACATGAGCGAATTCGCGGCGGGCGCGCATACGGGCGACGTCGCGGGCGGCATGATCGCCGAGTTCGGGTGCCGGTACGCGATCGTCGGGCATTCGGAGCGGCGGGAGCAGCACGGCGAAACGGACGTCATTGTGGCGGCGAAGGCGAAAGCTGCGCTTGCCGCGGGGCTGACGCCGGTCGTGTGCGTCGGCGAGACGCTCGCCGAGCGCGATGCCGGGCAGTGGCACACGGTCGTGGCGCGCCAGCTCGACGCCGTGACCGGGGCGCTCGGACGCGACGCATCGCTGATCGTGCTCGCGTACGAGCCGTGCTGGGCGATCGGCACCGGGCGCACCGCGACGCCCGAGCAGGCGCAGGAAGTGCACGCGTTCCTGCGCGGGCGGCTCGCGTCGGCGGGCGCTACGGGCGTGCAGGTGCTGTACGGCGGAAGCGTGAAGGCCGCGAATGCGGGTGCGCTGTTCGCGCAGCAGGATGTCGACGGTGGCCTCGTCGGAGGCGCGTCGCTCGACGCAGTGGAATTTTTGGCGATCGCGAACGCCTGTTAGGCGGCGCTTGCCGGGGACTTGAGCATGCCGTTTCTGGAATCCTTCTTGTTGGTGCTTCACTTGATCGTCGCGGCCGTGGTGTGCGGGCTTGTCCTGCTCCAGCACGGCAAGGGCGCGGACATGGGCGCTGCCTTCGGCAGCGGCTCGTCGGGCAGCCTCTTCGGCGCCGCCGGCTCGGCGAACTTCCTGTCGCGCACGACGGCGATCCTCGCCGCGGTATTCTTCGTGTCGAGCCTGGGCCTCACGTACCTCGGCACGATGCACACGGGACCGAGGGACATCATGCAGCAGGGCACGCCGGACGTGCCGGCGGCGACCAAGAGCGCCGAGCCCGCGAAGCCGGCGCCGGCGTCGGTGCCGGTGCCCGGCTCGACGCCCGCGCCGGCGAGCGAGGCGCCGAAGCAGGCGGGAGAGGTACCGAAGTAACAGGGATCGGGAGTCGGGTATCAGGGATCAGACGCAGCGGCATATCCGGTGGCGGCTTCAGCGCCGATGCGGCCCGGCGCTCGATGCGCGGCCAAGGAAAACACCGGCGCGTCTGATCCCCGATCCCTGAACTCTGATCCCTGACAAGCCGACGTGGTGAAATTGGTAGACACGCTGTCTTGAGGGGGCAGTGGCGCAAGCCGTGGGAGTTCGAGTCTCCCCGTCGGCACCAGATTGAAACGCACGCGGTCTAACCAAGGCGGCGTGCGTCGCGTGGAGACTGCCGCAGCGTACAATTGCGGCAGGTCGAAAAGCTGAAAGTCCGGAAGGCAGCAGCCGATGCTGGAACAGTACTTCCCCATCCTCCTCTTCATCATCGTCGGCCTGGGGCTCGGAGTCCTTCTTCTCTCGGTGGGCACGCTGGTCGCGCCCAACCGCCCGGATCCGGAAAAGCTCTCGCCATACGAATGCGGCTTCGAGGCCTTCGAGGACGCGCGGATGAAATTCGACGTCCGCTACTACCTCATCGCGATCCTGTTCATCCTGTTCGATCTCGAGATCGCCTTCCTCTTCCCGTGGGCTGTCGTGCTGCAGGACATCGGTTTCGAAGGCTTCGTCGCGATGATGGTCTTCCTCTTCATCCTCATCGTCGGCTTCGCCTACGAGTGGAAGAAGGGCGCGCTCGAATGGGAATGAGGAGCTGAGGGTTCATGGCGATCGACGGCGTCCTGGAAAAAGGCTTCGTCACGACGACGCTCGACAGCGTCATCAACTGGGCGCGCAACGGCTCGATGTGGCCGATGACGTTCGGCCTCGCGTGCTGCGCGGTCGAGATGATGCACGCCGGTGCGGCGCGCTACGACCTCGACCGCTTCGGCGTCGTGTTCCGGCCGAGTCCGCGCCAATCCGACGTGATGATCGTGGCCGGAACGCTGTGCAACAAGATGGCGCCGGCGCTGCGCAAGGTGTACGACCAGATGGCCGAGCCGCGCTGGGTCATCTCGATGGGCTCGTGCGCGAACGGCGGCGGCTATTACCACTACTCGTACTCCGTCGTGCGCGGCTGCGACCGGATCGTCCCGGTCGACATCTACGTGCCCGGGTGCCCGCCGACCTCGGAAGCGCTGCTCTACGGGATCCTGCAGCTGCAGAACAAGATCTGGCGCACGAACACGATCGCACGCTGATGGCGACGAAACTCGAGACACTGGCCGCGGCCCTCGCGGCCGCGTTCCCGGATGCCTCGAAGAGCACGGTGAACGACCGCGGCGAGGCGACCATCGTGGTGCCCGCGGAGGGGCTGGTTGCGGTGATGCGCCAGTTGCGCGACCGCCCGGAGCTGCGCTTCGACATGCTGATCGACGTCTGCGGCGTCGACTACTCCGCCTACGGCAACGGCGCGTGGGAGGGCCGGCGCTTCGCGGCCGTCTATCACCTGCTGTCGCTGCCGCAGAACTGGCGGCTCCGTGTGCGTGTCTTCGCGCCGGACGACGATTTTCCCGTCGTGCCTAGCGTGATCGACGTTTGGCCGTGCGCCAACTGGTTCGAGCGGGAGGCCTTCGATCTGTACGGCATCGTGTTCGACGGCCATCCCGACCTGCGGCGGCTCCTCACCGACTATGGCTTCGTCGGCCATCCGTTCCGCAAGGATTTCCCGCTGTCGGGTTACGTCGAGATGCGCTACGACCCCGAGCAGGGGCGCGTCATCTACCAGCCGGTCACCATCGAGCCGCGCGAGATCACGCCGCGGATCATACGCGAAGAGCAATACGGAGGCACGAGATGAGCATGCGAGACGATGTCGCGCGATGTGCGCGTGAGGCCGCGGAGGTCATCGCGACGGGGGCAACGCTGCCGTATGCGGCGCTGGTCGTGTCGTCGGTAGTGCTGGGGTTTGAACTGTTCCGTGGCTGAGACCCGTGACTACACCATGAATTTGAGCGTTCGCCGCTCGCTCCGCTCGCTTAACTTGCTGCGCAAGTTGGCGAACGCCGAAGTTCATCGTGTGACGCGTCCGTCCATCTTCTTTGCTGAACCCGAGCGCTAGTCTACGTGGCAGAGATTCGTAATTACACGATGAACTTTGGGCCCCAGCACCCGGCGGCGCACGGCGTGCTGCGGCTCGTGCTCGAGCTCGACGGCGAGGTCATCGAGCGCGCCGACCCGCACATCGGGCTGCTGCACCGCGCGACCGAAAAGCTGGCCGAGCACAAGACCTTCATCCAGTCGCTGCCGTACATGGACCGCCTCGACTACGTGTCCATGATGTGCAACGAGCACGCCTACTGCCTCGCCATCGAGCGGCTGCTCGGCATCGAGATCCCCGAGCGCGCCAAGTACATCCGCACGATGTTCGATGAGATCACGCGCATCCTGAACCACCTCCTGTGGCTCGGCGCGCACGCCCTCGACGTCGGCGCGATGACGCCGTTCCTCTATGCGTTCCGCGAGCGCGAGGATCTCTTCGACGTCTACGAGGCGGTCTCCGGCGCTCGGATGCACGCCGCGTACTACCGTCCCGGCGGCGTCTACCGCGACCTGCCCGACCGCATGCCGCAGTACCAGCCCTCCAAGCTCAAGAACGCACGCGCCCTCGAGCGCATGAACGAAAACCGCGAGGGCTCGCTGCTCGACTTCATCGAGGATTTCGCGAACCGCTTCCCGAAGTGCGTCGACGAATACGAGGAGCTTCTCACCGAGAACCGCATCTGGAAGCAGCGCACCGTCGGCATCGGTGTCGTTACGCCTGAGCGCGCTATCGCGCTCGGCTTCACCGGTCCCATGCTGCGCGGCTCGGGCGTGCCGTGGGACCTTCGCCGCAAGCAGCCGTACGAGGTGTACGACCGCATGAAGTTCGAGGTCCCGGTCGGCGTCAACGGTGACTGCTACGACCGCTACCTCGTGCGTATCGAGGAGATGCGCCAGGCCAACCGGATCGTGAAGCAGTGCGTCGACTGGCTGAAGGCGAACCCCGGCCCGGTGATCGTCGACAACCACAAGATCGCGCCGCCGTCCCGCGAGGCGATGAAGACGCACATGGAAGAGCTGATCCACCACTTCAAGCTCTTCACGGAGGGCATGCGTGTACCCGCCGGCGAGTCGTACGCGGCGATCGAGCATCCCAAGGGCGAGTTCGGCGTCTATATCGTGTCGGACGGCGCCAACAAGCCGTACCGCGTCAAGCTGCGCGCCCCCGACTACGTGCATCTCGCCGCGCTCGACGAGATGTCGCGCGGGCACATGATCGCGGACGTCGTGGCGATCATCGGAACGCAGGACATCGTGTTCGGGTCCATCGACCGATGAACGCAAGTCGCTACGCCCCCTTTGCGCTGCTCCTGCTGGGCGCGGCAGCCGCGGCGCAGTCGATGATGCCCGCGCAGCGCGAGGCGCTCAACGCGGCGGAGCGCTGGCTCGTGCCGGTCGACGACGGGCGTTATGTCGACGCATACGCGATGGCGTCGGAGCCGTTCAAGGCGAGCGTCACGCGGCAGCAGTGGCGCGACGGCATTGCCAAGATCCGCAAGGATTACGGCAAGGTCGTGTCGCGCAACGGGGAGAAGATGGCGTTCAAGGGCAAGGTGCCCGCGCCGGACGAGCCCGACGCGCAGACCGTGCCAGGCACCGAGGTCGCGATCCTGTTCGAGACGACGTTCGAGAAGAACAGGAAGGCTGCCGAGGAAGTGACCATGGTCCTCGAGCGCGACGGCATCTGGCGCATGGCCGGCTATTACATCAAGTGATCCTCGTGCACACGCTCTCTCCCGATATCCAGCGCAAGATCGACCGCGAGCTCTCGAAGTACCCGCCCGAGCAGAGGCAGTCGGCCGTGATGTCGGCGCTCGCCTTTGCGCAGGACGAGCACGGCTGGCTGTCGACCGACCTCATGGACGCGGTGGCCCACTACCTCGGCATGCCGCCGGTGGCCGTGTACGAGGTCGCGACGTTCTACACGATGTACAACTTGAAGCCCACCGGTCGCTACAAGGTCACGATCTGCACGAACTTGCCGTGCGCGTTGTCGGGCGCCAACGTCGCTGCGCGGCACCTCAAGGAGAAGCTCGGCATCGGCTTCGGCGAGACGACCGCCGACGGCCACTTCACGCTGAAGGAGGGCGAATGCATGGGCGCCTGCGGCGACGCGCCCGTGCTGCTGGTCAACGACCGCCGCATGTGCAGCTTCATGAGCAACGCGAAGCTCGACGAGCTCGTCGGCGAGCTTTCCAGCGCCGCCGACCAGGCGAAATCATGAATGCCCCGGTCGACTTCCTGAATTACGGTCCGGACGCCATCCTGATGGCGGGCCTCAACGGGCGCAATTGGCGCCTCAAGGACTACGAAGCGCGCGGCGGCTACGCGGCCCTGCGCAAGATCCTCTCCGAGAAGATCCCGCCGGATCAGGTGATCGCCGAGGTGAAGAAGTCCGCGTTGCGCGGCCGCGGCGGCGCCGGGTTTCCGACCGGACTCAAGTGGAGCTTCATGCCGAAGAATTACGTCGGCGACAAGTACGTCGTATGCAACTCCGACGAAGGCGAGCCGGGCACGTTCAAGGACCGCGATATCCTGCGCTACAACCCGCATGCGGTGTTCGAGGGCATGGCGATCGGCGCGTACGCGATGGGCGCCAACCGCGGCTACAACTACATCCACGGCGAGATCTGGGAGACGTATCTTCGCTGCGAGGAGGCCATCGAGGAGGCGTACGCCGCGGGATATCTTGGCGACAACATCCTCGGCAGCGGCTTCTCGTTCCGGCTGCACAACCATCACGGCTTCGGCGCGTACATCTGCGGGGAGGAGACCGCGCTCCTGGAATCGCTCGAGGGCAAGAAGGGTCAGCCGCGGTTCAAGCCGCCGTTCCCGGCCTCCTACGGCGTGTACGGCAAGCCGACCACGATCAACAACACAGAGACCTTCGCCGCCGTGCCGTGGATCATCGCTAACGGCGGCGAGGCGTTCCTCGGCCTCGGGCGCCCGAACAACGGCGGCACCAAGATATTCTCGGTATCGGGGGACGTCGAGCGTCCCGGCAATTTCGAAGTGAAGCTCGGCACGCCGTTCGCCACGCTGCTCGAGATGGCCGGCGGCATGCGCGGCGGCCGCAGGTTGAAGGCGTGCATTCCCGGCGGATCGTCCATGCCGGTGCTGCCGGGCGACGTCATGATGGCGACCGACATGGATTACGACTCGATCGCCAAGGCGGGCTCGATGCTCGGATCGGGCGCCGTGATCATCATGGACGAGACGCGCTGCATGGTGCGCTCGCTCTTGCGCCTGTCGTACTTCTACTACGAGGAGTCCTGCGGGCAGTGCACGCCGTGCCGCGAAGGCACGGGCTGGCTGTGGCGCATGGTCGACCGCATCGAGCGCGGGCAGGGCCGCGACGAGGACCTCGACAAGCTCACCTCGGTGGCCGGCAACATCGCCGGACGGACCATCTGTGCGCTGGGCGACGCCGCCGCGCTGCCCGTACAAAGCTTCATCAAGCACTTCCGCGACGAGTTCCAGTACCACATCGACCACAAGCACTGCCGGGTCGCGGATTATCTCTGACATGTTGAACATCGAAATCGACGGCAAGGCCACGCAGGTAACGCCCGGCACCACGGTGATCGAGGCGGCGCACGCGCTCGGCATCTATGTGCCGCACTTCTGCTACCACAAGAAGCTGTCGATCGCCGCCAACTGCCGCATGTGCCTCGTGCAGGTCGAGAAGGCGCCGAAGCCTCTACCCGCGTGCGCGACGCCGGTGACCGAAGGCATGAAGGTCTATACAGCCTCGGAGCAGGCGGTGACCGCGCAGAAGGGCGTGATGGAGTTCCTGCTCATCAACCATCCGCTCGATTGCCCGATCTGCGACCAGGGCGGCGAGTGCCAGCTGCAGGACCTGGCGGTCGGCTATGGCGGCTCGTCGTCGCGCTACACGGAGCCCAAGCGCGTCGTGATCCACAAGGACCTGGGACCGCTCATCTCCGCCCAGGAGATGACCCGCTGCATCCAGTGCACGCGCTGCATCCGCTTCGGCCAGGAGATCGCCGGGATCATGGAGCTCGGCATGATCGGCCGCGGCGAACATTCGGAGATCGTGTCCTTCGTCGGCAAGACCGTCGACTCCGAGCTGTCGGGCAACTCGATCGACGTCTGCCCGGTCGGTGCGCTGACCTCCAAGCCGTTCCGCTACGAGGCCCGCACGTGGGAGCTCTCCCGCCGCAAGTCGGTGTCGCCGCACGATTCGCTCGGCAGCAACCTCATCGTGCAGGTGAAAGGCGATCGGGTGATGCGCGTGCTGCCGCTCGAGAACGAAGCGATCAACGAGTGCTGGCTGTCGGACAAGGACCGCTTCTCCTACGAAGGCCTCAACGCCGCGGACCGGCTGCGCACCCCCATGGTGAAGCAGGCCGGCGAGTGGAAGCCCGTCGACTGGCAGACGGCGCTCGACGTCGTCGCGCAGGGCCTCACCGACGTCGTCGCTCGCCAGGGCCCCGGCGCGCTCGGCGCGCTCGTGTCGCCGCACGCCACGCTCGAGGAGGCGGCGCTCGCCGCGCGGCTCGTGCGGGCGCTCGGCAGCGACAACGTCGACTTCAGGCTGCGCCAGACCGATTTCCGAGGCGACGGCTCTGCTCGGGGCATTCCCTGGCTCGGCATGTCGATCAACGACGTCGCGCACCTCGACCGCGTGCTCGTGGTCGCCAGCTTCCTGCGCAAGGACCATCCGCTGCTGGCGCAACGCCTTCGCCACGCTGCGCGCAAGGGGGCGGCCGAAGTGTCGATGCTGCACTCCGTGGACGACGACTGGCTGGTCAAGGTCGCGCACAAGGCGATCGTCGCGCCGTCGAAGCTTGCCGCGGCGCTTGCCGGCATCGCCGCCGCGGCGGCGGGCGCCAAGGGCGCGCCGCTTCCCGAGGCGCTGTCCGGCATCGCGCCGACCGACGAGGAGAAGGCGATCGCCGCGAGCCTCGCCTCCGGCAAGAAGACGGCGGTGCTGCTCGGCAACTACGCCGTGCAGCATGCTGAGTTCTCGCAGCTGCATGCCCTCGCGCAGCTTCTGGCCGAGTCCACCGGAGCCACGCTCGGCTTCCTCACCGAGGCCGCCAACACGGTCGGCGCCTACCTCGCGGGCGCGCTGCCGCAGTCGGGCGGCATGAACGCGCAGGCGATGCTGGCCGATCCGCGGCGCGCCTACCTCGTACTCCACGCCGAAGCCGAGTTCGATTTCGCCAACGCGCTCGCTGCGCGCCGGGCGCTCGAGCAAGCGGACCTCGTGGTCGTCATGAGCCCGTTCGATCACGGCGCGGCCTACGCCGACGTCATGCTGCCGATCTCGCCCTTCACGGAGACCGCCGGCTCTTTCGTGAGCTGCGAAGGCCGGTTGCAGGATTTCTACGGCGTCGTGAAGCCGTATGCCGATACCCGGCCCGGGTGGAAGGTGCTGCGCGTGCTGGGCACGATGCTGAAACTCGCCGGGTTCGATGCCGAGACGGCGGCGGACGTGCGTGCCTCGGTGCTCGCACAGCCGGCGGATGTCGCCGCGAAGCTCGGCAACGGCACGCGCATCGCCGCAGCCAAGCCGGCGCAGGAGGGCACCTCGGTCGAGCGCGTCGCCGACGTGCCGATCTACTTCGCCGATCCGCTCGCCCGCCGCTCGGCGCCGCTGCAGCTCACGGCGGATGCGCGTCCGCCGAAGGCGCGCATGCACCGCTCGCTCCTCGCGACCCTCGGTGTCACCGAGGGCGGCCAGGTCAAGGTGAAGCAGGGCGGTGGAGAGGCCGTCCTGACCGCGGTCGTCGACGCCGGCGTGCCGCCAGGCGTCGTGCGCATCGCCGCCGCCCATGCGTCCACGTGCGGGCTCGAAGGCCTCTCCGGGCCCGTCAGCGTCGAGCGAGCTTAGGCGGAGCATGGACGTCCTCGCCCCCATCGCCCAATTCCTGGGTCCCGCGTGGATCGTGGTGTGGACGCTGGTGAAGATCATCGCGATCGCCATCCCCCTCATCCTGTCCGTGGCCTACCTCACGCTGGCCGAGCGCAAGGTGATCGGGTACATGCAGGTGCGCATCGGGCCGAACCGCGTCGGACCGTTCGGCCTCCTTCAGCCGTTCGCCGACGTCGCGAAGCTCGTGTTCAAGGAGATCGTCGTCCCGTCGGGCGCCAATCGCTACCTGTTCTTCATCGCGCCCCTGCTCTCGCTGGGTCCCGCGCTTGCCGCCTGGGCGGTGATTCCGTTCACGGGTACGCTGGTCCTGTCGAACATCAACGCGGGCCTGCTCTACGTGCTCGCGCTGTCGTCGGTGGGGGTGTACGGCGTGATTCTCGCCGGCTGGGCGTCGAACTCGAAGTACGCTTTCCTCGGCGCGCTGCGCTCCGCGGCCCAGATCGTGTCCTACGAGATCGCGATGGGCTTCGCGCTCGTCGGCGTGCTCATGGCCGCGGGAAGCCTCAACCTCTCCGAGATCGTACGCGGGCAGGAGGGCGGCGCCGCTTACTGGTACCTCTGGCCGCTTCTCCCGCTCGCGGTCGTGTATTTCGTGTCGGGCCTCGCCGAGACGAACCGCCATCCCTTCGACATGGCGGAGGGCGAGTCGGAGATCGTGGCGGGCTTCCACGTCGAGTATTCGGGCGTGGCGTTCGCCGTGTTCTTCCTCGCCGAGTACATGAACATGATCCTCATCGCGGCGCTGACCTCGATCATGTTCCTGGGCGGCTGGCTGTCGCCCTGGCCGGCGCTCAACGACGTGACGATCTTCGGCGCGGCGCCGTTCGGCGACGGGTTCTTCTGGTTCGCGGCCAAGGTTTGCTTCGTCCTGCTCCTGTTCCTGTGGGTACGCGCGACGTTCCCGCGCTACCGCTACGACCAGATCATGCGACTCGGCTGGAAGGTGTTCATTCCGGTCACGCTCGTATGGATCATCTTCCTCGGCGCGATGATGCAGACGCGCTGGGCGTACCTCTTCCACTGACGGGAGCCCCGATGCTAGCTCGCGTCAAATCGTTCTTCGATACATGGTTCCTGGCGGAGCTTCTGAAGGGCATGTCGCTCACCGGCCGCTACTTCTTCGCGCGCAAGGTGACCGTGCAGTTCCCGGAGGAGAAGACGCCCCAGAGCCCGCGCTTCCGCGGCCTGCACGCACTGCGCCGGTACCCGAACGGCGAGGAGCGCTGCATCGCGTGCAAGCTGTGCGAGGCGGTGTGCCCCGCACTCGCGATCACCATCGAGTCGGAGCAACGCGACGACGGCACGCGGCGCACGACGCGCTACGACATCGACCTCACCAAGTGCATCTTCTGCGGCTTCTGCGAGGAGAGCTGCCCGGTCGATTCCATCGTCGAGACGCGGATCCTCGAGTACCACGGCGAGAAGCGCGGCGACCTCTACTACACGAAGGAGATGCTGCTGGCGGTGGGGGACCGGTACGAGGCGCAGATCGCGGCGGATCGACAACAAGACGCGAAGTTCCGATGAGAAAACTTCTGAACGAGACGTCGCTTGCGCCTGCAAGGCTTCGCCTGCAGGCGCGCGCCGTTCTTGACTCATGACCTTCGCGACGGCAACGTTTTACGTCTTTGCCGCGATCCTGGTATTTGCGGCGCTGCGGGTGATCACCACCCGCAACCCCGTGCATGCGGCACTGTGGCTCGTGCTGTGCTTCTTCACCGCCGCCGGCATCTGGCTGTTGCTGCGCGCCGAATTCCTCGCCATCGCGCTCGTTCTGGTCTACGTCGGCGCCGTGATGGTGCTGTTCCTGTTCGTCGTCATGATGCTGGACGTCAACTTCGACAGCCTGCGCAAGAACTTCCGCAGCTACGTTCCCGTAGGCGCCACCGTGGGCGTGCTGGTGCTGATCGAGATGGCGCTCGTGGTCTTCGGCAGCAGCGTCGGCGGCGAGGTCGCGCCGCCCGCGCCCGAGGGGAGCAACACGCGCGCGCTCGGCCGCCTCATCTACGTCGACTACGTGTATCCGTTCGAGATCGCGGCGGTCGTGCTGCTGGTGGCCATCATTGCTGCCATTGCGCTCACGCACCGCACGCGGCGTGAAACGAAGCACCAGGACCCCGCCCTGCAGGTCAGGGCACGCCGGAAGGACCGCGTCCGGCTCCTCGACCTGCCGGTGGAGAAGAAGGAATGAAGACGCGCAACGCAGGACTGTGCGGGCGGCAGAGGTGCCGGGAGCGGCGCCGCGTGCCGGTTTCGCGGTAACGGGCAACACCAGGGAGATCATGTGTCACTGCTGACCGCGCCGACGCTGGCGCATTACCTCGTGCTGGGCGCGATCCTCTTCGCCGTCAGCATGGCCGGCATCTTCCTCAACCGGAAGAACGTCATCATCCTGCTGATGGCCATCGAGCTCATGCTGCTCGCGGTGAACCTCAATTTCATCGCGTTCTCGCGCTACCTGGGGGACATGAGCGGCCAGGTCTTCGTCTTCTTCATCCTGACGGTCGCCGCGGCCGAATCGGCGATCGGCCTCGCAATCCTCGTGCTGCTGTTCCGCAACGCGGGCTCGATCGACGTCGAGGACCTGGGCAAGCTCAGGGGATGACGATGGAGTCGCTCTACCTTGTCGTGCCGATGGTGCCGCTCCTGGCCTCGATCCTGGTCGGCCTGTGGGGCACCAAGATGCCGCGCGCCGCGTCGCACTGGATCACGATCCTGGCGGTCGCCATATCGTTTGCGGCGTCCGTCGTGATCTTTCGCGACGTTCTGGCGGGGCACGACTACAACGGCGACCTCTACGTCTGGGCCAATACCGGCGGCGTGAAGATGGCCGTCGGCTTCCTCATCGACCCGCTGACGGCGCTCATGCTGATCGTCGTCACGTTCGTGTCGCTGATGGTGCACATCTACACCATCGGCTACATGGCGGACGACGACGGCTACTCGCGCTTCTTCAGCTATATCTGCCTGTTCACGTTCTCGATGCTCATGCTCGTCATGAGCAACAACTTCCTCCAGCTCTTCTTCGGCTGGGAGGCGGTCGGGCTCGTGTCCTACCTCCTCATCGGCTTCTGGTTCAAGCGGCCGACGGCGATCTACGCCAACCTGAAGGCGTTCATCGCCAACCGCGTCGGCGACTTCGGCTTCATCCTGGGCATCGGCCTCGTCCTCGCCTATTTCGGCTCGATGGATTACGCGCCGGTGTTCGCCAAGGCGCCCGAACTGGCCAAGACGACGATCAATATCTGGGGCAGCGCGGAGTGGTCGCTGCTCACGGTGGCGTGCATCTGCCTGTTCGTGGGCGCGATGGGCAAGAGCGCCCAAGTCCCGCTGCATGTGTGGCTTCCGGACTCGATGGAGGGCCCCACCCCCATCTCCGCGCTGATCCACGCCGCGACGATGGTCACCGCCGGCATCTTCATGGTCGCCCGGATGAGCCCGCTCTTCGAACAGTCCGACGTCGCGCTCGGGCTCGTGACCGTGATCGGCGCCACCGGGGCGCTGTTCCTCGGCATCCTCGGCATGGTGGCGTTCGACATCAAGCGCGTGGTGGCCTACTCCACGCTGTCGCAGCTCGGCTACATGACGGTCGCGCTGGGCGTGTCTTCCTACGCCGGCGCCATCTTCCACCTGATGACGCATGCCTTCTTCAAGGCGCTGCTGTTCCTCGGCGCGGGGTCGGTGATCATCGCCATGCACCACGAGCAGGACATGCGCAACATGGGCGGGCTGCGCAGGTACATGCCGATCACCTACTTCACGATGGTGATCGGCGGCCTCGCGCTGTGCGGCATCCCGCCTTTCGCCGGCTTTTTCTCCAAGGACTCGATCATCGAGGCCACGCAGCTGTCGGCGATCCCCGGGCACGGCTACGCCTATTTCTGCGTGGTCGTGGGCGTCTTCGTGACCGCCTTCTACACCTTTCGCCTTCTCTACATGACGTTCCACGGCGAGGAGCGCTTCCGCCATCCGCCCCTTCCGAACGCGTACGTCGAGCACGACGCACACGACGAGCGCGGGGAGCACCACGCCGAGCCCCGCGAGAGCCCGTGGGTCGTCACGGTTCCCCTCATCATGCTCGCGATCCCGTCGGTGCTGGCGGGCTGGGTCGCCATCGAGCCGCTCCTATTCGGCGACTACTTCAAGGAGTCGATCGTCGTCCTGCCGGCGCACGACGTCCTGGACAAGCTCAAGGAGGAATGGCACGGCGTGGGCGCCTTCATCGGCCATGGCCTGCTTTCGGGCGTGCTGTGGATCGCGGTGGCCGGCATCGCAGCGGCGACCTACCTCTACCTCGTCAACCCCAAGCTTCCGTCGCGCATCGCGGCGCGGGCGGGGTTCATCTACACGATCCTCGTCAACAACTACTACTTCGACAAGTTCAACGATTGGTTCTTCGCCGGCGGCGCGCGCCGCATCGGTAATCTCTTCAGCGACGTCGGCGACGGCAAGATTATCGAGGGCATCGTCAACGGCTCCGCGCGCACGGTCGCGTGGTGGGGCTCCGTAATGCGGCAGATGCAATCGGGTTACGTCTACCACTACGCGTTCACGATGATCATCGGACTCTTCGCGCTGCTGACGTGGTGGGTCGTCCGATGATCCGCTTCCCCGCTCGCCCATGACACCGTATCTCTCGCTCGCTGTCTGGGTGCCGATCGCCGCCGGCATCGCGGTACTCGGCCTAGGCGGTGACCGCGACGCCATGAAGGCGCGCTGGACCGCGCTCGCCGGCGCGCTCGCCGGCTTCCTCGTCACCATCCCGCTGTACACGCACTTCGATGCCACCACGTCCGCGATGCAGTTCGTCGAGCGCCGCGAGTGGATCCCGTACTTCGACATCTACTACCACCTCGGCGTGGACGGCATCTCGGTGCTGTTCGTGATCCTCAACAGCTTCGTCACGCTGCTCGTCGTGTGGGCGGGCTGGGAGGTGATCCAGGTGCGCGTGGCCCAGTACATGGCCGCGTTCCTCATCATGTCGGGCCTCATCAACGGCGCCTTCGCCGCGCTCGACGGCATCCTCTTTTACGTGTTCTTCGAGGCGATGCTGATCCCGATGTACCTCATCATCGGCATCTGGGGTGGCCCGCGCCGCGTGTACGCGGCGATCAAGTTCTTTCTCTACACGCTGCTCGGCTCGCTGCTGATGCTCGTGGCGTTCATCTACCTCTACCAGAAGTCCGGGAGCTTCGCCCTGCAGGACTGGTTCGAGCTGCCGCTGTCGCTTCGCACGCAGATCCTCATCTTCGTCGCGTTCTTCGCGGCATTCGCCGTGAAAGTGCCGATGTGGCCGGTGCATACCTGGCTCCCCGACGCGCACCCGGAGGCGCCGACCGGCGGCTCGGTCGTGCTCGCGGCCATCACCCTCAAGATCGGGGCGTACGGCTTCGCACGCTTCATCCTGCCCATCCTGCCGGACGCGAGCCGCTACCTCGCCGGCTTCATCTTCACGCTGTCGATCATCGCCATCGTCTACATCGGCTTCGTCGCGCTGGTGCAGGCCGACATGAAGCGGCTCATTGCCTACTCTTCGATCTCGCACATGGGCTTCGTCACGCTGGGCTTCTTCCTGTTCAGCGTGCAAGGCTCCGAGGGCGCGCTTTCGCAGATGATCTCGCACGGCTTCGTGTCGGCAGCCATGTTCCTGTGCGTCGGCGTCCTGTACGACCGGATGCACACGCATCTCATCGCCGATTTCGGGGGCGTGGCCAATACGATGCCCAGGTTCGCGGCGTTCGTGATGCTGTTCTCGATGGCGAACGCCGGCCTGCCGGGGACCTCCGGCTTCGTCGGCGAGTTCCTGGTGATCCTCGCCGCGGTGAAGGTCGACTTCTGGATCGGCTTCCTCGCCGCCGTTTCGCTCATCCTGGGCGCCGCGTATACGCTCTGGATGTACAAGCGCGTGATTTACGGCGCCGTCGCCAATGCCCACGTGGCCGCGCTGTCGGACCTGAGCCGGCGCGAGTTCTGGCTGCTCGGCACGCTCGCCGCCGCGGTGCTGATCATGGGCCTGTGGCCGCGGCCGTTCATCGACGTGATGCACGCGTCGGTCGTCGATCTCCTGGCGCACGTCGCCCGCAGCAAACTATAGATGAGTGCGCCGATGGCCGTCGACTTCCTCCCGGTTCTGCCCGAGATCATCGTCCTCGCGGGCGCGTGCCTCATCCTGCTCATCGATGTCTGGATGCCCGACGACCGCCGCCACGTCGGCTACTGGCTCACCCAGTTCACCCTGCTCATCGCGGCGTGCGTCACGGTCCGCACGTCCGACAAGGACGTCGTTCACGTCTTCTACAACATGGTCGTGGACGACCTCGCGGCGGACGTCCTGCGCTTCTTCAGCTTCGTCTCGGTATCGCTCGTGCTGTTCTATTCGCGCGCCTATCTCACGGCGCGCGGATTGTTCCGCGGCGAGACCTTCGTGCTGATCCTCTTCGCGCTGCTCGGCATGCAGCTGCTCATCACCGCCAACAGCTTCCTCACGCTCTACCTCGGCCTCGAGCTCATGTCGCTCTCGCTGTACGCGCTGGTCGCGATGCAGCGCGACGAGGAGGCGCCGTCGGAGGCGGCGATGAAGTACTTCGTGCTGGGCGCGCTGGCGTCGGGCTTCCTCCTGTACGGCATGTCGATGATCTACGGGGCGACGGGGTCGCTCGAGATGGACAAGGTGACGCAGGCCGTGCTGAGCAACAGCGAGAACAGCTACCTCCTGATCTTCGGCCTCGTCTTCGTCGTGTCGGCCATCGCCTTCAAGCTGGGCGCGGTGCCCTACCACATGTGGGTGCCCGACGTCTACCAGGGTGCGCCGACGGCGATGACGCTGCTGATCGGCACGGCGCCGGAGTTCGCGGCGTTCGCGATGATGCTTCGCCTGCTCGGCGGCGCGCTCCTCGGCTCGGAGGTGAGCTGGCAGGGAATGCTGATCGTGCTGTCGGTCCTCTCGGTTGCGCTTGGCCACATCGTCGCCATCGCGCAGACGAACATCAAGCGGATGCTCGCCTACTCGACGATCGCCAACATGGGCTATGTCCTGATGGGCTTCCTCGCCGCGGACGTCACGGGATACTCCGCGGCCATGTTCTACATGCTTTCGTACGTGCTCACGAGCCTCGCCTCGTGGGGCATTGTGCTGCTGCTTTCGCGCAAGGGCTTCGAATCTGACCGCATCGACGATCTCAAGGGCCTCAACGCGCGCTCGCCCTGGTGGGCATTCGTGATGCTCCTCGTCATGTTCTCGCTCGCCGGGCTTCCGCCGACGGTCGGGTTCTACGCGAAGCTCCTGGTGCTGCAGGCGGTGGTCAAGGCCGGCTTCGTCTGGCTGGCGGTGGTCGGGGTCGTAGCGGCTCTGATCGGCGCCTTCTACTACCTTCGCATCGTGAAGGTCATGTACTTCGACGAGCCCACGGACCGCACGCCGATCGAGTCGCGCGGCGACACGCGAGTGCTCCTTTCCGCGAACGGGCTGGCGCTGCTGCTCTTCGGCATCCTTCCGCAGCCGCTGATGGGACTGTGCGCCGTTGCCCTCGTGCAGTCGCAGTATTATTGAGCGATCGCCGGTTCGCTGCGGGCCGCAATGCGCGTCGGACTTTTCGTCACCTGCCTCGTGGACCTCATGCGGCCCTCGATCGGGTTCGCCGCGATCAGGCTGCTCGAGGCCGGCGGTGCCGATGTCTACGTTCCGCTGTCGCAGACCTGCTGCGGGCAGCCCGCCTACAACTCCGGCGACCGCGCGGACGCCGTCGCGCTCGCGCGCAAGCTGATCGCCGAGTTCGAGGAGTGCGACTACCTCGTTGCGCCCTCCGGCTCGTGCAGCGGCATGATCCGCACCCACTACCACGACCTCTTCGCGGACGATCCGGCGATGCTCGGCCGCGCGCAAGCGCTCGCGGGGCGGACCTACGAGCTCACCGATTTCCTCGCCAGCGTGCTCAAGCTCGATCGGGTTCCGGGGCAATTCCAGGGCACGATCACCTATCACGACTGCTGCGCCGGCCTGCGCGAGATGGGTGTGAAGGCGCAGCCCCGCGCGCTCCTCGCCAGGGTCCCGGGCCTGTCCTTGACGGAGATGGCAGAGCCTGAGACCTGCTGCGGCTTCGGCGGCACCTTCTCGATCAAGTTCGGCGAGATCTCCGCGCGCATGGCGGAGAACAAGTGCCTTCACGTCGCGCAGTCGGGGGCCGACGCGGTCGTGCTGGGCGACTTGGGCTGCATGCTCAACATCGAGGGCCGCCTGCGCCGCCGCGGCGACGCGAAGACGAAAGTGCTTCACGTGGCGGAAGTGCTCGCCGGGGAAACGTAGATGGACGTCGCCTCGATGCACTTCAAGGAGCGGGCGCGCGAGAGGCTCAACGACGCGCAGCTGCAGAGGAACCTCGTCAAGTTCAAGACGAAGTTCGTCACCGCCCGCCGCGCGTCGCTCGTGGAGCTCGACGACTTCGAAGGCACGCGCGAAGCCGCGCGTGCCATCCGCCAGCGCGCGCTCGATGACCTCGACGTGTGGCTCGCCATGTTCGAGGCCAACGCCGCGGCGCGAGGCGCGACCGTGCTCTTCGCGCAGACCCCCGCGGAGGTCAACAAACTGGTGCTCGCCATCGCCGCGCGCCACGGCGTGCGCAAGATCATCAAGTCGAAGTCGATGGTGTCCGAGGAGTCGGACCTCGACCATGCCATCGAGGGCGCCGGCCTGACGGTGGTCGAGACGGACCTGGGCGAGTACATCCTCCAGATCAACGATTACGAGCCGCCGTCGCACATCATCGGGCCGGCGCTGCACAAGAGCAAGGACGAGGTGGCCGACCTCTTCGCGCGTAAGCACGGCACGCCGCGCAAGGACGTGATCGAAGACCTCACCCTCGAGGCGCGCGGCGTCCTGCGCGAGCACTATCTCACCGCCGACATGGGCATCTCGGGCGGCAATTTCTTCGTCGCCGAGACGGGCTCGGTGGTCATCGTGACCAACGAGTGCAACGCCACGCTCGCCACGACGCTTCCCAAGGTCCACGTCGCGATCTCGGGCATCGAGAAGGTCGTGCCCACGCTCGAGGACGTCGCGACGCTGATGCGCATCCTGCCGCGCTCGGCGACCGGCCAGTCGATCTCGAACTACCTCGACATCCTCACCGGCGTGAAGGGCCCCGGGGAGTTCCACGGTGCCGAGCACATGTACTTCATCCTCGTCGACAGCGGGCGCACGGGCGTGCTCGCGAGCGACGTCCGCGAGGCGCTGCGCTGCATCCGCTGCGGCGCGTGCATGAACCACTGCCCGGTCTACCAGAACATCGGCGGCCACGCCTACGGCTGGGTGTACCCGGGCCCGATCGGATCGATCCTGACGCCGATGTACATCGGGCTCGACAACGCGCCCGACCTGCCGCAAGCCTCGACCTTCTGCAACCAATGCGGCGTCGTGTGCCCGGTCAAGATTCCCTTGCCCGATCTACAGCGCAAGCTCCGCGAGCGCGAGTTCCGCGAGCATTTGCGCCCGTGGAGCGAGCGCATGGGCTTGCGCCTTTGGGCGTGGTTCGCGCGCCGTCCCGTGTTGTACGCGTTCGCGAGCAGGATGGGCGTCCGGTTCCTCCGCGGTCTCGCGAGACCCGACGGCACGATCGGCGAGCTGCCTCTCGGATCGGGCTGGACGCTCGGGCGCGACATGCCGGCGCCGGCAGGCCGAACTTTTCGTGAGCTGTACGCGAAGCGGCAAACTCAACGGAGCAGATCATGAACGCGCCGCACAGCAATCTCGCGCTGCCGCGACTGTCGCGGCGCGCCGAATCGCTCGGCACCGAGAACGCCTTCGTCGTGCTTGCCGAGGTGAACGCGCTCGCGCGCGCCGGCAAGGACATCGTGTCCTTCTGCATCGGACAGCCCGACTTTCCGACGCCCAGCAACGTGCAGGACGCGGCTGTCGACGCCATCCGCGCCGGCAAGCACGGCTATACGCCGAGCGCGGGCATCGACGAGCTGCGCGCGGCCGCCGCGAAGGACTTAGGATCGCGGCGCGGCCTGCCCATCGCGCCCGACGACGTCGTGGTGGGCGCAGGCGCCAAGCCGTTCATCGCGTATTCAATCGCCTCGGTCACCGATTTCGGGGTCGGCGACGAGGTCATCTACCCGGTTCCCGGCTTCCCGATCTACGAGTCCCAGATCCTCGCCAACGGCGCGGTGCCGGTGCCGATATTCCTGCGCGAGGCGCGCGACTTCGCGTTCGATCCGGCGGAGCTCGAGGCCAAGATCACGCCGAAGACGCGGCTTCTCATCCTCAACACGCCGCAGAACCCGACCGGCGGCATCCTCGGACACGGCGACCTCGACGCGATTGCCGAGATCCTGCGCCGCCATCCGCAAGTGTGGGTCTTCGCCGACGAGATCTACTCGCGCCTGGTCTACGACGGCCGCTTCGACTCGATCGCGACGAGGCCCGGCATGCTCGAGCGCACGATCATCAGCGACGGCGCGTCCAAGACCTGGGCGATGACCGGCTGGCGCATCGGGTATGTCGCCAACCGGATGCTCGCGCCCGTGTTCACGCGCTGGATAACGAACACGGAATCGTGCGCCTCGCAGATCTCGCAATGGGCGGCGGTCGCGGCGATCACGGGCCCCCAGGAGGCGGCCGACCGCATGCGCGAGCAGTTTCTCGAGCGGCGCGACCTCATCGTGGGCCTGCTGAACGAAGTGCCTGGCATCGCCTGCGCGACACCCGGCGGCGCGTTCTACGTGTGGCCGAACGTGACGGAGGCGTGCCGCCTCACCGGATGCGCGGATTCCGAGGCGTTCCGCAAGCGCCTGCTGCACGAGGCGGGCATCGCGGTGCTCGCCGACATCCACTTCGGCCGCCGCGTGCCGGGCGAGGGGCAGCACATCCGGTTCTCCTACGCGGCCTCGAAGGAGGCGATCGAGGAGGGGGTGGGGCGCCTCGCCGATTGGGTGCGCGGAGGCAGCAGGAAGTGACGAGATTCATCGAGGAAAACAAGGCGTCCCGCGACGCCGTGCTCGCGCGCGTGCGTCGCGCCCTCGGGCGCACGGGCTCCGGCGACGAGGCTCGCGCGAAGGCGGAGGCGTACGTCGCGACGCACGCCCAGGGCCCGCGTCCGTCGATGCCGGCGCAACTTCCGCAACGCTTCATGGAGCGGGCAAGCGACATGGCGAGCACGGTCGAGCGCATCGCGCGGCGCGAGGACATCCCGACCGCGGTGGCCCGCTACCTCGACGCCCTCGTGCTTCCGCCGGCGATCGCGATGCAGAAGTCGACGCAGGGCGTGTGCTGGCCCGAATTCGCGGACCTGGACTGGCAAGGCGCCGGCCTTGCGATCGAGGCGCGCCCGACCGCGGGGCAGGACCGCCTGGGCGTCACGGGCTCGTTCTGCGCCATTGCCGAGACCGGTACGCTCGTGTTCCTCACGGACGCCGACTGCCCGACCGGCGCCGCGCTCCTGACCGACACGCACGTCGCGGTCGTGCGCGCCGACCGCATCGTATCGGGGATGGAGGAGGCGTTCGCCCTCGTCCGCGAGGAACGCGCGGTGATGCCGCGGGCGATCAACATGATCTCGGGGCCGTCGCGCACCGGCGACATCGAGCAGACCATCGTGCTCGGCGCGCACGGGCCGTACCGGGTGCACATCCTGGTTTTGTAGCGCCCCTGCGTCAGAACATCACGAGCGAGATCGCGACCAGCAGCGGCGCGAGCGCCAACGCCGCGTAGCCGATGTAAGCAAAGAAGCTCGGCATGGCCACGCCGCGGTCCTCGGCGATCGCCTTGATCATGAAGTTGGGCGCGTTGCCGATGTAGGTGAGGGCGCCGAAATAGACCGCGGACATCGAGATCGCGGTGAGCATCAGGGCACTCTCCCCCATGAGCGCTCGTGCGTTGCCGCCCGCGAGATTGAAGAACACGAGGTAGGTGGGCGCGTTGTCGAGGAACGCCGACAGGATGCCGCACGTCCAGAATATCGCGCGCTCGCTCGGTCTGCCGTCGGGGCCGCTGACGATCTGCACGATAGGCGCCAGCGCCCCGTCGCGTCCCGCCTGCAGCATCGCGATGACCGGCACGATCGTGATGAAGATGCCGGCGAAGAGCTTGGCGACCTCGACGATCGGCCCCCAGTGGAAGGCATTGTGCTCGCGCACCGCGCGCGGCGTGACCCGGAGCGATACAAGGGCCAGCGCGATCAGCAGCGCTTCGCGGGCGATGGCCTGCAGCGCGACGGGCGTGCCGAAGATGGTGAGGTCCACGCCCGGCTTCCACACGCCCGACATCAGCACGTCGCTCACGACGCCCAGGAGCAGCAGCAGGTTGACCGCGCCTTCGATACGGAACGGGCCGCGCACGACCTCGCCGTCCCCGTGAGGCGCCTCCCGCCGGGCGAAGCTCGAGTCCAGGACATAGAAGGCGAGCAGCAGGACGGCGCACACCACGGCGGTGGGTGCGAGCAGCGCCCGCGTGCTCCAGAAGAAGTCCACGCCCTTGAGGTAGCCGATGAACAGCGGCGGATCGCCCAGCGGCGAGAGCGCACCGCCGACGTTGCCGACAAGCAGGATGAAGAAGATCACGGCGTGCCTGCGGTGCATGCGCCCCTCGTTGCCTGCAAGCAGGGGGCGGATGAGGAGCATCGACGCGCCTGTGGTGCCCATGAGGCTCGCCAGGGCCGCGCCGACGGCGAGCAGCGCCGTATTGCGCAGCGGCGTTCCCGCGACGCGGCCGTGGATGCAGATGCCGCCGGCGATCGTGTAGAGCGCGAACAGCACGGTGACGAAGGGGATGTACTCCAGGAGGACGGCGTGCACGACCTCGTGCCATGCCGCGGCCGGACCGAAGACGTACGCGAGGGGCAGGATCAGCGCCAGTGCCCACGCCAGCGAGAACTTGCCGTAGTGGTGGTGCCAGAAGCTCGCCGAGAAAAGCGGGACGACCGCGATCGAGAGGAGAAGGCCGGCAAAGGGGATCGCCCAGGCAAACGACAGCTGCGCACCGTTCATTCGATCACGCGGCCGGGGCGAAGCAGCAGCGACTGCGGGAACACGACACCCAGCGCCTTCGCGGTCTTCATGTTCACCGCGCGCTCGAATGTCGTCGGCTGCTCGATCGGAATGTCGCCGGCTTTCATCCCGCGCAGGATCTTGTCGATGAACACGGCTGCATGGTGATAGTTCGCGACGGAGCTCGGCGAATACGCCATGAGGCCCCCGGCTTCGACGTTCTCGGTGTTGGCGAAGATGGTGGGCAGGCGGTGCGCGAGCAGCAGATCGGCGAGGCGCACGCGCTCCGTGAAGAAGATGCCCGCGCCGGTGTCGCCGACGACGATCCCTTCCGCGCCGTCTCGCTTGATCGCAGCGACCGCCGCGTCGAGCGCGGCGGCGGTCGGCGCCTGCGCGACTTGCAGCGCCACTTGACGCTTCTGCGCTGCCTCCTTGGCATTGCGCACGTACAGTTGCGCCACCGCCGTGTCGGGGCCGATCAGGAGCGCGATCCGCCTCGCGTGCGGCAGCGTCTCGAGCAGGATCTCGACGTTCTTCGCGATGAGGTCGGGGCTCAACCGCGTCATGCCCGTGACGTTGCGGCCCGGATGCGACAGGCTGTCGGCGAGCCCGAGGGCGACCGGATCGCTGGCGTTCAGCATGACGATGGGAACGTCGCCGGCCACCTTGCTCGCGGCGACGATGGCAGGATCGATCGAGGCCACGATCACGTCGACCTTGCGGGCGACGAGCTCGCGCGCGTTGGCGGTGAGCGTCGCGTCGTCGGTCATGGCGGTGCCGACATTGGTCCAGCGATACTCTATGACGATGTTGCGACCCTCGACGTAGCCCAGCTCGGCGAGGCCGTCGCGGAAGGCCTTGACGAGATGCGGCGCAGTGTCCGTGGATGGGCCGAGGTAGCCGATGCGAGCCGGCTTGCTTTGCCCTCGAACAGTTAGCGGCGCGGAACACGCGGCGAGCGCCAGCAGCGTGCGCAGCGCGTCACGCCGGCGCATGCCGCCCCGCGTCATTGCCGCAGCATCGACGCGTAGATGCCGGGCGTCGATCCTTCGATCGCGACCGCTCCCACGGTCTTCGCGTAGAACTCAGCGGGCCCCACGCCGCCGATGATCGCGTAGGCGTAGCCTTGCGCGCGCTGGGTGTGCAGCGCCGCGAGCAGGAGCGCGCGGCCGGCCCCCTTGCCGCGTTCGGTCTCGAGGACGCCCTCGGGACCGAAGAAGTTGCGCGCGGTGACGTCGTGGCACGCGAAGCCCACGAGCGCATCGCCTCGCAGCGCGACGAAGCACGCCACGGGGACCTGGGCAAAGGCGGTTTCGACTTCCGCGATGGAGGTCGGGAAATGCGCGCGAACCCAGGCGAGAACGGCGATGCGCTCCGGGGCGATCGCTCGCCGCACGACGATGCCGTGCGCACGCGCTGCGGCCTTCGCCTGATCGAGGGCCGGCAGGTCGTACAGCTTTACCAGCATGTCGTGCATCGGGTGTGCATCCGTCACCGATGCACCGGCGCTCACTTGGGAATTACGTAATTGACGGGGTAGAAGACATACCCGAACCCATCGGACCGGATATGGCCGATGCCGGGGAACGACAGGTGGGCGACGGCGAGCCAGTAGCCGGTGCGCGCGGCTTCCACGAATACCTTCTTGCGGGCGGATGCCGCGAGCTTGGGGTCGGTATCGAACGTGATCGTCACGGCGGGGTTGGGAAACTGCACCGACGCGACGTGCATGATGTCGCCGACCACCGCCATCGTCTGGCCCTTGCTCTGCACCATGTAGACCGTGTGGCCTCGGGTGTGGCCGTACGCCGGCCTGGCGCTGATGCCGGGGAGGAGCTCGGTCGCGCCCTCGAACGGCTTGAACTTGCCGGCCGCGACATGGGGATTGATCGAGTCCATCGCGCCCTTGAAGAAGTCTTTCATGTCCGCGGGCGCGGCGTCCAGGTTGGCCTGAGACAGCCAGTAGTCGGCCTCGCGCTTGTCCGCGCGCACGATCGCGTTGGGAAACGCGAGCTTGTCGCCGTCCACGAGCCCGCCGACGTGATCGCCGTGCATGTGCGTGATGTAGATCTCGTCGACCTGCTCGGGCTGGTAGCCCGCGGCCTTGAGATTGGCCATCAGCTTGCCGAGCGACGGTCCGAACAGCACGCCCGTGCCTGCGTCGATCATCACGAGCTTGCTGCCGGTGTTGACGAGGAACGCGTTGACCGAGGTGGGCACCGGGTCGGAGAGGTAGGCGCGCTTGAGGAGCTGGTCGACGCGCTCGGGTGTCGTGTTGGTGAGGATCTTCGTTGCCGGCAGTTCGAGCACGCCGTCGGAGAGCGCGGTCACCTCGAAGTCGCCGAGCATCATCCGGTAATACCCCGGCGCCTGCCCCTTGACCGCCGGCGCCGCGGCATGGCTGTGCGTGGCGTAGACGATGCCGGCGGCCATCGCGACCAGGCCGGCCAGGATCTTCTTCCAATGCTCCATCGCGCGTCCCCCCGCCATCTGGCTTCTTCCAATGCCGTGCAAACCCCGCGATGTTACGCCGCGCCGGGGTGCGCGTGTAGGGGCTGCTCTACCTGCCGAGCGGCGCGCCGTTCACGGTGGAAACGCCGGCGCGGTCGACAAGGGCCAGCGCGCACGTCTGCTGCTTCGGTGTCCCCGCGGCGACGGCCACCCGGGTCACCAGGTTCCCGCGGTCGAGCGCGACCTTCTCGAAGCGGGCATCGCTGCTTCTGCGCACGGCGACCAGGACAAGATGCTTGGCGAAGTCGACCTCCGGAGGCGCGCCGCTCATCTGGCACGTCGCCCACACCCGCGGCCACGCATCGGCCGTCGCCACCGACGACTGGAAAAGGGGTGGCACTTCGAGCGGCATGTGGCCCGTCCACGTGCGCAGCACCTTGACCGGGGTTGCGGCCGCGGCGCTCTCGGCGAGGATCAGCGCGAGCAGGAGAGCGAGCCGTCGGCGCATCCCGCGATTCTACAGAAAGCGCTCGCTCGCCTTCAGGGCATGCCTGCGCCGACGGTGGGTCGCACCGGGATGCCGGCGGGATCGAAGCCCTCGAGACAGAACACGTTCACGCCGTAGTGGTCGGGCTGCACGCGCTTGCGGTGGAACGGATAGATGCCGCACGTCCCGCAGAAGTAATGCCTGGCGGTCATCGTGTGGAACTGATAGAGCCGCAACGCCGATTCGCCTTGCAAAAGTCGGAAGCGGCTCTCGTGAACCTTGACCATCAACGCGTTCTTGCGCCGGCAGATCGAGCAGTCGCAGGTCGTGAGCTCCGGGAAGTCGGTGTCGATCTCGAACACGATCGCGCCGCAGTGGCAACTGCCGCGCCATGTCCCCATCGGTCGGTTGCCTACGCCTTCGGTGCGTGGCGGCGCGGGCGATACTTCTCGGCGCAGGCGATCACCTGCTCGCGCGTGGGGAACTCGAGGCATACGCGCGGGTCCTGGCTCGACGGCGGGCCGTCGCTCGCCGTCCGCGGTTGCGCGGCGGCGTCCTTGTCGCCGGCTGGAGGGGCCGGGGTGGGCGATTGCGCCAGGGCGGCGGCGTTCACGGCGAGCAGTGCCACGAGCAAGGGTCGAGTCATGGTCCGCGTCCTTGGGGCTTGTGAGGGTCCGCGATAGCGACAACGAGGTCAGCGGACTGTCATTGTGTAGAAATCGCGCGCGTTTTTCCACAGCACGCGGTGCGATTCCGGCCGCAGAACGCGGACGACGAGGTCGATATCCGACGGACGGAAGGGCACCGGCGCGCGCGTGGACGGTAGGTCGGTGCCGAACATGAGCGCCGCCGGATCGACGGCGTGGATCGCACGGATCGCGTCCCCGACGTCGAAGTCGACGCGGCCGAACCCCGTCGCCTTCACCTTGACGCCGCGCGCGACCAGGCGCAACAGGCTGGCAAGCCCGTCCTTCGACAGACCCAGATGATCGATGCTCACGGTCGGCAGGCGCGCGAGCGTGGTTTCGAGCGCGGGCAACTCGCGCGAGTCGACGTAGAGCTCGACGTGCCAGCCGGCGACGTCGTGTACGCGCCGCGCGACGCTCTGCAGATGCGAGACATCGGCGGATCCTCCGCGCTTCAGGTTGAAGCGGACCGCGCGCACGCCTGCCTCGTGCAAGCGCACGATCTCGGCGTCCGTCGCCGTCGGCGGAAGCTGGGTCATGCCGACATAGCCTGCGCCCAACCGCTGCAGCGCGTCGACGAGGTGGCCCTGGTCGAACGCCTGGAGCGAGCCCGACACGACCGCGCCGCCTGCGATGCCGAGCGGGGCGGCGGCTTCACGATACATGGCGCACGTGTAGGGCTCGGGCAGGAATCCGTCGTTGCCAACGAGCGGAAACCTGGGATCGACGATGTGGAAGTGCGCGTCGAAGATGGACGTGCGCATGTCCTCGCTACCGCTCGCTGACCGCGAGGCGCAGGCCGAGGAACACGAAGAGGCTTCCCATGGCGCGCGAGATCCATGCCTGGACGCGAGGGCGTTCGGTGAGGACGCCGCGCACTCGTGCCGCCGCGGCAGCGAGGACGAGCACCCAGATCGTGCCCGTCGTCACGAACGTGAGGCCGAGGATGAAAAAAGCCGACGTCTTCGCCGTCGAGCCCACCGCGACGAACTGCGGCAGGAAGGCGAGGAAGAAGAGTGCGACCTTGGGGTTGAGTACGTTGCTGAGCAGGCCTTGGCGGAACGCCTTCCCTGCGCCGGCGCTGCTTGCCGGCGCGGGCATGACCAGCGCCGGCGCCATGAGGGCGCGCACGCCGAGCCAGACCAGGTAGGCGGCGCCCGCGAGCTTGACCACGAGGAACGCCGTGGCCGACGCGGCCACGATCGCCGACAGCCCCAGTGCCGCGGCGACCGTGTGCACGAGCGTTCCCGCGCTCACGCCGAGGGCGGAATACACGCCGATGCGCCGTCCCTGCCCGATGCTGCGGCCGAGGATGTACAGCGTGTCCTGTCCGGGCGCGATGTTGAGCAGGATCGCCGAGGCGAGGAACAAGCCGTAGTCGTGGATGCCGAGCAAGGGCGACCTACTGGCGCTCGGCCTGCGGAAGCTCGCGCACGTCCATCGCCCAATCGAGCGACGAGCGGCACCAGATCTGCTTGCGCGGCGGCAGGTCGGCGCGCTCGTCGAGGCACGCTACCCGCAGCGAGTACATCGGTGGGTCGGCGAGGGCTGACGAATAGATCGGCGAGCCGCAACCCGCGCAGAACGCCTGCGCGCGCCTGTTGCCGCTGTCGGCGGTCTTCACGTAGATCCGCGGATCGCCGCTCAAGAGCACGAACGACTCGCGCGGGGCCGGGATCGAGACACGAAACGGCGAACCCGACAGGCGCTGACAATCCGTGCAATGACAGGCCTGGGCGCGCGCCGGGTCGACTTCGGCCTCGTATCGGATCGCGCCGCAGTGGCATCGGCCGTGCACTTTCATCCTGACCTCACGCTCGAGATTGCGGCCCCTCGATGGTACACACACCATCGCCCGACGCAAACAAAAGGGCCGCGGCACTTGCCATGCCGCGGCCCGCCTCCCGAGCGTCACCCACAACGAAACGAAGCTAGTCGCCGAACTCCTCGTTGATGGCCTGGACCCTGATGCGGTCGGCGAGGAAGGCATCGACGCACGTTGCGTCGAAGTGCTTGCCGCGCTGGCTCTTGAGGAAGTCGATGCCTTCGTCGAGCGCCCACGCGTGCTTGTACGGCCGCTCGCTCACGAGGGCGTCGAACACGTCGGCCACCGCGACGACACGCGCCACGAGCGGGATGTCCTCGCCATGCAATCCGTTGGGATAGCCCGAGCCGTCGAACTTCTCGTGGTGGCCGAGCGCGATGATCGCGCCCATCGACAGGTACTTCGATGGGCTCCCCTTCAGGATGTCGTAGCCGATGCGCGGATGAGTCTTCATGACCTCGATCTCCTCGCGCGTGAGAGGACCGTTCTTGAGCAGCACTGAATCGGGAATGCCGATCTTGCCGATGTCGTGCATGGGCGCCGCCACCTCCAGCACGTGCACCGTCTCCGCACCCAGCCCCAGGTGCGCGCCGATGAGCGACGAGTACTTCGCCATGCGCATGAGGTGGTTGCCGGTCGTCTTGTCGCGGAATTCGCCGGCCTTGGCGAGCTTGGCGAGCGTCTCGAGCTCGCGCTCGTGGATCTCCGACACCGACTTGTCGACCTGGTACTGCAGCACGCGCGCCTGGTCGGAGAGCACGATCTTGTGCCGCCGCAGCTCGAGCAGGTTCGCGCATCGGGCGCGCGTCTCGTGCTCGTCGAGCGGCTTGATGAGGAAGTCCGTGGCGCCTGCCTCGAGCGCGTCGTAACGGATCTTGCGGTCGTCGACGACGGTGATCACGACGATCGGTACGTCCACGCAGTGCGGCAGGGCGCGGATCTGCTTCACGAGCTCGATGCCGTCGAACTCGGGGAGCTTGTAATCCGTCAGGACGATGTCCACGCGGTTGTTGCGGGCGAACTCGAGCGCTCGCGACGGCGTGTCGAAGAGCTCGAGGTTCAGCTTGCCGTCGATCTGGCGAACGATCTCGGCGAGCAGCAGCCGGCTCGAGAACAGGTCGTCGACGATCAGGACGGTGTTGCGTTGCGCCCGGGCGAACGCGAGCTCGGAGACGACTCCCGAACCGGGTACCGCCGTTCGCGGTTGTGGACTCACTCGACTACCCTCCGCGCTCTCGCGCTTCGGGGCAATTCGCGCTTGGGGCGGCCCTGCGCGCTCATGCCGCCATCCCGTCCCTTCGATCGCGGCCGCCGAAGGATGTGGAAGTGGTCGGGGCGAAGTGATTCGAACACTCGACCCCCTGCACCCCATGCAGGTGCGCTACCAGGCTGCGCTACGCCCCGACCGAACTGCAAATTATACCTCCGGGTCACGTACGCAGGAGTTGGCGGATTTCCTCCAGCTCCTGGCGGATTTCCGCGGGCTCGAGCGCCGCATCCGGAGGCAGGGCGACGACCGTGGCGCTGTTGGTCGTGGCGCGCGCGGCCGCGCGCGGCTCGGCGGTCTCCGATTCCAATCGATGGCGGGCGCCGTTGATCGTGAAGCCCTGCTCGTACAAGAGGTCGCGTATGCGGCGGATGAGCAGGACCTCGTGGTGCTGGTAGTAGCGGCGGTTGCCGCGCCGCTTCACAGGCTTGAGCTGCGCGAACTCCTGTTCCCAATAGCGGAGCACGTGCGGCTTGACCGCACAGAGCTCGCTGACCTCGCCAATCGTGAAATAACGCTTGGCGGGAATCGGCGGCAGGTTGGAGTTAGCTTGCCTGGGTTCCGGCATGGTTCGCGGCTTCGACCATGGCCTTCAGTTTCTGGCTAGCGTGGAAAGTCACTACTCGGCGCGCGGTGATTGGAATTTCTTCGCCGGTTTTTGGATTGCGGCCGGGTCGTTGCGGCTTCTCGCGCAACTGGAAATTGCCGAAGCCGGACAGCTTGACGGACTCCCCTGCTTCGAGGGCGATGCGCACCTCCTCGAAGAAACGCTCCACCATGTCCTTCGCTTCGCGCTTGTTGAGGCCGAGCTGTTCGAACAGAAGGTCGGCGAGTTCGGCTTTGGTCAAGGTCATGGCGTTATTGTCGTAGCGTGGCGCCGAATTGATCGCGCGCGACCGAGAGCAGCAGGGCCTCCGTCGCGTCGATGTCGGCGTCCGTCAAAGTACGGGAAGTATCCTGCATAAGCACAAGAATCGCAAGGCTTTTCCGGCCGTCCGTCAGGCCGCGGCCACGGTAGACGTCGAACAAACCGATCGAGATGACGTGCGGCGGCTTGGCGCGCTCGAGTGCATCCAGGAGCGATTGCGCAGGGACGGCCTCATCGACCACGAGCGCCAGGTCCCTGCGCACGACGGGTAGCTTCGAGAGCGCCCGGCCGGCCGGCACCGCGCCGTTCGTCAGGTCTTCGAGCGCCAGCTCGAAGACGATGGGCGCCTTCGGCAGGTCGAAATGCCGGACCAATCGGGGGTGCAGCTCGCCCAGGAAGCCCGCCGGCCGGCCGTCGATCACGACCCGCGCGGAGCGCCCGGGATGCAGGGCCGGGTAGGCGTGCCGCTCGGTCGCGAGGCGATGCGGCGCCGCGAGGCTCGCAAGGTCGCCCTTGACGTCGAAGAAGTCCACATCGCGGGTCGGCTGCTCTCCCCACTGCTCCGGTACCGCAGGGCCGAAGGCGAGTCCGCCGATTCGCAGCGGCTGATCGTATCCCGGGTCGTGGCGCAGGAAAACGCGTCCGGCCTCGAAGATGCGCACGCGCGCGGCCTTGCGGTTGACGTTCGTCCGCAGCGTTTCGAGCAGGCCGGGCAGGAGCGACGTGCGCATCACGTCCAGGTGCGCCGCGATCGGGTTCAGCACCTTGATAGGGACCGCGGCGGAATCGAGCGCGGCCTCCGTCCCGGAGGAGACGAAACTGAACGTCACGACTTCCTGCCAGTCGAGGTCGGCCAGCGCGCGCTTGATGGCGCTGCGCGAGCGCACGGTCTCGGAGTCGGGCAGCATGTGATCGACGTGCGCGCGCGGCGTCGCGGGGATGCGATCGTAGCCGTGGATGCGGGCGACCTCCTCGACGAAGTCCTCCTCGATTGCAAGATCGAAGCGGCGCGCCGGCGGCGTGACGACGAACACGCCGTCTTCGCGCGTGAACGGAAGCGCGAGGCGAGTGAAGACGTCGCCGATCGTCTCGTCCGCGATCGTCGTTCCGAGCAGGCGCTCGATGCGTGACGTGCGCACGCGGACCGGATCGCGCGCGGGATACTCGGTCGGCACGGCGGCATCCGTCAGCGGTCCGGCGCGGCCTCCGCAGATCTCGAGGATCAACTGTGTGGCGCGCTCGACCGCGCGCGCGCAGCCATCGAAGTCGACGCCGCGCTCGAAACGGTAGCCGGCGTCGCTCGTGAAGCCCAGGCGCCGCATCTTGCCCTGGATCACGGCCGGGCTCCAGAACGCGCCTTCGAGGTAGACGCGCTTCGTGTCGGCCGCAATGCCCGAGTGCTCGCCGCCCATGATGCCGGCGAGGCCGAGCGGCTTCCCCTCGTCGGCGACGAGCAGGAGGTCGGACGTGAGGTCGAGCACCTGCTCGTTGAGCAGCGTGAGCTTCTCGCCCTCGCGCGCAAAGCGCACGACGATCGAGCCGTCGAGCAGGCGGTCGTCGTAGGCGTGAAGCGGCTGACCGAGCTCGAGCATCACGTAATTGGTGATGTCGACCACCGCCGATATCGAACGGATGCCGGAGCGCGCGAGGCGCTGCACCATCCAGGCGGGGGAGGGCGCGGCGGGGTCGATGCCGTCGATCAGGCGCCCGCAGAAACGCGGGCACGCCTCGGGGTCTTCCACGCGCACGGGACGCACGCCGTCGAAGGTGACGTTCGCAGGCTCGACCTTCGGCAGCGCGAGCGGCGCGCGCGTGATCGCGGCGACGTCCTGGGCGATCCCCGAAACACAGAGGCAGTCGGCGCGGTTGGGCGTGATCTTGAGCGTGATGAGCGTGTCGTCGAGCGCGAGCGCGTCGCGCAACGACGTTCCGGGCGCAAGCGAAGGATCGAGGGCGAGGAGGCCGCTCGCGTCCTCGTCCAGCCTCAGCTCTTTCGCCGAGCAGAGCATGCCCCGGGATTCGACACCGCGCATCGTCGCGCGCCTGATCGCAAGCCCCCCCGGAAGGATGGCGCCTTCGAGCGCGCACGGCGCGTTCATGCCGGGCGCAGCGTTGGGCGCGCCGCAGACGATTCCGAGCTTCTCGCTCGTGCCGACGTCGACCGTGCACACGCGCAGGCGATCGGCGTTCGGGTGCGGCTCGACCTTCTCGATGCGCGCGACCACGACCCGGTCGAACGGCGGCGCGGCCGGCGCCGCCTCCTCGACTTCGAGGCCCGCCATCGTCAGGCGCTCGCACAGTGCGGTGCTCGAAATCGGCGGATCGCACATCGCGCGCAGCCAGGCTTCGGAGAACTTCATGCGAATTGCCTCAGGAACGTCAGATCATTTTCGTAAAACAACCTCAAGTCGTCGACGCCGTAGCGCAGCATCGCGAGACGATCGGGCCCCATGCCAAATGCGAAGCCTTGGTACTGCTCGGGGTCGATGTTCACCGCGCGCAGCACGTTGGGGTGCACCTGCCCCGAGCCCGCGATCTCGAGCCATCCGCCGTCGCCGAACGCCATGTCGATTTCCGCCGACGGCTCGGTGAAGGGGAAGAAGGAGGGCCGGAAGCGCACCAGGAGGTCGTCGCGCTCGAAAAAGCGGCGCAGGAACTCGGTGAGCGTGCCCTTCAGATCGGCGAAGGTGACGTCGCGGTCGATCCACAGTCCCTCGACCTGGTGGAACATCGGCGAGTGCGTGGCGTCGCTGTCGACGCGATAGACCCGGCCCGGCGCGATGATCTTGATCGGCGGCCGGTGCGATTCCATGTAGCGCACCTGGATGGGCGAAGTGTGCGTGCGCAGCACCATCCCGCCCTCGACGTAGAACGTGTCCTGCATCGAGCGCGCCGGGTGGTTCTCCGGCGTGTTGAGCGCGGTGAAGTTGTGGAAGTCGTCCTCGATCTCCGGGCCGTCGGCGACGGCGAAGCCGAGCGAATGAAACAGCGTCTCGACACGCTCCTGCACGCGCGTGAGCGGATGCAGCGCACCCATGCCGCGGCCGCGGCCCGGCAGCGAGACGTCGAGCGCGTCGGCGGCGAGCCTTTCCGAGAGCTTCGCATCGGCGAGCGCGGCGCGCCGCGCGGCGAGTGCGCTTTCGAGCTCCTGCTTCGCGAGGTTGATCGCGGCGCCCGCCGCGGGGCGCTCGGCCGCGGAAAGCTTGCCGAGGCCCTTCAGCAGCTCGGTAAGCGCGCCGGACTTGCCGAGGTAGCGCGCCTTCGCGTTCTCGAGCGCGGCGGGATCGCTGCACGCCAGAAATTCGCTTCGCGCATTGGCAACCAGGCTGGCGATGTCGGGCATAAGTGGAGTCCAAAAAAAGAAAGGGAGGCGGGTTCGCCTCCCTCGTCTTCCGCGCGGAGTTCGATCAGGCCAGAGAGGCTTTGGCCTGCTCCGCGATCTTCGTAAATGCCGCCTTGTCGTGCACGGCGAGATCGGCCAGCACCTTGCGGTCGATGTCGATCGACGCCTTGTTCAATCCGTTCATGAACGCGCTGTAGGTCATGCCGAGCTCGCGCACGGCCGCGTTGATGCGGGCGATCCACAGCGCGCGGAATTCGCGCTTCTTCTGCCGGCGGTCGCGGTACTGGTACTGCCCCGCCTTCATCACCGCTTCCTTGGCGATCCGGTAGACGTTGCTGCGGCGGCCGCGGAAGCCCTTGGCTTGGGTGAGAACCTTCTTGTGCCGCGCGCGGGCGGTCACACCACGTTTGACTCTTGGCATGGCGCTCTCCCGGCTTTAAGCGAACGGCATCATCGCCTTGACCGAATCCAGGTTGGTGCTGTGGATCCCGGTCGAGCCGCGACGCTGGCGCTTCGACTTGGTGGTCTTCTTGGTGAGGATGTGGCGATTGAACGCCTGCGAGCGCTTGATCGAGCCGCTTCCGCGCACGCGGAAGCGCTTCTTCGCGCCCGACTTGGTCTTCATCTTCGGCATGACATCAGCTTTCTAGTTTGCTGCTCTCGGCGGTGCTCTCCGTCGCTTTCGCGGGAGAGGCTTTGGCGGGCTTGGCCGCACCGTCCTCAGGCTTGGTCGTGGGATGCTTCGTTGCGACCGGCTTCGTGAGCACGGTCTTCTTCGGGGCCAGCAGCATCACCATTTGCCGGCCCTCGAGCCTCGGGAACGACTCGACGACGCTGTAGGGCTCGAGATCGGTCCTGATCCGCTCGAGAAGGCGCACACCGAATTCCTGGTGCGCCATCTCGCGCCCGCGAAAGCGCAGCGTGATCTTCGCCTTGTCGCCTTCCGAGAGGAACCGAATGAGATTCCGAAGCTTGATCTGGTAGTCGCCTTCGTCAGTGCCGGGCCGGAATTTGACTTCCTTGACCTGGATCTGCTTCAGCTTGAGCTTGGCTTCGTGCTGCTTCTTCGCTTCGCGATACTTGAATTTGCCGAAATCCATGATCCGGCAAACCGGCGGCTTGGCCATCGGGGCGATCTCGACCAAATCGAGCTCTGCCGCCTCGGCCCTCGACCGCGCGTCCGCGAGGGAAACAATTCCGAGCTGCTCACCGTCTTCACCAACCAAGCGGATTTCGGGGGCGGTGATGTCCGCGTTGATCCGCTGATGCTTGTCGAGAGCGATGTGTCTGTTCTCCTGTAACGACAAAAAACGGCCGGGTCCCGGCGGGGGCGCGCTGGTCGATCCCCAATGGAATCAACATATTAGCTACGCGCCGCGACCTCCTTGCGGAGGCGCTCGAGCAAGGCTTCGAGGGGCATCGCCCCCAGATCCTCGCCGCCGCGGGTACGCACGGCCACTGTACCAGCCTGCTGCTCCTTGTCGCCCACGATGAGCTGATAAGGGAGCTTTTGCAAGCTATGTTCCCGAATTTTATAGGTAATTTTCTCGTTGCGCAAATCCGCTGCAGCGCGGAAACCGGCCGCCTTGAGGGCTCCGGCGATGCGCTCCGCGTGGGCCGCCGAGCGGTCCGTGATCGTGAGCACCACGGCCTGCTGCGGCGCGAGCCACAGAGGCAAGGCGCCCGCGTAATGCTCGATGAGCACGCCGATGAACCGCTCGAGCGACCCGACGATGGCCCTGTGCAGCATCACGGGCGTCTTCCGGGTGTCGTCGCCCGCGACGTACTCCGCGCCGAGGCGTCCCGGCATCTGGAAGTCGACCTGCATCGTCCCGCACTGCCACGAGCGGCCGAGCGAGTCCTTCAAGTGGTACTCGATCTTCGGACCGTAGAACGCGCCTTCGCCGGGCAGCTCCGTCCACTGCACGCCGCACTCGCGCAAGGCGTTGCGCAGCGCGTCCTCGGCGCGGTCCCACGTCGCGTCGTCGCCGAGGCGCATCGTCGGGCGCAGCGCGATCTTGATCGTGATGTCCGCGAAGCCGAAGTCGCGGTAGACGTTGAGCGCGAGCTTGTTGAACGCCACGCACTCGGGCTGGATCTGCTCCTCGGTGCAGAAGATGTGGCCGTCGTCTTGCGTAAAGCCGCGCACGCGCATGATCCCGTGCAGTGCGCCGGACGGCTCGTTGCGGTGGCATGCGCCGAACTCGCCGTAGCGCAGCGGCAGGTCGCGGTAGCTTCGCAGGTCCGAGTTGAAGATGAGGATGTGGCCGGGGCAGTTCATCGGCTTCACCGCGAAGTCGCGCTTTTCCGACTCCGTCGTAAACATGCTGTCCTTGAAGTTCTGCCAGTGCCCCGAGCGTTCCCACAACGAGCGGTCGAGGATCTGCGGTGCCTTCACTTCCTGGTAGCCGTTGTCCTGGTACACGCGGCGCATGTACTGCTCGACTTGCTGCCAGATCGACCAGCCCTTGGGATGCCAGAACACCATGCCCGGCGCCTCGTCCTGGGTGTGGAAGAGGTCGAGCTGCTTGCCGAGCTTGCGGTGGTCGCGCTTCTCCGCTTCCTCGATGCGGTGGATGTAGGCGTCCAAGTCCTCCTTCTTCGTCCACGCCGTACCGTAGATCCGCTGCAGCATCTCGTTACGCGAGTCGCCGCGCCAGTACGCGCCGGCGACCTTCATGAGCTTGAACACCTTGAGCCGGCCCGTCGAGGGAACGTGCGGGCCGCGGCACAGGTCGATGAAGCCACCCTCTTGGTAGAGCGAGATCGGCTCGTTGCTCGGAATCGAAGCGATGATCTCGGCCTTGTAGCGCTCGCCCATGCCCTCGAAGAATTTCACGGCCTCGTCGCGCGGCATCTCCGAGCGCACGACCGGCTCGTCCCTTTTTGCGAGCTCCGCCATGCGCTGCTCGATCGCGGCGAGGTCCTCGGGCGTAAAAGGCCGCTTGTACGAGAAATCGTAGTAGAACCCGTCCTCGATCACGGGGCCGATCGTCACCTGCGCGTCGGGGAAGAGCTCCTTCACCGCATAGGCGAGCAGGTGGGCCGTCGAGTGGCGGATGACCTCGAGGCCCTCGGGATCCCTCTCTGTAACGATCGCGAGCGACGCGTCGCGATCGATGACGTACGACGCGTCGACGACCTTGCCATCGACCTTGCCGGCGAGCGCCGCCTTGGCGAGGCCCGGGCCGATGGACGCGGCGACGTCCTTCACGGAGACCGGCGCGTCGAATTTTCGGACCGCGCCGTCGGGTAAGGTGATCGAGACCATGGGCTTTCTTCCTGTCGCTGAAAACAAAAAAGTGCGGACGCAATGCCGCACTTCTCGCTTCTCAACTGCCGACCACGGGCGTGCGGACGCGTCCCTCGCTAGAAGGTCTCCGTGCGCGTCAGCGGTGTCATAACCATGGCGGTTGATAGTTCGGAAATCTGGTGCAGTATAGCACGCCCATGTGGATACCGATAACGATATTCGCCGCGTTCGCGCAGACCGTACGCAACGCGGCGCAGCGCCATCTCGTGAGCGAGTTGGGCACGCTGGGCGCGACCCTCGTGCGCTTCCTCTACGGCCTGCCGTTCGCGCTGGCGTG
>Ga0335083_10001091_pt1 | contig 38166 bp, 32 predicted proteins | sample Lox_Sample_42_FD_206716 | JGI IMG/M metagenome (GOLD analysis project Ga0335083, IMG submission 206716) | Soil microbial communities from Loxahatchee National Wildlife Refuge, Florida, United States - Lox_Sample_4.2 | ecosystem: Environmental > Terrestrial > Soil > Wetlands | place: USA...
GAATGCTCGCCGGGAACCGTCCGCCGCTCCCGCGAGTCACGCCGCACAGCCTGCGGCGCACCTACATCTCGATCGCGCTGCTCGCAAACAACTTCGACGTCAAGTGGGTGATGAGCCAGGTCGGCCACGCCAACTCGAAGATGACGATGGATGTCTACGCGCAGCTTGAGCAGCGAGTCAAGCGGGAGCACGGAACGAGCTTCGACAGGCTGCTGCGCGACGCACGCGACGTCGCTGCGGAGACTGCGGCGGCGTCGGACGAGCCGGAACTGTCACCGAATCGTCACCGGCCCCCAGAACGTCCCCTCCGAGACCCCAAAAGGGCACGACCTGTGACACCAAGAAATCGCCCTGAGCAGGCTAAACGTGAGATGGCGAGACCCAGATTCGAACTGGGGACACCACGATTTTCAGTCGTGTGCTCTACCAACTGAGCTATCTCGCCGCGACGGCCGATGCTAGCGCCTCGCGATCCCCCGGGCGACCATCGCGACCGAGCTTGCGGACCCGCGCGTAGCCCCGGTGAGCCGCGGGCCGACGGTCGCCCTTACCGGCCCGGAGCTGCCCGCGTCACCGCTTCTCCGCCGCCCAGGCTTCCAGGTACGGCAACGGATCGATCGGCTTGATCCCCGCCGCGTGCCAGCCCCCGGGCCACATCTCGAAGTGGAGATGGGGGGCGGTCGCGTCGCCGGTCTGGCCGGCCTTGCAGAGCTGCTGACCGGCCGACACTTCCTGTTCGGCCTTCACGGCGAAGGAGTTCGCCATGCAGTGGGCGTACATGAAGTCGAAGCCCACGTGGGTGTGCTCGACCAGGTAGTAGCCGCCACCACCGGCCTGGTAGGTCGCGTACGTGATGGTCCCGGCATAGGGCGCCACCACCGGCGTCCCTTCGGGCGTGAGCACGTCCTGGCCTTGGTGGTAGTAGCCGTTCCTGGGGGCCCCGAAGCGGTTTTCCGGGCCGCCGAAGCTGAACGTCCCCTGCACCGGGAACACGGCTCCTTCGGCCGCCGACTGGGCCGGGCTCGGCACGCCCACGGCGGGCGCCACGGTCGAGGGGGGCGGGGTGGCCGGCGCCGGGGCCTTGACTTCCAGCTTCACGACCCTCGAGATGTGGGCCAGTTCCACGAGCGCGGCCCGGTTGTGGTCCTGGCCGGTCACGAGCACGTGGTAGCTGCCGGCGGCCAGCTTGGCTCCGGCGGGCCAGCCCACCGTCAGCGTGCGTTCCGTGTGCATCCACCCCATGCGGACGAGCAGCGCGGACCCGGCGGTGCCCGCCAGGGGCGTCACTTTGACCTTCAGGTACACGGTCCTCACACCCTGCTCGCTGACCCGTAGGGTGACCTTGGGGAGCTTCCCCGGTGTCGCCGTCGCGGGGACGGACAAGGCGGTCAGCACGGGGTGGGACCCCGCCGGACGGTACGGGACCAGCGCCGCCCCGGTCTTGACGGTGGCGGCGGCCTCGGATTCCGTGGGTGCGGCCGCTCCTCCCGGCGCTCCGGCGATCGCCTCGGCGGGCGCGGCGGCGGCCCATGGCAGCATGACCGCGGCCAGCGCAGCGGCCGACTTCAGGATTCGGGCGGCTCCCACAGGGCCCCCATCGGCACCGAAGCCGATGCCAACAAGCCCCCGGGAGACCTATTGCAACGCTAGTCTGGCCCTCCCTGGGACTCGAATTCCTCGATCAGCGCCGCATAGGTCAGCCGCAGACCCTCGGCCATCGAGGTCTTGGCGCGCCAGCCGAGCTCCCTCTCGGCCAGGCCGGCGTCCAGGCAGCTGTGCTGGAGCTCACCCGGCCTCAAGTCCTCGAGCTGCGGTTCGATCGACTTTCCCGCTGCCGCCGATAGCTCCCTCCAGATCGTCGCCACGTCGGTTTCGGTTCCGGTGGCGACGTTGAAGGTTCCCGCTCGCCCACGGGCGAGCAGCAGCGCGTCGACCACGTCCGTCACGTACACGTAGTCGCGCGTGGGCTTCCCGTGCCCGTACAGCTTGGGGGCCTGGTCGGTGTAGAGGTGGTGGGTGAAGATCGCCACCACACCGGCCTCTCCGTGGGGGCTCTGGCGCGGCCCGTACACGTTCCCCAGCCTCATCGTGGCGTTGGGGATGCCGTGCGACAGCGACCACGTCTTCACGTACGCCTCCGCCGCCCACTTCGAGGATCCGTACGGCGACAACGGAGCGGGGATCCAGTCCTCGGCCGTCGGCCGAGGAGCGGCGTCTCCGTAGAGGGCTCCCCCGGTGGAGGTGAATGCCACAGGCGCCCCGTGTTCGCGGGCGACCTCTAGCACGTTGAGCGTCCCCTTCACGTTCACGTCGCAGTCCCTCAGGGGGTCCTCCACCGACGCCACCACGCTCGCCTGGGCCGCCAGGTGGTAGATCGCCTGGGGGCGCACCTCCCCGGCCAGAGCACGCAGCCCGTCGAGGTCCACGATGTCGAGCACCTCCAGCTCGGCCCCCGCGGCTACGCGCGACCGGTCCCCCGCAGAGAGATCGTCCACGACCGTGACCGTGTCCCCCTGCGCGAGCAGCGCGTCGACCACGTGGGAGCCGATGAAGCCGGCGCCACCGGTGACGATCGCCCGTTCCTCCATTCGGGGCGGGAATCTACCGGCGCGCGCGATGCGCGAGCGCCGCCGCCCGGGGTCGTGGGGCGGGCCACCCCGGGCCGGAAGGGTTTGGCCCTAGGCGTGCGAGACGGGCGCGGCGGGCCCTAGGCGTGCGACACGGGCGTGGCGGGCGCGGGAGGCGCAGCGAGCAGGTGTTCCACCACGGGGACCGACTCGTCGATCCGCTCGAGCACACTCACGCCAGCGAGCTCGTCGGCGGGGATGCTGCCTCCGACGGCGGGGCCACCGAGCACGATCGGGATCTCGGGGTGCTGGGAGCGCAGGTCGCGGATCGCGATCTCAACGGAGTCCTCGATCTCGTGCACCGGGTCCCCCACGACCACCACGTCGGGGTGACGCAGGGTCACGGTCTCCATCAGGTCCTCCGGAGCGAGGTCGGTGTCGAGCATCGTGCGGAAGCCGGCGGCTGCGAGCTGGTCGTGAACCATCTGCAGCCCGAGCGTGTGGGAGTCGCCTTCGACCCCCGCGACCAGCACCCGCTGGCGGGTGGGGCGGGCGTCGGCAGTCATGTAGCGGCTGAGCGTGGCGAGGACCCGCTTGATGATCGAGAGGGCACGCCGCTCGCGGTCTTCGTCGATCTCACCGGAGGCTCTCAGCACGCTCACCCGTCGCAGCGACGGGCTGATGACCTCGGCATGCAGCATCGTCGGGGTGACCCCGGCGTCGATGGCGGCCACGATCGCTTCCTCGGCGCCCTCGGCTTCGCCCCGTCCGAGCGCTGACACGAACGTCTCGAGTGTCTCCTCGACGATCGCCTCGGGGTCCGGGGGACCTCCTCCGACGCCGTCCGTGCCGTGCTCCTCGAGCACTTCCATGAACGCGTCCAGGAGTACCGGGTCGAAGTGGGTGCCGCGCTCCTCGCGCATCATCCGGATCGCCTCGTGGAGTGGGAAGGCAGGGCGGTACACACGGTCGCTGGTGAGCGCGTCGAACACGTCCGCCACCGCCACGATGCGCCCCTCGATCGGGATCGCCTCGCCCTTCAGGCCGCGTGGGTAGCCGCTGCCGTCCCACTTCTCCTGATGGCTGAGGGCGATAGTGGCGGCCATGTCGAGGATCGCCGAGGAGGAGCCCCGCACGAGCCGGTAGCCCTCCTCGGTGTGGGTCTCGACGATCGCCCGCTCCTCGGGGGTGAGGGGGCCGGGCTTCAAGAGGATGTGGTCGGGGATCGCCACCTTGCCGACGTCGTGCAGCGGGGCGGCGTGGCGGATGCGCTTGCAGAACTCCGAGTCCATGCCGATCTGTTCCGCCAGCAGGACCGAGAAGCGTCCGATCCGCTCGACGTGCTTGCCGGTGTCCTCGTCGCGGAACTCGACCGCCATCGACAGCCGCCTGACGGTCTCGGTCTGGGCCACCTCGAGCTCGGCGAGCGTCTTCTTGAGCTCCAGGGTGCGGCGTTCGTTGGCCTTTTCCAGGGCCACCCGGGCGGTCTCGGCCGCATACCAGCCGAGCGCGCCGGTCACGACCGCCAGGCCCACCAGCAGCGCGCTGACCGTGGCCGAGGCGTCGGTCGCGTAGACCGTGATGGCGGTTGCCAGGCCGACGGCGCACCACACGCACAGCACCACGACCGCGCGTGTCCGGTCACGCCTCGCAGGGACCTCCGGCGGGGTCGGAGCTGGCGCCTGGACCGGCGCTCGGTGGCTGACTTCCTGGAGGCGACTCAACTCGGACGGTTGGTTTGACGGCGGGGTTTTCGGGCGAAGGATCCTTCGCCGCTCACCGTCCCCTCGTCCCTTCGGGGACCAGTCTTGACGGCCGATCGGGCGGGTGGACGTTTGTTCTAGTCGCTGAGGTTGCCTTGCTAACCCGCGACCCTCGCCGGGCCCCGGCGCTATAGCCCCTTGAGCGCGAACACCGACTTGATGTTGAGCGGGTTCGGCGGCGCTTCGAGGGTCACCGCCTGGTTCCAGCGGTCGAACGTGAGCGTGCCCCCGTCGCGCCCCGGCTTGTGCAGCTCCAGCGGGTACGGGCTTCCGGTCGCGGACGCGTACAGGGTGGCTCCGGTGGAGGTGTCCTCGAGCGCCACCGCAGAGCGTCCGGCGACGTTCTGCACGCCCTTGATCCTCAGCGCCGGATGGGCGGACAGCGTGATGGTGATCCCCGGGCGCCCGCGTTGCCTCGGTGCCTGCGTCGAGGACTGCCCCCTTGGTCCCAACAGCGTCTCGTGGAGCACCGTTCGCAGATCGGTCAGCGAGGCCAGCGGAGCGAACGGCCCGTGATCCGCGGGCCCCTTCAGCCAGCGCCCCGTCAGCTTTGCGGCGGCCTCCGCGCCCACCATCCGCCGCAACAGGGCGGGGTTGGGTTTGACGTACAGCCAACCGGCGTCCTGCACCAGGTCCCCGCCCAGGTCGCCCACGCCGATCGTGCCCTTGCCCCCCTGTTCCCTGACGAGCTCCATGTCGACGGCCAGCGGCCGCGCCGGGCCGGCGAGCGAGCCCGTCACGTGCACGGTCGCCGCGTCCCTTGCCGCCGCTTCGATGCGGGCCAGGGCCCGGGCCGGACCTTGGGAGGCGATGCCGTTGCCGCCGCTGTGACTGCCGCATCCGCCCAGCGCCGCGAGGCAGGCGGCAAGGACGCACATGCGCACGGCGAGGGTCCGTTGCCGATCGGAGCGGGTGCTCAAACCATGCCCACCATACGTCCGCGCTCCACCCGTCTGATTCGCCGCTACGGCCGGTGACGTGGGGGTCCGGCCGCAAGCACGAGCCTGCCCCGCCAGGGGTGCGGGAATATGATCGCCACCGCGGAGCGGCGCGGGGCCCCCGGAGCGCTCCCTGACCTGGCAGAGAGGAAGGAGTGGCCGATGACCGAGCAGAACCGCCGCCTGGTACTGGCGGAGCGCCCCAGCGGGATGGTCGATGACGCAACCGTGCGGATGGACCCCGAGGACGTCCCCACCGTGGGCGGCGGCGAGGCGCTCGCCAAGGTCCGCTACCTCTCGATCGACCCCACGATCCGAACCTGGATGGACGATGCCCCCGGCTACCTCCCCCCAATCGGGATCGGCGAAGTGATCCGGTCCGGCGGGATCGCCGAGGTGCTCGAGAGCAACTCCGACACCTACCAGCCGGGGCAGCTCCTGTTCGGCATGACCGGCTGGCAGGACTACGTGGTCGCCGACGACGGCGCCCGCGCGATGCAGGCCCTGCCCCCCGGCGTCCCCCCGACCACGGCTCTCGGACTCCTGGGGATCACCGGGATGACGGCCTACTTCGGACTGCTCGACGTGGGCAAGATGAAGGAAGGCGACGTGGTGGTCGTCTCCGGAGCGGCCGGGGCGACGGGCTCGACCGTGGGACAGATCGCCAGGATCAAGGGCGCCGGCAAGGTGATCGGGATTGCCGGCGGCAGCGAGAAGTGCTCATGGATCGTCGACGAGCTCGGGTTCGACGCGGCTGTCGACTACAAGTCCGACAACGTCGCCGCCCGCCTGCACGAGGAGGCCCCCGAGGGGATCGACGTCTACTTCGACAACGTCGGCGGCGACATCCTCAACATCTGCCTGGCCCAGCTCGCGATGAAGGGACGGGTCGTCGTCTGCGGGGCGATCTCCGGCTACAACGACCGGGGCGGATTCAAGGGGCCGGCCAACTACGTGAACCTGATCCGTGTGCGGGGCCGGATGGAGGGCTTTCTGATCCTCGACTACTTCGACCGGCTGCCGGCGGCCCAGGCCGAGATGGCGGGATGGCTCTCCGAAGGCAAGCTCAAGTCGGCCGAGCACATCGTGGAGGGCCTGGACCGGGCACCGGAGGCACTCAACCTGCTGTTCACCGGCGGCAACGTCGGCAAGGTGATCGTCAAGTTGTGAGGTGCTCCCGCTGCGGCGCGGGCCGCGCGGCGGGGACTATTCCCAGGACAGGTCGCCGGTCTTCAGGCCGGTGACGAGACTGCCGAACCATTCGCCCCCGTTGCCCGAGGTGCGGTGGATCGCTTCGCAGAGCCCGCCGCCGACGGTGTAGGTCAGCCTCTGGAAGCTGTTGTCGATCGCGATCACGTCCTGGACCCCGGTGGGGAAGCTTTTCGTGTTCTTGGCTTTGATTTCTTCGTCGGTGTAGGTGACTTCGTCGGTGGGCCGGTTGGGAGACACCGAGATCGTGCAACCCGCCATCAGCCCCGCGAAGGTGATCTGCACGGGGGCGGTGTTGGCGATCGTGGCGTCCGGTTCCCCGCCGGCCTGATATTCGAGTTCGAAGGGGGCGCTGAGCGAGACCTTCGACGCGGGAAACACCTCGCCGTCCGCCTTGACCGTGACCGACTTGCACTTGATCAGCTTGGCGTCCACCCGGATCTTGAGCGTGGGGAAGACCGTCTTGGTGTGGGTCCTCACCGGCTTCACGCCGTTGCAGTGGATCACGAGCGGATCGAAATCGAGTTCCTGTTCTCCCGTGAACAGCGTGACTTCGGAAGTCGCGTTGCCGACGAACTGGTGGGTGCCGCCTTCGCGGGCGGACGCCGTGGCCGCCATCGCCATGCACACGAGCCCCGCCGCAAGGAGCGCAACCGGCGCTCTGAGGTGCCACATCGCCTGACGTGTCCTTCCTTGTCCGTTCGGGGGACCGCCCCCGCACTCCACCCGGCGACAGCCCTCCGCTGGCGCCCCCATCAGTCCTCAGAAGCTAGCACGGGCACCGCCGCCCGGACAAGGCGTGAACGGGACGTCGCTACTTGACGATCGTGAAGTTGAGGGACCGCTGGCTCGAGCGGACCCCCTGCGCGTTGCGGGCGAAGATCTGGACGGTGTAGGAGCCAGGTGCGAGCTTCTTGCTGCGGGAGATGCGACCGGCGAAGCGGACCTTGTTGACCCCCGCGTGCGCGGCGAACGTGAGCGTGCCCGAGACCAGCATCCGCTTGCACGATGGCTTGCGCCTGTTCTTGGCGGTCTGGGCCACGCAGCGGCCGCGCACCTTTCTTCCCGGCAGCACCTTCACGAAGTTGAGGGTCACGGTGGCAGCTTCGTTGAGTGTGAACGAGAAGGTCGTCCCGATGGGTGGCCGCTTGCGGGTGATCTGAGCCAGCGCAGACCCCTCGCGCCAGCGGCTCGCGGTCTGGCTCGCGGAGGTGATCTTCGGGGTGGGTGGCGGCCCCGCACCCAAGGGTGGCGATTTGTGGATTTCGTGGCTTTCGCCTTTGGATTCGGAGGGTGTGTAGGTGATGAGCACGTGCGGCTGGGAGCCGGCAGCAGCCGTTTTCGCCGTCCCGCCCGCGGGCACGAGCGAGGAGCCGCCGCCGCCACCGCCCGCCCCGAACGAGAGGCCACCGCCGCCACCACCTCCGCCGTACAGACCGCCACCGCCGCCACCACCGATCGACCCCCCGCCGCTTCCGCCCGACCCTCCCAAGCCGAGTTCGCCGATCGACCCGAACCCGCCGGCGCCGAAACCGCCGCCTCCGCCGGCACTCGATGTTCCGGGGCCGCCCCCTTCGTTGGCGCCGGTCGACGTTTCACCGGCCTGTCCGCCGGCGCCACCCGCGGCGCCCGGGTTACCTTCGAAGCCCCCGCCGCCGCCACCGCCACCGCCCGCGACGAGCAGGCGCGTTTCCAGGGAAGAGCCACCCGAGCGCGGAGCGGTGCGCACGTCAGAGGCGCCGCCCCCGCCGCCGGCGCCGCCCCCGCCGCCGTTGAAGCCCCCGATGCTCGCGTTGTTGCCGTCGCCACCGACCTCGACCTCGAGGACCTCGCCCGGCGTCACCGGCAGATCGCCGGTCACCTCCGCGGCGGCTCCGCCTATGCCACCGGCGTCGCCCCCGTGTCCACCGACGGCATCGACGTGGACGCTGGTGACTCCGGCCGGCACGGTGAAGGTCTGCTCGCCTCCTGTGAAGAGGAAGCCTTCCGGCGGGGTGTAGCTGATCTGGATCTGAGGCTGGCTGCCCGGGGCGGCGAGTTTCACGCTCCCGCCCGACGGCGCCAACGACGAGCCACCGCCACCGCCGGCGCCGCCGATGGTCAGGCAACCGCCGCCGCCGCCGCCGCCGTAGACGCCGCCGCCACCACCGCCGCCGTGGGTTTCGCCTTTGCCCCCTTCACCGCCGGCTCCAAGTGCGCCTTCAGAGCCCGTGGCGGCGCTGCCTGACCCTCCGGCTCCCCCTGTTGTGCCGGTGCCCGCGCCACCGCCGAAGCAGAGGCCTTCCGATTCCGCTCCCGCTTCTTCGGCCGCTCCACCATGGGTCCCGACGGTTTCGCTCGTGCTGCCGCCCCCGCCGCCGCCCGCGGCCACCAGCAGGCGATGGTCCGGAGACAGCCCGGCGACCCGGGGAGAGGTGCGAACATCCGAGGCCCCTCCGCCACCACCCGCGCCGGGACCCCCGCTCGGGGCGCCGCCGTTGAAGCCACCGACACCCGCCGAGCCGTTGCCAGCGACCTCCAGATAGAGGGTCTCACCCGGGCTGACTTCCAGTTCACCGGCGACCTGAGCGCCGCTGCCGCCGAGGCCTCCGCCTGCCGCGCCGCTGCCGCCGATCGCCGACACGTCCAGGCGGAACACGCCCGCGGGCACGGTGAAGGTCTGCTCTTTGTCCGTGGAGGAGAAGGTTTCGGTGAGCGCCGCGGCGCGGGACGGCAGCACCAAGAGGACGAGCGCCACCGCGAGGATCGCGCCGCATGCGATGCGAGCCGAGCCGCGTGAACGCGTCCGGGGATGACCGACAGCCGCCATCGGTGCGGCCAACCTGCCAAAGCGCCCCGAGCCCCGTCAAGGCCCTCTGGACGAAAAAGCCCGTCGGAGCGGGAACGGATCGAGCCGAGGGCGGCCGGTGGTGGTCCACCCCGGCGGGGGTGCCCCGGGCGCGGGCGGCGGTCCACCCCGGCGGGGCCATGCCTCGGGGCCGGCCGGAGCCGTTCACAACCTCCGTGGGTGGGCCAGCTAGCCTCCCCCTCGTGAGCTCCCAGGCGCCCGAGCCGGATCGTGAGGAGCTGGTGGTGGAAGTCGAAGGCACCGACGCCACGCGCCGTACACGCCTGGCCAACGAGCGGACCTTCCTCGCCTGGTGGCGGACCGGCCTGGCGTCGCTCGCCGTGGGGGTGGGCGCCGGGAAGGTGGTCCCCCTGCTCGGACACGACGAAGTGAAGTGGCCCTTCACCCTGGCCGGCGCCGGCTTCACGGCACTCGGGGTGGCGTTCATCATCTTCGGTCTCGTGCGCCAGCGCGACGTAGAACACGCTCTCGCGCGTGGCGAGTTCGCCCCGCCTGGCCACGGACTGGTGCTTGCGATCACGTTCCTGGGTGCCGTGTTCGGCATCCTGCTGCTCGTGGTCGTGATCGTCACCGGCTGAGCCGGCCGCTTATCCTCAGCTCCCATGTCCGTCGTCGAGCCCCGACCGTTGCCGAATCCGGGTGCTCCCACCCGGGAGGATCTGAAGCCGACGGCCATCATCGACACGGGCAGTGACCGCGTCCAGGAGCTCGTCGAGGAGGCGAAGTCCGGCGAGGCCGGCGACAGGCAGGTGGCCGCCCGGTTGTTCAGGGCGGTCCGTGACCGCATCCGTTACGACCCCTTCGACACACCGACCGACCCGGCCGCCTACCGGGCGAGCTCGGTGCTCGAGGCGGGAAGCGGCTACTGCATCCAGAAGTCGATCGTGCTGACGGCCTCAGCGCGGGCGGCGGGGATTCCCTCGCGACTCGGCTTCGCCGACGTCAAGAACCATCTGCAGTCCGAGCGGCTGCGCGAGAAGATGGGTACCGACCTGTTCATCTGGCACGGCTACAGCACCCTCTTCGTCGACGGCCGCTGGACGAAGGCGAGTTGTGCCTTCAACGCCGAGCTGTGCGAACGGTTCGGGGTGGAGCCGCTGGAGTACGACGGCACCGAGGACGCGCTGCTGCACCCGTTCACGGGGGACGGCTCGCGCTACATGGAATACGTGCGAGAGCGCGGCATCTACACCGACCTCCCGCTCCAGAGAGTCCTCACCGACTTCCGCGAGCTGTACGGGTTCGAGTAGCGCCGGCAGGGGGATGCACGAAGGCTTCGCCGAATTCAGGCTGGCGCCGCGGGCGTCGCACGGCGGCTAGCTGCTGGCCGGCGCGACTCCGGCGTGGCGAAGGCGGTCGAGGCCGCCGAGGATCAGATCTAGCCCCCACGCGAACTCGACGGCGTTGTCGTACCCGGACTCGGGGAGCTTCGAGGCGACCTCGGCCAGGTGGGGATAGTCCTCGAGCCCGCCGATCGACTCCGACCTACGCCGCGCGGCTTGGCCCGCGCTGTCGGAGGTCTCGAACGCCAGATCCCTTTCCTGCAGGGCGAACCCGTAGATGTAGGCGTCCTGGACGGAGTACGCGTGTATCGCCATCTCGAATGGGAAGCCCGCCCCGCGCAGGCAGCCGATCATGGCGTCGTGGTTTCGCAGGTTCGCCGGCCCCGGCCGGCGCGACTCCATCATCCCGATCGCCCAGCTGTGGCGTTTGAGTGCCTCGCGCGTGGAGGTCGCCCGGCGCCTCATGGCTGACTTCCAGTCGAGCTCGCCCGAGGGGAGCTCGATCTCGCCGAAGACGATGTCGACCATCCCGTCGAGCAGCTCTTCCTTGTTGGCCACGTGCTTGTAGAGCGCCATCGGCACGACGCCGAGCTCCTGTGCCAGCCCACGCATGCTGAAGGCTCCGAGCCCTGCCTCGTCGGCGAGGGCGACGGCGGCCTGCAGGATGCGCGCGGTGCTGAGCGGTTCGCGGGTAGCGACCTTCTGGGTTGCCATCTGCCTTGACAAGTTCTGCGTTGCCATCTGCCTTGACAAGTGTACAGCGTACACCTATACATGAACGCCGACGCCCCGTATCCCGTCCAGTACACGGTCGACTACACCGACCACTCAACCGCCTGACCAGCTTCTTTCGCCTGTTCATGGTGATCCGATCGCGATCGTGATCGGCCTCATCGACGGCGGGGGTTACGCCTACGGCGGCGGCAGGACGGCTGGCGCGGTCAGCGCCGCCGGCCTGGTCGTGCTGCCCACGCTGTTGTTGATCCTGTTCCGGCAGAAGTACCCGCGCTGGTGGTTCGAGTGGAACCGCGAGCTGATGCGCTTCTCCGCGCGCATCGGCGTCTACATAGCGCTGATGGAGGACCGCTATCCCTCCACCGATGACCACCAGGCGGTGCACCTCGAGTTCGAGTATCCCGACGCCCGCAACGACCTCAACCGCTGGCTGCCGCTGGTCAAGTGGCTGCTGGCGATCCCGCACTACATCGTGCTGTTCTTCCTCTACATCGCCGCGTTCTTCGTCGTCATCGCCGCCTGGTTCGTGATCCTGTTCACCGGTCGCTACCCACGCGGGATGTTCGACTTCCTCGTCGGCGTCGGGCGCTGGAGCAACCGCGTGATCGCCTACGCCCACGTGCTGGTGACCGATCGCTACCCGCCGTTCCGCCTGGCGCCGTAGGTTGCGGGCGGGGGGCGGGCAATCAGCAGGTCCGGGTCGCGCGCTCCGCGATGCGATCAAATTACCAGCAATGGAATAGGCGGTAAATGCCCGGAGAACCGAACATCTCCCCGCGGGCGGCGTCAGAGTTCTCCGACTTCGAAGAAACCGTTTGGGTGTTCGCTCGGTTCGAAGTCGCTAACGAAGTCGCCAACACGCTTATAGGTGCCGCCAGCCTGAAGCGTGTCCCAATGCACCTCGACTTTGCCCGAGCCCGTGCTGTACTGCGAAACATACCCAAGCTCAGGAGCGCCGTTGACAGACCCAAACAGCTGGAAGAAACCGTTCGGGTGTTCGCTTGGTTCGAAGTCGCTAACGAAGTCGCCAACACGCTTATAGGTGCCGCCAGCCTGAAGCGTGTCCCAATGCACCTCGACTTTGCCCGAGCCCGTGCTGTACTGCGAAACATACCCAAGCTCAGGAGCGACTTCGGTGCCCGTAAGCGGCGGGGTACCGGAGGGACCGGCGGGGGGGATCGGCCCGTTTCCTGCCGGTCCGCCATAGATGTAGCCGTTTGGTTCGCTCGCCGGGATGGCTCTGGTATCCGTGACATTCCAGGCGACCCGGTTCATCTCTTCGATCGTGACCGAGCCACCACTGACGCCGGCGACGTAGGCCACGTGACCTTCCGGTGCATGAGGCGACGAGTTCCACCACGCGATAGCCCCCTTCACTGGTAACCTGCCGACCGGGATTCCTCTCGCCCGCGCCCTTTCATACCATTCGTCCGCGTTGCCCAGGTTTCGAAGCTGCGCTTCGGGACGGCGCTGCCAGACGAACCATGTGCAGTAACCAGTGCAGTAACTGCTGCCGTCGAGCACGCTGTGATAGCCATCCCAGGCGCTGGCACACACGTAGCCGCCCTTCCCGCCCCCGGCTCGAACAGGTTCAGGTGCTAGGGTCGCACTCGCTGGGAGGGAGCGCACGCGAATAGTCGCCCGGTCGAATAACAGCCCAGCGCCCCGCTTCTTACCCTCGATCCTAATTCGGATGACCTCGGCGTGCTGCCTATGCAGAAGCGCACGATCGGCCGCGCACCGGACATAGAGGAACCACGTCATCGACCGAGCAGCACGAGGTACTTTTCCAGTGATTACCACGGTTTCGTCGTCGACGCCGTAAGTACGTGGCCTCAATCGGCCGTGCCGTGCGGTAGCCCAGAGCTCACATTTCTTCGCACGCGCACCAACATGAAGAATGATCGTTCCAGTAGATCCCGCACGGACGACGCCCGTACCGCCTGTGAACTTGACCGCCCCGAAACTTGACGTGGCGACGGCAGCGAGCACCATCGTCAAGATTGCCGGCGCCAAGGGCTTTGCGAGACGTCCTCCCACCGTGAACCTCCGTCCCCCGTTTGAGTGCGGCCCCACCCTAGCGGACCCTCCCCCTCGACCGCTTTCTCACCTGGCTAGGCTCGGACCGGCCGATTAAGCGCAGCGTCGAGTAGGTCTAGGAGCTCGGAGAAAGCCTCGGCCGGCGGCAATAGTCCCGCCAGCGCGCCGACGAGAACCTTCGCGCGCTTGATCCAGCGTCGGGCGTTGCCCGTCCGTAACCTCCGGCGCCGACCCCGATCTCCGTACGTCCTATCGTCCAGCTCGTATTCGGCTCTGGGGCTGCAGGAAGACCGTCACCGGCCGACGTCAATGGTGCACGGAAGCGTGCCGGAAGCGCGCCGCCCGAGCTCGGGCCAACCGCGATCCCGCGTAGACGATAAAGAGCAGGCGTTTCCCTCGCGCCAAGAATTGCGTTTCCGGAGGCATACTTCTGATCAACGGCGCGTATTGTCCTGCAAAACCATCATTTCTAGTCCGCCCACTACTTCTGATAAAAGACCGGGCGTATGCTACCCTGTCTTTCTGATAAATTATGGCAGCTACTTCTGATAACCCGATCGACTTCTCGGCGAACTTCCAACGCTACGAGCACCAGGTCGTAGCCAGACTGGGCCGGATTGAGCGGGCCCTAGGGGCGATCCGTGGAGCCGCGATCCTCCCTGCAGCCGCCGATCAGATGCGCGCCTCAGCACTCGCGGGCACCGTCCACTTCTCGACTCTTATCGAGGGCAACGAGCTGCCCCTCATCGAAGCCAAGCGCGCCGCGGCGGGAGACCTGGACCCGACGAGCGCCGCAAAGATCGAGCTCGTCAACTACGTCGAGGCGTTGAGGTGGCTAGACCAACAGCACGAGCAGGGGGACCTCTCAATCACACCTGAGATGCTGCTGGAGCTACACGGAATCCTGATGCGCGGCCTCGGCCGCGAGGACTCGGACTTCAAGCCGCGGCACGAGGGCGCGTGGAGGGATGGCCGCGCCGTAATTCCCGACGGCGTCGGAGGCATCGCCCACGAGGGCGCGCCCCCAACGGAGGTACCGGCACGGATGGCAGGCTTCTGCGAGTGGATTGCTAGTCACGAGGAGCGCCTCGATGAGTTTCCTCCTACCGTGCTCGCAGGTGTCGCACACTACGCAATCACAGACATCCATCCCTTTGCGAACGGGAATGGTCGCATGGCGCGCCTGCTTTCTTCTGCTGTTCTTCTACGCCACGGGTACTCGCCGGGTCAGCTCTTTTGCTTCGACGGCTACTACGCACGTGACAAGACTGCCTACATCGGAGCGCTTCGGTCGGTACAAGAGCGCACTCTCAACATGGGATGGTGGCTGGAGTACTACCTCGAGGGCCTCGCCCAGGAGTACGAACGAGTTCAGGCCGAGGTGGACGAACTAAGCCGGCTAGGTCTGAGCGGAGCGGATCCCACTCAGCTCAAGGCAAGCCAGCAACGCGGCCTGAGTGCACTCGCGGTCCAGGGGGTCAGGGAGTTCAGTCGTCGCGATTATCAGACCGTAGCCAATGTGCGACGGGCAGCAGCAGGACATGATCTCGACGATCTCGTTTCCAAGCGGATCGTACGCCGCAAGGGCCGCGGCCCACAAACCAGATATGCGCTGGTCCGCGCCAGCGATGAGCGTCGGGGGCGGCCACGCCGCTGGAGCCCTGACCGGATTCAAACGGAGCTAGAAGCCTTCTGCATTGGTCGCGACGAATGGCCATCGGTGGCCGCGTTCAAGGCAGCAGGGCGAACCGATCTCTACCTAGCGGTAACCCGATACGGGGGTGTCGAGCATTGGGCAGAGCAAATGAAATTGCTCCGCCGATAGGTTCGCGGCGACCCGCGACCAGGACGGCAGCGCGCAAGCGACCGCGGACCGCCCTCGAGCGCTCATGGTGCACTCGTCCCGCCCACTATGGCCGATCATTATGAAGCAGACCACGTACTGGCTGAAGACCATCGGCTCCTCGACGTGGCCGTTAGAGCATGACTAGATTGTGAGTCGCCCCGAGCTGCTCACCGGAGTCCGGACACCCCAGCGGCCGAGCGGCATCCGGAGCGGTGACCGCATGGTTTATTACTCGGCGGTGACCAAAAGCTCTTTGTGATTGCGTGCGCATCCCAGGACGGCGATAATGTAACGATGGCCCACGGTCCAGGCGAGGATCAGTGGCCGTATCTGATTCCCGTGCAGGTCCTTCTAGCAATTCCACGTCTCAAAATGGCCCCCAGCTGGGACGTCCTACGCCTCTCCGACGCGACGATTAGCCAGAAGTCGTATGTTGAAGTAAGCGACGCAAGCTATGCGGTGGCATGGGAGGCGATCGTGGATCGTACAAAGCCACCACCCGCAAAGAGCTAACGGTCGCCGCGCTCGGTGGGCGACGCGACATCAGGTCGAAACCGATAGCCTCGCGTCTACAGGACAATGTCGGATTTACGCTCGTCCCCCTTATTCCAGTATCTAAAAAGTCGCGAGCCCGTCCTTGCAGGCAAGGTCGAGGAGGTACGAGGTACGGTCTCTGCCTGGCTCGAGTACGTCCCGGCTTCGTTTCCCCAATACACAAGACACACTATTGCGCATTCCGACGAGATCGTACGTCAGCTCTCACGCCTGATTTTCAACGACGAAGACCCGGAACAGGCGACACTAGAGCTGTCATCAAGTGAGGCATACATCCTGATCACCGGTGCTCTGCTTCACGATGCGGGCATGGTCGTGCCAGATACAGCGAAGGCCGCGGTCCTCGCCAGCCCATCGTGGTCGGAGTGGATTGCAGCCTCACGGACACGTCAGAGGCAGGTGTCCGCGCTTGAGGCATTTCGCGCCGGCGACACGCCGAGCGATCCGACGCTTCGAGCGTTCCTTGCCGACGTCCGCCTTCGACAGCTGCTATCTGAGTTTATTCGTCGCACGCATCACGAGCGGGTCATCCCCCTGCTCGTGGATCGTGAAACGGATCTCGGGCGCTTTGCCTTTGGCGACCCGATGTTGCTCCAGACGATTGGTGCCGTCTGTGAGGGCCACGGTGTCGCCCGCAGTGATCTCGATGACCGTTATCACTATCCCGACCGGAGAGAAGTCTACGGGGCAGAAGTCAACGTGCGCCTCATGGCAATTCTTCTTCGCCTCGGAGATCTCCTCGACATGTCCCACGATCGAGCATGCCCCCTTCTCCAGAGTGCCGCGGCGCCGCTACCCAAAGCCAGCGTAGCGCACTGGAATCAGTACTCGCGTATCCGCCACCGTGTGACCAGTCCAGAGATGATTGAGCTAGACGCCGAGTGCGTGACGGCCGACGAGCATCGTCTCCTGCAGGACTGGTGTCAGTGGATTGTTGATGAGGTGAACGGCTCGCGCGCCCTGTTAGCTGGTTCGAAGCGTCACTCGGGCTGGACCGCACCTGTCGCGAGAATGGGAGGACCAGACGCTACGATGTTTGTTCGCCCTGCGCCGGGCGCTACATATATACCGGCGGATTGGACCTTCGAGGTCGACACCAGCGCGGTACTCGAGCGGTTCGTGAGTGACGTCGATACCGGAGCGCTGACGTTTCTCCGGGAGCTCCTACAAAACGCACTTGACGCGACGCGCTGCTGCTTGTCAGATCTGCATTACGAGCGACACGGGACTCGTCCAACCGACATCCGAGACGTCTCATCCGAGCTGCGGGCGCAATACCCGGTCAGGGTAGTTCTCGCCGATCGAACTCGGCATCGCCGCGACGCCGATGAAGAGGAGGAGGTGTGCGAGCTGAGCGTTGAGGACCTCGGAGTCGGGATGTCGCAGTCAACGATACAGCGGTACTTCTTGCAAATTGGGCGATCGTATTACACGACACCTGCGTTCCGTGAGAGCTATAGATTTCCACCCACGAGCCGGTTCGGGGTCGGGTTTTTGTCGGTTTTTCGTGATAGCGACCATGTAGTCGTAGAGACAGCGACAGGCGAGGATATTTCGGGCTCTACGGGGGGTCTCCAGACTGACCTTGGTCGGTCCCCGAAACTACATTCTCACTGAGACTGGAACGCGCTCGCGGACAGGCACTACGATTCGGGTCGTATTGAGAACAAGGCCAAAACCGGGCGCTGTTACGCGACTACTTGAAAGACTGTGCGTGAGCGTCGAGGTGCCGATCATCGTTGACGAGCTGGCGGAGACCACGCAGATCGATGCTGTCCAGGCGGAGACGCTCCTGTGGGAGCGGCCGATACCAAAGCGTCCCGGCGAGGTAGTAGCCGTCAAGAACTACCCGATCACGGGCGACGGCGTTGACGGTGACCTTTTTGTGGTTTCACACCGCCTAGGAGACGGATCGGAGTCATGGGCTGATCGCCAGTGGATAGAAAGCGGATACCTGCGAGAACATCCAGGATCGCCATTGCCACCGCTCCCCGCTTCCGTCGTGTGTGTGAATGGCCTGCGAATACGAGCTTTGCTGCGTTGGGGCCCCTTGATGCGTCTGGACTACCGCGGGCAAACTCCAAACCTCGGACTAGCGCGCGCCACGACCGCTCCGCTGGACGAAAAGGCTTTCGCCGATCCCGTGCTCCGCGCGTCACTTTCACAGATCCTCGCGAGTCACGTCGGCAGCAGCTCGCTGGCAAAAGGCCACAACGCTTGGCGCTACCTCGGACAACTCGCAGAGGAATATCAGCAACTCGATTATTGGCGGGAGGTCCCGGACATGGTGCCGGCCTTTGTCGACCGCGCCGAGGTGCGCCTGTCACTTGCACAACTGTCGAGCATGCCGGTCATTAGCTCTCTTCAATATGTTGCCGACTATTTGAACCGCGAGGAGCCACAGAACCTTAGTCCGCAACCGATTCGCTGGGACGAGCTTGAGATGCCGGATGAGCGCCCGGTGTTGGTTGATTGGGAGATCAATGAGTTCACTGACTATGTGCTGGACGGCGTCTTTCAGGAACGGCGAGTTTCGAGCTTCCAGGCTGCGAAGGCTGGCTGGGTGGCATACGACTGGACCTTGAGGGATCTAGGCCAGAGTTCAGTGGCATCGGAAGTGCACATTGGGTCGGAAGACTTTCTCATAGTCGACGCCGGAGACGAGTCCACCATTGGCTTTGTGGCGCACCCAGCACTCCACACGATGTGGGGAGCACCTGTGTTGAATAGACGTTCTCCGCTGATTCAATGGGTCATCAGAATGACTGAAGCGGCTCGCGCCGGCGCAGAGTTAGGAAGCGCCCAGCTCGATACGCTCGGGAATCTGCTCGAGACACCATGCGCGATACGGGGTTTTGAGTGCGAGAAGCTGGCCGACTTTTTGGCCGCTTGGAGAGAGGAGGAGGAGGAGGACGACGGATTGCGTCCCCCGATTGGTCCGATCGGTGAGGCTGCGTTTCAGCCGCCGGTTTACCGAAGACGCTGACGCGTCGTATGCAGTCATCGCGCGGCGGTCGTTTAGCGCGTGGAACACTTGTGCCGAGGCGCACTTGTGTTCGGGTTAAAGGCGCTCCCTCGAGACAAAGGCGGACGACCGATGCACGAACAACTACCGTCCGGGTTCAAGGCGCTCCCTTACTCCCCAATCGCCAGCAATCGCCACGTACTTCGTCTCGAGGTACTCCCCGATGCCCTCGAAGCCGCCCTCGCGGCCGAAGCCGGACTGCTTGACGCCGCCGAAGGGCGCGGCGGGGTTGGAGACCACTCCCTGGTTGAGACCCACCATCCCCGATTCCAGCCCCTCCGAGACGCGTAACGCTCGGTTGAGGTCCCGTGTGTACACGTAGGCGACGAGCCCGTACTCGGTTCGGTTGGCAGCCGCGAGCGCTTCCTCGTCGGTGGTGAAGGTGGCCACCGGGGCCACCGGCCCGAAGATCTCCTCGCTCAGCAGCCGTGCGTCCGCGGGCACATCGGCCAGCACCGTGGGCTCGTAGAAGTACCCGGGCCCGTCCATCGCCGCCCCGCCCAGCAGCGTCCGTGACCCTCGCTCGCGGGCGTCGTCCACGAGTTCACTCACCTTCTCCCGCTGCTTCTCGTCGATCAGGGGGCCCACGTCGACGCCGGGGTCGGTGCCCCGTCCCACCTTCATCTCCCCCAGCCGTTCGGCCAGCCCGTCGGCGAACCGCTCGGCGACCGACTCGTGCACGTGGAAGCGGTTGGCAGCGGTGCACGCCTCCCCTACGTTCCTCATCTTCGCCAGCACCGCCCCGTCGATCGCCGCGTCGAGGTCGGCGTCCTCGAACACGAGGAAGGGGGCGTTGCCCCCCAGCTCCATCGAGACCCTCAGGATCTGCTCCGCGGACTGTTCGATCAGCGTCCGTCCCACCTCGGTCGAGCCGGTGAAGGACAGCTTGCGGGTCCGAGGGTCCTTCAGCAGCGGCTCGATCACCGCGCCGGAGTGACGGGAGGTGATCACGTTCAGCACACCCCCGGGAAGGCCCGACTCCTCGAGGATCTTCGCCAGCGCGAACATCGACAGCGGCGTCTGCTGGGCCGGCTTGACCACCATCGTGCACCCCGCCGCAACGGCGGGGGCGATCTTGCGGGTGCCCATCGCCGTGGGGAAGTTCCAGGGGGTCACGAACACGCACGCCCCCACCGGCTGGCGCAGGGTGAGGATCCGCCCCTTGCCGGTGGTGTTGACCATGTAGCGACCGTGGATGCGCACGGCCTCCTCGGAGAACCACCGCAGGAACTCCGCCGCGTAGAGGATCTCGGCCTTCGACTCGGCCAGGGCCTTGCCCATCTCCAGGGTCATGATCAGGGCCAGGTCGTCTGCCCGCTCGGTCATCAGCTCGTAGGCCCGCCGCAGGATCTCGCCCCGCTCCCTCGGCGCGTGCGCCGCCCATTCGGCCTGCTTGTCGGCGGCGGAGGCGAGCGCCGCCAGCGCATCCTCGGGCTGCCCGTCGGCCACCTCCACGAGCGTCTCCCCCGTCGAGGGATCCTCCACCGGCAGCCGTCCTGGGCCGCTCGCCGGCCTCCACTCTCCACGTATGTACAGGTCTGTGGGGACCTGCTCAAGGATGGTGCGCTCCCGGTCGAGAACGCTCATCGTGGCAACACGCCGGAGCGCCCCTGCGCGCATCTCACAAGGACGTCGGGAAGGCACCGCGAACGGATGCGCGGACCGGGCTCGAGGCTGAGGGCGCCCACGCGCCCAACGTATCACCGCGTCTCGGGCCAGCCCCGGGCGCGCGGGCCGCTGGCGCGCGGACCGCTGGCGCTGATCGTCGCCCTCGCCGCGCTGGCGATCGGTGCGCCCGCCGCCGGCGCGTGGCAGCTCGTGATCGAAGGGGCCGGCGAAGGACACGGCGTGGGCATGAGCCAGGACGGCGCGTTCGGTCTCGCCAAGCACGGCTACAGCGACACCCAGATCCTCTCCCACTACTACCCGGGCAGCACGCTCGCGTCCGCACCCGCGAACACGGTCATACGCGTGCTGGTCGGCTCGAAGGTCCAGCGGGTGCCCCTCGAACGCTACGTCCGCGGGGTTCTGTCGGCCGAGATGCCCTCCAGCTGGCCACTGGCCGCCCTCGAGGCCCAGGCGATCGCCAGCCGCACCTACGCCCTCACCGCCCACGCCGGCGGCCCCCGCTTCGACGTCTACGCAGACACCCGCTCCCAGGTCTACAGGGGCGCCTCGGCCGAAACCTCCCAGACGAACGCCGCCATCGCGGCCACCGCCGGGCAGATCGTCACCTACGCGGGCAAGCCCGTCGTGACCTACTTCTTCGCCTCCTCCGGGGGACACACCGAGGACGTTCAGAACGCCTTCGAAGGCTCCGAACCCGAGCCGTGGCTGCAGGGCGTCGCCGACCCCTACGAAACGTCCGCCGCGCACTGGAGGTACACGCTCTCGAGCACCACCGCCGCGTCCCGCCTGTCGGGCCTGTTCAAGGGCAGCCTTCGCGGCGTCGAGGTCCTGCGCCGTGGCGTCTCGCCCCGGATCGTGCTCGCCGAGGTGCTGGGCTCGCGCGGCGGCACCCGCCTCAGCGGCGCCACCCTCGCCTCCCGCCTCGGCCTCCCCAGCACGTGGGCCTCCTTCTTCTTGCGCAGAGGTACCTCGGTCGTCCCCGAGCCGGACCTCAGCGGCCACACCGAAAGCGGGGCCGGAAGCTCGGGCACCCTGCCCCCGCCCGCCGAATCGGCGCCCGCGCCCGCGAGCACCACGGTCGCCCACCAGGGCGGCTCGAGCGCCCCTGCATCGCCCCCGTCGGGTACCGGCGGGGCCAGCGCCGGCTAGAACCGCCGGACGCCCGGGGTAGAGACGAGCGCCCAGGTGGCGCCGCCCCTCGCCTGTAGCGGCGGCCCAGCGACCGGGGTCCGGCCGCCTCGCCCGGCCGTGAGGTAGTTGTACACCTCGCGATGTCCGCCCCCCTGCTGATCGCCGACGTCCCCTGGCTGCTGTACCGCTCGTTCTTCGCCCTCCCGAAAAGCATCACCGACTCCGACGGCGCGCCCGTGAACGCGCTGCTCGGCATCGTCAACACGCTGCTCGCCTGCGAGGAGCTGCTCGCCCCCACGGGCGGGGTGCGGGCGGTCGTTGCCTGCATGGGCGCCGAGCAGGCCGCCTATCGCGTGGCCCTGTACCCGCCCTACCACGCCCACCGCGACCCGATGCCGGCGGAGCTCGCCGCCCAATGGGAGAAGGCCCCCGCCCTGCTCCAGAGCCTCGGCTTCGTGTACGCGAACACGGACGAGCTCGAGGCCGACGACCTGCTGCATTCCTACTCCGCCCTCGAGGTACGGCACGGCGGCACGGCGCTGATGTTGACCGCCGACCGCGACGTGTACGGCGCCGTCACGGAGGGGGCCTCGGTGCTCGAGCTGCTGCGCGGCGGCGCCGGCGTCAACCGCGTCGGCCCCAAGGACGTGCGCGAACGCTACGGCGTCGAGCCCCGCCAGGTCCCCGACTTCATCGCTCTGCGGGGCGACCCCTCCGACGGGCTCCCGGGCGCGCCCGGGATCGGCGCCAAGACCGCGGGCGAGCTTCTGCGCGCCCACGACACCCTCGAGCAGCTGCTCGCAGACGCCCGCTCCCCCGGCCGAGCCGGGCAGGACCTGCGCCCCCGCACCCGCGGCGCCCTGCTCGACAACGAACCGCTACTGCTCGCGTTCAAGGAGATCGCCACGCTGCAGGACATCGACGTGCAGCGTCCCGCCGACGCCGCCACCGACCACGCTGCCGGCGCCGAGGCCGCCGACGCCCTCGGCATGCGCCGCCTGGCCGAGCGGCTGGGCGAGCTCGCGGGCGCCGGGACAGCGCCTAAGGAGTGAACTTGACGGTGATCACGTCGCCGTCGTTCATCACGTAGTCGCGGCCCTCCAGCCGCAGCGTCCCCCGGTCGCGGGCACCCCCGTAGCCCCCCGCGTCCACCAGCTCGCTCCAGGAGATCACTTCCGCGCGCACGAACCCCTGCTGGATGTCGCTGTGGATCTCCCCGGCGGCGTGCCAGGCGCTGAGACCTTTGCGCAGGTGCCACGACTGGGCCGGCTTCGCCTCCCCGGCGGTGAAGAACGCGATCAGGTCGAGCAGCGCGAACGCCTCCCGCACGACCCGCTCGAGCCCCGACTCGCTCACCCCCAGCTCCTCCCGCATCGCGACCGCTTCCTCGTCCTCGAGCTCGGCCAGCTCGGACTCGATCCTCGAGGACACCGCCACCGCCCGCGCCCCCTCGGCGGTCGCATGGTCCAGCACCGCCTGCGGCAGCTCGTCGCTGCCCTCGTCCACGTTCGCCACGAACAGCACCGGCTTGCTCGTCAGCGAGCCCAGGTCGCGTGCCGCGTTGGGCGCGTCCTCCGGCAGCTCCACCGAGCGCACCGGCCTCCCCTCCTGCAGCGCCGCGATCACTGCCGCCAGCCACGCCTCCTCCGCCTTGGCCGTGCGGTCGCCCCCCCGCGCCTGGCGGGCGACGCGCTCGAGGCGGCGTTCGGCCTGCTCGAGGTCGGCCATCATGAGCTCGGTCTCGATCGTGCCGATGTCGGCGGACGGATCCACCCGGCCCTCGGGGTGCACGACGTTGTCGTCGCTGTGGGCCCTCACCACGTGGACGATCGCGTCTGTCTCGCGGATGTTGGCCAGGAAGCGGTTGCCGAGCCCCTCACCCTGGTGGGCACCGGCGACGAGGCCCGCGATGTCGTGGAAGGAGATCGTGTCCCACACGATCTCCGAGGCCCCCACCGTCTCCGCCACCGCCTCCAGGCGCTCGTCGTGCACCGGCACCACCGCCACGTTCGGCTCGATCGTCGTGAACGGGTAGTTGGCCGACTCCGCCCCGGCTTTGGTGAGCGCGTTGAAGAGCGAGGACTTGCCGGCGTTGGGCATGCCGACGATTCCGATGCGGGTACTCACGAGCGGGCTTGCTCCGGGCGGGCCGCGCCGGCCGCCACCTAGCCGAAGCCGACGTGCGGCTCTGCGCTCTCGGCGCTGATGTAGACGACCTGACCGAGGTACAGGCGCACGGGCCCGTCCTCCCCCTTCACCTCGACCCAGCCACCACCCTCGAGGGCCCGTTCGAGCGCTTTCAGTTCCTCGTCGGGGAGGCGCAGCGCGAGCACCTGCCCGCCCTGGAAGCCGATGCTCACACGGCGCAGATCGAGGGCCATCAGTGGACTCCTTCCGCGGGCTCGACGATCTCGGTGAGCACCCCTCCAGTGGCCCGGGGGTGCAGGAAGGCGACCCGCGAGCCGCGGATCCCGACCCGGGGCTGCTGGTCGATCAGCTCCATGCCGGAATCCTTCAGGCTCGACAGCACCGAGTCGATGTCGCTCACCTGGTAGGCGACGTGGTGCATGCCCGGCCCCTGCTTGGCGAGGAAGCGTCCCACGGGGGTGTCCTCGGCGAGCGGCGCCAGCAGCTCGACGTGGTTCTCGCCCACGTCCAGCAGCACCGCCTCCACGCCCTGCTCCTGCACCACCTCGCGGTGGGCCACGTCGAGCACGAGGCGGTCGCGGTAGAGCTCCAGCGCCGGCTCGATCTCGTGCACCGCCACGCCGATGTGGTCTATGCGGTCGAACACGGGCCGCAGTCTATAGACGCCCTCGCCGCGTCCCGTCGGGGCGCCCCCGGCGGCCCCGAAATCTCCAAGCGTTCTATGAGGAAACGCTTACGTTCCGGTTAGAGGGCCGCCACATGATGCCGTTGGTGGCATGGGTCCTGACGAGTCTCGAACATGAAGCTGGGCCAGGAAAGGCCTGAGCCCGACACCCTGGACGTCCAGGCCGACGGCCGGGTTCCCCGTCGTGGAGTGCCGCGCCGCGAACGTGGCCCCGAGGGCCGGCGGACGCTGGCCGGCAGGTTCTCCGAGCAACCGGTGCTAAACGGCCTGCTCGTGCTCGCCTGCATCGCGCTGATCGTGGTCGCGCTGACCGCCCTCGGGCCGGCATCGAGCTCGAGTGGGCAGGCCACCCGCACCGCCACCGCGCGCTACGGCGTCGTGCAGTCGACGGTCTCGGGGAGCGGGACCATCCAGTCCGCCGACCAGCTCAACCTTGGCTTCAAGACGAGCGGCACCGTCACGCACATCTACGTGAAACAGGGCCAGCACGTCGCGCAGGGGCAGCTGCTTGCGGCAATCGACCCGCAGAGCGCCGAAGTCACCCTCGAACAGGCCAAGGCGTCGCTGCAGTCGGCCGAAGCGAGCCTCGTGAAGCTCGAAGAAGACGAAGGGGAAACCTCCTCCGGACAGGGCTCCTCCGCCACCGCCGGGGCGGCCTCCACGAGCACGATCGCCTACACGACCGCGACGCCGCCCGCGGCCACCACCACGCCGGCTGCGACGACGCCCGCCGCCACGGCGCCGTCCAAGCCCGCGACGAAAACCATGAACCACTCGTCCGGCCACAACGGCGGCTCGCAGTCCGCCGGCTCTACACAGGGGTCGACCGGGGGCAACACCGACACCCGCTCCAGCTCGACCGCCTCCGGCGACGGCTCGTCGAGCACCAAACAGAGCACCGCCACCCGCGAAGCCAACCTCGCCTCGGCTAGGGCACAGGTCAAGAGCGCCAAGCTGTCGGTGCAGAGCGCCGAACAGGCGGTGAGCAACACGAAGCTGTACGCCCCCGAGAGTGGGACCATCGTCACGCTCTCCGGCGAAGTCGGAGAAACCGTGTCCGGCACGGGCACGACGCGGTCGGCATCGAGCTCGAGCGGCTCGTCGGACGCGAGCTCCGGCACCGGAGCCTCCAGCGGCGGCAACGGGTCGAGCAGCGGGTCCTCCGGGGCCGGCTCCTCGAACTCGGGCGAGGGCAGCACGGGATCGTCGTCGTTCGCCGTCCTCTCGAACCTCGAATCGCTGCAGCTGGTCGTCCCCCTCAGCGAGTCTGAAATCGGCAACGTGCACGCCGGCCAGACCGCAACCGTGACGATCGAAGCGCTGAAAGGGCGCAAGGTCGCGGCACACGTAGCGAGCGTCAGCCAGGTGCCGACGAGCACCAGCGGAGCCGTCAGCTACGACGTCACCTTCCAGCTCGACCAGGGCGCTGAAGGCCTCAAAGTGGGGATGAGCGCGACCGCCGAAGTGGTCGTCGAACAGGAAGAGGGCATCAACGTCCCGTCGAGCGCAATCAAAGCCGGCTCGGTCACAGTCGAGCGGGGCGGCAGGCACGTCACCCAGCGGGTCACCACCGGCCTGGCCGGCGACAGCTCGACGATCGTGCTCAGCGGCCTGAACGCCGGCGAAGTGGTCGTGCTGCCGACCCTCTCCACGTCGGGAGCGGCCTCGCTGACCTCCCGCCTCGGCTCGCGGCTCGGCTCGCGCAGCGGCGCCCTCGGGGGTGGTGGGCTCGCCGGCGGTGCCGGCTTCGTCGGCGGCGCGGCGGGGGGACCGCCCGGCGGCTGATGAGCCCCTCCACCCCCCATCGTCCCCCCCGGCCGCGCCCGGCGCGCGAGCACCCGCTCGTGGAACGCGTCGTCGCACCCCGCGGAGGGGGCGGGCGCCGGCCACCCGCGATCGTGCTTCGCGACGTCTCGAAGACCTACGGGCTTGGAGAGATCGAGGTGCGGGCGCTGCGCGACGTGACGCTGCGGATCGCCAGCGGTGACTTCGTGGCGATCATGGGCAGCTCCGGCAGCGGCAAGACGACGCTGATGAACATCCTCGGCTGCCTTGACCTGCCCACCAGCGGCCGCTACCTGGTCGACGGGATCGACATCCGCGACATGGACGAAGACGACCTCGCCGACCTGCGCAACCGCAAGATCGGGTTCGTCTTCCAGAGCTTCAACCTGGTGGCGCGCACGAGCGCGCTCGCCAACGTCGAACTGCCGCTCGCCTACGCCGGCCTGAGCCGTCACACCCGCCGCGCCCGCGCCCAGCGGGCGCTCGCCGCCGTCGGGATGGCCAAGCGCTGGCACCACCAGCCCTCCGAGCTCTCGGGCGGCCAGCAGCAGCGCGTGGCCGTCGCGCGTGCGGTTGTCACCAACCCGACGATGATCCTCGCCGACGAGCCGACGGGCAACCTCGACTCGCGCTCGACCGAGGAGGTGCTGCGGATCTTCGCGGGCCTCAACCGGGAAGGCCGCACCGTCGTGCTGATCACCCACGAGCCCGACGTCGCCGCCCAGGCCAAGCGCGTGATCACGCTCGGCGACGGCCGCGTGCTCGACGACCGCCGCACCGCGGCCGTGCACGACCGGCCGCCCGCGCCGCGCAGCCAGAAGTCCGCCCACGGCGCCCTCGGCGAGGCCCACCGATGATCGGGCGAGAGACCCTGCGCATCGCGTGGGGCGGCATCACCGCCAACAAGCTGCGCTCCGGGCTGACGATTCTCGGCATGACGATCGGGGTCGCCTCCGTGATCGTCCTGATCGCGGTCGGCAACGGCTCCTCCAAGGCCGTGCAGTCGCGCATCCAGAGCCTCGGCACGAATGTCCTGCTCGTGCAGGGCAGCGGCGGCCTCCGCCGCTTTGCCGGTGCGAGCACCGCCAACAGCGTGTCGTTGACGAAGGCCGACGCACAGGCGCTTCAGGACCCGAGCCTCGCACCCGACGTCAAGACCGCCTCCCCGGTGGTCAATGCCACCGGCGTCACCCTCGTCGACGGCGCCACCAGCTTCGAACCGTCCTCGTTCGTCGGCACCACCCCCTCCTATCTGCCGGCCCACAGCTACAAGCTCGCCGAAGGCCGCTCGTTCACGGCCGAAGACGTCGCCCAGAGCCGGCGCGTGGCCGTGATCGGCCAGGAAGTGGTGCAGGAACTGTTCGGGGGCACGAGCGCCGTCGGCCAGACGATGAAGGTCAACGGCAGCAACTACGAAGTCGTCGGCGTGCTCGCCAGGAAGGGCACCAACGGCACCACCAACGAGGACAGCGTCGTGATGGCGCCCATCTCGACCGTGCAGGACTCGCTCACCGGCGTCGGGCCGATCGACTCGATCACCGTGCAGGCGAAGTCCGAATCGGACCTCAACGCGGCCGAATCAGAGGTCACCCAGATCATCGAGGAACGCCACAAGATCACCGACACAAGCGAACCCGGCTTCGGCATCCTCAACCAGGGATCCCTGCTCGAAACCTCCAGTGAAACCAGCAGCGTATTCACCACGCTGCTCGGGGAGGTCGCCGCGATCTCCCTGCTCGTCGGAGGGATCGGCGTGATGAACATCATGCTCGTGTCGGTCACCGAGCGGACCCGCGAGATCGGGATCCGCAAGGCGATCGGCGCCCGTCGCAGCGACATCCTCACCCAGTTCCTGACCGAGGCCGTGCTCGTCTCCCTGATCGGCGGCCTCGCGGGTGTCGCCGTGGGGGTGATCGGCAGCCAGTTCGAAATCGCCGGGGTACACCCCGAGATCGCCACCTACTCGCTCTTCCTCGCCTTCGGCGCGGCGGTGGCCTCGGGACTGTTCTTCGGCACCTACCCCGCGGCCCGTGCGGCCGCACTGAGACCGATCGAGGCACTGCGCTTTGAGTGACCAGCCTTCCCGAGACCAGGAGCACCAGATGACGACACCGGACACCTCAGTCGACGACACCGCCGCGCTCGACTACGACGCCGCCGCGCTCGACTACGACGCCGCGGCCGACGAGGACTGGTTCGCGGAGGAGGACGAGCTCCCCCGCCGGCCCCGCCGCCGGCTGCTCGGCCCGGTCCCCGCCACGCTGCTCGCAATCCTGCTGCTCGCCGGCGGCTTCCTTGCCGGCGTGCTCGTCGAGAAGGGTCAGACGTCGTCCGCCTCCCCGGCCGCCGGGAGCTCGGCGGCGGGCCTCGCAGCCCGCTTCCGCGCGCTGCGCGCCGGCACGGGAGAAGCAGGGGGAAAGGGCACGGGCAACGCTGGCGCGGCCGCGACGGGCGGCGCGCCTTCAGCCGGATCCGGAGGCGAAGCGGGCGCCGCCCGTGGCATCCCGGGCGCCGGCGCGACTGCCGGCGCGACCGCCGGCCAGGTGGCCTTCGTGGAAGGGGACACGCTGTACGTGACCGACGCGGAAGGCAACACCGTGAAGGTCCACACCTCGAAGGCCTCCCAGGTCACCAAGACCGTCAAGTCCGACGTCAAGGGCATCCACCCCGGCGAAACGGTGCTGATCACCGGGCCCACCGCCAAGGACGGCACCGTCAGCGCTGAAAGCATCCGGGTCGGCACCGGCCTCGGCGGCGGCCTCGGCGCGCTGTTGGGCCGCGGCGCCTCGAGCGGCGGCGCCGGTGCAGGCGGATCGGGCGAATCGTCGTCCCCCGACGGCTCGGGACCGTCGCTGTTCGGCAACGGCTGACCCACGAACTCTTCGTTTCTGAAAGGAGATCAATGCCACGCGGAATCACCACCAGACGGGCATCGGCGCTGCTGCTGCTCGCCCTGGCCCTCGCCGGCCTGCTGCTCGCGGGCTGCGGGAAGTCGTCCTCGTCGAACACCGCCACGACCTCCGCCTCGGCCACCGCGCCGGACGGCGGCGGCGCGGGCAGCACAGGCGGCACGGGCAGCACCGGCTCGCAGGGCTCGGCGCGCTCCAAGACGCTGCGCGAATGCCTGCAGAAGAACGGCATCACGCTTCCCAACCGTCCAGGCACCGGCGCACCCGGCGCGGGCGGGCCGCCCGGCGCAGGGGGCTTCTTCGGCGGCAGCGGCGGCCAGCGCAAACTGCCGAACGGGGTCAGCCCCGAAAAGCTCCAGAAAGCACTGAAAAGGTGCGGCGGCGGCAAATTCCGCCCCGGCGGACGCCTGGACGGCACGCGGGCGCCCCTCAAAGACCCCGCCTTCCGCAAATCGCTGGCGAGCTTCGCGGCGTGCATGCGCGAACACGGCGTCAAGCTCCCGACCCCGAACACGAGCGGCAGGGGCCCCGTGTTCGACACCTCCGGCATCAACACCCAGAGCGAAGCCTTCCGCAAGGCCGAGGAAGCGTGTCGGAGCAAACTCCACCTGTTCGCCCCCCGGCCGGGAGCCACCGCGCCCCCGGGCGCGGGCGGAGCACCCGGAGCAACGGGCCCGTCGGGAACGACCGGCCCGTCGGGAACGACCGGAAGCGGCTGAGAGCCGCCGTCCAAACAGCTGGCTGAGACGCGCAGTCGAAAGCAATGGGTAGGGGAGCGGCTCGGCGCTCCCCGCGCCGGCCCGCAGAGAGCCTTCCGGGAGTTCCCGCCCGGGAGGCCCTCAGGCTTCGCTCGGCGAGCCGAGTGACCGCGGCCGGGTCACCGACACGGACGAGCTCGCGGCGACGACCCGCAGGCCGACCCCCGGGGCGCGCTCCATGCGGGGCACGCCCGCCATGATGCGTTCGATCGAGGCGCGCTCGAGCACCTCGTTCTCCAGCAGCTCCTGCGCCAGCGAATCGAGCTGGGCGCGGTGGCTCACGATCAGCTTCTGGGCCGCCCGGCGGGCCTCTTCGACGAAGTCGTGGCGCTCCTCGTCGCGGATCCGCAGCGTCGTCTCGGACAGCCGCACGTCTCCTTCGGGAGAGCGGCCGGGTCCGGCGGTACCCATCGCGTAGTCGTGCACCATCGCCTGCGAGATCTCGGCCACGCGGGCGAGGTCGTCGGAGGCCCCGGTGGTGATCGCGCCGAACACGACCTGCTCGGCCACACGACCGCCGAGCAGCACCGTCATGTAGTCGATCAGCTCCTCGCGGGTCTTCAGGTAGCGGTCCTCGGCGGGCAGGTTCAGGGTGTACCCGAGGGCCCTCCCGCGTGGCACGATCGAGATGCGGTGGACGCGATCCACCGACGGCAGCAGCTCGCCGCACAGCGCGTGACCGGCCTCGTGGAAGGCCACCACCCGCTTCTCGTGTGAGTTGAGCACGCGCTTGGACTGCACGCCGGCGATCACCCGCTCGATCGCAGAGTCGAAGTCGCAGGCGTCGATCTTGGTGGCCGCGCGACGCGCCGCGAAGATGGCCGCCTCGTTGCAGATGTTCGCCAGGTCGGCTCCCGCGAGGCCGCTCGTCTGCTGGGCCACCAGCCCGAGGTCGACATCACCGAGCGGCTTGTTGCGGGTATGGACCTGGAGCACCCCGAGGCGACCTTTGACGTCCGGCGGCGTGACGAACACCTGCCGGTCGAAGCGGCCCGGGCGCAGCAGCGCCGGGTCGAGCTTCTCGAGCAGGTTCGAGGCTGCGATCACCACCAGGCGCCCGTTTGAGGAGAAGCCGTCCATCTCCACCAGCAGCTGGTTGAGCGTCTGGTCCTTCTCGCCGGAGATGTCCGATCCCCGGCGCCCGCCGACGGCGTCGAGCTCGTCGATGAAGATGATCGCCGGTTCGTGCTTACGGGCAACCGCGAACAGCCGCCTGATGCGCGCCGCCCCGAGGCCCGCGAACATCTCCACGAACGAGGCCGCCGACTGGGCGAAGAACTGCGCGTTGGACTCGTGGGCGACGGCCTTCGCCAGCAGCGTCTTGCCGGTGCCGGGAGGACCGTGCAGGAGGATCCCCTTCGGCACCTGGGCACCGAGTGCCTGGAAGGACTTCGGTTCACGCAGGAACTCGACGATCTCCTGCAGCTCCCCACGGGCGTCGTCCACGCCCGCGACGTCGTTGAACGTGACTGCCCCGCTGGAGGAGGGCTTGATCTGCTGGGGCTTGACACGCGGCATCACCTTCAGCGTCCGCAGCATCACGATGATGATCACCGTGAAGAACACGATCAGCAGGACCGGCTCCCAGTTGTAGGCGAAGTTCTGGATCTGCTGGCCCAGCGAGGGGTGGGCGGCGGCCGGCGCGACGAGGGAGTGGGTGGCGGCTGCGGTCGCCGCCGAGGTAACGCCGGGGTGGGTGGCGGCGGCGTGGACGCCGGGCGCGATTGCCGCCCCCTTGACGGCGGCCCCCTTCACGGCGGCCCCCTTGACGGCGGCGGCGTGGGTGACGACCTGCTGTTCCGCCGCCTTCGTGGAGAGCGCTTCGGCGCCGACGTGAGCGCTCATTGGGTCCTCCGTGAGATCGGCACCATCCTTGGCATCGGGAAAATCTTGGCCCCGCCTGAGCGTTATTACAAGCCAAGCAACGAAACGATCAGCCGGGCGGGCGGCGGCGTGTGCCGCCGGGCGGGCGCCGCGTGGCTCATGCCATCGGAGCGGAAGCTGTCGGTAAGCGGGCGCCGGCTCAGCCGAGCAGACGGCGTGCCAGATCCTCGAACAGGCTCGCGGCCAGGTCGAGGTCGCGCACGTCGATGCGCTCGTCCGCCCCGTGGATGAGGGGGGCCGAGTCGAGCAGCGACTGGTGGCGCTGGGGCATGAAGCCGTAGGCCACACACTCCGGGAAGGCCACGCGGAAGTGGCGTGAGTCGGTGAAGCCGGGGAGCACGACGGGCACGACCATCGCGCCCGGGTCGTTCTCGGCGACCCACTGCGAGAGCGCGTCCATGAGCGGCGAGTCGACCGCCGAGCGGTTGCCCACGACCTTCTCGGTGAACTCGATCTCGAAGGCGCCGTCGGCGGGGCCGAGGACCTCCTCGATGCCCGCGAGCACCTCCCCTTCGCCGAGGCCCGGCGGGACGCGGCAGTCGACCTTCAGCTCCGCCCGGCTGGGGATCACGTTGACCTTCTCGGAGGCGGTGATGCGCGTGGGTGTGAACGTCACCCCCATCATCGGCTCGAAGAAGATGGCCAACAGCGGGTTCTCCCCGCGCAGCCGTTCCAGGGCGCCCCGCGGGTCCTCCGGGTCCTCGCCGATCGCGCTTAGGAAGGCGGCCGGCTCGGCGGTGGCCGTGTAGGAGGGCTGTCGGGCGCCGAAGCGCTCGAGCAGCGGGCCCATCTTCAGCAGCGCGTTGATGCCCATGCCGGGCATCGAGGCGTGACCGGCGATGCCGGACGTGCTGACGGTGAAGCGGAACACGCCCTTCTCGGCGCAGCAGACGCCGTAGCAGCGCTTGCCGGCAACCTCGAACACGGCCCCCCCGCCCTCGTTGACGAGCAGGTCGCAGCGAACCTTGTCGGGGTGGTTTTCGGTGATCCACTGGGCTCCGAGCGAGCCTCCGGTCTCCTCGTCGACGACCGTCACGATCAGCAGTTCGCCGCGTGTCGGGCGCCACCCCGACCGCGCCAGCGCGCCGGCGGCGGCGATCTCGGCGGCCACCTGGTCCTTCATGTCGAGCGCCCCCCGCCCCCACAGGAAGCCGTCGGCGATGTCCCCCGACCACGGGTCGTGGGTCCACTCCGCCGGGTTGGCCAGCACCGTGTCGACGTGGCCGAGGTAGCAGAGGGTCGGGCCGTCGTGGCGGGCGGGGCCGTCAGCCGCGAGCCTCGCCACCAGGTTCGGGCGCTCGGGGGTGGAACCGAGCAGCTCGCACTCGAACCCCGCCGACTCGAGGTACCCCGCGAGGAACTCCTGGGCGGGGAGCTCGTTGCCGGGCGGGTTGACCGTGTTGAAGCGGATCAGCTCCTGCAGCAGCCCCTGGGCAGGCGTGGCGGGTGCGACGGTGGTGCTCATGAGGTGGCGATCGTATGCCGCCCGCGCCCGCTCATGCGGCGTCGCCAATACCGAGCTCGACCAGGTCACCCGGCTCCAGGGGGAAGTGACAGGCCGCCGAGGTGCCCGTTCCCTTGTCCTCGATCGGCGGATCCTCTTCGGCGCACAGCGCCTGGGCCTTCGGGCAGCGGGTGTGGAAGCGGCACGCTTTCGGCGGGTTGGCCGGGCTCGGCACGTCACCGCTCAGCAGCCGCCGCTGCTCGCCGTGGCGCGAGGGATCGGCGATCGGCACGGCCGACAGCAGGGCGCCCGTGTACGGATGGCGGGGCAAGGCGTAGAGCGCGTCGCTGGGCCCGGTCTCGACGATCCTGCCGAGATACATCACGGCCACGCGGTCGCACATGTGCCTCACCACCGACAGGTCGTGGGCGATGAAGATCAGCGTGAGCCCGAACTCGCGCTGCAGTTCGCGCAGCAGGTTGAGCACCTGTGCCTGGATCGAGACGTCGAGCGCCGACACGGGCTCGTCGGCGATCAGGAGGCGCGGTTTCAGGGCGAGTGCCCGCGCCACGCCGATGCGCTGGCGCTGGCCGCCGGAGAACTCGTGGGGGTAGCGGTTGTAGTGCTCGGGGTTCAGCCCGACCGTCTCGAGCAGCTCCTGGACGGCCCGTTTGCGCTCCCCGTCGCCCTTCAGCAGGCCGTGGATCGCGAACGGCTCGCCGATGATCGAGCCCACCGTCTTGCGTGGGTTCAGCGACGAATAGGGGTCCTGGAAGATCATCCCGATCTCCCGCCTGAGGGCCTTCAGGCGCCGGCCCTGGATGTTCGTGATGTCCTCTCCGTCGAACACCAGGCGACCCGACGTTGCGTCGAGCAGCCGCATGATCAGCCGCGCGGTGGTGCTCTTGCCGCACCCGGTCTCGCCGACCAGCCCGAGCGTCTCGCCGCGGCAGACCGCGAGGTCCACGCCGTCCACCGCCTGAACGGCGCCGACCTTGCGCTGGACCAGGATCCCCTGCGTGATCGGGAAGTGCTTCACGAGCGCCTCCGCGCGCAGGAGCGTGTCGCGGGCCGGCAGGGTGGAGGGTCCGGGCTCGGGCGCGGGCTGGGAGGGCGAGGTGCTCATGCGACGGGGGAGCCCTCGGGCGACTCCTCGACGTAGCCGGCACTCTGCTTGGCCTCGTCAGGGGTGGCGCCGGCGCTGAGGGCGCTCCACAGCCCTCGGCGCAGCTGCGGCTCGAGCAGGCACGCGGCATAGTGGTCTGGAGCGCCAGGAAGCGGCTCCAGCGCGGGGTCGATGCGCGAGTGCGACGGCTGCGCATATACGCAGCGGGGGTGGAAGCGGCACCCCGAGGGTGGTCGCAGCAGGCTCGGTGGCGTCCCCGGGATGGGCACAAGCGCCTCTTCCCGGTCGCGCTCCAGGCGCGGGATCGAGCGCAGCAGTCCCCACGTGTAGGGGTGCTCGGGGGAGTCGAACACCTCGCTCGCGGGGGCGGTCTCGACGATCCGCCCGGCGTACATGACGGCGATGTCGTCGGCCATCTCGGCAACCACGCCGAGGTCGTGGGTGATGATCACGATCGCCATCCCCATTTCGCGCTGCAGACGTTCCATCAGCGCCAGGATCTGTGCCTGCACGGTCACGTCCAAGGCGGTCGTGGGCTCGTCGGCGATCAGCAGCTTGGGCTCGTTGGCGAGCGCCATCGCGATCATCACGCGCTGGCGCATGCCGCCGGAGAACTCGTGCGGATACTGGTCGAAGCGGTTGGCCGGGTCGGGAATGTTGACGAGCCCCAGCAGTTCGATGGCCCGACCCCGCGCTGCCTTCTTGGAGACGTCGCGATGGGTGAGGATCGCCTCGGTGAGCTGCTTTCCCACCTTGTACAGCGGGTGCAGCGAGGACAGTGGGTCCTGGAAGATCATCGCGATCTCGTTGCCCCGGATCCTGCGCAGCTGCTCGTCGTCGAGCGTCACCAGGTCGCGCCCTTCGAACAGGATCCGCCCGCTCACCTGCGCTCCCTGGTAGCGGGTGAGGCCGAGCACCGTCATCGACGCCACCGTCTTGCCCGACCCCGACTCCCCCACGATCCCAAGCGTCTTGCCGGGCATCACCTGGTAGGTGATCCCGTCGACGGCGTGAACGACCCCGTCTTCGGTGTGGAACTCGACCCGCAGGTCGTCCACCCGCAGCAGCGGCTCGGCCGAGCTCACGCGTACCGGACCCGGGGGTCGAGATACGCGTACAGGATGTCCACCGCGATGTTGGCCGCGATGATGAACATCGACGCCAGCAGGACCGTGCCCTCGATCACTTCGAAGTCGGCGTTGACGATCGACTGGTAGGCGAGCCGCCCCACGCCGGGGATGTTGAACACCGTCTCGACCAGCACCGCGCCGCCCAGCAGGATCCCGAATTCGAGCCCCATCAGGGTGACGACGGGGTTGATCGACGCGCGCACGCCCTGACGAACGACGCGTTTCTCGGGTAACCCCTTCGCGCGTGCGGTGCGGATGTAGTCCTCGTCCATCACCTCGAGCAGGTTCCCCCTGATCAGGCGGGCGAACACGGCTGCGCTGCCCGCCGCCAGCACGAACCACGGCATCAGCAGCGAGGTGAACCATTTCCACGGATCCGAGGTGAGTGCGGTATAGCTCCCCGCCCCCGGGAGGATCTTGATTTTCCCGATGTCGGAGGAGAACAGGTACAGCAGCACGAGCCCGAGCCAGAATTCGGGAGCCGACACGAGCAGCAGCGCTCCCCCCATCGACGTGCGGTCGGTGACCGAGTGGCGGCGCAGGGCGGAGAGGATGCCGATCCCCACCCCGAACACGATCCACAGGACCGCCGCCCCGACCGTCAGCGAGATCGTGGCGGGGAGGCGTTCCTTGATCAGCTGCAGCACCGACTCCTGGCTGCCGTAGCTGTAGCCGAAGTTGAAGTGCAGCAGGATGTTCTTCAGGTAATCCCAGAACTGCGTCGGCAGCGACTTGTCGAGGCCGAGCACGTGTTCGATGCTCTTGATCGAGTTCGGCGTGGGATTGCGCCCGGCGCGCATCAACGCCGGGTTCCCCGGGGGGAGGACCCGGAAGATGATGAACGTGACCAGACACACCACGAGGAGCATCAGGGCTCCCCACAGGAGCCTGCGGATCACGTAACGGGTCATCTTCCGGGTGCGATCGTGTCTTCCGGTCCCCCTTGGCCTACTTCAGCGAGGTGAAGTCGAGGTCCCACTCGCCGCTGTTCCACAGCTGGCCGACGCCGGCTACGCTTTTACCCTCGACGTTGGCCTGCTTGTCGTAGTCGAACGGGATCGCGAGCGCTTCTTTGACGATTTCTTCGTCCACCTTCGCCCATGCACTGGCGCGGGCGCCGTTGCCTACGACGTTTTCGGCCTTGTCCATCATTTCGTTGATCTGCGGGTTGTCGGCCTGGCTCCAGTTGACGTTGCCGACCGGCGGGATGAACTTGCCGTTGAACGTGATGTTCAACACCGTCTGGGGGTCACCGAAGTCGGCGATCCAGCCGACGCTCGGACACACCGTGATCTCTTCCTTGGGCACGTTGCAGTACTTCGCGTAGGCGATCGAGCTTTCCGGCAACGACAGTTTCGTTTTGAACCCGAGGTTGTTGAGGGTCTGGTTGACGATTTCGGCGTCCTGTTCGGCGGGTGCGCCCCTGGCGCCGACCACCGTGATCGATTCGCCTGAGTACTTGCCGCTCGGGAAGCCGGCTTCCTTGATGTATTTTTCGGCCAGTGCCATGTCACCCTGCGGGTGTTCGTTGTACGGCACCCCGGCGGGGCCCTTCAGGCCACCGGACTGTTCGAACCCCGGGATCCCCGGATACAGGAAGTGAGTCTGGAGGGTGGTGACGAGCGAGCCGCCGCGCACCTTCAGCATCTCTTCACGGTCGAGCGCGGCCCACAGCGCCCTACGCAGGTTGGCGTTCTTGAACGGACCGACCTTGTTGTTGACAGAGATGTAGTGGGTACCGGCGCTGGGCGATATCTGAAGCTGTTCTTTGTAGTTTTCGGCAGCTTCCTTGACGATCGGCTGAGAGGGGCGTTCCTGGGCGATGATGTTGGTGCCCTGCAGCGTCTGGTGGCCGATGACCGTGATGTTGCCGCCGATCTTGTACTGGATTTCGTTGAGGTAGGCCGGGCGGTAGTCGGTGCTGGCGCTCCAGTTGGGGTTGTGCACGAGCGTCAGCGACTTGCCCGGGAAGTACCCGACGCCGAGCACCTTGCCTTCGCTGTTGTTCTTGATCATGTACGGACCCGTCGCGACCATGTAGGAGGCGTAGTTGGACGGTTTGTTCTTGTCGTACTTTTCCGCGTATTCCCTCGGGACGGGCGCCGACAGCGGCAGCACGAGCGCGTCGGCCACGATCTGGGCCTTCGGTTCGGTCAGGTGGAAGACGATCGTTTCCTTGTTCGGTGTTTCGATTCCCTTCACAGGTCCTCCGGTGGCCTTCGGTATGCCCTCGACGGCGGCGAAGTAGGCCTGGATGTAGGGGTTCGCGACGTTCGGGTTCGCCCCACGCTCGATCCCGTAGGCGACGTCTTCGGAGTTCACTTCACGGCTCACCGGCGGACTGAAGCGCACCCCGTGCTTCAGATGGACCGTGACCGTCTTGCCGTCGGATGCGATTTCCGGCGGCCCCGAGGCGAGGTCCGGAGTCGATTCGGCCTCCTGGTTGGGCTGATACGAGTACAACGGCCGTTGCATCGCGAACACCACCGGGTAGTCGAGGTTGTAATACGAGATGCCCGGATCGAGGTGTTCGAATTCGGTTTCCTGGAGGACCGTCAGCGTGCCCCCGCGTTTGCCGCCTGTGAGCGACTCGGTCACCGGGCTCTTGTAGCCGCTGGAGCCGAGGCCCGCGTTCGTCGTGGTGTTACTCGAAGAGCTCGAGCCGCACGCCGCGACCACGACAGCGACCAAAACCGTGCCGAGCACGGCCGCGACTGCCTTAATGGAC